>Ga0172379_10001856_pt1 | contig 39930 bp, 27 predicted proteins | sample GrowelOW334metaG_FD_119756 | JGI IMG/M metagenome (GOLD analysis project Ga0172379, IMG submission 119756) | Groundwater microbial communities from an aquifer near a municipal landfill in Southern Ontario, Canada - Groundwater well OW334 metaG | ecosystem: Environmental > Aquatic > Deep... | reverse complement strand
CGAAACTGAAGCAGTGATACGTGTCGGTTTTCCAAACGCGTAAAAGTCGGAGCCGTAAACAGCAAGTCCGTTTATCTGTCCAACTTTTTCTCCTGCCGTATCAATGAGAATGGTTTTTTCCCGGATCATATCGGAAAGTTTTTCTTCATACAAAGCGTGACGATCTTTCGCCATCTTGTACGCTTTTTTTACAAGAGGAGCTGAAACTACTTTTGCATTTTCTTCCCTTGCCCAATAATGGGCTTCGCGGACTAAATCAGCCAACACGGAAAAACGCGCAGTCAATTTATCTTTTTGTCCGGCGTACTGTGCGGCAAGTTCAAGCAGATAAGCAATCGCGGTCTTGTCAAATTCCAAAAGATTTTCTTCTTTGATGGTTTTTTTTATTACACGAGCGTAGGCATCAATTATTTCGCCGGTACGTTTCACTTCGTAATCAAAGTCCGCTTTCACTTTAAATATTTTTTTGAAGTCATCTTCATATTCGGCAAGCATTGAATAAATGTAGCTGCTTCCTATAAGAATAACTTTCAGATCAACATCAATTGGTTCCGGTTTTAAAATTGACGGCTGGAACTGAAAGAAATTATATGAATCTTGAATTTCAAGTTTACGAAACGTTAAAATACGTTTTAGATTTTTCCACACACCGGGTTCTTCAAAAATATGCGGAACGTTCAGCACTAAAAATCCGCCGTTCGCTTTAAGTAACGAACCCGCTTTTATCCTTGTAAAATCAGCGTACCAACCGCCTCTGCCGTCATTCACTTTTTCAATCGTTCCGAAAAGATTTGTATAAGTCGGAGTAATTTCAACAACAACCGGGCACTCATTTGTGTTAGAATTATCAAGAATAATGTTTACATCATACTCGCGGAAGTAATCAATAACAAATCCTTCCTGAGTTTCTTCATTTTCAGGTTTTAGTCCTTTAAAGATTTGCAGATTTTCCAATATGCTTTCTTCAACCTGCCGGAGGTAAAAAGAAATTTTTTCATCAGGATATTTTTCATAGAAAACGGCTAACGAACCTTTGATGAGGACATCAACTTCCTTTCTTTCAAGATCAAGCGATTCCATTTGAAGTTTTTGGCTTAGCTTTAATCCTTTTTTAAAAAGATTAACCAACTCTAATTGATATTCGTTGTACTTCTGAATTATGCTTTCGGCTTTATCTTTCGTTATGGTTCCTTCTTTAATCACCTGATCAAGCTGCTGAACAGGAACCGGCTTGTCCTGAATTACCGGAATAATTTCCGGTCTCGCAGTCTCGCCAACCTGCACTGAACCTAATGTAAATCCTTCTTTCATAATTTTCTTTTGAAAAAAAGAAAGTAATTCTTTTTCTTTTTTGCCGTACTCCCCAATAATTTTTTTTCGCTTTCTTACAAAGGTTTGGCTTTCCAATTGCTGCGGAATTCTCTCCTTTAAATACAGTATTAAGCTCGAAATTTCTTTCTTAAAATCTTTCGCTTGCCCTTGCGGGAAAGTGAGAAGAAGAGGTGAATCAGGGTCGTTGAAATTGTTAACATAGGCATAGTCCTTTAGTATTGGACAGGTAGCCGAAATGGATTCGAGCATTTTTTTTACTGCCGTTGCTTTCCCGGTGCCGGAAAGTCCGGCGATAAAAATATTATAACCCGGACTGCGTAAGTTTACACCGAGTTTGATTGCACGCAACGCTCTATCTTGTCCAATAATGCTTTCGTTCGGTTCAAGTTCGCTGGTTGATTCAAAATCGAAAATTTGTGGATTACAAAACCAGCGAAGATCGTTGGTTTTTAAAGGTTGGGGTAATACTGCTTTTTTTATCGGCATTCTACTTTCCCGAAATTTTGTTTTAGTGTAAGAAAACTTATAAAAACTACGTTTCAAAAACAAAAGGTAGGCAGTTCATTTTTTCTGAAAATAGAAATCTCTGGAAAGTTCAAACTCGGTTTTATTTTTTGTAAATTGCCATAAATAATTTTAGAATAAAAAATGTTACCGCACGAAGCTAGAAAATATTTTCCGTTTTTAGATAAAGGTAAAATCTATTTTAATCATGCCGCCGTTAGCCCTCTTTCAACGGTTGTAACGGAAAAAATTCAAACCTATTTACAACAGCGAAGCGAAGGAACGATTGAGGATTTTCAATCTTTTCTTGCTGAATCTTCCGAAGCGAAAAATAAATTAGCTAAAATGTTGAATACTTCTGCCGGAAGAATTGCTTTTGTTGACAATACTTCCAACGGATTGAACATTCTTGCTCAAGGGTTAACCTGGAAAAAAGGAGACAAAATTCTTTTAAATGATATTGAGTTTCCGTCCAACGTCTATCCTTTTTTGAATTTGCAGCAGCTTGGCGTTGAAATTGATTTTGTGAAATCAGAAAACGGGAAAATTACCGTAGAAAATATTTTAAAGGCGATAACTCCTTCAACCAAACTGCTTTCGATTAGTTTCGTGCAGTTTTTAAGCGGCTATAAAGCCGATTTAGAAGCATTGGGGAAAATCTGCAAAGAGAAAAATATTATTTTTGCCGTTGATGCAATTCAAGGACTTGGCGCGCTTCAACTTGATGTAGAAAAATGTAATATCGATTTTCTTGCGTGCGGTACGCAGAAGTGGTTAATGGCAATAATGGGATTGGCTTTCATCTTTCTTTCGGAGGAAATGCAGAAAAAAATAGCTCCCAAATATGTCGGCTGGCTATCGGTTGAAGACGCTTGGAACATTTTGCAGTACGATCTAAAACTAAAAACCGATGCAAGCGTTTTTCAAACCGGAACGCTTAATGTGATCGGAATATACGGATTGAATGCCGCTCTCGATCTATCTGAATCTGTAAGTTTTGAACAGATTGAAAAAACCATTCTCGATACCACCGAATATTTTATGGATCAACTTTCTTCAACCGGGTTCACCCCGTTGCTTTCCGGTGTAGAACGAAAATATTTATCCGGGATTGTAACCATAAAAGATGAACGAGCTCCGGTGATATTTGAAAAACTGATGAGTGAAAAAGTCCATTGCTCTCTGCGCGAAGGAATGATCCGCTTTTCACCTCACTTTTATAATACCTGCGGCGAAATAGACCACATTGTTGAAATATTAAAAAATGCTTTTCCCTTCCATAAAACACTATAAATTTCTTATGTTACACTAAAAGAAAACAAAAATTTTGTAATTGACGTGGACACAACAGAACTAAAAAAAAATAAAAAAAGCTTAATTGGAATTTTTTTTCTTCTCGTAATTATTATTTCAATAGCTGCGTTTTTTTCATTGCAATTCTTAGATTCATTTACCGCCACGATTATTTTGCGAAACAAAAACCTGCTGCTCTTTTTGCTTTCGCTTTTGCTGATGCTCCTCTTTGCCGTTCTCTTCGCTTTTATTCATCAAAAAAAATCAGTTGAAGAACTAAATAAGTTTATCACTTCCGACGTATCGGAAAAGGCGCTTCTTTCTCATTATCAAATAATAACAAGATATGCTAACGATATTATTCTTTTGATGGACCAAAAAGGATTGATTGTTGAAGTAAATCAACAGGCGCTGAGAACTTACGGTTATACGCGAAAAGAAATGGTCAATCAAAATGTTGTGCTTGTCTTTGCTCCTAGGAGTATCCGCGGAATGTCCAAAATTGTAAAAGCATTTGAAAGCCGCGAGGGTGTGATCTTTGAAGCTGTACATCGAAAGAAGAACGGTGAAGAATTTCCGGTTGAAATATCGGCGCGGCTTATAGAGATCAGCGGTGAAACGCTTATACAAAATAGTATCCGCGATATTTCGGAGAAGAATAAAATTGTTGAGGAACTTGAATTTTCTCAAACCTTGCTGCAAAAAGTGTTTGATAGTTTAGAGGAAGCAATCTTTCTCATAAATCCTATTGAACGTAAAATAGAAAACGTTAATCATGCGGCAATAAAAATGTTCGGATATGAAAAAGAGGAATTGCTTAATCGCGGGAGTGAAATCCTTTTTGGCGATACCAGCCGGTTTGAGTTGTTTATCAAACAGTCATTTTCGATTTATTCGAAGCAGGATTTTTACGAAACCGAATTAACAATGCAGCGGAAAAACGGAGAAGTGATTCCCGTTTATTTTTACGGGAAAGCACTGATAGATGCAAAGAAAAAATTCTCTTTGATTATCGGTGTAATCAGGGATATCTCTCTTATTAAAAAAACCGAGCAAACATTGATTGACGCTAAGAATAAAGCTGAAGAAATGAACCGGCTGAAATCAAACTTCCTGTCAAATATGAGCCACGAACTGCGCACCCCGTTGATCTCTATTCTCGGCTTTGCAGAAATTATGAGTGATTCTTCCGAAGATACTACTATTCAAGATTCTTCGCGGAACATTTTGCAAGGCGGAAAAAGATTACTCGAAACTCTGAACCTTATTTTGCAATTCTCAAAAATCGAAGCCGAAAAAATTACTATTTCAAATAAATTAATTGATGTTGTTTCAACTGTAAAAACAGTAACTGAAAAATATAAACTGTTTGCCGCACAGAAAAATCTAAAACTCTTTTTCGAGAATTACGCAGACGAATGTTATACGGAAACCGATAAAGAGATGTTTGAGGAAATTATTTCCCAACTCTTAAATAACGCTTTGAAATTTACCGAAGAGGGAATGGTAAGAGTTATTCTAAATAAAGATGAAAGTGATACGGAAAAATATTTTACGGTCGAAATTGCAGATACCGGAATTGGAATTTCTTCCCAATACTGCTCGGTAATATTTGATGAATTTCGACAGGCGAGCGAAGGTGTAAGCCGGGGATACGAAGGACTGGGACTTGGGCTTACAATTGTCAAAAGATATACTTCACTCTTAAACGGAACCGTTAATCTAAAAAGTGAAATTGATAAAGGCTCCTCTTTTCTTCTTCGTTTTCCGATGATTGAAACCGGGCAGCCGGAGCTCTTTGTCCCTCCGATGGAAAAAAAGAAACCGTTCAGCCTAACGGAATTTTTTAAAGAAACAAAATTTGAAAATAATTTACCACTTGTTTTATTGGTAGAAGACGATCCCTCTACAAGCGATGTGATAACTATTTTCTTACATCAAGTTTGTCAGCTTGAGTATGCAAACCGCTCCGATAAAGCTTTGCAGAAAGCGGTGGAAAAAAAGTTTGACGTTATTTTAATGGATATCAATTTGGGAAAAGGTCCCGGCGGAAAAGAGGCAATGGAACTCATAAAGAAAAACACAATGAACAGCGAAACACCAGTTATTGCCGTTACCGCTTATGCGCTTGATAACGAAAAACAAACTTTGCTTGCCGCCGGATTTGCGGATTACATTTCCAAGCCGTTTAACAAACTTGAAATAATTGAGATCCTGACCTCGCATTTACAAAAATAGCCTTAAAGCGTAAGAACTTTATTTATTGCTGCTTCATCCATGCGGAAGATTGTCCATTCATCCATTGCTTTTGCGCCGAGAGATTTATAAAAATTAATTGCCGATTCATTCCAATCAAGGACAGCCCATTCCATTCTCCCACATTTTTCATCTAAAGCTTTTTGAAATAAATAGAGAAGCATTTTCTTGCCGACACCTTTTCCGCGAAGTTCGGGCAGTACAAATAAATCCTCTAAGTATAAACCTTTCTTTCCGATAAACGTGGAAAAGTTATAAAAGTAAACTGCGTAAGCGACCGGTTCATTTTCCAAATAGCCAAAAACCACTTCGGCGCTTGGCTTTTTGCCAAATAAAGACTCGCGTAAAATTTCTTCCGTTGCAACAACCTCATGCGTAAGTTTTTCATACTCGGCAATTTTTTTAATAAATGAAATTAGAAGCGGAAGATCTTTTTTCTCTGCTTGTTTTATTATTAGTTCTGAATTCATTTTTTCTCCCATAAAAAATCTTAATTAATAATGCGGGTTAAGTGAAATGGTGTCTCCCGTGAGCAAGATTTTTCCTGCTTCTGTTCCCGGTACTTTTGTGTTAACGCAAAACCGGTAATAATGATCAAACTGCGAAAGGTTTGACCAAGCGGGTAAAGAAGTTTTTCGCATTTCGGAAAAATGTTTTTGAAAGAAAGGAATTGCTTCTCCGCTTTCCGGATTTTTAGTCGGTACTGTGCATCGTGCACATGGATTCATTCCAAAAAATTTAACTTCTCCGATATGAAAAAGTTTTTCTTCTCCTTTTTCACCAAACAAATTGTCTTCCCAAAACGCAGGTGTGTCGTTCAACAATAAATTCGGACGAAACCGTTTGTACAATTCTTCAGCTGAAAGGTTGGGAAACCACTTTGCAACTTCTTGCAGACTTGCAACGCTTACCACCGTTGGACCGGAAGCTTGAAGGTCATCGGGGAAGCCGCTTTGTTTGTTTTGCCGGAAGGAAATTTTCTTCCCTAAAAATTCAGAGAAGAATTTTTCTATTCCCGGTTTTTCTTTTTCAAGGTGAAAATTCTTTTTATAATTTTCCCGTTCAATTGAAAATTCTACCGATGTTTCATCTAAACGATAAATGCTTCTGATTAGATTAATTTGCCCGTACTTCTTTCCATTTATAAATTTTCCGTCTTCATCTACAAAAGCAAACTCCCGGTCGTATTTTAAACTTCCGCCCTGGGTTATTTCAACCGCATCAAGGTTGACGCCATCGAGTGATTTAATCGGATAAACAGTTATTCGTTCAAGTGTTTTCATAAAGGAAAAAATAGCACGCTGATTTCGCAGATATAACGGATTAAAACGGATAAGACAAAATCAGCGCACCAATAATTTGTTTTTATTTTCTGATTAATTGCAGAAGTTCTTCGGTTTTTGCTTTCATCAATTTTTCATCACCGCGTGTTTCAACGTTTAGGCGAATGATCGGTTCGGTGTTGGACATGCGCAGGTTGAAACGCCACGTATCATATTCAATGCTGATACCGTCAACCGTCTCGCGTTTTCCGCCGGGATATTTTTCTTCAATTTCTTTTATCTTTGCCGTAGGGTCCGCAATTGTAGAATTTATTTCTCCCGAGCAAGGATAATTCCTCATCATTTCACCAACAAGTTGAGAAAGTGTTTTTCCTTCTTCGGACATTAATTGCATTACAAGCAGGAAAGGAATTATGCCGCTATCAGAATAAGCATTTTCTCTGAAGTAGTGATGCGCCGACATTTCACCGCCGTAAATAGCATTCACCTCTCTCATTTTTTGTTTGATAAACGCGTGACCGCTTTTTGATTGTACCGCAATTCCCTTTGCTTTCGTAACTACTTCAATCGTATTCCAAACTAAGCGCGGATCGTGAATAATATTTTCTCCTGGGAATTTTTTTAAAATTGATTTTGCCAACAGTCCAACGATGTAATAACCTTCGATAAAGTTGCCGAACTCATCAAAGAAGAAACAGCGGTCGTAATCGCCGTCCCAGGCAACACCCAGATCGGCTTTGTTAGAATGGATTGCATCAATGGTTGGTTTCCGGTTTTCTTCAAGCATCGGATTCGGAACTCCGTTCGGAAATGTCGGATCAGGTTCTATAAATAATTTTATCATCTCGATCGGAAGATTCGGTTCAAGAATATTTAAGATTGGACCGACACATCCGTTGCCGGCATTCACCACTACTTTCATTGGCTTTAATTTTTTCACTTCGAAAAATTTATCGAGGTTTGCAATAAATTCGGTCGTAATATCTTGTTTTGTCAGAGTTCCTTTCTTTTCTGCAAGCGGAAGAAAATCTTTTTGTAAAATAATCTGCTCAACTTCTTTTAAACCGGAATCGTAACCAACGGGAACGGAATCTTTTTTTACTACTTTCATTCCGTTATATTCAGGTGGATTGTGGCTTGCGGTGATCATTACCCCGGCTTCAGTTCCAAGGAACGAAGTCGCAAAGTAGATCATTTCGGTTCCGCAAAGACCTATATCGATAACATTAACGCCGCTGTCGGTGAATCCCCTTGCCAATGCATCAGAGAGTGGTTGGGATGAGATTCTCACGTCATGACCGATGACCGCGGTTTTGCATGAAAGATGTTTTGTTAATCCGCGTCCCAAATTGTAAGCTAATTCTTCATTTAATTCTGAAGGAATTTTTCCGCGTATATCATAAGCTTTAAAAGATGCTATTTTTTCCATGATTTCCTTTCAATAGATTTTAGTAATTCTCTTTTCAAAATTAGACTATTCCTGTTTTAATCGGAACAAAACGGGGGAAAATTTTTTCTTAGGAAAGGATGATTTCATTAAATAAATTTGAAATCAAAAAAAGGAGTAACTATCGCACAGAATTCTACCGTCCTCTTGCATTTTACAAAATGTAATAATGTGAAATGTAATACTATCTTTTTATTAGACCCGCACGAACAACAGGATAAACTTGGGTTTTTATGTCCTTCGTGCAGTAGCAAGGTTTTAACGCATCATGTAGTACAGTGCTCAAGCTGCCAGACGGTTTTAAACTTTGTCCGCGCATCTGCGCTCGAAGAAAAAGTAACATTTAGTATTGAGAAATGCTCTCATTGTGTCGGCACGGTTGAAGATGAATGGGAGATCGAGCCGTTGTATAGTTCCGGCTTTTATATGTAAAAGGTTTGCCACAGGTAAACCTTTTTCATTTTATTTTGCCGTTTATCATTTCATGATTGAACACCTAAACTATTTCTTCTAAATTTATCGGGATATTATAAACTTAATTAATTAACAACTCATTTTAATATAAGGCAGTAGTATGAAATACAAATCTACAAAAGCAATTCTTATGAGTTCTCTTGCGTTATTGACATTCTTTGTCGTCGGCTGTAGTTCTTCAAGTCAAACGCCGAATTCGCAAACAGAACAATGGTTAAATTTAGATACAGTAAAAGCCGGTAAATTTGATACCGGAAAAATGTGGACGTTCGATTTCCCTCCAAAAGAATATTTTAAATCAGAATATAATTTTTCTCCTGATGACGAATGGTTAAATAACGTAAGAATGTCGGCTTTGCGTTTTGCATCCTATTGTTCGGCTTCATTTGTTTCTGAAGACGGATTAATAATGACTAACGATCACTGCGCGCGCGCGAGTGTTGGAAAAGTTAATAAAGAAGGGGAAAATTTAGCGGAAAACGGATTTATTGCCTACGCTTTGGCTGATGAAAGAAAAGTTCCGGGATTATTTGTATCACAGCTTGTAGAGATTAAAGATGTTACCGCAGAAGTTCAATCTGCAATTGATGCCGGTAAAACCGATGCTGAAATAGCGCAAAACAAGCAAAACAAATTTTCAGAACTTACCGACAAAGTTGTTGCCGACAAAGGAAAAGATTACACTGCTCAAGTAGTTACTTTTTATAACGGTGGAAAATATTCACTTTATATTTATAGAAAGTATGATGATGTTCGTTTGGTTTTTTCTCCTGAAGTCCAAATGGGATTTTTCGGCGGAGACCCGGACAACTTTACTTATCCGCGTTATGATCTCGACTGTTCTTTCTTCCGTGTTTATGATGAAAACGGGCAGCCGCTGAAAACTAAGAATTTCTTCAAATGGTCTCCTAATGGCGCTGTAGAAGGAGAACCGGTTTTTGTTGTCGGAAATCCGGGACGTACGAGTCGTTTATCAACCACATCAATTCTCGAATACCAGAGAGATTACTCTTATCCTTTAACAATGGACTTATTAAACGGCGCTGTTAAGATTTATGAAGAGGTTATTGCTGAACACCCTGATCGTTTGTTTGAATTGCAAGACCAATTGTTTGGAATGGCAAATTCGCAAAAAGCGTATAAAGGTATTTTAGATGGTCTCCGAAATCCAATTTTCATGCAGAAGAAAAAAGACTTTGAAAATAAATTTAAATCTGCTGTTATGGCTAAACCGGAATTGAAAGCAAAATACGGCGAACTTTGGGATAAAATTGCCGGAACCAGAGCCGAGGCTAAAGTGTATTTTAAAAGAATGGCTGCTTTTAATGTTAGTGGTAGAGGACTTTCAACGGAATATTTTCAAGTAGCAAATAAGTTAGTCACTTTTGCACATCAAATGAAAATGCCGGACGCGCAAAGAATGCCGCAGTACAAAGATTCGGTTGTCGAAAAGACTAAAGCCGGATTAGCGCCGGTTAAATTTGATAAAGCGGTTGCAGATAAATTTGCATCTTTAATTGTTGGTATAAATGTTAAACTTCTTGGCGAAGATACGGAATACGCGAAAATCTTAACCGGTGGAAAAAAAGGAAAAGAAGCATTACAATACGCTGCGAACAAATCGATCTTAAGTGATGTTGAAAAAGTTAATCAACTGGTTGCAAAAGGCGCCGATGCAATTCTTTCTTCAGATGATCCATTCATTCAATATGCTGTTAAAACTGAAAATCAGTTAGATGAAGTTCAGGCGAAATCAAAAGAGATTAACGAACGTGAAGCCAATTACGTTCAGTTGTTAGGCAGAGCGTTGTTTGAAGTTTATGGAACTTCAATTCCGCCTGATGCAACTTTTACGCTTCGCCTTGCAGACGGCGTTGTTAAAGGTTACGATTACAATGGAACAAAAACTCCGGTTAACACAACTTTTTACGGATTGTATGACAGATATTATTCTTTCAAAAAACAATCTCCATGGAATTTGCCGAAACGCTGGGAAACTCCTCCGGCAGAATTCAATCTTGAAACCCCAATGAATTTTGTTTCTACAAATGATATTATCGGTGGTAACTCCGGCAGCCCGTTAATTAATAAAAAAGCTGAGATCGTTGGATTAGCCTTTGATGGAAACATCGAAAGCTTACCCGGCAATTTCATCTTTGATGATACTGCAAACAGAACCGTTTCCGTTCACTCATCCGGAATGCTTGAAGCTCTTCAGGATATGTACAAGGTTACACGTTTGAGCGAAGAATTAAAAGCCGGGAAAATTGTAAAATAAATTTCTCCAGGCTTAATTAGAAGTTAAAAAAAACCGCAGATATTGTGTCTGCGGTTTTTTTATTCGGACAATTCGGAGTTGACAATTGTGTTAATAAATTCTACATTACTTATGAAACATTAAGGTTATTTGATAGTTAATAGTTTATGAAGGTGCATAAAATTAATAAGCGAATGACGGTTTTTTAATGCCAACCATTTTAATAATCGGGAACTAAAACAAGTTTTAGAAATTACGAGAGAAAACAAGGAATATTTTTTAAGGAGATGGAATGAATACTTTAAAGGGAAAGAAAGTCAGTTTTGACGATTCATACTTGAACGTTGAATTAGCAGATGGTAGAATTATTTCTACTCCGATAACCTGGTATCCTGAATTAAAACGTGCGACTTTTGAGCAATTAAAAAATTACAAGTTAATTTGCAGAAATACCGGTATCGAATGGAGCGAACTGGATTATCATTTAAGCATTGAATCTATGATGATGTTTAAATCTGCAAACAAAAATAGAGCGGCATAAAAAATATTTATGAATAGAACTGCAGATATTGTGTCTGCTTTTTTTTTAACGGGGATATATTAAAATCCAAACGCGGGTCTTTAATTTTTTGATAACTATTTTTGAAATATTCCAAGGTAAGCCTTATTTTATTTCCTAAATTAACAGGACATTTATTTATCAAGGTTATCACTTCCTAATGATACGAAAATTAATTCTACATCAATGGAAAAGCTATACACGATCACCCGAGCGCGGGGAAAATATTTTCAGTTTTATCGTAATGGGGCTTCTCTTTTTGATTCTGGCGTTTTATGCAATCACCGCAGGATACTTCCTTCCATCCGTTTTGGAAAAATTATCAAACGGTGTGAATCCCGTACAGCTCTTTAACTCCGGACTAATCTATTTTATTGTTTTTTCTTTTTTGTTTAGAATTTTCCTCCAGGGTTTTCCCTCACAAGCGGTTAAATATTATAGAGCTCTTCCTGTTAAACGTAAAACTTTAATTACCGCGTTACTTCTAAAAACCATAACGAATTATATAAATATAGTTTTTATTTTATTCCTTGTTTCATTTACAATCAAAGCGGTTATTCCTCATTATACTTTTCTTTCTTCAATGGCCTGGATGTTTTCGATAATCGCAATTGAATTATGTAATAGTTTCTTCACGTTTTTGTTGAAGAAAAAAATATTTTCCAAGCCGACACTTTTATTGCCGATAATCATAATACTCATTATTGCGATTGGGTTGGAGTTTTTATCTTCCGCCAGTACAGCACAAGTTGTTTCGCATTTATTCAATTCATTCCTGAACATTCCGGCGTTCTCGGTTTTGCCGTTACTTTTACTAGCGTATATGTATCTTCTCACTTTCCGCTGGATTGACAAAAATTACTATCCTGAAGATTTGGGCGCCACAAAAAGAGAAAAGGTAAAATCGTATTCGCGGTATAGCTTCCTCGAAAATTATGGTGAAGTCGGTTCATACATTGCGCTTGAGCTTAAAATGATTTTTAGAAATAAACGTCCCCGCGCATTATTCTATTATTCGTTAATCTTTTTTGTTTATCCGTCATTCATTTACAAACAATATTTCGATGAAGCAAAACCGGTATATCCAAAACCGCATTTTGCTAATGCTGCGGTTGAAAGTTCAAAATTATCCTCCAATGCAGATGTATGTAAGATTACGTTTAACGTTAATTCCCGTAAAATTCCGAAGGGAGCGTATGTCTATATCTCCGGCAATAATCATAAGCTCGGTGGCAACAATCCGGCTTCAGTGAACCTTTACAAAAATGCTGAAGGCAATTGGGAACGAACTTTTATAATTGAAAAGGGAAAAGTTCTCGATTATAATTTTTCACTCGGTTCACAAAACGTTGCTGCACTCGATTCAACGGGTAACACTCTTCCGAAATCATACATAGTTCCCTGGAGCGATACAACAATAAATATTAATATAGCTAATTGGAAAACTCCATCAAGCCAAGGCGGTAGTATTATGATGATAGTTTTTTGGACGATTTTCATTATTTCTTACGCGGCGTTAATGTACGGTCAATACTTATTTGCATGGGAGGGGGGATATTTTGATTTCATACTTTCGCAAAAAGTAAATATTAAAAAGTATATTGAAGCAAAATACTATATAATGGCTGCCGCAAGTTTTTTAGCTTTTGCAATTATGATGGTTTACATCTACATGAGCATTGATTTGTTATGGCTCAACATCGCGGCGCTGTTTTATAGTCTCGGTGTCAATTCAGTGTTTATTTTATTTTTGGGTACATACAACAGAAAACGGATGGATTTAAATGCAAGCATGATGTCGCAGCAAGGACGAGATGGATTCAAACAATTTTTACGAAACATTCCCATGATACTTCTTATGTTAGCGATTTATTTTGCGCTTACATGGTTGGGATTGAAAGATTATATGCCTTTTGCTTTCGGCGGTATCGGGTTGATCGCGCTGTTGTTTCACAAGCAGTTAATGGATTTATCAATAAAGAACTTTGAAAAACATCGCTATAAAATGGCGGTCGGCTTTAGAGAAAAGTAAAATCAGGAAGAAAAAATGATAGAAGTAAAAAACTTAACTAAAAATTATAACGGAACAACAGTTTTAGATTTGCCGGAACTTCACATCAAAAAAGGTGAAAGCTTTGGATTGGTTGGAAATAACGGCGCCGGGAAAACTACTTTCTTTAGTTTGATTTTGGATCTTATCGAATCCACAACCGGAGAAATTTTATCGAATGGAATTAAAACCGCACGAAGTGATCACTGGAAAGATTACACAGGTTCTTATATCGATGAAAAATTTCTCATAGAATTTCTTTATCCCGAGGAATACTTTGAATTTATTGCCGATTTACACGGTTTATCGCAAAGTGAATACGACAATTTTCTTAATCGCTTTAGTGATTTTTTTAGTACGGAAATATTAAAGCAGAAAAAATTTATCCGTGATCTTTCAAAAGGAAATCAAAAGAAAGTTGGAATTGCCGCTGCATTATTAGCAAAACCGGAAGTGATTATTCTTGACGAACCTTTTCCGCATCTTGATCCAACAAGTGTTTTCCGGTTGAAAAAAATGCTTCAAGAATTTAAGAATGAATTTAATACAACGTTGTTAATTTCGAGCCACGACTTAAATCACGTTACCGAAGTGTGCGAAAGAATTGTTGTTCTTGAGAAAGGGAAAATTGTGCACGATCTTGCGCGAGGGGAAGAAAATCTAAAGCTTCTGCAAAATTATTTTGCTGTTTAATAAAAAGGCGGAAAAACTTTTCCGCCTAAAACTAAAATGATTAGTTGAGCATTACTAAATCATTTATAAGAACAATTCAATTCTCTCAACGACTACTTCGCCGTTTTCACTAATTTTTCAACCGCGCTCACAATCATCAGTTCAGTTTGTCCGTATGATTTTTTCGCTTCGAGTAAAAATTTGTCTGTAGCTTTTAGCCAGTCTTCTTTCGGTTTTTGCTTTTTATCAAGTAAAGAAAGAGTTTCCAACCCTGTTTCTGAAAGAAGTTTTAAGTTTAATGAAAGCGGTTCGATTTCTTTTAATATTGGTGAAAGTTTGATTGTCTGAACAAGCTTTTCGTGGTTATTCTTCCACAAATTTAATTGAGCAGCAATATCTTTTCTTAATTCCTTTTTACCATTCAAAAACTCATCTACTAATTTTCTAAATTTACGTGCTTCCGGTGCATCTGGAACTGCGGCATCTACTACACGCGTGTATGGCGAGTAGGAATAATATTTCACGCCATAGTTGTGCCGGGTGTAGATTTTTACCGGTTCGATTACATCAACTAAAGTTTTGAGTGAAGCTGTCTCGCCATTATTAGTTAAACGGCGCAGCATCATTTCTTGATTTTTAGTATTGGTAATTCCAAGTTCCTCAAGTTGGAAATTTACTCTATCAAGTCTGCGGTACATATCATCAACATCGCGTACGTTTGCCGGAGACCAAAAGCGTTCTGCAATTGCAGCAGTGCGAGGCCAAATGCGTGAATCAACATTTTCGGGGACAACAAACTCTGCCCACATTGTTGCTTCGCCGCCGAGAACAAATTTCTTCTCAGCATCGCTCAATTTGGAATCAGCCGGAACAGGATCGTTTAAATAGTGGTAGTCGGTTGACTGATTTAGATCAATATAATAACCGCTGGAGAGAATTCCCATATATCCTTGTTGTGCAGCTTTTGCAAGCGCTTCCGTTCCCCGCCATGATTGAATAACAACATTCTTCGGTAAATCCGGTTGAAGAATTTCATCCCAGCCGATCATCTTTTTCCCATACTTTGTAAGGATTGCTAAAATTCTTTTATTGAATAACGTTTGCAGATCGTGATTAGTTTTAAGTCCGTTCTCCTTCATGAATTTTTGTATTTGTTCATTCTTGTTCCATTGATGTCCGTTGTTTTCATCACCACCGATGTGCATGTATTCGTCGGGAAAAAGTTCACACATCTCCTTGAAAAAAGCATCGAAAAATTTATAAGTTTCTTCAATCGTTGGATTAAACGTTGGATCAAAAACACCCCATTGCCGTTCGATCGTATAAGGACCGGACGCGCTTGCTAATTCAGGATAACCGACAAACCATGAAGTTGAATGTCCCGGAATATCAAACTCAGGAATAACGCGAATGCCGCGGTCTTCTGCATAAACAAGAATTTCTTTTATCTGCGCTTGTGTGTAGTACAATCCATCGGAACCAAGTTGATGAAGTTTTGGGAACGCTTTGCATTCAACGCGAAAACCTTGATCTTCGCTCAAGTGCCAGTGAAATACATTTAACTTAACAGCTGCCGTTGCATCAAGATTTCTTTTAATAACTTCAACGGGCATAAAATGACGGCATGCATCAATCATCAATCCGCGCCAAGGAAAACGTGGTTTATCTTGAATGGTAACAACCGGAATGAAATATGTGCTTTCATCATTTTGTAAAAGTTGAAGTAATGTTTCCATTCCTCTCATCGCACCAAGATCGGTTTTTGCTTTTAGTAATATTTTATTTTTTGAAACTTGAAGAGAATATGATTCGTCTTCGTTCAACAAAACTTTTCCAGGCTGTTCAATCGAGATGATGCAGTCTGCGGTATCGGCAGTTGATTTTTCCGTGATGTTGTCTTGCGGAAAAAATAAACCGGTTCTGCCGGAAAGACGGCGCAGCACACGAGTTGCATACGGATAAATTCTCTTGTCTGCTTTCCCGGTAATTGCAATGTCAAACGAATGAGTTAAAATGAATTTACCGTTACCTGAAGAAATTTTTTCCGGAACAGGCATAAGGTTTAAAGTTTGCGAAGTCATGTTTGCACCCGCTAAAATTATTATAAAGAGAGCTAAATAAAGTAAACGTTTCATAAAATGTTTTTCCTTTCTGTTTAGTCTGTGTTATTGCGGCAGAGAAATTCCTTTTAATTTTCGATAAAGAGAAACGGCAAAGCTATCCGTCATCCCGGAAATAAAATCGGTGATTTGTAAAAGTTTGGAGTAAAAATCTTCTTCCGAATTTTTCGCAAGCATAAATTGCTGCGGAAAAAGTTTGATGATGGTTTTTGTGCGGTGCGAAAGCTGAACGTTAGCGGAATCAAGAAGAGCCGAGACAAAAATATCAAGCAAACCGCCGAGCACTTCGTATCCAACAGCTTCCCGTTCAATTACTGTTTTATAAGAATAAATTTTTTCTACGGAAATTTTTTTAATTCTTTCGAGCGGCTTCCGGGCAGAAATAACGCTGATAAGTTCGCTTTCGAAATTACCGGCAAGAATTTGTTCTTCATTCTCCATAAATACTTTCGCCAACTGTTCAACAAGCAAAGTAATTGCTTTTGCGCGTAAGTAGCCGATCTTCTCTTTTTCATCGCGCGTGTTGTAAAGTTTTAATTTTGTCTTCCCGATCAAAGGCATTAATAAAGCTTCGGTCTCCTTAAACGAAACTAATCCGAGATGTGAACCGTCTTCCAAATCCATAATGCGGTAGCAAATATCATCTGCGGCTTCAACTAAAAACGCGAGCGGATGACGGCACCAGAAAAAAGAATTTTTATCCGGGTTCTTTTTTGTAAGTCCAACTTCGTTGGCAACAGCTTGAAAAATATTTTTTTCGGATTGAAAGAATCCGAATTTTTTATAAATCTTTGGTTGGTCTTTTATTGAACCGGAAAAAAAATTATCGTGTTCAAGGAAAGATTCTTTCGGATATTTTGTAAACGCGGCGAGCGTTGCGTGGGTTAAGCGAAGTCCTCCTTGAATATTCGGATTTTGGAGTTGGGAAATAATCCTAAAACCCTGCGCATTTCCTTCAAACTTAATTAAGTCGTTCCATTTTTTTGTATCATTAATTTTTTGTTCGAGCGATTTCCCGTTTCCGGTTTTGAAGTAATCGGAAATAGCGTCTTCGCCGGAATGTCCGAACGGCGGATTGCCGATGTCGTGTGCCAAACAAGCGGCTGCGACAATTTCACCAAAATGAAATTTTGTAAAATTCTTTTTTAACTGCGGATGTCTTTTAATAATTTTTTCGCCAACAAGATTCCCAAGCGAACGTCCAACGCATGAAACTTCCAAACTGTGCGTTAACCGTGTGTGAACGAAATCGCTTTCCGGCAATGGAAAGACTTGCGTCTTATCCTGCAGTCTTCTAAATGCCGAAGAAAAAACCACGCGGTCAAAATCTTTTTGAAATGCGCTTCGCCCATCATAAGAAGCATTGCTTTTAAGTTCGTTCTTATCATAGCCAAGAATTTTTGTTGAAAGAAGTTTTTCCCAACGCATAGTATTCTTTATTTGTGAGAGAGTGTGAAAGTTTTTACTTTCTTACTACTAAAATATTATTTTTTCAATCAAATTGAATTGAGAAAAAGAAAAAGTCATAAACGAATCAAATCAACCGATGAACGCACAAAGTAATTATCAATTAGACCAGTCAATCCAATACATTAAAACTGTGGGACCGAAACGGGCAGAAACATTTGCGAAGATTGGGATTAGAACAATTAAGGATTTACTTTTTTATTTCCCCACACGCTATCTTGACAGAAGAACTTTATTGACCTCAAGTAAAGCCTCTAAAGTTGTGGAAGAAGGATACGAGGGTGAATTAACAGTAATAGGAAAAGTTATTGATAAAGACACCAGACATTTTGGAAGTAAGACAGTATTAAATGTAAAGCTTCGTGATGTTGACGGATTTTTTGAGTGCGTTTGGTTTCAAGGCGCAAAATATTTTCAGGATAAATTTAATTCCGGAGATATTTATGCAATCTCGGCAAAACCGATACACTCGCGTTATGGAGAATTGAGTTTCGTGCATCCCGACTTTGATAAACTAAGCGAAGAAGAATCAAAAACTTTTTTTAATACCGGGAAAATTATTCCGTTCTATCGCATACCGAAAGAGCTAAGGGAAAATAATATCGGCGATTTAAGTTTTCGCAAAATTATTTCGTTTGCAATTGATGCACATGCTGCGGAACTGAGAGAAACTTTACCTGTTCATCTTATCGAAACGCATCATCTCTTAGCGCTAGCGGAAGCGGTAAAGCAAATTCATTTTCCGGAAAATGAAGAACAATTGAGTAAAGCCAAGACGCGGTTTTCGTACGAAGAACTTTTCTATATTGAAACGCTGGTAGCGCTGAGAAAAATTGATTATAAAGAAAAATTAAAAGGGCTTTCGCTTCCGATAAAAACCGATCTTGTAAAAGATTTTGTTAAAACGCTTCCGTTTGAATTAACTGATTCGCAAAAAAAAGTTCTTAAAGAAATTTTGGCGGATATGAAAAGCAAAAAACCAATGCATCGTTTACTGCAGGGTGATGTTGGAAGCGGTAAAACAATTGCCGCACTTATCTCCATGCTTGTTGCTGTTGATAACGGATACCAAGCCGCATTAATGGTCCCGACGGAAATTTTAGCCGATCAACATGCAAAAAGTATTTCCAAACTTCTTCAACAATTCCATTCGATCTACCCACAGTATGAAATTAAAACATCGCTGCTTATCGGCGGGCAAAAGAAAAGTTTGCGCAATAAAAATCTTGAAGAAATTGCTTTGCAGGAATCCGACATTATCATCGGAACGCATGTGTTGTTCGAAGAGCAAGTGCACTTCAAACACCTTGGACTTGTTGTAATTGATGAGCAACACCGCTTTGGTGTTGCTCAGCGTGCAAGGCTCGCTTCCAAGGGAACCGTTCCCGAAGTGATTATCATGTCGGCAACTCCAATCCCCCGAACTCTTTCCATGACAATCTACGGTGATCTTGATGTTTCTACGATTGACGAGATGCCGAAGAATAGAATTCCGATAAAAACTTTTTTACGCGGTGAAAGCAAACTGCCGGATATTTATAAATTTATTGTTGATAAAACAAAAGAAGGAATACAAACATTTATCGTTTATCCCTTAGTTGAAGATTCTGAAAAGTTAGAATTAAAAGCGGCTACAACTTTTTTTGAAAAATTAAACGATACATACTTTAAGGACTTAAACGTCGGATTAATTCACGGAAGAATGACCTGGCAGGAAAAAGAAGAAACGATGATCCTATTTGCCGCAAAGAAATATGATGTCCTGATTTCAACTACAGTAATTGAAGTTGGGATTGATATTCCCGCGGCTAACATTATCCTTATTGACGATGCACATCGGTTCGGTTTATCACAATTGCACCAGCTGCGCGGACGAGTTGGGAGAGGAACCGCGCAGGCTTACTGCATCTTGGTAACAAAGGATGAGTATGCCGCTTCATCTGCGCGATTGCCGAAAGAATTAGAATATCTTTCTCCTGCATTATTAGAAAAATATAAATCGTCAATCCGTTTGCAAACAATGGTGCAACAACTCGATGGTTTTAAAATTGCCGAAGTAGATATGAAACTTAGAGGACCAGGAGATATTTTTGGAATTAAGCAAAGCGGTTTCCCGGAATTAAAATATGCTGATATTATCAAAGACGGCGATCTGCTTACGCAAGCAAAGGCGGATGCATTTGAAATTATTGAAAATGATCCGCAACTTCTTAAAGAACAACATGCGGTAATAAGAAAAAATCTTCTTGAACATTACTCCGAAAATTTAAAGTATGCTAAAGTCGGATGATGAAAAATAATTCCACGCAAAAAATATTTTTAAAATAATTTTCATTGTTCTTTAAAAAAATATTGACATAAAAATAATTCTACTTATATTTGTACAAAAAAAATAATTAAAGGAGACAAAAATTTTTTCATCACGTACTGCTCGATTGAATGTTGCACTTACATTCAATGTAAAACCTGAAAGTTCTACTTTCAATGATGAATTGTCTCCAAACCCCGTAACATCTTTTCAGAACTCATCAAAAAAAATTCAAGACACATTTGCTGAGTGGGATAGCCGCGACACCGTCAATGCTGTTCGAGATGCGCTTGCGCAATTTCATTCGGTAATGATGATAGAAGCCGACTACAATGCGTTTGAAAAATTTAAAGAAGTAAAACCCGATATCGTCTTTAATGTTGCCGAAGGATTTTATGGCGTAAGCAGAGAAGCGCAAATTCCTGCGATGCTTGATATGTTAAATATTCCTTACACCGGATCGGATCCTTCAACGCTTGCAATTTGTTTAGACAAAGCCCGCACAAAAGAAATTTTATCTTATCACCACATCCCGACCCCAAAATTTTTAATTGTTGATCAAGTTGATGATCTAAAGAAATTTGATTTGCAATTCCCTGTAATCGTTAAACCAAACGCCGAAGGCTCGAGCAAAGGAATTTTTACTTCATCCTATGTAAATAATTATTCTGAGTTGCAAAATGAAGTTGAAAGAGTTTTAAACGAATATACTCAATCGGCTTTATTGGAAGAATTTTTACCGGGAAGAGAATTTACGGTTGCAATGCTCGGTAACGGAACCGAAACAGAAGTTCTACCGATCGTTGAAATAAATTATTCGGAATTTCCTGAAGACTTCATCCCGATTTATTCTTATGAAGCAAAATGGATTTTAGATACGAAAGAAAATCCGCTTGATGTTTTTTCTTGTCCGGCAAAACTTTCTTCAGAACTTGAACGAAAAATTAAAAATGTTTGTTTAAATACTTATAAAGTTTTACGCTGCAGAGATTGGAGCAGAATTGATGTTCGTCTCGATGCAAACGGAGAACCAAATATTATTGAAATAAATCCGTTGCCGGGAATCTTGCCGGACCCAAAAGATAATTCATGTTATCCGAAAGCCGCAAGAACCGCCGGAATGGATTACACAACCATGTTGAATAAAGTTTTATACACAGCAGCTAAACGCTACAACTTAGTATGATCATCGATGCAAAAATATTGCTTTGCTACAATGCTCCGGTCAGCATTTATCAAGTATATAACGGCAAGCCGAAAGAAATTGACGGCAGCGTTGACGATATGTCCGAAAGCGGTTTTGTTAATGAATTGGATACTTTGGTTGCATCGTTAAAAAAATATTATTCCCAGGTTGAAACGTTAGCAGTTACCAGAAACATTGGTGAATCAATTAGAAAAATTTCATCGATTAATCCCGATGCAATTTTTAATTTGGTAGAATCAGTTGAAGGTAATGCTACATTCGAAGCTTTTCATGCGGGGATTTTTGATTTGTTAGATATTCCTTATACGGGAAACTCACCGCAAGCGCTTGGAAATTGTTTGAACAAAACATTTGCCAAACAAGTTTTATTAGCCAATGGAATTAAAACTCCCGGTTCACTCACCTTTACCCCCCATTCTCGTATTTCACAAAAAAAGTTTTCTTTGCAATTTCCTGTCATCACAAAATTAGCAAAAGAAGATGCAAGCATCGGAATTTCCGAACATTCGGTTGTCTCTTCTTTTGAAAATTTAGAAAAGCAGATTAAGTTTTTAACTTCAACTTATAAGCAAGATGTTATTGTTGAAGAATATATTGCAGGAAGAGAGTTTAATATTGCGGTTTTAGGAAACAGCGCACTGCCGATTTCAGAAATTGATTTCAGCGGACTGCCCGAGCATCTTCCGAAAATTGTAACGTATGAAGGGAAATGGATTCTTGAAAGTTTGTATTACAAACACACGAAACCCAAATGTCCCGCAAAACTTTCTGAACGTCAAAGAAAAAATATTGAAGCCACAGCTCTTTCAACTTTCAACGCTTTGGAATGCAGAGATTATGCGCGCGTTGATATTCGTTTGGATAAAAATAATATTCCTTACGTTATTGAAGTAAATCCGAATCCTGATATTTCTACCGATTCCGGGTTTGCACGGGCTGCAAAAGCATCCGGTCTTCACTATGAAGAAATGCTTTTCAAAATTATAAATTTAGCTTTACACAGAGGAAAATGTGATACGCAGATTAAAGCAGGCTGACCGCCCGGCTTTAGAAACAATTTTACGGAAAACAAAAAATTTTCATGAAGAAGAAGTTGACGTTGCATTAGAGTTGATCGATATAGATCTTTTACATGACGGACAAAGTGATTATCATATTTTTGTTTATGAAGAAGACGAAAAAATATCCGGATATCACTGCACAGGCAAACGTCCGTTAACAGACGGCGTCTATGATCTCTATTGGATCGTTGTTGATCCCGAAACTTCCGGAAAAGGAATCGGGAAAAAGTTATTGCAACATGCAGAAAGTTTTGTGCATGAAAAAAACGGTAGATGGCTTTTGGCGGAAACTTCTTCAAAAGAATTGTATCATGCAACGCAGCAATTTTATTTAAAAAATGAATTCTCCGTTGTTGCGGAAATAAAAGATTTTTATTCTGTCGGAGACGCATTGCTCGTCTTCGGAAAATATTTGTCGAACAAATAAGTAAGGTGAAGTAATGGAACAGTGGCAACAAATGGTTCGAGATAGTGTACACACTATCGATCAACTGGTTGAGAAATTCGGTATCGATAGAACCGTTGCTGAAAGTCTGAATGAATTTTTTCAGGTCCGCATCAATCCCTATTATCTAAGTCTGATACGTCAGCCCGGCGATCCGATTTGGCTGCAGTGCGTTCCCGATATTAAAGAGTTAAATGATTTTGATGCGAACGACGATCCGTTAAATGAAGACGCGATGAGTCCGGTTCCAAATATCACACATCGCTATCCCGACCGCGCATTATTTTTAACGACAAGCCAATGCGGACTTTACTGCCGTTTTTGTACAAGAAAACGGAAAGTCGGCGACTCGGAAAAAATTTCTATGAAAGGATTGGAAGCTGCTTTCAATTATTTAGAACAGCATACGGAAATCCGCGATGTTATTTTGTCCGGCGGCGATCCGTTAATGTTAACCGATGTAATGCTTGAGAAAATTTTAAAACGACTTCGCACTATTCCGCACATTGAAATAATTCGTCTCGGAACAAAAATGCCCTGCGTACTTCCGCAGCGCATCACTCCCAAACTTGTTGAGATGCTAAAAAAATATCATCCGATTTATGTGAACACTCATTTCAATCATCCGTGGGAAATTACACCGGAAAGTTCTAAAGCGTGTGAAATGCTTTCTGATGCAGGGTGTCCCGTTGGCAACCAAATGGTTTTGATGAAAGGCGTGAATGACGATCCGTTGGTTGTAAGAGAATTAATGCAAAAACTTTTGAAGATTAGGGTGAGACCATACTATATATATATGGCGGATCAAACAAAAGGAACGCATCACTTTAGAACTTCAATTGCAAAAGGACTGGAAATAATTGAAAACCTCCGCGGCTGGACGAGCGGTTTAGCTGTTCCTCATTTTGTAATTGATGCGCCCGGCGGCGGCGGAAAAATTCCTCTGATTCCAAATTACGTTCTTCATTACGATGAAGATAAAATTATTCTCCGTAACTATGAAAACAAAGTATTTGCTTACGAAAATCAGAGAGAGCACGATCCGAAAAACGGGAAGCCGATTCCACAGCATGAAAAAAGAACCGTTAAAGAAAAAACCAGGAAAACAATTCCTTCAACAAGAAAAATTGTTCTGGCTGACTTAAGCGAAATTGAAATGATGTAAACAGTTCAATTAATTCATAAGATAAAAAAATCCCGCCTTTTAGCGGGATTTTTCTTTTAAAGAGTTTTCATTCAACCGTTAGCGGTATGAATTTAAGACCTTCATATAATTAGCGCGTTCAAATTGAGAAGGATCGGCAACATTTTGGTAGCTCATACTTCCGCGCATCTGTTCAACGGATTCGTACTCGTTTACTTCCATCCAGAATTTTAATTTACCTAACACATCGGCTAAGTGTGGAATTCCAAATTTTAATAAACTCGACATCATCATCGTAACGTTTGCGCCTGCCATAAGCATCTTCAAAACATCTTTTTCAGTGTAAATTCCTGAAGTTGCCGCGAGATCGGCTTTTATTTTTCCATGAAGAATAGCAACCCATCGCAAAGGTAAGCGCATTGCCATCGGAGTGGAAAGCAAAACATTCGGAACAACCTCCAAATTATCTAAATCAATATCCGGCTGATAAAAACGGTTGAATAAAACCAAACCGTCTGCACCGGCTTTTACTAATTCTTCTGAAATATTTATTATTGAAGTGAAGAAAGGATGAAGTTTAACGGCAAGCGGAATTTTTACAGAAGCTTTAACCGATTTAACAATATCAATATAATCTTTTTCAACTTCAGCGGAAGTTTTGCTGCTGTCGGTAGCTAATTTATAAATGTTAAGTTCAAGTGCATCTGCGCCGGCTTGCTCAATTTTTTGTGCATAATCGATCCAACCGCCCGTAGATTTTCCGTTCAAACTTGCGATGATTGGAATCTTTACGGCTTCTTTCGCTTTGCGGATATGTTCTAAATATTCTTCGGGACCAACATGATATTCCGATTGTTCCGGAAAAAAATTTGTCGCTTCGGCAAAACTTTCTGCATGTACGGAAGTATGATGATGAAGTTCAAGCTGCTCATGCGTTATTTGTTCTTCAAATAAAGACCAAAGAACAACGGCGGAAGCTCCGGCATCTTCCATCGCTTTAAGATTTTTAATTTCTCTTTGCAAAGGTCCGCTCGAAGGAACAAGCGGATTTTTTAATTTCATTCCGAGATACGTTGTACTTAAATCCATTTGACTATCCTTTTAATTTTTTCTTAATCATAATATTATTCTGTGATACAGTTTTTTATTCTTTACTCTTTTACTTCTTCAACATCATCTTTTAATGCTGCCAGCTGTTCGTAATAGTGAAAACGCTTTTTAACAACATCTTGCGCGTGTGTCATTAATATTTCAGCTTGCTGCGGATGAGATTTCGTTAACATTTTGTAACGGGTTTCCATATACGCATAATCTTTTAAAGGAATCTTTGGGGCTTTAGATTCAAGCTTGAATGGATTTTTCCCTTCCAAAGAAAGTGACGGATTGTAACGGAATAAAGGCCAGTGTCCTGAATCTACTGCAGCCTTCTGATTTTTCATCGCGGTTGCCATATTAATTCCGTGAGCTATGCAATGGCTGTATGCAATAATTAAAGATGGACCTTCATAAGCTTCGGCTTCTAAAATTGCGCGTACTGTTTGCGCATCATTTGCACCCATTGCAATTTTTGCAACGTAAACATTTCCGTAAGACATTGCGATCAAGCCTAAATCTTTTTTCCCCATCGTTTTACCGGAAGCGGCAAATTTTGCAACCGCTGCCATCGGGGTTGATTTTGAAGCTTGTCCGCCGGTGTTTGAGTAAACTTCAGTATCAAGAACTAAAACATTTACGTTAGCTCCGGAAGCGAGTACGTGATCTAAACCGCCGTAACCAATGTCGTAAGCCCAACCGTCACCGCCCATAATCCAAACGGATTTTTTTACAAGGTAGTCTGCAAGACTTAGTAAATGTTCAACTTCAGAAATTTTCGGACTTGCCGGATTTGTTGTTTTGTAATCATTCAATTTTTGTTTTAATACTTCAACACGTTCGCGTTGTTCATAAATTCCGGCTTCATCATTTTGAACGGCATTCATCAATTCTTCAACTAATTCGCCGCCGATTTCAGCCGAAAGTCTTTGCAAATATTCTTTTGCTTGTTCAGTGTGTTTGTTGATTGCAAGCCGGAAGCCGAAACCGAATTCCGCGTTATCTTCAAACAATGAATTTGACCAGGCAGGACCTCTTCCTTCTTTATTTTTTGACCAGGGAGTTGTCGGTAAATTTCCGCCGTAAATTGATGAACAGCCAGTTGCGTTTGCAATCACCGCTCTATCACCAAATAATTGGCTGACGAGTTTAACATAAGGAGTTTCACCGCAGCCGGAACACGCGCCGGAGAATTCAAATAATGGTTCGAGGAATTGCGAATCTTTTACTTGAGCCGGATTTAATTTTCTTCTATCATATAAAGGAAGAGATTCAAAAAAGTCCCAGTTTGCTCTTTCGGTTTCTCGGAGCGGTAATTGTTCCGCCATATTAATCGCTTTAAGCCGGACTTCTTTTTTATTTTTTGCAGGACATACATCAATACAAATTCCGCATCCGGTACAATCTTCAACTGCAACTTGAAGGCTGTACATAAGATTGTCGCCGAAATCTTTTGCTTTGAATTTTACCGCTTTAAATGTTTCCGGTTTATTTGCCAATAATGCTTCATCATAAATTTTTGCACGTATTGTAGCGTGTGGACAAACGATAACGCATTTGTTACATTGAATACAAATTTCTGCGTCCCACACCGGCACTTCAAGCGCAATGTTTCTTTTTTCAAATTTACTTGTTCCGGTCGGATACGTTCCGTCAACAGGCATTTTGCTTACAGGGATAGAATCTCCATCGCCGGCAATCATTACCGCTGTAACCTCTCTAACAAAATCAGAAACATTACCGGAAACGTAAGGCATAAATTGAATTTTGCTTGTAACTGTTTTTGGAACTTCAACCTCGTGTAAGTTGGCAAGAGTTTGATCAATAGCGTTGAAATTCATCTCAACAATTTTTTCGCCTTTGGCGCCGTAGGTTTTTTTAACGGCATTTTTAATAAGCGCAATTGCTTCTTCTTTTCCAAAGATATTTGAAATTGCAAAGAAGCACGTCTGCATAATCGTGTTGATACGAGCGCCCATTCCGGTATCGTTGGCAACTTTGTAAGCATCAATAATAAAGAATTTCATTTTCTTATTTACTAAATCGCGCTGAATTTTTTCCGGAAGCGTATCCCACACTTTATCAGCCGGTTCTTGCGTATTAAGCAAGAATGTCGCTCCTGGAATTGCATCTTTCAACATATCCATTTTTTCTAAAAAGAATTGCTGATGCGATGCGATGAAATTTGCTTTATCAATTAAGTACGTTGATTTTAATTCTTTCGGTCCGAAACGCAAATGGGATGTTGTAGTTGAACCGGATTTTTTAGAATCATAAACGAAGTAACCTTGCGCGAAGTTATTAGTTCCTTCGCCGATAATTTTAATTGAATTTTTATTTGCGCCGACAGTTCCGTCTGCACCCAAGCCGTAAAATTTTCCTTTGAAAGTTTCGGGAGCTTCAACGGTGAACGCCGCATCGTAATCCAAACTTGAATGCATAACGTCTTCATTAATTCCGATAACGAAATGATTTTTCGGTTTATCTTTTTTCAATTCATCATAAACGGCTTTAACCATTCCTGGAGTAAATTCTTTAGAAGAAAGTCCGTAACGTCCACCGATAATTTTCGGATATGCGAAGGGTAAAACGCCATCATTGAATTGTTCGGAAATAGCATTAACGATATCGAGATAAAGCGGATCGCTAGCGCCCGGTTCTTTCGTTCTATCTAATACTGCAATTGATTTTGTTGTTTTCGGAAGTGCATTAATGAAATGTTCAATTGAGAAAGGACGGTACAAACGAACTTTAATAACGCCGACTTTTTCTTCTTTGTTAATTAAATATTGAACGGTTTCGTCAACCGCTTCAGCGCCGCTTCCCATTAAAATGATGATGCGTTCTGCATCCGGTGCGCCGACGTAATCAAACAAATGATATTGTCTTCCAACGATTGCGGCAAATTTATCCATCTGTTTTTGAACGATACCAGGGCAAACTTCGTAAAACTTATTTACGGTTTCTCTTCCTTGAAAATATACATCGGGATTCTGGGCAGTTCCGCGCATTACAGGTGCGTCCGGGGTTAATCCGCGTTTGCGGTGAGCTAAAACCAATTCATCATCGATCATTGCTTTCATATCTTCAACGGTCAATTGTTCAATTTTCATTACTTCATGGGAAGTTCTAAATCCATCGAAGAAGTGGAGAAAAGGGATGCGTGATTCGAGAGTGGCGGCTTGAGCGATTAAAGCAAAATCCATTACTTCTTGAACTGAGTTTGAGCAGATCATTGCGAAACCGGTCTGGCGGGTTGCCATAACATCGCTGTGATCGCCAAAAATTGATAATGCTTGTGCGGCTATTGATCTTGCGGTAACATGAAAAACCGTTGAAGTTAATTCACCGGCAATTTTATACATGTTCGGGATCATTAACAGCAAACCTTGTGATGCCGTAAATGTTGTAGTCAATGCGCCGAGTTGCAATGCTCCGTGCACAGAACCGGAAGCGCCGCCTTCGCTTTGTAATTCGCTAACTAAAGGAATCGTTCCCCAAATATTTTTCTTTTGTTCCGATGCCCACTGATCGGACCATTCTCCCATCGGTGAAGAAGGAGTAATCGGGTAAATTGCGCAGACTTCATTAGTATGGTATGCCACATAACCGGCAGCTTCATTTCCATCAATTGTTACTTTTTTTCGTTCCATTTTCCTTACCAATATTATTAAGTTGTTAGATAGTTAATATTCAATAGAATTGTTACGAGACTTAGCCAAAAATTATACCAAAATGAATTAACAGTTTTTTGAATGTTTTGTTAAATATTTTTCCAAATTTGGCAATTATTGTTAGTGAAAAGAAAATTTTTTCTAATTTGTAAGAACAAATTATCAAAAACCACCGTCAATTAAAAAGTAATTTTCGTCCATACATATTTTTGAAATTCCTTTATTATTAATATATTTGTTCAAGAAAGTGAAATAATTTAGTTAGAAAAGGTGTTTTTAAAATGAAAAACGGAATTCATCCAAGTTACAGGCCAGTGGTCTTTAAAGATTTTTCTTGCGATTTTGCAATTTTAACTCGATCAACAATTAAAAGTAGTGAAACCATTCAATGGGAAGACGGAAAATCGTATCCTTTGGTTCGCTTAGAAATATCCAGCGGTTCACATCCTTTCTTTACAGGGAAGCAAAAATTACTTGATACTGCAGGAAGAGTTGAGAAATTCAATAAAAAATATGCAAAGGCAAAAAGCTAGTTTAAGCTTTTTTGGTTAGTTATTAAAAGCTATTCACTCTTGTGTAATAGCTTTTTTTGTTTTTAGCTGAAAATTTTGTTTTGAGTAGTATCTAATTATTTGAAGAGGAAAAATTGCCATGGAAATCTGCATTTTTGAAGATTTATATTTTGACCGGTTGGAACCGCTTACTTTTTCTCGCCCCACGTATGATTTAGTTTGCGGTATTTCATCTCTTAAAGAAAAAATTATCCGTGAATATCCCGGAATTAAAGTTTCGCTTCATACGCGTCCGTATCTTGAATCATTTCTTATTTCAAAATATCCCAACTTATGTATAAATAAAATTGAGGATAATGATTGCCTTTTTATCAACGGAAGAATTTTAGCTCCAAAAAATATTTCAGAACTGCTTCCTCTAAAAGATAAAACGAACAAAGTTTTTATAAGTAAGGATGATACACTGATAGCCGCCCGGATCTCCGGCAAAAAATTAAATGAAGTAAAAAATAATATCCACGACTTACTTACTCTTTCAAACTTCGACGGTGTAAAAATTGAGAAGATTGATATTCCCTGTGTCAATTATATTTGGGATGTGATAAATAATAATCATAAAGAAATGTTAAAGGATTATTCTTTTTACACGAAATCAAAAAAAAGGGATATGCATCATGGCAAAATTTTTGACGGCGCTCACTTAATAGAAAAAGAAAATATTTTTATTGCCGAAGGAGCCGAAATAAAACCCGGTGCCGTATTAGATGCTTCTCCTGGACCGATTTATCTTGATGAAAATGCGGTTGTTTTTCCTAACGCCGTAATTGAGGGTCCGGTGTATGTTGGGCAATCAAGCCAGGTAAAAAGCTGTGCGCGAATTTATGAAAATGTAAGTATCGGAAAAATTTGTAAAGTCGGCGGTGAAGTTGAAGATTCAATTATTTCGCCTTTCACCAACAAACAACACTCTGGATTTTTAGGACATGCCTATTTAGGAAGTTGGGTAAACATCGGGGCGGATACTAATTGCAGTGACCTGAAAAACAATTACGGAAGTGTTAGAATGTACGTCAATGGAGAAGTTATAGATTCCGGTTCTCAATTTCTCGGAGTTATTATTGGCGATCAATCAAAGACAGCTATTAATACAATGTTCAATACGGGAACGGTTGTTGGTTTTGCCTGTAATGTTTTCGGAGCCGGATTCCCTCCAAAGTATTTACCTTCATATTCATGGGGCGGAAGCGATGCAGTAACTACTTACGACATCGAACGTAGTATTGAAACTGCCAAACGGGTTATGGCAAGAAGAAACAAAGTTATGGATGAAGCCGAAGAAAAACTATTTAGAAAAATTTTCGACCTAACCCAAAAAGAAAGAAGAAAAAGAGGATATCCTTATTAACGGTGAAATTGTAAAATTAGAAGAACATCTTGTAAAAGATATTTATTCCGGTGTTCGCGGGCATGCAGTCAAAATTTTAAACCGCGTTGAACGGACAGATGCATATTTAGACAAAGTTCTTGATAAAGAATTACGCAACACAGATTTTTCCGGGCAGGATAAAGCTCTGCTCTATGAAATTGTTCATGGCGTTATCCGATGGATGGGTAGATTGGATTGGATCCTAAGCGGATTTTATAAAGGACAATTTTCAAAAGCTATCCCGATATTAAAAAATGCTTTGCGGGTCGCTCTTTATCAAATTATGTTTCTTGATAAAATCCCTGAATATGCTGCAGTAAACGAAGCGGTTGAGTTTGTAAAAAAATTGCAAGGGCAAAAACCTGCCGACATTACTAATGCAATTTTGCGAAATATCTTAAAAAGCAAAGACAGTTTACGTTACCCAGATCCGCAGCAAGATGAAGTTGGTTATTTATCAACATTTTATTCGCATCCGACATGGATTATAAAAAGATGGCTGCCAAGATTTGGAAGAGCAGCCACCGAAGCTCTTCTTGCCGCAAATAACGAAAGACCTGTTTTAACGCTGCGGGTTAATACGAAAAAAGTTTCACTGCACGATTTTGAAAATCTTTTATGTACCGTCAATTTAAAATTTGTTAAAGGAAGATATTTCCCAGAATTTTTAAAATTGACTAATCTATCAAACATTACGCAGTGGCAGTATTTTACAGAAGGATATTTTAATATTCAAGATGAAAGTGCAAGTTTGGCTTGCCGACTGCTAAACGTAAAACCCGGCATGCGAATACTTGATCTTTGCGCCGCTCCCGGCGGTAAATCTGCTTACCTTGCAAATCTGATGGAAGATAACGGGGAAATAATTGCGCTCGATAAATTTGACGCGAGGTTATTGATGGTTGAAAAAAGTCTTCAACGTTTAGCAATTACATCGGTAAAAACTTTTGCCGCCGATGCACTGGAATATAAAAACGAAAACCTCTTTGATGCAATTTTGGCTGACGTTCCTTGTTCCGGGATGGGAACGCTTTGTAAAAAACCTGACATCAAATGGAAAAAAGATTTACTCGATATTAGAAAATTAGCAGAGACTCAATTCAAGTTATTAAAGAAAGCTTCAACATTAGTTAAAATAGGCGGAGCGGTTGTGTACAGCACGTGCACAATTGAACCTGAAGAAAATTACGAAATTGTGAAAAGATTTCTTGATGAAAATCCTAATTTTAGTTTAGAAAATGCGCAGCAATATGTTCCGTTGGAAGTTGTGGATGAAAATGGATGTGTGCAAACCTATCCGCACATTCATAAAATGGATGGAGCTTTTGCTGCAAGATTGATAAGAAATTCATAGAGATTTTAGGTAGCCATTATGAACGTGATGTTTCAACAATTAGCTGAAGAATTAGTAAAAGCCCGTGAAGAAATCCGGCTGACTCCCGAACAAGTTGCCGTAAAAATAAAAATGGATTTGAAATTTCTTCTAAAAATGGAAAGCGGAGATTTTTCTTTTCTTGAGGATATATATATAAAATCTTTTCTCAGGGAATATGCAAAGTGTGTCGGGCTAAACGATAACGCCATGCTTCAAAAATACAAATTTGCAAAAGAAGGAAAACCGCTTGAAGAACAACAATTAGAAAAAGAAACGGCAAAAGAAATTCCCACGGTTTCATCTTCTCCAAAATTAATTACTGATGACCAGCTTCAAAAGCCATATACGCCCGTTAAAAAATTTTCTTTTACTACTAACCAACTTATAAGTGCCGGCGTCGGCGCACTCGTTGTTTTATCCGTTTTGATTTATTGGTTTGTAATACGGCAAAGTGCAGATGCGATTGTAACTGAAAGGCCGTATGAAGAATCCATTCAAGAAAATAAAGAACGGTTTGAAGAATATACCGTTCCGGCTGATTCTTCTCTCGCCGCCGCTGCTTCGGACAGCCTTGTATTATCAATAACTTCTAAAGATTCTTCGTGGGTTAAAGTTAATTTTGATAACGATTCTATGAAGGAATATTTTTTGTATCCTAATACAACGGTGGAGATGAAAGCTGCTGCAAAATTTTCGATGACGATCGGAAATCCCGGCGTTGTAAAAATTTTGTTAAACAATCAACCGCTCGAATTCAAACCGGCTTCAACAAGACGAGCAGTAATTGAAATTACAAAAGAGGGGATAAAAAATCTTGATCAGCCACAAACACAAAAGCAATAAGCGATGAAGAGTGTTGAAGAGTTGTTGCAAGAATTGCGTGAAAAAATTCATCTTTACGATTATCATTATTACGTTCTTGCCGAACCTTTAATTAGTGATTATGAATATGATCATCTGCTGAAAGAATTAGAAAAATTAGAATCGGAAAATCCGCAGTTTTTCAGTTCCGATTCTCCCACCCAGCGCGTTGGAAAAGATTTAACAAAAGAATTCAAACCGGTAACGCATCAGTTCCCGATGTTAAGTTTGGCAAACACCTATAACGAAAGTGAAGTTTTAGATTTTGACAGGCGCGTAAAAGAAATTCTCGGTGAGCACGAAAAAGTTGAATATGTGTTGGAATATAAAATTGACGGCGCTTCCGTTAGTATAAATTATGTAAACGGTAAACTGAAAACAGCGGCTACCCGTGGTGACGGAACAACCGGGGAAGAAATTACACAAAATATTAAAACGATAAAATCCGTTCCGCTGAAATTGAAAATTTATCCACATCCGAAATATTCTCTAAACAATATTGAAGTACGCGGCGAAATTTATATGGATATGGAGGACTTTGAACTGTTAAATAAAGAGCGCGAAGAACGAGGCGAAAAACTTTTTGCCAACCCGAGAAATTCTTCCGCCGGAACTTTGAAACTTCAAGATCCGCAAATGGTTGCAAAGCGTCCACTGAAAATTTTTATATACTACTTGTTGAGTAAAGAAAATGAATTGCAGCAGCAAAGCGAAAATTTAGAATTACTTAGTGCGCTTGGCTTCAGAATAAATAAAGATTTTCAGGTTTGTAAATCAATTGAAGAAGTTTTGCAAATCTGCCGCAAGTTTGAAGAACAGCGTGATTCACTTCCATTTGAAATTGATGGTGCAGTGATAAAAGTAAATTCAATTCGCCAACAAAATATTTTAGGAAGTATTGCGAAATCTCCGCGCTGGGCAGTTGCATTCAAATTTAAAGCTAAGCAGGCAACAACCTTGTTAAAAGCGATTACCTGGCAAGTCGGCAGAACGGGAGCCGTAACGCCTGTTGCCGAGTTGGAGCCGGTTTTTCTTGCAGGCTCAACAATAAGCCGGGCAACGCTTCATAATTTGGATGAGATCCGCCGCAAAGATATTCGTGTGAACGACATTGTCGTTCTCGAAAAAGGAGGAGACGTAATTCCGAAAATTGTTTCGGTTCTTTTGGATGAAAGAAAAGACGATTCGCTTCCGACCGAGCCGCCGAAAAATTGTCCCGTTTGCAATTCGGTTTTATTTCAACCCGAAGATGAAGTTGCGTTGTATTGTGAAAATCTGGAATGCCCCGCACAAATAAAGGGTAAACTTGAACACTTTGCTTCGCGAACTGCGATGGATATTGAAGGTCTCGGCGAAGCGCTGGTAGATTTATTTGTAGAAAAAAAATTCTTAAAAAATGCTGCGGATATTTACGATCTAAAATTTCATCGAGAAGAATTAATTCAAATTGAACGGCTCGGAGAAAAAAGCATCGATAATCTTCTTTCTTCAATTGAAAAAAGTAAACAGCAGCCTTTTGCGAAAGTACTTTTTGCGATTGGTATTCGCTACGTTGGAGCCGGAGTTGCAAAAAAATTAGCAGATCATTTTCTTTCTTTGGAAAATTTGCAAAAGGCTTCAAAGGAAGAATTAACAAACGTTTTTGAAATTGGTGAAAGTATTGCCGAAAGCATTTTACAGTTTTTTAGTGATGAAAAAAACCTGCTTATTATTGAGCGTCTGCAAAAACACGGACTTGTTTTTTCCTCGGAGAAAAAAATAATTACTGAAAATGTTTTTACCAATAAATCATTTGTGTTAACCGGGGCGTTGGAAAATTTCAGCCGGGAAGAAGCCGGTGAAAAAATAATCAGCTTTGGCGGGAAAGTGATTTCCAGTGTAAGCAAAAAAACTGATTTTGTTCTTTCCGGAGAAGCTGCAGGTTCAAAGTTGGAAAAAGCGAAATCCCTCGGGATAAAAATTCTTTCTGAAAATGATTTTCTTGAAATGTTAAAAAGCGTGTTAGGCACATGAAAAAATTTTTCGCCAATATCTACTTTTCTTTAATGGCTGCACGTCGCAAAGGTGTAGTGAAAAAATTTAACGGAGTTCTTTCCGGTGCGAAAAATTTTGTGTTGCTTATGCCTGAAGATGAAACCGATTTTCAAAATGCTTTATCCATTGCCGAATTTCTTCTTTCTAAAAAGCTACATGTTACTTTGGTTTTGAATAATTTGGCGATGCATTTAATCAAAGACAAAAGTCGTTACCGGATTGAAGAATACTATCCGACAGACAAAAACAAGTTTGGTTTTCCGAAGATAAAACTTTTGCGCCGGTTAAAAATTTATTCTTATGATGCTTTAATTTCGCTGGAGAAAGAATCTTCTCTATTTCAAAAATTTTGTGCGGATCAATTGCCGGCTGAAATAAAAATTGGATTAGCGGTTCCCGGGAACGATAAAGTGTACGGCGTGCAAATTTCAGTTGATGGCCACAACCCAATTGATTTTTATAAAATTTTCTTAAATTGTCTACAATTATTATATTAAACTATGAATTTTGAAGTAAAACACTTAGACAACATTTCCGTCTTTCATTTAAAAGAAAAAAAGTTAGACGCCAATATTTCCGGTTTAGTGAAAGCCGAAGTAACTCTTTTAATTAAGGGTGAAGGTGAAACTAATCTTATCATCGATCTTAATGATGTTGAATCGTGCGATAGTTCCGGCTTAAGCGCTTTATTAGTTGCCAACCGGTTGAGTAACGCTGTCGGGGGAAAGCTCGCGATAATCACTTCTTCCGAAAAAATTCTTTCGCTTATCAGGATTACACAACTTCACCGCGTCCTTTTTATTTGTGACGATGTTGAAGCGGCTATTCAAGAATTCAATAACGCATAAGTTTTTTCTTGCAAGGAAATCTTCTTGATTACATCATTATCATCGGTTATCTTTTAGGAGTAACCGCTGCCGGAGTAATCATCGGCGCTAAACAGAAAAACGCAAAAGATTATTTTTTGGGCGGGAAAAATTTATCGTGGTGGTCCGTCGGTTTTTCCATTGTAGCAAGCGAAACTAGCACACTTACATTTATCAGCATCCCGGGACTTGCCTACAAAAGTAATTTCCATTTTTTACAACTTGTTTTTGGTTACTTCATCGGAAGGATAATCGTTAGTTTTGTTTTTATCCCTGCTTATTACCGCGGTGATTTAGAAACAGCTTACGATTTTTTGGGGAAACGGTTCGGCTCTTCACTTAGAAAATTCACTTCATCTGTTTTTCTTTCAACACGTGTTCTTGCTTCCGGAGTAAGATTGTTTGCTACCGCTATCCCGGTTCATTTAATTACGGGATATGATTATGCAACATCAATTTTTATTATTGGTGCGTTCACACTGGTTTATACATATGTTGGAGGATTGAAAGCGGTTGTTGCAATGGATGTTGTGCAGCTTTTTATTTATCTTTCCGGCGCGGTGGTATCGCTTGTAATTATTGTTGCAAATCTACCAAATGGTTTTGGTGATGTGTTTGCTTATGCCGCAATGAACGGAAATAAATTTGAAGTTTTTAATTTTCAGTTCGGCTCTTCATTCTGGGAATTTTTAAGCGCACCATACACGCTTATCGGCGGTGTACTTGGCGGAACATTTTTAACCATGGCATCGCACGGAACTGATCAGTTGTTGGTGCAGCGGCTGCTTGGCTGCAAATCAAAACGCGAAAGTCAAAAAGCATTATTATTAGATGCCTCGTTTATTGTGCTTCAGTTCGGCTTTTTTTTGTTTTTAGGAATTTGTCTTTACGCATTTTATCACGGAGTTCCTTTTCAGCAACTTGGACTTCAATCCTCCGATGAAATTTTCCCTAAATTTATAATTGAAGAATTACCAAAAGGATTTTCCGGAATTGTTATTGCCGGAGTTTTAGCCTCTGCAATGGGAACACTTGCCTCATCAATAAGTTCTCTTGCTTCATCAAGTTATTTGGATTTATTTAAAAATTCTTCATTTGAAAAAAAACATTCCGAAAGAAAAGAAATGTTTTGGTCAAAAGTATTTACGCTGATTTGGGGATTGATACTTATCGGGGGCGCAATGCTTTTCACCGACACAAAAAATCCCGTTGTTGAACTTGGTTTAAAAATTGCATCCTTTACTTACGGCGGATTGCTTGGAACGTTTTTCCTTGGACTGCTCTTTAAAAAGATAAACCAGCGTGACGCATTCATCGGGTTTATTTGCGGCATCATTTCTATGATTTTGGTTTTGCAATTCACTACTATCGATTTTACATGGCACACATTTATCGGTTGTACGGTTACAATTATTGTTGGCAATCTTAGCCATTTGTTAATGCCGGCTACAAATCCGAAGAAACAACGTTAATAAATTTATGTTGAAATTCTAACTTCCCGCTGTATTTTTGATTAGTTCTTTTCTCTAAAGTTATAAAATATCTATTTGCATTCAGTAAAGTAAAATTATGATTAGTAAATCGTGTTTAAAAAATATTAAACTCGTTCTTTTTGATCGTGATGGAACACTCTTAAATGACCGGGGAGAAATTGAAAAGAACAAATATTGAGGATGGCACGGCGGAATTTTTAGAAATGGTTTTAAAAGCTAAAAAATCATAACCTTATGTCTAAACAAAAATTATTAAGCGGTAAACGATATAAAATCCTTATCGTTATTGTAACGGCAATAGTTATTTCATTCTTTTTCCCGAAAGGAGAATCGCTGGAATCCGAAGTAACCGTGGGATCGATATGGATACAGGATGATTTGATTGCCTCATTCAGTTTCCCGATTATTAAACAACCGGAAACGTATAAAAATGAACTTGAGAAAGCTAAAAACAGTATTTATCCTGTTTTTATTAGTGACGACACGGAGGTAAAAAATAATTTTGATTCTCTCAATCAATTGGAGAAACAGATGAGAGAAGAATTTCCGCTAATAAGAAAAAACAAAAAAAAGTTATCGGATGTTTTTTCCTTTCTTTTCGAAAACACAAAAGAGACATTCTTTTCTATAAGCGAAAAAAACTTTCAGTATTTGCATCAATATTTTGATGAGGTTAGGCGGGTGCTTGCTGAAGTAAAACAACGGGGATTTTTAGATTTATCATACGACGAAATTTCTAAAAATATTATTACAATAAGAACAGGCAATGTTGACCGCATTGATAATAAATTTCATTTTCTTAACCGTTCGCTTGCTGCCGCATATACGGAAAATTATTTTAACAAAAAGCCTTATCGCGCTGAAATCAAAAGGGCGTTAATTGAATTAAGCACTTATTATCTGGTTCCGAATTTAAAATTTAGTCAGCGGTTAACTGATGAAGAATTAGAAATAATTCAACACAAAGTTTCAAAATATGCCGGCATTGTAAATGAGAACGAGAGAATTATCGCCAAGCATGACCGGGTTAATGCTGACACGAAACTTAAAATTGATTCCTACAAAATTGCTAAAGGAGAAGCTATTGGTGAGGGGGGATTATTTCTCCAATGGCTCGGAAAATTTCTGCACATTCTTTCCATTCTTATTTTGCCGAGCATTTACATTTTTCTTTTTAGGAAAGGAATTTATAAAAACAATCTGAAGATTACGATTTTCGCAATTTTAATTTTGTGGGTCGCATTGGTAACATTTCTCTTCAATCAAATAAGCATTCCCGACGGAGCGCGGTTACTTATCTTCATTCCCACGGTTTCTATGCTAATGACGATAATCTTTGACTCACGTGTAGGATTTTACAGTACAGTTATCACCTCACTAATTTGCGGTGCGCTTCGCGGCAACGATTATCCCTTTGTCATCATGAATATTATCGCAGGAGTTCTTTCTGTTTATTCTGTACGCGATATAAAAAATAGGACGCAGATTTTTCGTTCGTTTCTTTTTATTCTACTTGGTTATGCGGTAACGATTATTGCTTTTGGTTTTGAGCGGTTTGAATCCTGGCAGAAAATTATTGTTGAATTATCTTTTGCCGGAACCAACGCCTTAATCAGTCCGATTTTAACTTATGGTCTCTTGATTTTCTTCGAACGTATTTTTAAAATTACAACAGACTTAACTTTGCTGGAGCTTTCTAACTTTGATAGACCTCTGTTGAAGGATTTAGCGCGGAAGGCGCCAGGATCATTTAATCATTCCCTTACCATGGGAACGCTTGCCGAAGCTGCAGCAGAGATAGTTGGGGCAAACCCGCTTTTGGCGCGCGTTGGAGCTTATTATCATGATATAGGAAAAACTATTTCACCAAATTATTTTGTTGAAAATCAATTAACGACAACCAATATACATGAAGAAATTTCTCCCGAAGAAAGTGCAAAGATTATTTCGGACCACGTTTTACAAGGAGTTGAAATTGCAAAAGAAGATCAGCTTCCGCAGGAAATAATTGATTTCATTCCGCAGCATCACGGGACAACAATGATAAAATATTTTTATGACAAAGCGATTAAGTTGTACGGCGAAGAAAAAGTTGACTCCGCAAAATATCGTTACCCGGGACCAAAGCCGCAGACCAAAGAAACCGCAATCGTTATGCTTGCCGATACTTGTGAGTCGGCAGTGCGTTCCATCCCCGAACCCGATATTGAGAAAGTAGAAAACTTGATCTCAAATTTAATTAATGAACGGATTAGCGATAAGCAGCTTGATGAATCACCTTTAACCTTTGGCGATATTAGAAAAATAAAAAATGTATTTGGCAGTATTCTGCTCGGGCAGCATCACCGAAGAATTCGTTATCCGAAACAGGAAGAAATGGAAAAAAGTGAGTGACCGCAGCGAAACTTTTTACAAAAGTTTTTTGAAGGAATATCTAACTCTGCTAAAACTTGAACGAAATCTTTCGGATAACACAACTACCGCGTATAATAACGATCTTTCCACGTGCTTTGCTTTTCTCGAATTAGAAAATATTAAAGACCTTGATGAAATTACTTTTCAAAATATAAACAGTTTTTTTTCGCAACTGCATGGAGCCGGATTAACAAATTCTTCAATCGCGCGCTACTTTTCTTCCCTTAAAGGATTTTTCACTTTTCTTTTTCTTTCTAATTACATTCAAAATAATCCGATGGAAAAAATCAGTCCGCCGAAATT
>Ga0172379_10001855_pt1 | contig 39937 bp, 51 predicted proteins | sample GrowelOW334metaG_FD_119756 | JGI IMG/M metagenome (GOLD analysis project Ga0172379, IMG submission 119756) | Groundwater microbial communities from an aquifer near a municipal landfill in Southern Ontario, Canada - Groundwater well OW334 metaG | ecosystem: Environmental > Aquatic > Deep... | reverse complement strand
TCTCTATGTTTCTCCCCTCCACCTACACCGTCGAAAGCGTGACCAACGGTCATCCGGATAAGGTTTGCGATCAGATTTCGGACGCGATTTTGGACGAATGTTTGCGACAGGATCCGATGAGCCGCGTGGCCGTTGAGACGTTTGGAGGGCACGGGGTCATTCTCGTGTGCGGCGAGGTGACGACGCGCGCGAAGGTGGATTATGCAGAGGTCGCGCGCCGCGTGTATGCCGACATCGGGTATGTTGATCGTCCGCTCGTGCTCGTGAACGTGGTCGAACAGTCGCCGGACATCGCGCTCGGCGTCGATACGGGCGGAGCTGGGGATCAGGGAATCATGTATGGGTTCGCAACCGACGAGACGCCGGAGTTTTTGCCGCGCGGCGTGGTGCTCGCGCACGCGCTGACGCGGCGGCTCGAGGAACTGCGTCGAAGCGGGGAGGTCGCGTGGCTGCGTCCGGACGGAAAGTCGCAGGTGACGGTGTCGGACGGCCGCATCGCGACCGTGCTCGTGAGCACGCAGCATGCCGCGGACGTGAGCCAGGAAGAGATTCGCCGCATCGTGGCCGCGCGCGTGATCAACGCGCCGGAGGGAGTCGAAATTCTCGTGAATCCGACGGGAAACTTCGTGCGCGGCGGATTTGAGGCGGACACGGGGCTCACCGGGCGCAAAATCATGGTGGACACGTATGGCGGGCTCATCCCGCACGGCGGCGGCGCATTTTCCGGGAAGGACGCGACGAAGGTGGACCGGAGCGCCGCATACATGGCGCGGTTCGTCGCGCGCCAGATCGTCGCGAAGAAACGCGCGAGGCAATGCCTCGTCTCGGTCGCGTACGCCATCGGGCGCGCCGAGCCCGTGATGGTGACCGCCGTTGACGAGACGGGCCGCGATTTATCGGAACTCGCGCGCGCGTACGACTTTCGGCCCGCGGCCATCATCGAGCGACTTGGCCTGCGCGCGCCGATCTTTCAAAAAACCGCCTCGTACGGACATTTCGGCCGCGCCGGTTTTTCTTGGGAGTCGGACGACGACGTCTAGGCTGCTTCGCGGAATGTCGTCCTTGGCGTCGTCTTGTATCCGATGAGAAAAGTGAGTCCGGCGACCATCATGATTCCGGCGGCGATCCAGGTTGGAAGTCCCGCGTACCATGCGGCCGCGGCCCCGCCGAACAATCCAGGGAGAAATTGGGCAAAGGAGGAAACGGACTGGTTGATGCCAAGGATTTCACCCTGCGACCGCACGTCGGCCTGGCTTGAGATAAGCGCCGTGATGTTCGGAGTGACGAGTCCCTGGAAGATCGCCATGAACGGGATGACGAGATACAGTCCGAGCGGCGTGGACGGATAGAGGGTCAGGGCGACCGTCGCGGCCGCGCCGAATATGGTCGAGCGCAGGATGACGTTCGACGAAAATCGAGTTGAAATTGGCCCGGCGATAAGGCCCTGCGAAAGCGCGATGCACAGTCCCGTGAATCCGAACAACGTGCCGATTGCCGACGTGGGCATGTTAAACCTCCCAATCAAATAGACTTGAAAGTAAGAGGTGTAGACCGTAAATCCGAGCATGAGGAGAAAATTGACGAAGAACAACAGGCGCAGGCGCGGCAGCGTGAACGCGAGCCTCACGTTGCGGATGCCCGTAAGCATGGTGACTGGGCGAATGACGCGCGCCTTCAGGGTTTCCGGCAGCAGCGTGAGAAGGAGGATAACGTTGATCGCGCAGAGGATTGCCGCGAACCAAAACGGCGTCGCGTAGTCGAACCACGAAAGAACGGACGGATCGGACAGCTTGCCTCCGAGGAACGGACCGATGACGAAGCCGAGCCCGAACGCCATGCCGATGAGCCCGAAATATTTTGCGCGCGTCTTTTCGGTCGAGAGGTCGGCGATCGCGGCCTGGGCAACGGAAATGTTTCCGCCGGTCGCCCCGTCGATGATGCGGCCGACGACAAGCAGCCAAAGCCGCCCGGTCATGATGCCGACCGCGAACAGCACGTATCCGACGAGCGTTCCTACAAACGAGAGCAGAAGGATCGGTTTTCGTCCATGCCGGTCGGCGAGCGCGCCGAGCATCGGGGCAGAAAACATTTGGATGAGCGGAAACAGCGCGAGCAGCGCGCCGAGCAGCACCGTGCGCGTAAGCTCGCTCGCGCTCGTCGGAAGGATGCCGCTCGTCGGATCAAGGAACAGTCCCGGAAGCACGGGAAGGACGATGCCGAAGCCGACCAGGTCGGTGAAGACGGCAAGCCAGAGCGGAATGATCGCTTTTGATTTTTTCATGCGACAAGTAGTATATCAAAATATGAACCGACCTCTGTTTTTTTATGACGGGTCCTGCGCCTTGTGCCGCGCGTGGGTGAAGCGTTGGAAACGCACGACCGGCGATGCGGTCGAATATCGTCCGTTTGCGGATGAAAAAAAACGCGCGAGTTCCGAGTTCGTCGCGTTGGACGGCGTCGTGTCTCGCGGCGCGGAAGGCGTGTTTCGCCTGCTCGCGATGACCACGCGCGGCCGGCTGCTTTGGTGGTATCGCCGCGTTCCGCTGTTTGCGCCCGTTTCCGAGCTCGTCTACAAACTCGTTTCATCCTGTCGCGCGTGCGCGTATGAAATGACGAAATGGATCGTCCACGAATAGCCGGGCGGATCGTCCGCGCAGTTGCGTTTGAGAATCGGGCACGATAGCATTGAGACACTATGCCTGACATGTATCGCATTACCGGCGGAAAGCCGCTTTCCGGAACCATTGAGGTCGGCGGCGCCAAGAATGGCGCATCGAAGATGATCATCGCGTCGCTTTTGACCGGGGAGGAAGTCGTTTTGAAAAATATTCCACGGCAGCGCGAAACCGCGATCACGGAAGAGATCGTTACCACGGTCGGCGCGACCGTGACGTGGGAAGGGGAGCATCAGGTTCGTTTGAAGGCCGCGAATGTCACCTCGGCCTCGGTGCGCGCGCTTTCGGAAAAGAATCGCATCAGCGTGCTTGCCATCGCGCCGCTTCTGCACCGCGCGGGAGAGGCATTCGTGCCGCTAGTCGGGGGCGACCGCATCGGGCAGCGGCCCGTGAACTTTCACGTCGAGGCGCTCCAGAAGATGGGCGCGACCGTGGAGGCGACGGCGGACGGATATCACGCGACGGTCAAAGATCGCCTGCATGGCGCGCTCATCGATCTTCCTTATCCGTCGGTCGGCGCAACGGAAACCGCGCTTTTGGCCGGCGTGCTTGCCGAGGGTCGCACGGTTATACGCAATGCCGCTGGCGAACCGGAAATCAAGGAGCTCATCATGATGCTCCAGAAGATGGGCGCGATCATTCAAATCAACTCCGGCCGTTCCATCGAGATCATCGGCGTCGAGAAGCTGCACGGGTGCGACATGACCGTGATGCCGGACCGCATCGAGGCCGCGAGCTACGCGAGCATGGCGCTCGGCACGCGCGGGGAAATCTTCGTAAGGGGCGCGCAGCACGAGCGGCTCGTGACGTTCTTAAACTGCGTGCGAAAGATCGGCGGCGAGTACCAGGTGCAGGAGGACGGCATCCTGTTTCGCGGAACCGGAGAATTGCGTGGGATCGAGCTTGAGACCGACACGCATCCGGGATTTATGACCGACTGGCAGCAGCCGTTTTTGGTGGCGCTCACCCAGGCGAAGGGGACGTCGGTCGTGCATGAGACCGTGATGGAGGGCCGGCTCGGATATACGGACGCGCTCAAAAAGATGGGAGCGGACGTGACGCTGTTCACCAACTGCCTCGGCGAACTGCCATGCCGGTTCAAGGAACAGAATTATCGCCACAGCGCGGTCGTGAACGGCCCCACGCGCCTCATAGCCACGGAGCTCGACGTTCCGGACATTCGCGCCGGACTCGCCCTCGTCATCGCCGCGCTTGTCGCCGACGGCACCTCAACGCTCACGAACATCCACCATCTCGATCGCGGTTATGAGCGGCTTGAAGAGAAACTGAAGGGCGTGGGGGCTCAGATTGAACGGGTTCTTGGCTAATCTAAGCATCAAATCTTGACAAACAAGGCAGAATGTGATAGCATTCCGCCTTGTTCTTTTTATTTTGGTTAGAGAATCCTCACAAAGAAAAACAAAAAGGAAGGAATCGATGACACTCATCGAAAAGTTTGAGTCGTTCGTTGAGGCAGTGCTTCGCGGCGCGGTCGCGATTGGCGCCATACTGATCGTCGCACCGCTCGCGCTTGTCTTCGGGGGGATCGGCCGGATCGCAAAATTCGTCCTGGATCTTCTCATTCGAGCCTGGAGATTCGTGTCTCCCGCGCTCCTCGCGTTCCTCGCGTGGCTCGGCGACATGGATCCGTTCCGGTTGCGGCAGTATGGCAAAAACATGCTGTCCGACAGCGTCCGGCTGAACCTTGACATGTACTCGCTCCTCCTTCTGTTCTCCTTGGCGTTCGAACTGTTCGCATGGAGCAACATGTGGGGATACAGCGGGATCGAGGGCATGGCGCTCAGGGCGTTGCCCGTCATTTTCGCGGGCATGGTGATCCTGCTTGATCGCGGGATTCTCGTCATGGACGATCCTCACGGTGGCAAACGCTTGCGGGTCATCTTCGCGCGCATGTCCATGCTCCTCCTCCTTGCGATGATCACCGCAATACCGGTCGAGCTTCGGGTGTTCGCGCCTGAGATCGACCGCGTCATCCTGGACGCGGAGAAGGTTCAGGTTGATGCGATCCGCGAGAAGGCGCGCGCCTCTGAGATCGATCTTGCCAAACAGCAGAAGGTAGCCTCGGCCTCGGTCGTCACGAGTCAGCCTCAGGACGTCGTCGAGCGCAGACAGACCGAGCGAGCGGCACTCGTCGCGCAGCAGACCGCGGATCGAAGAGAGATCACCGCTCGACTCACAAATGCGCGCGAATCCGTCGCGGAAGAGGTGGAGAGAAGATCAAAAGAGCGAAAAACGCGCGGAGGTTCGGGCGTGACTGCCGCCGAGCTGCGAAGTCAGGCGAGTCAGACACGCGAGGAACTTGAAAGCTTCAGCAAAGTCTCGCGCGAGCAGCTCAAGGACTTCGACACGGAAACCGAACGCATGCGTTCGGAAGCCGCGGAAAAGGGCGTGAGCGAAATTTCTCGTCGTGACCTGGCGCTCGCCGAGAAACTGCAGGCCATCGAGGCCATGTCTTCCAGCCAGGTCGCCATGGCCTACGGCGGAGAATACGAGCAGCCGAACGGGTTTCTCGCCCGCTATCGGACGCTGCTCACCCTCGTCGAGGGCGATCGAAAGAACCAGATGATCGTGTGGGGATGCCGTCTCGTCATGATTGTCTTTGGCCTCTCGGTCATGATCGTGAAGTTCGCCATGACCTCTTCGGAAACCATGGCGTACTATTCTCTTCGAGCTCAGGCGCTCTCTGGGAATAGGGATGCCGTCCGCGTGTTCATCGCGGAAGCGCTCGTCGGTGACAAAGAGGCGATCGCGATCCTGCGCAAGGTCGCCAGTGAGAATGAGGACGCCGCGTCCGCGCTCAGGAAGCTCGGATACAACGCGAACGTTGAGGCTTCGGGGTGGTCGAATGAGGTGCGCGAACTGCATGAACGCCATCAGGCCGCGCAGAACGAGCTCAATGCCGCGCTCGTTCGCTTCCGGATCGTTTTCGGGGATCTGTGCAAAAAGCGCGTCGGCATTCCGGCAGCCGCGCTCGAGCGCCATCGGCTCATGGCCGATGCGCAGTATCAGTGGAACCAGTCCGTGCAGCCCAAGGTTTCGGCGCTCGCCGAGATCGAAGGCCAGTTCGCCACGAGCGGCGTGGCGATTCGTGAGTGGCGTACGGACCTTGAGGAAAAGGATCCGCGTCACAGTCTCGATCGGCTCTGGAACCTTTCGGATAACGATCTGATCGAACAGTTCGGTTGGAGTACGTCCGAATTCGAAACGTTCCGCTCCGCGCCCATGGCGTAAGCGATCTCGCCCGTCAAATGGGTCTCAGGCCACCTGCATCAGGTGGTCTCTTTTTTTAAAAAAATTCGATCACGGAAGCGTGATCGTATGCACGAAGGCGAAGAGGAAATGGGGCGGCATGAAGTGGCCGTAGGCACGAAGTCCGTTGGATTTGTTCCGATCGTTTGCTCGAGCGTAGGTCGGCGCAAGAAACGGAGGATCGCTATTTGCAGGGCAGGAATGACGCGAACGTCCATGATTGTCAAGAAGTCTAAACGATCATATACTCTTCTCACTATGTTTCTCGAACTTCTTTCTTCCAATCCGGTGGTCGCGCTCGCGTGGGTCGCGGCAATTTTATTTTCGCTGACCATCCATGAGTTCAGCCACGCCTTGGTTTCGGGATGGCGCGGAGACCGCACAGCCGAACGCGAGGGGCGGCTTACCCTCAATCCGCTCGCGCACCTCGATATCACCGGGTTCATCCCGATTCTCCTCCTGGGATTCGGTTGGGCCAAGCCGGTGCCATACAATCCGTACAATTTGAAAAATCCGAAATGGGACTCCGTACTGATTGCGCTCGCGGGTCCGGTTTCAAATTTTCTTCTCGCGGCTCTTTCCGCGCTCGCCATTCGCTTTCTCGTTGGCAGCCAGATTGTCACGTCGCTGAACCTGCTGATCGTTTTTCTGTTTCTCCTCATCATCCTCAACCTGTTCCTCATGTTCTTTAACGTGGTGCCGATTCATCCGCTCGACGGTTCGAAATTGTTCTTTGCTCTGTTCGACGCGCCGCGATACGCGAGACTGCGGGAGTTCGTCGCGGTGCGCGGCCCGCAAGTTTTGCTTCTTCTTGTCATTCTGTCGTTTGTCACGCGTTTTGACGTGTTCTTTTTCGTGAGTAATCCGGCATTTGCCACGTGCGACGTGCTGCTCGGCGACTCATGCAGCGCGTTCTTCGGCATCGTGTTTGGGTCGCTGTAGACGCTTGATCCTAATTGGAACCGGCAATTCTTGACGATTTTGAGTCCACATGATACTTTACGGCCACATTTTATAGGCCGAGAGGCGTCGTGCCTCGAGGTCGGGAGGACCTCCTCGCGGCCAAAGCCTAAAGCTTAATTCTCCTATGCCAACGATGAACCAACTGATCCGCAAGGGTCGTAAAGTCGAAGCGGTGAAGAGCAAGTCTCCGGCGCTCCAATATGCGCTCGATTCGCTCCACCGCAAGCGCACCAACCTCGTGAAGGGATCTTCCTTCAAGCGCGGCGTGTGCGTGAAGGTGACCACCATGACCCCGAAGAAGCCGAACTCGGCGATTCGCAAGATCGCGCGCGTCCGTCTTTCAAACGGTACGGAAGTGACCGCTTACATTCCGGGCGAAGGCCACAACCTGCAGGAGCACTCCATCGTGCTCATTCGCGGCGGACGCGTGAAGGATCTTCCGGGTGTCCGTTATCATATCGTTCGCGGAGTCTATGACACGCAGGGCGTCGCTGACCGCAGGCGCGGACGCTCGCTCTACGGCCTGAAGCGTCCGAAGGCAAAGAAGTAACCATTTATTCACATCGCGACGCAGTACCTCTCACGCAGGGGGAAGAGAGCGGTCGCGGCGTAATTCATAACTATGCGCGGGAAATCTGCAACACGGCGGGCGATTACGCCTGACCCGAAGTTTGGCAACGAGAATATTGCACGTTTTACGAATCTCGTGATGCATGACGGCAAGAAGTCGACCGCCATGCGCGTCATGTACGACTGTTTCGATCTTATTGCGGAGAAGACCAAACTGGATCCGGTTGAGGTATTTGAAAACGCACTGAAGAACGTCATGCCGACCTTGGAAGTAAAATCCAAGCGTGTCGGCGGAGCCAACTATCAGGTGCCGATGCCCGTGCGTGGGGAACGGCGTTTTATGCTTGCCGCCCGTTGGATTCTCATTGCCACGCGCGCCAAGAAAGGACGTCCGATGGCCATAAAGCTTTCCGATGAACTTATTGCCGCCTCAAAGAACGAGGGTGACGCAGTAAAAAAGAAGGCCGACGTCCAGCGTATGGCCGAAGCCAACCGCGCGTTTGCTCACTTCGCACGATAATCTCCTATGCCACGCGAGTATTCCCTTGAGAAGACAAGAAACTTCGGGATCATCGCCCACATTGACGCCGGCAAGACCACGGTCTCCGAACGCGTTCTTTTTTACACCGGACGCACGCATAAGATTGGAGAAGTCCATGAGGGCGAAGCGACCATGGACTGGATGGAGCAGGAGCGTGAGCGCGGCATTACCATTACCTCCGCGGCCACGACCTGCTTCTGGAAGGACCATCGGATGAACCTGATCGATACTCCCGGACACATCGACTTCACCGTTGAGGTAAAGCGTTCGCTGCGCGTTCTGGACGGCGCGTGCGTCATTTTTGACGGGGTAGCCGGCGTGGAGCCGCAGTCGGAAACGAACTGGCGTTACGCGGATGACTTTAAGGTGCCCCGTTTGTGTTTCATCAACAAGCTGGATCGTACTGGGGCCGATTTCTTTAAGGATTTGGCCTCGATTCACAATCGTCTCACCAAGAACGCATATCCGCTTCAGATTCCGATCGGAACGGAAGCGAATTTTATCGGCGTTGTAGACCTTTTGAAGATGAGGGCGTTCTACTATCGCGATGAACAAGGCAGGCAGATTGAGGAACTTGAGATTCCGGATGACATGAAATCGCTTGCCAATGAGTGGCGTGCGAAGCTCGTGGAAGCCATCGCGGCTACCGACGACGTTCTCATGAACAAATTTCTCGTTGGTGAGGAACTTAATGAGGCGGAATTGAAGGTCGCATTGCGTAAGGCCACGATCAAGGTGGAAATTATTCCTGTGTTCTGCGGTTCCGCGCTTAAGAACAAGGGAGTCCAGTTCATGCTCGACGCGATCGTGGATTATCTGCCGTCGCCGCTCGACATTCCGCCGATTAAGGCGCACATTCCGGATAATCCGGAAGAAATGGTCGAACGCCCGTCATCGGACACCGCTCCGTTCGCCGCGCTCGCGTTCAAAATTGCCGCGGATCCATTCGTTGGAAAGCTCGCGTTTTTCCGAGTATATTCCGGTACGCTCAAGGCGGGTTCCTATGTCTTGAACTCTTCCACCGGCGAGAAGGAACGCATCAGCCGTATCGTCCGATTGCACGCCAACAAACGTGAAGAGGTGAACGAGGTCTTCGCGGGAGACATTGCCGCGGCCGTAGGCCTAAAGTCCACGTTTACCGGGCACACGCTCTGCGACGAGAATGACCCCGTTGTTCTCGAGTCCATAACGTTTCCCGAGCCGGTCATTTCTATTGCCATTGAGCCGAAGACCAAAGTCGACCAAGAGAAGATGGGCGTGGCGCTCCAGCGTCTTGCTGAAGAAGACCCGACGTTTCGAGTTCGCACGGATGAGGAAACCAACCAGATCATCATTGGCGGCATGGGCGAACTGCACCTCGACATCATCGTCGATCGCATGAAGCGCGAGTACCACGTGGAGGCGAACGTTGGTGCGCCGCAGGTGAGTTATCGCGAGACGATCAGGAACCCCATGGCGGAAGGCGAAGGGAAGTATATCCGCCAGACCGGCGGGCGCGGCCAGTACGGTCACGCATGCATTCGTCTCGAAAAGAACGAGCAAGGGAAGGGATACGAATTTACTGAAGAGATTAAGGGAGGATCCGTTCCTCGCGAATTCTGGAACGCGATCGACAAGGGGGCTCACGAGGCCGCTGATCGCGGCGTGCTTGCCGGATATCCCGTGCTTGACGTGAGGGTTGTCCTTACAGATGGTTCGTTCCACGACGTAGATTCGAACGAAGCCGCCTTTAAAATCGCCGGTTCCATGGCCTTCCAGGATGCCGCGAAAAAGGCCGGACTCATGCTTCTTGAACCGATGATGAAGGTTGAAGTGGTGATGCCGGAAGAGTATATGGGTACGATCGTCGGCGATCTGAACGCAAAGCGCGGACAGATTCAGGAAATGACGGAGCGTTCCGGCAACAAGGTGGTTACCGCATTCGTTCCGCTCGCCGAGCTGTTCGGTTATGCCACGCAGTTGCGTTCCATTTCCCAGGGTCGCGCGTCATACTCGATGGAGTTTGATCACTACGAAGAAGTACCGAACAACGTGGCAAAGACAATCATTGAGGCGCGTGCCGGCATGAACCGCCGCGTGACATAAGCGAATATAAAACGGTCCCGATTATGTCGGGGCCGTTTTGGTATACACGCGAATTCGGTCGAATTCTTCACCGAGCTTCCAGTGAACAAATTTGAAATCGTTTGAAACGACGCGCGCTCCGATCGGGAGTTCATTGTACAATTTCGTCTCCAGTCCGCGCATCGCATACGGGACTTGATAGAGAAAGATAACCGAGCGGTCGGAGACATCCGTTTTCCAAAACGATTCTTTTTCAAACCGAGTATTTTTTAGATTGGCTCGTTCAGCCGAAACGCGCGAAGCCCTAATAAGAATTCCGTTGATTTCAATGCCAAGAGCATCGGCCACACCTGTTTTCGCTGCGGCAATCACGATGCGTCCGTCGCCGCTTCCGAGATCCGCAATGCGATCAGCCGGAGTGAGACGTGCAGCTTGGATCATTCGTTCAACGTCTTCGTGCCGTGTAGGCACGTATGGCCCTCCTCGGTAAACCAGTGGAAGCAACATTCGCGCGATCCACCAAAGTGCGGCAGCGTTCAGGGTCAGAAGAAAAAAAAGGGTGACGGCAAGCAGGATGGTGATATAATCCACACGATATGATTCCTAACGAAGTATTAGCTCAGTACAGCATTGGCGATGTGAAGACCGTCGTGCCTGTTTCCATCGGATTGATTCACCAAACGTATCAGATCACGACGGACTTGGGAACATTCATTCTGCAACGCCTGCACCCCCTTCTTTCGTCTCCCGCAATTGGGAAGGATTTTTTCGTCGTGACGACGTTTCTCAACGACAAAAAATTTCCAGCGCCAAAGTGCGTGCTGACAAAAACATTGAAGATCCTCGCGACGGATTTCGAAGGTCGAACCTGGAGGATGCAGACCTTTCTAGAAGGAAAGAGCTATAGCACCGTGCGCGACGCCAAGATCGCGAGCGAGGCGGGGAGAACGTTCGGCATGCTTCATGCGACGTTGGCTGGATTGAAATACGACTTCAAGTCAAAAAAGATCCTGCATGAGACAGAGAAGATTTTTACGATTTTCACTCGCATAATCAAAAAACAATGGAAGTCTCCGCTTATGGGCGACGTTGCCGCGGATGTGGCATTCGTGTCGCAGGAAATGCACAAGGTTCTTCTTCCGCGAACGCTTCCCATGCGCGCGATCCACGGGGATCCGAAGATCTCCAATTTGCTTTTCGACGTCAATGGGAAGGCGTGCGGTCTCGTTGATTTGGACACGTGCAACCGTCGACCTTTGCTTGTTGAGACCGGCGACATGTTTCGATCGTGGTGCGGCAACGAGGAAGACGACGCGCGCAACGAGTTTCATCTCGACATCTTTCGTTCCGGCTGGAAGGGATACGCGAAGGCTTCTGATGGACTTATCACCGCTCGAGAGCGTCGGTTGGTGCCGCTCTCCGTGGCGACAATCACGCTTGAGCTTGCGTCACGGTTTCTCGTTGATTACTTTAAGGACGACTATTTCGGCTGGGACTCATCGCGCTACTCGTCGCGTCGAGCACACAATCTTGCCCGCGTACGCGGTCAGCTTTCGCTTTATCGGGACATTTGGAAGAAGATGGACAGGATGAAGAAGATCGTCGGATAAACAAAACCACCCTCCCGACAAGCGGTGAGGGTGGTTTTTTTGATTCAGAAGTTGAGAAGACCAGTTCAGGCGTAAACGGTGTTACTTGATCCTGCGTGTTATCTTCGGCTTTCCTGTGCGTCGTATCCGTGTAAGGAGACTTTTGAATCGTTGCTAGAGCTAGCTGACTAGCAGCACAAGAAATACAGAGTACCAGAAACTCTTGAATCCGTCAAGCTTCGCAGGCCTGTTTAATGATATTTGCTCCTATTTTTGCGTCTTTTGGGCTTAGGTTGAGCATAGGAGAAAGGAACAGGGTTTTCGTATCCGTGAATTCGACCACAAGCCCGTTTCGATAGCATTTCACCGCGATGAGCGGGGCAATTGGGAGTCGGAATTCGATGGCAAGAACCATGCCGACGCCGCGAACGATCTTTACCTTTTTTAGTGACTCCAAGGGTTTGAGTTCATTGAGGAGATACGCGCCGACAACCTCCGCATTTATATGTAGTCGGTCGCGCACGATCAGTTCCACATTTTTTTCCACGGCGGCCAGGTCTTGGAATGCCCAACCAAAAGTCGGGTGATAGGGTATTCCTCGAGCCTTTTGAAATACGCGTTCCGTTACCATCGTCGCGGCCAGGGTCGCATATCCGCCTGTGAGCGATTTGCCGAGGCATAGAATGTCGGGCTCGATGCCCCACAGCTCGCTTCCGAACATCTTTCCACATCGGCCCATGCAGGTTGCAACCTCGTCCATGACCAGAAGCACGTGATGCTTGCGACAGAGGGCCTGAATGTTCGGATAAAAATCAGGATCCGGGATGACGCATCCTGCGTTTGTCCAGACCGGTTCGCTAATGAACGCAGCGATGTCGTCGCGCTCTTCAAGCAGGGCTTCAAATTGTTTCAGGGTTTCGGATACGTCTTTCTTTGAACGCGGCATTTTTAGTTTTATGAATCCTGGAAGTCCGGGACCCATTCGTTGATGCGACGCGTTGCCAAGCGAAGCCGCGCCGTAGGTGTGGCCGTGGTACACGCCGCCGACAGAAACGACAGTCGTCTTTCCCGTTGCGGCGCGCGCGGCCTTGATCGCGAATTCAACCGCCTCGGATCCGCTGCATGCGCGGAAGACACGGTTCAGGTTTCCCGGAGCGAGTTTTACGAGTCTTGCGGCGAATCGTTCGTGTCGTTCGACCCGAAACCAGGGAGGGACATGCAGTCCTTCATGAGCCTGCCTACAGATCGCCTCGGCCATTTCCAGGTTTCTCCATCCGACCGTTCCAACGCACCATCCGGTTTGAAAATCAAGGAATTTTTTTCCGCGTTTGTCGAACAAATAAGATCCTTGACCGCGTACGAAATCGATGGGCGTGGAACCGTAGTCTGCAAGGTGTTTTGCCATATGCTTCAGTATACCTCCGTGCGTTGACATTCCGCATGTCCGGATGTAGCGTCTTGCAAGGAGGATTGGCAAAAATGATCGAACTTTCCATGCAACCCCGTACGATCCCGATGGATTGGGAGACGTTTCGGAAGACGGCCGCTCCCTTCTCGATCGCGCTCGACGGATTCGTTTCTGGCGGGCCAGAGCTCGACACGGCCGGCCCGTTCATTAACCTCAACCATCACGACGGAGTGAAGCGTCTCGAGACCCGTGCGACCTGCGCTCAGGTGAGGATACGCCTGATCCTCAAACTGTTTAGGACGTTCCGCGACAAATATGGTCCTCGTGCGATCGTCTGCGTCAACGACTGCGACGAGGACGTGTGCCTGAGTTGGTTTCAACTGAACCACTACGAACTCGCGACGCAAACGATTAATCCCATGCTCAACCGCCTCGTGACGGTCGAGGACATGATGGATACGACCGCGGGCGCATTCCCGTATCCGGAGGACCTCGAAATGATGCATGAGCTTGCGTGGATCTTTGAGCCCTACCGCCAGTTCCGTGTTTCTGGCGGACTCGATCGTCGGGACGCAGGCGCGTTTGTGAGCGTCGTGACCGACGTCGAGAACCGCATCATGCGTCACATCACCGGACGAGGAGAACGCCTTCCGCTCGACACGCGCTTCGAACGCATCGGTGAGGGAACCGGGTGGACGATGGTGCATGAGATAGGCGCGCAGTCGCGACAAGGAATGTTCGCGGCCGGCATCGAGGCCTTCCATTCCGTTCGCGAGCGTCCGGACGGTCGGTACGTCCACACGCTTGGACGTCAATCAGATACCATTCCGTTCCCGTTGCAGCGGCTGTGCGCTCGCCTCAACCAGGAGGAGGTGTGCGGAGAGGACGTATGGGGTGGAGGCGACATGATCATCGGTTCGCCCCGCGTCTCCGGCAGCGGGCTTCGGCCCGATCAGGTCGCCGAGATCATTGAGGACGAGTTGCAAAAGTCCGTGTGACGTGCGAAGCTTCGCGCGTTTTTTTGCAATACATTGACTTAGACATGAATTTTCAGTATCTTCCGTATCGCACCAATATGCTGTTCGCTCCTGGGGCCATTGACCCCAGGCAGAGGCGAGGTCAGTTTCTGGTGTTCTGCACACTAACCGTGGCATTTGCCATCGTGAGTTCCGTTTTGCCGGGAGGAGGATGGCGCTGGTTTATTGGATATCTCGTCGTTGGCGCTTCGACATCATGGCTGCTCATCAAGGGAATCGACGCAATGCGGCGTTATTCGGATCCAGAGGCCACGCGGCTTTCCGAGACAAAGGACGGTCGTCTACTTCTTAAAGAAGGTGAAGATCTATACGAACGCCGAGAACGACTTGAAGAAGATCATCGTTCTCGTTTCCCTTTGCTCAGTACGGAAAAAAACGAGAGATGACGAGCGACCAGGCGCAAATCGGTTCTTACGCACTTGCAATGGATGAACAGCTGCGCCTTGAGCGCGATTTGCGTGAGCGTCAAGATCGTCTTCTCGACTGTCCGTAACCTCGGTTGCGGATTTTTTCTTTTCTCATGATTGTTGTCCGGACATTCTTTAATATTTGACACACATGCCTTGTAGGTTAAAATGCCGACAATATGGACAAACAACTTCGTCGCATTCTTGAACTGATCCGAAAAACAGGTGACAGGATGGTCGTTACGGACACGAACGGGGATGACGTCTACGTGGTAATGGGTTTGGAACAGTATGAATCACTAGTAGATTCTTCGTTTCAAGATGATGAGGATGATTTATGTGAGGATTGGTGGAATGACCAGACAGGATTAGACAAACCAAACGTCGGATCCGAGTTCTCAAACGAGATTCCTGAACACGAACTGGATCAGAACGCTTCCCGTTCTTCAGAAATAAATCCGCCCTCGGATATTTGGGATGCTATGCAGACTGCGGGCACGACAGGAGCGACGTGGGATATCAATAAATTGTCAGAAGTAGAAAAAAGCGACCTTGAGAGGCAGTTTCAAGAGTATCGAAAGATCAAAACGGAGGAATTGATAGAAAACAAAGAAGAGAAGGCTCAGGAAAGCAAAAAAGATGAGGATTTTGGTGAGGAACAATTCTATCTGGAACCATTGGAATAAATGGAGAATAGGCCTTGCGCAACTACCAATCTTTTGTTATGATTTCGCCGTCTTACGACATTAAGTAAAAAACTAATCTAACTAGAGCAATTTTTTGCCCGCCTGGATCAAGCGCACGAGGATGTGGTCACTTGATCCGGCCGGGCAAGGTCGCAATGGGCGGTCAAGCTCAAAAAAATGCTATGGCAGAAGCGTTTCTACGTAATAAGCCGCATGTGAATGTCGGAACCATCGGTCACGTCGACCATGGTAAGACCACTACTACGGCCGCAATTCTTGCAGTTCTTAGCGCTCGAGGTGGCGTTGCCCAGAAGAAAGGCGTGGATGACCTCGACAAAGCACCAGAGTCCAAGGCACGTGGCATTACAATCGCGACGGCCCATTGTGAATACGAGTCAGAAAAGCGTCATTACGCACACGTTGACTGTCCGGGACATGCTGATTACATCAAAAACATGATTACGGGTGCGGCCCAGATGGACGGAGCGATTCTCGTTGTATCAGCCGCAGACGGCCCGATGCCGCAGACCCGCGAGCACATCCTTCTCGCTCACCAGGTTGGCGTTCCGGCAATCGTCGTATATCTCAACAAAGTTGACATGGTTGATGATCCGGAGCTTATTGATCTTGTTGAACAGGAAGTTCGAGAACTTCTTACCAAATATAAGTATCCTGGCGATCAGGTTCCAGTGATTCGTGGCTCTTCGGCGAAGGCGCTTGCTAACCCAACGGACGAAGCGGCTGCTAAACCAATCGTCGACCTGATAAATGCGCTCGACACCTACATTCCGGAGCCGGTTCGTCAGACGGACAAGCCGTTTTTGATGCCGGTTGAGGATGTGTTTTCAATCGAAGGTCGCGGAACTGTGGTTACGGGCCGTATCGAGCGAGGTCTTATCAAGATTAACGAGGAAGTAGAAATTGTCGGTCTAAAGCCGGAATCTTCGAAGACGGTTGTTACGGGTATCGAGATGTTTAACAAACAGTTGGACCAGGGAATGGCTGGTGACAACGCGGGGTTGCTTCTCCGTGGCGTAAAGAAAGAGGACGTGGAACGCGGCATGGTGCTTGCGAAGCCAGGTTCGGTGAAGCCGCATACCGAATTCGAAGCGGAAACCTACATCCTTTCAAAGGAAGAAGGAGGTCGGCATAAGCCATTTTTCAATGGTTATAAGCCACAGTTTTATATCCGAACGACCGATGTGACCGGTGACATTACGTTGCCCGCCGGCACTGAAATGGTCATGCCTGGTGATACTGTAAATCTCAACATCAAACTTATTCAGCCTGTTGCACTTGAGGAAAAGTCAACGTTTGCCATTCGCGAAGGCGGTCGTACTGTCGGCGCCGGCATCGTCACTAAGATTCTCAAATAAGCATTAATGTAGGGACGGGCATTCGTGTCCGTCCCTACAACTGTTCTTTCTTCAAACACTGTGTCTAACGCAACGAAAAAAGCAAACAAACAGCCGGACGAACAACGCATTCGCATTCGCATTCGTGCCTACGATCACAAGATTATCGATCAGGCGACGCTTACTATCATCAAGGCAGCAGAGCGTTCTGGAGCGAAGGTTCATGGTCCGGTTCCGCTTCCAACAGAGAAGCGCAAATATACAGTGAACCGTTCAACATTCGTTCATAAGGACTCCCGTGAGCAGTATGAGATGCGCGTTCATAAGCGATTGATCGACATTACGGAGCCCACGGAAAAGACTATTGACTCCCTTATGTCCCTTAATCTTCCAGCTGGGGTTGACGTGGAGATCAAGACATAGTATTATCCGCACGGATGACAGAAGAGTACGGGTCTCGTAAGAGGTCCGTACGATCAGTCACCTGTGAACAATACCAGACTAGGAACACAGGATAAGATGCAGTGCAAAACATCCTGGGGCTTTCAAAGACTGGAAAGGAGACATTTCCATTCATTACGAACCCACCTCGATACATACTGTTCCGCGATGTGAACAGGTCAGAAGCCATGAGTTAAATCCGGTATTTGCCGCGCTTCAACCCATGACTTCTGGCTTTTACTTATGCCGGAGATATGTCCTAAGAGGACCACTGTCATATGCCATTCATTATTGGTCGTAAACTCGAGATGACTCAACAGTTCCGAGAGGATGGAACTGTTGTACCGGTGACGCTTATTAAGGCTGATCCGAACGTAGTAACGCAAGTGCGTGCGATTGAAAAAGACGGCTATGTGGCTGTCCAGCTTGGGACCAACGTGAAGCGCACGTTGCCAAAACCCGAAGCAGGCCACGTTTCTGAGTTGCCCCAGGTTGGTACATTGCGTGAATTTCGTGTGGAATCCGCTGATCTTTCACGGGGCAACATGATCGACGTCTCAATGTTTTTGGAAGGAATGCACGTAGACGTGATTGGAACGTCAAAAGGCAGGGGCTTCGCAGGTGTGATGAAACGTCATCATTTTGCAGGAGGTCCGGCAACGCATGGTCAGAAGGATCAGATGAGAATGCCTGGTTCTATTGCTTCGCAGCGCCAAGGCCCTGTCTCTAAAGGACAGCGTATGGCAGGCCATTTAGGCGATGACCGCGTTACGGTAAAGAATCTTGAGGTGATTTCGGTTGATCCTGTCAACAACATTTTGGCAATCAAAGGAGCTGTGCCTGGTGCTCGTGGAGGTTTTCTCCTCGTGGTATCACGCGAAGCCAAGACCGTATGGCAAAAGTAATTCTCTACAATCAGGACGGTTTGCCTGTCGGCGAGCTTTCTTTGGATTCGGCTCTGTTTGAAGTGAAGCCAAATCCGGCATTGATCCATGAAGCATTCGTGGCTCAGCAAGCGAACAGTCGCCAGGTGCTCGCCCACACAAAAGATCGATCGGAGGTTTCAGGAACGGGTAAAAAACCTTGGAAGCAAAAAGGAACAGGCCAAGCGCGCCACGGTTCTCGTCGTTCTCCAATCTGGGTTGGCGGAGGAATTACTTTTGGTCCAACGAACGCGCGAAATTTTTCTGTAAAACTCAATAAAGCTGCGAAGCGCAAGGCACTTGCCATGGTGCTTACTGACAAGGTTGCAAACGACAAGTTTGTAGCAATTGAGTCCATGGTCCTTCCCGAGGTTAAGACAAGGGCCTTCGCGGGCATTCTTGGAAAGCTTCCGGCTGCGGGTAAGAAAACACTTGTGGTGCTTGAAATATCTAATGCGTCTGCAGCTCGTGCGGGCCGCAATCTTCCAAGAGTGACGACTCTCTCAGCACACTCTCTCAATATCGGAGACCTGCTTGCTCATGAGTTTGTCGTTGCGTCAAAAGAAGCCATTGAGACAATCACCAAGACTTTTAAGCGCGCCTGATATGAGTATTCTCGATAAGTTTAAATCGAAGAAGGAGAAGGAACTCAAAGGCGAGGTTGTTGAGGAGATTTCATCTGTGAATGTAGAAACGCCAAAGGCAGAGAAAAAGAAGTCGAAGAAAGCTAAACTTATCTCGACTGATCTTTCTGGAATTGTTCTACGTCCCCTTGTGACAGAAAAGGCAGCCGTTATTGCCCATACTGGCCAATATTCATTTATCGTTGCGTTGAACGCGAATCGTGTTGCGGTGCGCGCGGCGATAAGGGCAATGTATGGAATTATGCCGACTTCTGTAAATATCCAGCGTGTTCGTGGCAAGTTCGTACGCTTTGGTCGTACGACAGGGCAGCGTTCTGATTATAAGAAGGCTATTGTAACGTTGCCAAAGGGAAAGACCATTGACGTCTACGAAGGCGTTTAAACATATGCCAGTTCGTAAATACAATCCGACAACTAATGCCCGTCGCATCTCTTCCGTCGATTCCTTTGAGGATATCACGAAATTTGAGCCGGAGAAGAAGTTGACCATCGCACGAAGACAGAAGGCTGGTCGTTCGAGAGGAAAAATCGCCGTTCGTCATCGCGGCGGCGGCGCGAAGCGTCGAATCCGCATTGTAGATTTTCGTCGTGACAAATATGACGTTCCCGCAAAAGTGACGGCAATTGAGTACGACCCAGGTCGCGGTGCTCGTCTTGCTCTCCTGCAATATGCGGATGGGGAGAAACGTTATATCGTAGCTCCGATGGGGTTAAAGGTTGGCTCAATGGTAATTTCTTCGCTTCAGAAAGGCGACATTTCGGATGGGAATCGATTCCGACTGGAAAACATACCTGTTGGTATGAATGTCCATGATGTCGAGATTGTGGCTGGCCAAGGCGGACGACTTGTGCGTGGTGCTGGTGTCGGGGCACAACTTATGGCGGTTGAAGGGTCATTCGCCACTTTGAAGCTTCCTTCCGGAGAGATGCGCCAGATATCAAAGGAGTGCATGGCGACCATAGGTCAGGTTTCCAATCCAGACCGCCGTCTCATTCGGTGGGGTAAGGCTGGTCGTACGCGTCATCGTGGTATTCGTCCGACAGTCCGTGGTAAGGCAATGAACCCAGTCGACCATCCGCATGGTGGAGGTGAAGGTCGTAACGCAATCGGATTAAAGCATCCAAAGACTCCTCAGGGTAAACCGGCTCTCGGTGTGAAGACGCGTCGTAAGAAGGCTTCTGATCAGCTCATCATCCAACGCCGTCCGAAAGGCCGGTTCGTAGGAGCATAACACTATGTCTCGCAGCTTGAAGAAAGGTCCATACGTGGACGAAAAACTCTTAAAGAAGATACTAAAGCTTAAGGCTGGTGATAAATTAATCATCAAGACCTGGGCTCGAGCCTCTTCGATTACTCCAGAGATGGTTGGTTTTACAATCAGTGTTCATAATGGCAAGGACTTTGTTCCTGTGCGTGTCGTTGAGAACATGGTTGGGCACAAACTCGGTGAATTCTCACCGACACGTAGGTTTGTTCGTCACGGTGGCCAGGTGGCCGCCGCCGCTCCGGGTGCCGCGACCCGTGCCCCAGCCGCCGCTCCGGCTGCGAAGAAATAACCTCCTGATATGGAAGTCATCGCGAAAGCAAAAAATATCCGCATGTCTCCCCGGAAAGTCCGGTTGGTTATTGATGTCATCCGTGGCATGGATGTAACACATGCACTGATACAGCTGCGCTTTTTAAAAAAAGCTGCCGCTCTTCCTGTCTTGAAACTTCTGAACTCCGCAATTGCAAATGCGGAACACAATTTCCAGTTGGAGAAGGAGAACCTGATTGTGAAGACCATAACTGCTGATGGGGGACCCACCATTCATCGGTGGACCCAGAAGGCATTTGGACGTGCCGCCCCAATTCGCAAACGAACTAGTCATATCACGATCCTGCTTGGTGAAAAAAAAGGCGGTAAAGCCAATGCAAAGAAGGCCGTCACTGCAAAGCATCAGCCATCGAAGGCGGTAGTAAAAAAGGTTGTTGCCAAAAGGCCGTCTGTCAAGAAGACGAAATAGTATGGGTAAAAAAACACATCCGATAGCGTTTCGTCTTGCCGTCACTCACGATTGGCAGGCCCATTGGTTCGCGGATAGGGATTTCACTTCATTCCTTCGCGAAGATGTGAGCATTCGCGCATTTCTATTGAAGGCATTGCGCGAGGCGCAGGTAGACCGCGTAGAGATTGAGCGTTCACGGCAGAATCTTATCATCAACATTTTAGCAGCGAAGCCAGGTGTGGTGATCGGTCGGGCGGGAGCAGGCATCGAAGAACTAAAGAAGAAATTGAAAGTGAAATTTTTTCAAGGTCGTCGAACGACGCTCAGCGTTAATGTTAAGGAGATCGAGCGTCCCGCCCTTTCCTCTCGTGTTACGGGATTGCAGATTGCAATGGATATTGAAAAACGCATGCCATTTCGTCGAGTGATGAAAATGGCAATCGAGCGCGTTATGAAAGGCGGTGCTGAAGGTGTAAAAATTACTCTCTCTGGGCGCCTCAACGGAGCAGAAATCGCGCGAACAGAGACTCTGGCACAAGGAAAAATTCCATTACACAATTTGCGCGCTGATATCGATTTCGCCTCTATCGCGGCCAATACAATATATGGAACGATTGGCGTAAAGGTATGGATTAACCGAGGTGAAGTCTTTGAGAAAGTTTCGACGGGTGAAAAGACATAAGGCCTAGTGGCCTCGCAGGCCAAAGCCTAAATGCCTAAAGCCTAAGTATCGATATGTTGATTCCGAAAAAAGTTAAACATCGTAAGTGGCATAAGGGTCGTGGTCGCGGTAAACGTATCGCAACGCGAAAAACTACCCTTGCGTTCGGTCAGGCAGGACTAAAGGCCATGACAGAAGCATGGGTGACATCTCGACAAATTGAGGCGGCTCGCCGTGCCATGACGCGCGCGATCAAGCGTGGTGGAAAGATATGGATTCGTATTTTTCCAGATAAGCCAGTTACAACGAAGGGTGCCGAAATGCCAATGGGTAAGGGTAAAGGCGCGGTAGATCATTATGTGGCTGTGGTGCGTCCGGGAACAGTGATGTTCGAAATTGACGGCGTGACGCGTGAGCTTGCCCAAGAAGCCATGGATCTTGCGTCTTATAAGCTTCCATGCAAGACAAAGGTTATGCACCGCGACTAATATGGATATTAAGACGCTTTCAACACAATCCGTCGAAATGCTAGCGCGTATGCTTGCTGAAACAGAGGGGGAACTTCGTGAATTACGATTTCGACTCGCCTCGCATCAGTTAAAGCAGGTCCGTGAGGTTCGTGAATTGCGTAAGCGTGTTGCGAACATACAGCGTCTTCTGTGCGAGAAGAAGTAAACCTATGCAAGTCAATACCGATAAAATTGAAAAAACTCGCCGTTCGTTCACGGGTCTTGTCGTATCCGATAAGATGGATAAGACTATAGTTGTGAAGGTTGATCGAACTGTTACGCATCCAAAGTACAAGAAGCGTTATGTGCGTAGTCAGAAGTATAAGGTGCATGATGAGAAGAACGAATCGCATGTCGGGGACTTGGTGATGTTTGAGGAGTGCCGGCCTTTTTCCCGTGATAAACGATGGCGGCTTGTAAAGAACGCTTGATATGGTCCAACATCGCACAATGTTGAAAGTAGCGGATAATACCGGGGCGAAGAAGCTTCAGGTTATTCGTGTGCTCGGTGGTTATAAAAAGGGTACTGCGGGTATTGGTGACCTTGTAAATGCTGTAGTCAAGGAGGCCGTACCGCATGCCACCGTGAAGAAGAGCGACATCGTGACCGTCGTGCTCGTTCGCGCACGTAAGGAGACGCGACGTAAGGATGGAACCTACATACGTTTTAACGAGAATGCAGGCGTGATCGTGGATAAGAAGTCCAAGGAACCAAAGGGAACGCGCATCTTTGGCCCGGTTGCCCGTGAATTACGCGCGCTCGGATACGCGAAGATCGTTTCTCTTGCCCCTGAAGTGCTTTAATATGAAGATGAAGACAGGTGACAAAATTCGTGTCATTGCGGGTAAAGATAAGGGTAAGGAAGGAAAGGTTCTTCAGGTATTTCCGAAATTGGAGCGCATCGTGGTGGAAAATGTAAATCTGATGACGAAGCACCTGAAGCGTCGTGGCACAACGCGTGGTCAAGCCATTACATTTCCGTCGCCCATGCATGTTTCCAATGCCCGAGTCGTATCAGAAAAAAGTGGGAAGTCAGGTCGTATCGGGTTCGCATTTGTCACTTCTGAGAATGAAAAGAAGAAGGTGCGCGTAATTAGATCGAGGGGCGCCTCCGAACAGATCGAATAATATGTCGTTGCAAGAAACCTACAAAAACCAAACTGTTCCGAAGCTGATGTCGGATTTTGGATATGCGAACCTGAATGCGGTACCAAAGGTATTGAAGGTAACGCTTAACGTCGGTCTCGGCAAAGGGATCAAGGATGCAAAATTTCTTGAGACCGCCGAGGATACGATGCGTCGTATTACAGGGCAGGCTCCTGTGAAAACAAAGGCTCGAATGTCCATTTCCGCTTTCAAAATTCGTGAAGGAATGGTCGTTGGAATGAAGGTTACTCTTCGTGGCAGGCGTATGTGGGATTTTCTTGAAAAGCTTGTGAAAATCTCAATCCCGCGTATTCGCGATTTTCGAGGTTTGCCGGTATCTGGATTCGATGAGAATGGAAACTACACGCTCGGGTTTCCGGAGCACACAGCATTTCCTGAAATTCGTACGGACGAAATCGAAGTCATCCATGGGTTGCAAGTGACAATCGGAATGACGACGAAGTCCGAGAAGGAAGGGAAGGCCATGCTCACGTATCTGGGCTTCCCGTTTAAAGAAACGGAGAACAATTGCAAGTAAGTTATATGGCAACGGAAAATCAGATCGCAAAATCGAATCGGAAGCCAAAGTTCTCTACGCGTAAGGTGAACAGGTGCTGGAAGTGTGGGCGCAGGCACGGATTCATGCGTGCATTTGAACTTTGTCGCATCTGTTTCCGTGAGTTAGCAAATCGCGGGGAAATCCCTGGTGTGGTGAAAGCAAGCTGGTAATATGATGACCGATCCAATTTCTGACATGTTGACACGTCTCCGCAACGCCTTCTCCGTGCGAAAGCACGAGGTGGTCTTGCCATATTCGAACGTAAAGTTCGCAATTGCCAAGATTTTAGAAAAGGAGGGTTACGTTAATGGCGTGGAGAAGATCGAGCAAGGAAAGCGCATGGCGCTCAGGATGGCTCTTGTATATCCTGGAGGCGAACCTGCAATGCTTGAAGTACATCGGATTAGTACACCAGGTCATCGGGTATACACGAAGTCCGTGGACATGCCCCGGATTAAATCTGACATGGGTATTGCGATTATCTCAACTCCGAATGGTCTCATGACTAATAAGGAAGCGCGTTCCCGCAAGCTTGGCGGTGAAGTGATTTGCGAAGTGTCCTAAGCATATGTCGCGTATTGGAAAAAAACCGATTTTGATCCCACCTGGTGTAGACGTGACCATTTCAGATGGTCTCGTGGGCGTTTCTGGACCTAAAGGGGTCCTCTCTCGTGCGTTTCACGTAAGCGTGTCCGTAAACGTGGTTGATATTGAAGGGGGAAAGGGCGTCGTCGTGACCGTTCGAAATCCAGACGCGGTGCATGATCGGGCCCAATGGGGAACCGCTCGCGCTATTCTTGCGAACATGGTGGCGGGTGTAGCCAACGGCTTTACTCGTTCACTTGAAGTCAATGGTGTCGGATTCCGTGTGAATGTTGTGGGTGAAAAAATACTAATGAATCTTGGCTTTTCACACGATGTCGAGTTTGACCTTCCTCAAGGAGTGGCCGCAAAGACAGACAAGAACGTGTTGATTCTCACAGGCATTGATCGCGAGTTGGTGGGCCAGACGGCCGCTCGGATCCGAAAACTCCGTGTTCCGGAACCGTATAAGGGGAAGGGCATCAAGTATACTGAAGAAACGATCCGTCGTAAGGCCGGCAAGGCGGCTAAGGCGGGTGAATAGAATATATGTCGAACGTAATGAAAGCAAAACACGAACGTGCCAAGCGTCGCGCGCACCGCGTGCGTTCCCGAATTTGCGGGACTGCCGAATGTCCGCGTCTTTCCGTTAAGCGCAGTCTGAAGCACGTCTACGCTCAGCTCATTGATGATGTGACTGGCCATACGCTTGCATTTGCGTCCGATAAAGACGTGCTTGTTAAAGGCAAACCAACAGAGACGGCAAAGGCTGTCGGAGCAAAACTTGCTGAGAAGGCAAAGGCTGTCGGGATTGATCTGGCCGTTTTTGATCGTGGTTCAAATCGGTATATGGGCCGCGTGGCCGCGCTTGCAGACGGCGCGCGCGAAGGCGGACTGAATTTTTAAAATCATATGGACGAACAGAAGCGAAAACCAATGAGCCGCGGCAGTCGTGGCAGTGGCCCACGACGAGAGCCAAAGGAGTTCGAGCAGAAAATTCTCGATCTTTCTCGCGTTACTCGGGTTACGGCTGGTGGAAAGCGAATGTCATTTCGATGCACATTGGTTATTGGAGACAAAAAAGGACGCGTCGGGCTCGGTGTTGCCAAGGGTATTGATGTACAAGTCGCGATTGACAAGGCATATCGTCAGGCAAAGAAAAACGTGATCCGCGTTCCAATGATTTACGACACGATTCCTCATCCTACGCAGGTAAAGTTTGGTTCAGCTGTAGTATTGTTAAAGCCGGCACCGCGCGGAACAGGATTAAAATGTGGGGGGGCAGTTCGTGTTGTTCTCGAACTTGCTGGCGTTCCGAATGCTTCGTCTAAGATCATGAACTCTTCAAATAAGATCAACCTCGCGAAAGCGACGTTTGAGGGAATCAAGACCTTGAAACTGCCTAAAAAAAAGGAAGTCCCAGTAGAAGTGGTAACGGTTGAATAATATGGCTATTTCTCTCCATACAATCAAGCCGGCTAAAGGATCTCGTAAGACCAGCAAGCGTGTTGGTAGAGGTCTTTCGAAAGGTGGTTCCTATTCTGGTCGCGGTGTAAAGGGTCAGCGTTCTCGATCAGGTGGCCGCGGAGGACTTCAAAAGATGGGCATTCGTCATATCATGCTATCAATGAAGAAGTCACGTGGATTCAAGAGCTTGAACGAAAAGTCAATGGTTGTGAATATCAGTGATCTCGCAAGGACGTTCCCGGATGGCGCGAAGATTAATCCAGCGGTTCTCATTAAAAACGGCCTTGTTCCATGTGAAGGAAAAATTAAGGTGCTTGGTGACGGAGCAATTGGAATAAAGGTAATTATTGAAGGATGCGCTGTCTCTGCAACAGCTAAAGAAAAGATCGAGAAGGCTGGCGGTTCCGTTCTCTAACCATTCGTTATGTTTTCATTCGCTCGCGTTTGGAAAACAAAGGAAGTCCGGACGAGCCTGTTGTTCGTCTTCGCGATGCTGGTGATTTTTCGTGTTGCCGCTCACGTCCCAGTACCTGGGGTTGACCCAAGCGCGTTGGTAAATTTCTTTCAAGGAAACCAGTTTTTTGGTCTCTTGAATATTTTTTCTGGTGGTACGCTTGAAAACTTCTCGATTGTGGCGCTCGGTCTTGCTCCGTACATCACCGCATCAATCATTTTTCAGTTGCTTGGGATGATAATTCCAAAGCTTGAAGAAATGCAGAAGGAAGAGCAGGGGCGTAATAAAATCAATCAGTGGTCTCGTCTTCTGACCGTTCCGCTTGCTCTTTTGCAGGGATACGGTCTCGTACTGTTGTTCGAACAGCAGTCCGGCACCACGTTGTTTGCGGGTGGCAGTGCAAATCTTATGACAACGTTGCTTGTCATGGCCAGCATGACGGCTGGCACCATTTTTCTCATGTGGATGGGCGAACTCATTTCGGAGAAGAATATGGGAAATGGGATTTCCATCCTCATCTTCGCAGGCATCATCGCCGGGCTGCCAAGTTACTTCAGCCAATCGCTCGCGCTCTACGATCGTTCGCAGCTTATTACGGCTATTATCTTCGTCGTATTAACTCTCGTGACCATAGCGGCGGTGGTCGTAATGCACGAGGCTCAGCGTAATATTCCCGTGCAGTACGCGAGACAGATGCGCGGTTCGCGACTTTCTGGCGCGGTGGGATCTAATCTGCCGATCAAGCTGAATATTGCGGGCGTGATTCCAATCATCTTCGCAATCTCCATCATTCTTTTTCCAAGCGTCGTCGCGCAGTTTTTCCTGAATGCGCGCACTCCGGCATTTCGGACGGCTGCTGAATGGGCGTTGCAGATGTTTCAGAACCAACTCGTTTACGGTATCGTGTATTTCATTCTTGTCTTTGCTTTCTCTTACTTCTATACGTCTGTGATCTTTCATCCGGATCGCGTGGCGGAGAATTTGCAGAAACAAAGCGGTTTCGTTCCCGGTATTCGTCCGGGGAAGCCGACGGCCGAGTATATTGCCTGGGTAACGAACCGCATTCTGCTTGCCGGTGCTTTATTCCTATCCATTATCGCGGTTTTGCCACTTTTGGCACAGCAATTAACGGGTAATGCGACGTTGGTGATTGGAGGCACATCCATGCTGATCGTCGTGAACGTTGTCATCGAGACAATGAAACAGATTGAGGCGCAGATGAGCATGCACGAATACGAGATGTAATTGAAAAAGTCGTGGAGTTGAATAGTCGTAATGTCGTGGAGTGACTCTACGGTTCAATGGCTTGGTCACTCTACGATTTTTTATATCGGAACGTATGTTTATGAAAATATTGTTGATCGGGCCGCAGGGGTGCGGTAAGGGAACTCAAGCTTTGATCCTATCGGAACGGCTCGGCATTCCGGCGTTCGCAATGGGACAGCTTTTGCGTGACGAGGTGGCGTCAGGCACAGAAATCGGATTGCGAGTTAGGGGAATATTGGAATCTGGCAATCTAGTCTCGGATCAGGTGGCCGCTGAGGTACTCCAAGATCGGCTGAGGCGTTCCGATGCGGCGAAAGGGTATATTCTCGACGGGTATCCTCGCAATATGGAACAGTATGCCATGTTCACGTTTGACGAGCCGACGCATGCGGTCGTCATTGAAGTTCCGCGAGCAGAGTCACTTTTGCGTCTTGGCGGTCGATTGACCTGTGACCGTTGCGGCAGGGTTTATGCCGTGTCGGCCGGCGCGTCGGATAGTGACAAATGTGCGTGTGGCGGATCTCTCAAACAGCGAAGCGATGATACGACGGAAGCGATCAACCGAAGGCTTGACATCTACGAAAACGATACGATTCCCATGCTGGAAAAATTCGAGGAACGAGGCATTTTATGTCGTGTGGATGGCATCGGAACAATCGACGAAGTGCAGGAAAGAATTTTGAATGTTATCGAATAACGATGTGTCACTGACGAAGACAACAAAGGAAATCGACATCATGCGCGACGGCGGACATTTGCTTTCGCGCGCGCTCAAGGCAGCCTGCGGTGCGGTGAAACCGGGCGCAACTTTGTCGGAGATCGATGCGACCGCGACGCGCGTGATTCGTGAGGGTGGAGGCGAACCATCTTTTCTTGGATATAAGTCATATCCAGAGGATGAGCCGTTTCCTAGTTCCGTATGTATTTCAATCAACGAGGAGATCGTACACGGACGTGCAAATCGACCGATTACGCTTCGTGAGGGCGACATCGTTGGGCTTGATATCGGATTGTGGTATAAGGGGTTGTGCACGGATATGGCCGTGACCATACCTGTCGGGCAGGTGTCTAAGGAAGCGACCGAGCTGATGTCCGTCACGCGCGAAGCGTGTCTCGCGGGCGCGGAATCGGCGAAGGCCGGCGGATTGGTCAGCGATATTGCCAAGGCCGTGGAATCGGTCGTGAATCCGCACGGGTACGGAATCATTCGCGCTCTTGTCGGGCATGGAGTGGGCCATAAAGTACACGAGGCGCCGCACGTGCCAAACTATACGGATTCGCGGTATCCGCGGGTAGAAATTGTCGAGGGAATGTGTCTGGCGATCGAGCCGATGATCGGACTTGGCACTTGGGAAGTCGATACGGCGGAGGACGGCTGGACGGTCGTCATGAAGGACCGAAAGATTAGCGCGCATTTTGAGGTAACGGTTGCCGTGACGAAAGACGGAATGGAAATTTTAACTCCGCTGCCGGTGTAGCCTGGCGATGATTCAATCGACCCTTCGATTTGATCCTATGCGCATTCTTGGAATCGATTACGGCGATAAGAAGATCGGTCTGGCATTCGGCGATTCCGAGGCACGCGTGGCGGTTCCGCTCGATGTAGTTCCAAATAAAGGGGACGCGACGATTCAGACATTTTCAAAGCGTGTTAAAAACGAAGATATTGATTTCATCGTGGTGGGCGTACCGCTTTCGACCGGCGGACACCATTCGTCCGCGCAGCTTGAGAAGACGCGCGCGTTTATCCAAAAACTTACCGCGGCCGTCTCCGTTCCCGTGATGGAAGAGGACGAATCCTTCACGACGGCTGAAAGCATTCGTCTGCAGCGGGAAGAAGGGGCGCAGGCGGATGAAGACGCCCTTGCCGCGATGCTTATCGTGCAGGCATATATTGATCAGAATGGCTAGCTTTTATCACTCCACCGGCATCGTGCTTTCGCGTAAGGACCACCGCGAAGCGGACCGGTGGTATTCTGTTTTTACGCGTGAGCACGGAAAGATCGAATTACTTGCGCGCGGCGGGCACAAGATTCTTGCCAAACTTACGCCGCATCTCGAGATGCCGGCGATCATCGATCTTCATGTCGTGAATGGTCGGCAATTCGACACGATCGCCGGCACGGACCGTTTGCGCGCGTTTCCGTCGACGTATGCAGACATTTCCAAACTGGTTCTTGCGCAAAATGCCCTGCATCTCACGGATATCGGCACGAAACCGCATGAGCAGGATTTGGTTCTGTACGATCTGCTGATGCAGTGGCTTGAGATGGTGGAAAACGCGCCCGCAATCACAAACGAACGCGCTGGATTTTTGCTCGGAAGTTATGCGTTGAAATTGCTTTCCGTCATCGGATACCGCCCGGAGCTTTCGCGGTGCCTTTCCTGCAAACTAGCGATTGAGGCGGGCGCGTATCGGTGGCAAGCCCTGAAGGGCGGCGTCGTATGCCGGTCGTGCGCGGAACGCAATCAGGAACAATGGTTTGCGTCGCGCGCGCTTTCCGACGAGGCGCTCAAGCTTATTCGTTACAGTCTTTCCGAACCGTTTGAATCACAGTTGCGTCCGCGTCTCGTTGGGGAACAGTTATCGGAATTTCACGAGGCCGTAGAATCGCTCATGGTTTCGCATTTTCCAGTGATCCCGGCAAACTCACTGCGTGCGTCATGCGCATTTTTTTAATGAAAAGACATGACGCCATATTTGATTCCATTTTAATGAGAAGCGCGGTTGCATGTCCCTTGAGGATCCGCTAAGATTGATCCGATATGATTTTAACAACCGTTGCCAAAATCGGCGCTTACGTTGGCCAAGAAGTCGAATTGAGGGGATGGGCATATAATTTTAGGTCGAGCGGAAAAATATTCTTTTTGCAATTTCGGGATGGCACGGGTCGCGTTCAGGTGGTGTATTCCAAGGCTGAACTTTCGGAAGACCAATGGAACGCGCTCGACGGCATTCGAATCGAGTCCTCAGTCATGATAACCGGCACGGTGAAGACCGAGCCTCGGGCGGACGGCGGATTCGAGCTTGGCGGCATCTCGTTCAAGGCCGTGCAGGTCGCGCCAGACGATTATCCGATTGGCAAAAAAGAACATGGCCCGGATTTTCTGCTGGACCAACGTCATCTTTGGCTTCGCAGCGAGAAGCAGTGGGCCATCCAGCGCGTTCGCAATACGATCGTCAACGCGACATTTGCGTATTTTAATGAGAATGGATACGTAAAATTTGACACGCCGATTCTCACTCCGACCGCATGTGAAGGCACGACCGAGTTGTTCTCGATCGAATATTTTGACATGGGCAACGCGTATCTCTCTCAGTCCGGACAGCTCTATCTTGAAGCGGGCATCATGAGTCTTGGTCGGGCATTTGATTTTGGTCCGGTATTTCGTGCGGAGAAATCAAAGACGCGCCGCCATCTCACGGAATTTTGGATGATGGACGCGGAAGCCGCGTTCGTCGAGCATGAGGAAAACCTTGCGATTCAGGAAGGCCTTGTCTGTCGCATCGTGAGGGACGTGCTTGAAAAGAACGCGAAGGAGCTGGCGATTCTTGAACGCGACATTGAACCGCTCAGGAAGATCGAGGCGCCGTTCGTCCGAATGACGCACGCGGAAGCAGTCGCGAAACTCCGAGAACTAGGAAGCGACATCGGCGAAATGGACGATCTCGGCGGCGACGACGAGACGATTCTGACGAAGCTCTACGACCGGCCGATTTTCGTCGAGAAATATCCGGCTGCCGTGAAGGCATTTTATATGAAGCGTGACCCCTCGGATCCGACGCGCGTGCTCAATGCCGACATGCTCGCTCCGGAAGGCTACGGCGAAATCATCGGCGGAAGCCAGCGCGAGGACGATTTCGACCGCCTGCTCGAACGCATGCGCGAATCGAACGTCCCGGTCGAGCCGTACCAGTGGTATCTCGATCTTCGTCGCTACGGGTCTGTTCCGCACTCCGGATTCGGTTACGGCCTCGAACGCATCGTCGCGTGGGTTTGCGGACTGCAGCACATCCGCGAGACTATCCCGTTTCCACGCCTCATTAATCGGTTGACCCCATAGTGTGAATAGGTATTTTGTCCCGTTGTTTGTCGTGCTCGTCGCTGGCGCGTTGGCGATCTTCTTCGTAATCCGCGCAAGCCTTTGGCAGCCGGATCAGTCGTTTCCGCATGACCAAGAGATCGTCGCGACGGCAGGAACGGCAGTGCAATATGTCGTTCGCGCAACCGACGGTTCTATTACGGAGAAGCAATATTTTTTAACGGGAGGAATTACTGAAAGTCTGGAGGAAGTCGGCAAGCAGGCTGGTCCCGCGCGATTCAATCAATCCTCGGACATTTGCGACACGGCGGACGGCTTTACCGCGCTGACGGTTCGTTGCGAACGATTTGAGGATTTCTTGCAGGTGCATGTGATCGACGGAACGAATGAATCCGCAAGAACGGTTCTTGAGACGACGATCGATTTTTCATCGCTTGGCATGAAGACGCCAGCCGCGGACGGCTACCTCGTTCCGGTCGCGGTCGCGGACGACAAGAGCGCGATTTTTCTCGCCCGCCGCGTGGAAACGGAATCTTGGGTCGCGGGACTCTGGAAGCTCGACGTCGCGACTGGGATTGTTTCCGAAATCACTTACGTTCGCGAGAACAATATCTATCAGTACGATATAAATCCGCAGGCCAAGAAGTTGTTCGGAATCTCATTCGTTCCGCCGGAGTCTCTCGGGGAACCACCAACCCGTTCGGAGCAGTACTGGGTGGACCTTTCAACGGGTGAGGGATACGGAGGCGAGTTGTTTGTCGGAACGTGGGAGAATCCGATGCTTGGGGATGACGGGGTCGCATACGCATTTTATTCGACGGGGGAACACGCCCAGGAAGGAACGACCATATTTCAGGCGGGTGAGGGAACGTATTCCGGTGGCACATTTATTGACGGGGTCATGAAGGATTGGTTCGGCGATACGGTGGTCTTCGATCGAGATGGGAACCTCTTTCTCTACGATCTGAAGACCAAGAAGGAAACCCAACTAACGAACGAAACGGACGCGACGATTGAATACGTCGGCCATGTTGAATAATCCTATGCAGAATCGAACCCTCATCAACGAGCTTCCAGAAAAATTATCCCAAACCGTCACGGTGGCCGGATGGCTTCACCGTCTTCGTGATTTAAACAAGTTTGGGTTCGCGATCTTGCGCGACCGCACCGGCCTCGTGCAGGTGGTTTTGAACGTCGAGCAGCTCGCGCAGCTCAAGGGGCTCCAGCTTGAGACCGTTTTGAAGATCAGCGGTACGGTCGTGAAGAAGCAGTGTAAGGATCCGGACGCGAACGAGGTGGAAGTGCAGGCCGCGACGGTCGAGGTGCTTTCCCCGGTCGTCGACGTGCTTCCGGTCGAGATCAACAACGACGCGATCGACGCGCACCTCGACACGCTCATCGACAACCGCGTGGTCACGCTGCGCAATCCAAAGCAGCGCGCGATTTTCCGCGTGCAGGCCGCGCTCGTGCACGGGTTCCGTCGATATATGGCGGCCCGCGGATTTACCGAAGTGTTTTTTCCGGTGCTTGCCGGCGCGGCGAGCGAGGGCGGGGCGGAGTTCTTCAAGGTCGACTATTACGGCCGCGAGGCGACGCTCACCCAATCCGCGCAGCTCTACAAGCAGATCATGATGGGCGTCTACGAGGGCGTCTACGGCGTCTCCTATTCCTTCCGCGCCGAAAAGTTCGCGACTTCGCGCCACCTGACGGAATTCAACCAACTTGAGTTCGAAGTCGGATTCGTGGAGACCATGGACGAGATCATGGATTACGGGGAAGGCGCGACGCGCGAGATGCTCGCGGCCGTCACGGAGGAATGTTCGTCGGAACTCGCGCTTCTTGGCGTGACGCTCCCTCCGCTTGGAGAACATTTCGTGCGCATCAAGCTGAAGGACGCGCTGCAGACGTATAAGGAAGGCACCGGGATCGACGAGACGATGGAACCCGACTTGTCGCCGGCCGCGGAAAAGTGGCTGTCGACCGTCTGGGCGCCGAAGGAACACGGGACGGGCTTCGTGTTCGTCACGCATTATCCGGCGACCAAGCGGCCGTTCTATACGAAGCTCGATCCTGAAGATCCGACGTCCACGCTGAGTTTTGACCTGATCGGTTTCGGCAGCGAGATCGTGTCCGGCGGGTTCCGCGTGAACCGGTATGACGAACAGGTGCAGCGATTGAAGGACAAGGGCCTTAACCCCGAAGATTTCTCCGACTATCTCATGATGCATAAGTTCGGCATTCCTCCGGAGGGCGGGTGGGGAATGGGACTGCAGCGGCTGACGCAAAACGTTCTCGGATTGGAAAATATTAAGGAAGCTACCCTGTTTCCGCGCGACGTGCAGCGCCTGCGCCCCTGATGTGCCCTTCGAAATCAAGCTTGAACAATTTTCCGGCCCGTTGCAGCTGCTCCTCGATCTGATCGAAGGGGAGAAGCTTTCGATTACCGAGGTGTCGCTCGCGCGCGTGACCGAGGGATTTTTGAAGCATGTCGACGCTCAGGACGTCCCGCCCGAAGAATTGGCCGATTTTCTCATCGTGGCGACCAAGCTTCTGCTGATCAAGTCTCGCGCCATTTTGCCCCAACTGCAACTCGAGGAAGAGGAGGACGGCTCGCGGCTCGCGGACCAGCTGCGCATGTACAAGCAGTTCGTGGATGCATCGCGGACGATCGAGTCGATGTATCTGTCCGGGAATGTCATGTTTCCGAGGGAGAGAACGATTCTCGTGAAAGCACGCGGATTCGTTCCGCCCGTTTCCGTCACGCCGACGGTGCTTTCGGAGGCATTTCGTTCGCTTCTCAAACGGCTTGAACCATTTTTCGCGCTGAGGCGCGCGTCACTTGAGCGCGTCGTTTCGGTACAGGAGCGCATGACCGAGCTGCGCGACGCCATCGTTGAACGGTCGCGCATGATGTTTCGCGACATGGTCGGCGGAGCAACGTCAAAGGTAGACGTGGTCGTGAGCTTTCTCGCGCTATTGGAACTGATGAAGCAGCGCATCGTGAAGGCCGCGCAGGGCGATGCGTTTCAGGACATCGTGATTAGCAAAAGCGAGTAATCAATCGGCGAATTGATAAAACGACTATGATGACGACCGCATTGGAATCAATCTTGTTTGCGTCGGCGAAGCCGGTTGCCATTTCGACGTTGAAAAAAATGCTCGACGTTTCGGACGAGGTTCTTCTTGAGGCGATTGCCGACATCAAGGGCCGCTTTAACGTGGAGTCGTTCGGCATTCACGTCATCGAGCACGAGGGAAAAATTCAGCTCGTGACGAATCCGTCCCAGGCAGAACGCGTTGCCGCGCTCCTCAAGGAGGAAACGGACGGGGAACTGACCCGACCGTCGGTTGAGACGCTTACCATCATCGCGTATCGCGGGCCGATCACCAAGCCGGAAATCGAGCAGATTCGCGGGGTAAATTGCACGCTGATCATTCGTAACCTGCTTGTGCGCGGGCTGATCGAAGAAGCCGACGACGTCGAGCGCCTGCAGCCCGTGTATACCGTTTCGCCGGATTTCGTCCGGCATCTCGGACTCCATTCCATTTCCGAGCTTCCCGATTATGGGGATCTGCACGAAAATGAAAAGATCACACAGCTCATCGAGCGGCTTCAAGACGAAACGTCGAACGAATCATCCTGCCTGTGATCATCCGTCTGATGGCGCAATTGATGTTGGCGACGACCCTCTTGCAGTTATACCCGTCGGACGCGGGCATGGTTGAGCGATACGCGACACTTCCCGCATCTGAAATTCGGCAGCCTGGCGTTTACGACGCCTTGGCGCTCTTGCGTCGTCAATTGCCGACCGCCCCGGATGCCGGCCAGGCGCCCACCAAGGTGGAGCCGACCAGCGTCGGGGTCGTCACGTCGGCCGTCAGCGCGATCGTGGTCGATCGCGCAACGGGACACGCGCTGTACGAAAAGAACGGGGAGGAACCGAGGTCGATCGGAAGCATCACGAAGCTCATGACTGCGTTCGTTTTTTTGCGCGGGAATCCGGATCTTACGTCTCCCGCCTCGATCGCGTCGGAAGACGTGCGTACCGGCGGGGTCCAGCACGTCTCGGTCGGCGATGTCGTGACCGTCGGCGACCTCTTGCGCGCCAGCCTGGTCGGTTCCGACAATTCCGCAACGGCATCGCTGGTGCGGCTTTCCGGCATGAGCGAGGGTGATTTTGTCAGTCGCATGAATGAGACGGCCGCGGAAATCGGCATGCGCGCGACCACGTTTTACGATCCGACCGGCCTTTCTTCGGACAATCGTTCCGTCGCGTCGGACATTGCCCGATTGATCGACGCGGCCCTCAAGGTGGATGCCATCCGGGAGGCGACTCAGTTGCCGTCCGTTTCCTTCCAGGGCTCGTCCGGCAGAACGTATACGGTTCGAACGACCGACGACCTGTTGAACAGCTTTTTGAACCAGCCGCCTTTTAAGATCATCGGAGGAAAGACCGGGTATCTCCCCGAAGCAGGGTATTGTCTCGGCTCCCTTGTTTCGGAAAACGCCTCCCATGAGATCATCGTCGTGGTTCTCGGATCGGAAACTATTACCGGTCGTTTTCAGGACGTGAAGGCGCTCGCCGCCTGGGCCTACAAGGTTTTCGAATGGCCGGACGAACGCCGTGAAGCGAGCATATGATCGATTGGATTTTATTGGCCTTAAGCAATTGGCCTCCGGAGCTCGTGATCGTCTTTTTGGCCGCGTTGCCGATAACGGAAATGCGCGCGTCCATTCCACTCGCGTTGACCGCGTTTGATCTGTCCGCTGAACGTGCCGTCTTTTTTTCGATTCTTGGCAACGTTCTCCCAATCCCCCCGCTTCTCTTGTTCCTCCCGAGGGTCATTTCGTGGGTCGAGCTTCGCGTTCCGCCATTAAATAGGCTCATGCAGCGATATTTCTCCTATTTGAGGCGGCGTCATGACCGCGTGCAGGCCGTCGGCGGCGTCGCGCTCGGGCTCGTGACACTGTTGCCTCTACCAGGGGCTGGCGTGTGGACTGGTTGTCTTTTGTCCGTACTCTTTCGTCTGTCCCCGCGCGTGAGCGTGATCGCGCTTGTGAGTGGGGTCTTCGTCGAGGCTCTCATCGTGACGCTAATTATGACCGGGGTGCTTGGCACGTTATCTTGGATCCTGTGAAGATCGCGATTGACGGAACCACGCTACGCGCTCGCGACGGAAGTCCGGGCGCTGGCATCGAGCATTACACGCGGATGATTTCTTCCGCGCTTGTTCAGGCCGCGCCCGATCGCGTTCGAATTGTCTCGCCCATCGGGCGCATTCCAATTTTTTCGCGTCATGTTTTCATTCCGCTTCAGGCGCGATTGTCTGGATCCGACATGCTTCTTTGTCCATCCGGCCAAATTCCGTTCGGATGGCTCGGTTGTTCGATGATCGTCGTTCACGATCTCGCGATTTATGAGCATCCCGAATGGTTTCCGAAACCCGGTTCGGCATTCGACGCGCGTTCGATCCGACGCGCGGAAGCGATCGTCGCCGTTTCCGAGGCAACCAGGCAGCAGGTCATTCGGTTGTTTCCGGAGGTGGCTGAAAAAATTAGCGTGGTTTATCCCGGAGTAGGCTCCTGGGTTTCCGGCGAAGTCGGATCCGGCTTCGCGGGACACGATACGGTATTGTTTGTCGGAACCATCGAGCCGCGCAAGAATCTCGTGAATGCGATCGCGGCGTTCGACGCGTTTTTACGCATGCATCCGGACCGCGCCGCGACGACTCGGTTCGTGCTGGCGGGGAAGGTCGGATGGAAGGCCGGGCCGGTTCTTGAAGCCGTCGCTCAAACCAATGAGGTTTGGAAACGGAAGGCCTGCGGAGATGTCGTCCAAACGCTCGGATACGTGACCGAAGGCGAAAAACAGTCGTTGTACGCCCAGGCATCCTGCTTGTTCTTCCCGTCGTGGTACGAGGGATTTGGATTGCCCGCGCTTGAAGCCATGGCCGCGGGGACGCCGGTCATCGCGTCGAACCGCGGGGCATTGCCGGAGGTGTGTGGCGACGCGGCCATGTATGTCGATCCGGACGACGTCGAGCAAATGGCGCTCGCGCTTTCGCAGTGCGTCATACTGCCGGACGCGATGAAGGAAATGGTTGAGGCCGCAAAAAAACGCGCACGTCAGTTCACCTGGGAACGAAGCGCGCAAGGAATCCTCAGGTCGCTTGGGGAAAATTAAAAGATACAAGATTTTACAACTTCGTCTGCAGGTATGCGATCAGCACGACTTGCGCGAGCAGAGCGTAGTAAAGCGGAACCTCGCCGCGACGTTTTACGAAATAGTCGTGGAAGTAGAAATGAACGACGTTGAACCAGCGCAGCAGGGGAGTCCTCGTGACTTCGTACAGGCCTACAAGCAGGTCCGGCAGCACGCCGCCGATAATCCCCCAGGTAAACGTGCGCATGCTGTTGATATCCTTGGTGTTCGCGATGAGGAGGACAAAGAAGATTGCGACAATGGCGTCGACGACCACGTAGGCGAGTGCCTGTTTTTGGCGTCGCTTGTGTATGCGGAAATTATCCGAGATTCCCGTATCGCCGTGCGGAATCATGTCGATGAGGAAGTGGGAAAAGAATCCAAAAAAGAACGCAAGGAGCGGATTCCCCGTGGCTTTTCCAATCACGGCCCCCAGGGTCGCATGCGTGGTCAAGGTCATAGAACGTCAAAAGGATAGCATAATCGTGGGTTTTTAGCAAAAAAGAAGGACCAGATGGTCCTTCTGTCTTGCCGTGGCGTCATCGGGCAAGGGTGAAGTCGGGGTAACGGCGGATTTCTTCGAGAAAGACGTTCTCCATCACTATCGGATTGAAGAGCTCCGTCTTGTAGACGACCAGATCTTCCTCCATCAGGCAGAAGGACAGATACTGGTTGAAACGAAGCCCGTTCGCTTCCTTTTCTTCTGCGATTTTCACGACGGCGATCGGAGGCGCTTCGTCTTCGGTTGGGCAGGTCAGGTCCGCATGAGCCGTCTTGCCTGGTTCCGTGATCCAGACGGTCGGTGTGACCGCAGAGATGTTTTTTTCAGGCCAGGACCAAAAGAAGAACGACGTGTCGGCTCCGTTCTTTGTCGCCGTAATTTCCGCGATACCCATTTGACACACGCACAGGAGCTTGTCGCTCCATGCATTGGCTATGCTGCTTCCGATCGCTCTGCTGCCGATCGTGAGAGCTATGTTGCCGTTTTTTGCGCAGTAGGCGTTCGCGTCCGCGTAGCCGTGGAAGTCTTCCACGGTTTGTTCGATCGGCCGCATTTCGCATCCGACGAGTGAGGTGAGAGAAGCGAGGAGGATCGTTGAGATGCGTCTCATGGCATGTTCCTTGTTGTGGGATGTCTTTTCACGAATGAACAATCGGTTCAGGATAATACTCCTTTCTTGGCAAAATGTCAATGTGGTTGGGTATTTGTAAAGCAGTTATTAAAATCATGTGAGCCTCGATAAATTATAAAAAAGAAGGACCTTGCGGTCCTTGTCGCCCTCGCGTCAGCGCGCGGGCGTGAAGTTGGGGAAGAGGTCAATCTCCTCAAGATCCGGCGTACTCGGGTCGATCTGGTCGTAGAGTGCCAGTTTCGTCCCATTGACGCAGGCGCGCATGCCGTCTTGGATGAGCATGCCGTAGTCGGAGGGGGGCGAGTTGGGGCCGGGGAAGATGGCGAGGGGCCTCGACTTGTCCGGGCAGCCATGGATCATCTCGTCCGTGACGCTCATATGGGTTTGGTACCCGAACTCCTGCGCGTACCAGACGGTGTATTCACGGGCTTCCGACGAATGGACTACGCGGGTCTGGGATTGGCCGTTCGCGCCGCCGTTCTTGGTCGCGATGACCTCGGCGACGCCCATCTTTCCGGCACACAGAAGCGTGTCCGACCAGGGGTTTGGCGTGTTTGCCTGCCACCCGAGGGTAGCGTCCGAGGTTGTTCTTCAGACAGTACTCGTGGGGGCTCACGAAGTCGTGGAAGTTGGTGGCCGGAGAATCCGTCTTGGTCACTTCCATGGAGGACGTCTTGGTGGCATTGATGGTCGGGCGGGGTTGGCAGCCCGCGGCGGCGAGGAGGAGAAGGAACGCGTAGCGCATGATGGTTTCCGTGGGTTGCATGGTCGGACGCATGCCCGACGAGATACCCTAGCCGTTTCTTGGCAAAATGTCAATCCTTTGTTATGATTTCGACCGCAAGCAACGGCAGGGGCGAGTGGCGGAACTGGTATACGCGCAGGACTCAAAATCCTGTGTCCGCAAGGGCATGAGGGTTCGATTCCCTCCTCGCCCACCAATGCTTGTCAAAGGAGCCGTGTCCTGGTATTATCTCGACACATCGGGGCTGGGTAGCTCAGTTGGTTAGAGCGAGGGACTCATAAGCCCTAGGTCGCCGGTTCGATTCCGGCCCCAGCTACCATTCGACTCCTCACTTTGTTCGTCGCTCATGGTCTTTGACCGCTTTGGGTCGTTGGTCGTGGAGTCGAATGTCCTGAGCGAAGTCGAAGGGTATCGATATTCGGCAATGCCTCGCGGAGTGCGTCTCGCATCGGGACTCAGTCCGCGGGGTAGAGCAGCCAGGCAGCTCGCCAGGCTCATAACCTGGAGGTCGCCGGTTCAAATCCGGCCCCCGCAACCAAAAACACCGCTCAATACGAGCGGTGTTTTTGTATGAAAAAATCCCGACGCGAGGCGCGGCGGGATAG
>Ga0172379_10001854_pt1 | contig 39940 bp, 57 predicted proteins | sample GrowelOW334metaG_FD_119756 | JGI IMG/M metagenome (GOLD analysis project Ga0172379, IMG submission 119756) | Groundwater microbial communities from an aquifer near a municipal landfill in Southern Ontario, Canada - Groundwater well OW334 metaG | ecosystem: Environmental > Aquatic > Deep... | reverse complement strand
GAAAAACCCGAGGGGGCTTTAAAAACTATACCATTACCCCCCGGCAATTTGAGGATTTTTTGAGCAAATTTTTTATCGCCATGAATTCGGCATTGTTGGGGGGGGGGGGTATATTATGTTTGCTCAGGGTGGAGCAGTTACCCGAGCTTTTATAAGTGCATTCAAAACGCTGGTTTATATTTTAGTGGCGTTATTATTTGGGTGAAAGACAATGCCAGTTATGGTTGGAATGATTATCGATACAAGCACGAATGGATAGCCAAGGGCAAAAAAATCGCCAAGCCAAAAGGAGTGTCCATTTTATACGGCTGGAAAGAGGGAACGCATCACTTTAGAGATACGCGTGACGAATATGATGTTTGGGATATGCCACGCAAGGCCAGCAATAAATATGTTCACCCGACAGAGAAACCGGAATGGCTGATAATGCGAGCGATTAAGAATTCCAGCTTAGTCAATCAAATCGTGCTGGATTTATTCGGCGGATCAGGAAGCACATTAATGGCTTGCTATAAAACAGACCGCATCAGTAATACCATGGAACTTGACGAAAAATATTGCCAAGTCATCCTTGAAAGATGGTTTAAATATACAAAAATTGAACCGATTCGCGAAAGCGATCAAAAAACATGGACAGAAATAAAAAGCCAAGAATCAATAAAATAAAAAAAGAACGCCGGATTTATTATTTCTTTTGCGAGAAGTGTGGCAAACTCCGCCAATCATTCAAGCGAAGCCGGGCCAAGCGAGGAATTTGTCGGCATGATTTAAGAGGGGTGACCATAATCAATGAAAATCAGAAATCATTATTCGATATATGAAATATTGCCCAAAATGCGAAATCGGTGAAATAGTTCAAAAGCGTGGAAAGTATGGCTCATTTTTCGGATGCAATAGATTTCCGTCTTGCGATTATATCGATCGGCCACAAAAAGATAAAAGTAAATTATCCAATAACCCGGCCGACCGATGGGCGCGCGAGCATGGGGTTAGCTTGGAACCATTAATAAATTGAAAAATATGTATGACACAGATAAAATTAAGCATGGTTTAATCGCGGAATACGAAAAAATATTCGCGCCACTTAGGAACCAAGAATTAAATATTTTGGAAATGGGCGTTTATAAGGGCGGTTCGATTGCTTGGATGCACGGATATTTTCCGTATGCACAAAAAATTATAGGACTTGATTTGGCATTCCCAGCCGAATCAACGCATCTTGTTCATGATAATTCGGTTGTTTATAGAGTTTGCGATCAAAATGATTCCAAAGCATTAAACGATATTGGTTTGGAATTTGGAAAATTTGACATTATTATTGACGATGGTTCGCATCGCTACAAGGAAACCAAGAATACCTTTGAACAGCTTTTTAAATATTTGAAGCCGGGCGGACTTTATATCATCGAGGATTTTATCGCTGGCTATTGGCCACAGTATCCCGAATATTTTGGCCTCCACGAATTGGTTTTTAATATAGCGTTAAATAAAAACGAACACGGCATCAGCGACTTTGAGCTTATTTTGAAAGAGCCAAAATGCTCGCTGGCCGTATTTAAAAAAAATGAAGCTTGATATTTGCGGGGGCAACACTAAAGTTTATAAGGATTTTTTGAATGTGGATGGAAAGGCCGGACCGCAAGTTGATATCGTGGCTGATATTCGCAAACGATTACCTTTCAAAAATAACGAGATTGAGGAAATTTTGTCGGTAGCTACATTGGAACATTTGCTGATTGGCCAGACATTAAAACTTCTCAAAGAATTTAATCGGATACTTTCCCCCGGAGGAAAATTGACCATCGGCGTGCCTGATTTAAAAAAGATTTGCAAGGCCTATACCGAACAGACAATTCCATATCGCTATATTATCCAGTATATTTATGGCGAACTGTTTGAGGATTCCGATATGGCTTATCAATGCCATAAAAGCGCTTACGATTTTGAAGCCTTGGCAAAAATGCTTAGGATGGCCGGATTTGTTGAAATCAAAGAAACTCCTTATGATTTCCCGATGCATCGCAAAGATTTAATGATAAAAATAATTTGTAAAAAAACACTATGAAAATTTTAATCACTGGCCACAAAGGATTTATTGGAAACGAATTGACCGCCGCTTTAAATCGTATTCGCAATCAATACGACTATGAACTTTATGGTTTTGACATCGAAAAAAATCCGCTTGACGACATCCGCGACAGAATAAGGATGGACAAGTTTTTTGAAACCAATCAAATCGACATGGTTATTCATTTGGCTGCCTTGCCCGGCGTAAGAAAAAGCGAGGAATTCCCTGATGAATATACCAAAACAAACATCTTGGGGACTAAAAATGTTTTGGATTCAGCCAAAAAATACGGAGTCAAGCATTTTATATTTTTTAGCAGTTCGTCCGTGCTGGGTGGCAATAGCGATATTGGAAACAGTGGCCTAACAGAGAACCAATCCTACAATCCACTGTCGTTTTATGCTATGACTAAGGTGGCCGGCGAAATGCTGGTTCGAGCATCAGGCTTAAATTACACGATAATCAGACCATTCACAGTTTATGGCTATAACTGCCGCCCTGATATGTTGATCGGCAAATGGATAAAACAGATTAAAGCCGGCCGTCAGATAACGATAATCAAACCAAGCTTCAGCGCGCGCGGATTTACTCATATCGATGACTTGGTTGGTGGAATGGTTAGAGCCATCGAATTAGCGGGCATGCTTACAAACGAAACAATCCATCTTGGAGGAGCCGAATTGATTACTGTTGAGGATATTTATAGAATATTTAAAGATTTCCTTGCCGGCAAGAAAGGAATTGATTTTGGCGACCATAGCGTTGACTACAAAGAGAGAACCGATGGCGATCCGCTTTATTCTTTCGCTAACATCAACAAGGCTTGGAATTTATTGGGTTGGCGCCCGCAACATAAATTTGAGTATTCCCTCCGAGATATACTTAAAAGCGAATTTTAATTTTATGGCCGGCAACATCCCCCCAAAGACAATTCGGAAAGGAAAGCAAAAATCGTTCACTCAAGAAGTGATGGAATTAGCAGATAGGTTCGGGGCCAAAAAGTATTCATTGGAGCGAGTGGCTAACAGAGTAATAATTAAACTTGAATTTTAATTTTAAACATATGGCCGAGGACAAAAAAGAATTGGAAAAATTGGCAAGCGAAAAATATGTCGTGAGGATAATTCGACATAGGAAAGTAGTGAAAGCCGACAAGACAGATGAGGTTGGTTTGCCTAAGATTGAGGAGGAAATATCGCAAGTTTACGAACAGGAATTTGAGCAAATTGATGTTAAAAATTTGGTGAGCAGTTTGAACAAACCAAATCTTGATGAAAATAGTTTAAAGTTAGCGGAAAATAAAAATTAAGAGGTTGGCTGGCCTTTAGATTTGGCTTTATCCGACACTGTCCATCGCTATGGGGTTTTATTCAAAAGAATACGAAAAAGAGATGATTGGGAATGTCCGGAAAATCATAGTGATTAAACCGGGTGCTTCGGAAAGGGAAATAGAGTCGGCGCTTAGAGAGAAAAACATAAATATAAGCCGGCAATATATCAGAGGTTTGCTTAAAAAAATACATGGCGAGCGCGCGTGGCGTTACAACAATGTGGCCGCTAAAATGGCTATTGCCCAGTTTGAGGACTTTGTTAAATTTGTCGCCAGCGAACTGATTAAAATTAGAACCACCACCAAGAGCGACATGGTCAAGGTCATCGCCCTTGATAACATGATTAAGCATTACCGGTCATTGATTGATTTACAATTCGATATGGGCGTATTCGAAAGAAAGCTCGGCACAATCAGAACCGAAGTCGTTAACATAGCCGAATTACTTAAATTATTAAAAGATGCTGAACAAGAGCAAAAAAGAGATACTGGACATATTGGCGAGATCGAAAGTAAGCCTTAGGTTTTTTGTTAACAACATTTTTAGCAAATCATTTAAAAAATTTGTTGGAGGCGAATATATCGATGACACGGCCAATTGGATGCAGGACAATGACTGGCTAATGAAAGTCGCTCCGCGCGACCATTTTAAATCTGCCAGCTTTTACGCCGATTTTATGTGGCGACTGATGTTTGGTTGCTTTGAAAATAAAGAATATCACTATTTTAGCTATCAGGACTCAATGGCCGCCTACCACATTTCAAAAATAAAGGCTTTAGTTAAAAATAACCCATATTATGAGAATTGTGTCGATTTAAAGCCCACGGCCGAGAGCGTGATAAAATATAGCTGGGATTACATCGGGCGCAAGGAAGCATCGACATACCTGACCATGGAACCGCACGGCTTGCTGGCGTTTAAACGCGGTATTCATTGCGATGGTGTGTATGTCGATGACCCTCTGCAAGACCCGGACAATAAGCTGATTTTAACGAAAATTTATAAAGTCAACGATATTATTAAAACGCAGATTTTGGACATGCCTCGGGAATTCTGTAAAATAATTGGCACACCGCAGACCAATCAAGACTTTTTCTTTGATGTGGAAATGCGAAAGAAGTTCGCCGTCAGAATACAGCCGGCCGAAGTCGACCCGGTTAAAAAGATTGCTTTGTGGCCCGAGCATATGAACTGGGACGAATTACAATCGAGGAAAGCCCTGCGCGGACAAAAAATTTACAATCAAGAATATAATGTGTCGCCTATTTACGCCGAGAACAGCTACTTCAACGAGGATGAAATAAATGCGGTCGTCAACAAAGATTTGCAGGCTTTGTCAATTTTTGATAAAATAAAATCGCCCGAAAGAATTGACACGATAGCCGGTTGGGATTTGGGCAAAAAAAGACACCCGGCGCATTTTACAGTTTTTCAAATTAAAAACATCGGAGGCAAGAAGCGCGCCACCCAAATACACCAGAAGTTTTTTGACCATTGGGATTATGCTGGTGAGAATGACAACGCTTATAATGTCGACAAGCCCACCCAATTAAGTTATGTTAAGCAGGCGATAGATTATTTTAACATCGACTTCGTGGAAACCGATAACACCCGAGGCGAACTGACCACGCTTCAAGAGAGAGGCGAACTGCCCAAGCAAATTGAACTTTTAACAATGACATCCAAAGACAAGTGGGCCATGGCCACAGATTTCGGCAAGGCGGTCAGTGAGAAGTTTATCGAACTGATTGACGATCCGCGCATGGTAAGGCAGATTTTATGCGTTACCAACGAACTGGAGGCCGTTGAGGGACCAGAGGGTCATGGCGATAGTTTTTGGTCGATAGCCATGTGTTTTAAGCGCATGAAGCTATCCGTTGAAAAAATAGGCGATTATTTTGATGAAAATGACCTTGGCGATAGCGAAGTCTATGGTCGAGCATTTTAAAACAAATATGGGATTATTTAGCAATTTTTTTAAAAGTCCAGCTCCCGCGCCTGTAATCAAGCCTGTTCTTGATGATGAGATGGGCGATACCGGCACAACGATATTCCACGGCATGATTAGCGATGAGGAATATAACAGTGGCTTGGTTGGCACAGCAAAATACCGGGTTTATGACAAAATGAGGAAAGGCGATGCTACTGTGGCGGCATCATTGAAAGTTTTAAAACTGCCTTTGTTATCGGCGAACTGGGATGTCGAGGCGGCCAGCCAAGACGAAGCCGATATTGAAAAAGCGAGATTTATTGAACACAATTTGAAAGAGGCCATGACTATATCGTGGCAAGATTTTTTGCGCCAATCTCTGCTGATGGTAGATTACGGCGTTTTTGTTTTTGAAAAAGTTTTTACTTATGTCGAGTTTGAGGGCAAGCAATATATCGGTTGGAAAAAATTGGCTCCGCGCCATCCTAAGACCATCACCAATTGGGGAATCGGCAACGACAAGAACGAACCGGGCATAACCCAGTTATTGCCTACCGGCAAGAGCGTGGAAATCCCGATGGACAAGCTATTGATTTTTATCAACGAACGAGAGGGCGACAATTACGAGGGGGTTAGCGTTTTGCGCTCGGCATACAAGCATTGGTTTTATAAAGATATTTTTGAGCAAATAGATGCCATGGCTTTTGAGCGCCAAGGGCTGGGCGTGCCATATTGCAAACTACCGGCTGGGGCGGATGACAAAGACAAAGCCAACGCCAAGGCATTGGTTAAGAATTTACGCGCCAATGAAAAAGCCCATGTGGTTTTTCCTGATGGATACGAAGTCGGATTTTTAGACATGAAAGCCAAAGCCACGCGCGATCCCAAATCCAGCATCGATTATCATAATCGCCAAATCGTGCTTAATGTGTTGGCTCAATTTTTAATGCTCGGAGCCGGCGAAAGCGGAAGTTTTGCTTTGAGCAAAGACCAAAGCGGATTTTTCTATGACAGCCTCCAAGCCGTGGGTAAGAATATCTGCGCCGTTATTTCCAAACACGCTATTCAACAGCTTTGTGATTTCAACTGGCCCGGCATGACCAAATATCCAAAATTAAGAGTGGATGACATCGGCGCCATCGATAAAGACAAGTTCGCCACGATGTTAAATACTTTGATAACCAATGGCATAATCGAAAAAGATGATGAATTAGTTAAATATGTCCGCAATGAATTGGATTTGCCGGTTAAGCAAGTAGGCGATGACGATGACCAAGAAACTGACGATTTATTAACCGAACTGGATTTGTTATCAGTTGATGTGGCCGGCGAGGCTGATCAGGCGCCCGATGTTCCCGAGGAAATCAAACAGACGATGAGCGAGGAAAGGGAAGCCGATATTTTATATTTTAACGAAATGTTTGAGGATGAAGCCTTTTTATTCGGCGCGGCTGGAAAACCGCTCGATGAAACCACCAAGTCCAAAATAAGCGAGGCTATGAAGCAATACTGGGCCAGCAAGGGGCATTCTGCGGATATCTCGCAGTATGACACCAGTTCGTCCAATATCAGCGATGCCAAGCGCCGTATTGACGAATTAAAGGCCGTTATAGATAACTTCAAGAAGCGCGCCGGCAGTATTAAAGACAAAAAGACCAAAAAAGCGTTTAATGCCAAAGTTAAGGAAAAAATAGAGGAAATCAAAAAAATGATTGCCGCCGGCAAAGAGGGCATTAAAAAAGAGAAAGCGCGCCAAACAGAGGCCAAGACCAATATCACCAAAGACATCAAAACAAGAAAGCTCGAACTGCGAAAGAGCCGAATGAAATCACGCATTGAAAAAGATTTAATCCGCATCGAACGCTTGGATGCCGAGATTAACAAAACCGACAGCCCCTCCAAGAAAGCCGAGATTAAACAGAAAATCGAGGAAGTCAAGCAAACTCTGCAAGATAGAAAGGATACGCTGGCCGAGATAGAAAATCAGTTTAACGAACCGCCACATCCGTTGCCGGCTAAAAAAAAACTCTATCAGCTGAATGAGAATTTTAAGCCATTCCGCAAATTGACCTATGCCGAGAAAAAAGTTAACTTCGGCAACCTGCAAAATGAATTCGTAAAGCGAGAAAAAGAATTCGCCGGCATGCTTAAGGATGGCATGGCTGAAAAAAAAGACGAAATATTATCCACGCTTAAAAAAGCCATCGAAGCAGGCGACTATGCCATGATAGCGGAAATGGGCATTGAATTTGACCCGAAGTATCAAACTGAAATGGTCGCTAAGATGAAAGAACTTTATAACTTTGGAAAAAATGCCGTGGCGGCCGAAATGAAAATAACCTCGCCGGCCACTCCGCAAACCGATATCGACAGACTGGAAGCCAACGCCAATATTATCATGGCCGACCACGCCAATAAGATATCCACCAAGACCAAGATGAAAGCGATGGATAGCGTGGCCAAGGGCGTGACCACCGCTAAGGCTTTGGAAAGAGTCGGGATCAAATTTGACGAAGCCATCGAGGAATTAAGCCAGCAAACATCGTCAGTCATTGTCGGCGGTTCGATTAATCAAGGCAGGCGCGCGACTCAATTTAGTAGGAAAGGCGATATTTACGCTTTACAACGCTCGGAACTTTTAGATGACCGCACTTGCATGTTCTGCATGAGCATGGACGGGCGGACAGTCACCATGGATGATCCTTGGGCGCAAGAGGACATATTTCACAGCAATTGCCGAGGCATTTGGGTTGAGATTATGAATGACGAACCGGAATTACCTAAGATAACGGAAGTCCCCGAGTCGATTGCCAAAAAATACGATGGCATGAACGACTTAAAACAGCCTAAGACCGCCATTGTTAAAAAGGGAAGTTTGGCCGCCGATGCCGTTAAAGAGGAATACAAAAAAGATATCGCCAAAAGAGAAGCGAAAATCGCCAAATATACCAAAGATAATCAATACCCCGATCGGGTGGAAAAACATCAGAAACAGGTGGAGGTCATGAAAAAAGTGCTTGATAAATTAAAATAAGACTATGTTTAACGGACTAAAAGAGAAAATTAAAAAATCAATAAGCAATCTTGGCGAGGCCAGCGATGAGCAATGGGAGGAATATTGCCGAAATACTTGGAAAGAGGCCAAAGTGTTGATAGGCTTGCCAAATTCCGGCGTGATTGAGGATTTGGAGGGCGAAAGCCCATTCAAGAGCTTTATGCATTTAGCCATGTTCGTTGCATCGCACGCAGAAAGCCAAAATTGGGCTGTCAGGACAGTTTCGAGGATGATAACGCATGAAGCGCGCAATCTGCTCGCTAAGCAGGCCGTAGAGGGCGGATACACGCATTTGGCGATGATTGACAGCGACCATACCTTTGATGCCGATGTTATCCATAGATTGTTGCTTTATAGGAAGCTGGTTATAGGAGTCCGGGCCTACAAACGAACCTCGCCACACTATCCTTGTATTTTTGCCAAGCACCCGGGCGAGGAGGAAACCGAAGCGGTCATGTGGGTGGATGCGGCCGATATGGGAGTGATGGTCGCCGATCATATCGGTTTTGGAATAGTTTTGATTAGCGTGGAAGTTTTGAAAAAATTAAAATATCCTTATTTCTTTTTTTCTAAAATGGGCGAGGACTTTAATTTTTGCCGGGAAGCGCGCGAAGCAGGATTTAAGATTTATGTTGACACGGATGTGGAAATAGGACATTTATCAAGCAAAATTATTCGGCGTGCCGATTATTTAGAGGAACTTAAGAACGGCACTATTGAACAGTTTAGTAAAGATATGGTAGAATTAATCCAAGAGCAGAAAAATGATCCTAATGTCAATTTTAATAAAACATTAAAAAAATAATTTAAGCCCACGGACAAACTGGTCGTCTTTCGCGAGGCCGATCAGTGAGCGATTATGTCCGTGGTTGCTTGCAGAGGAGCCTTCCTCCAAAAACGCCCCGGGCTAATGCCTTGGGCGTTTTACTTTTATGCCAGCAGAATTTGACAGATGCGTTGCTGATGGCGGACGCGTCATCACAAAGAAATTAAGCGGTGACCAGTATATGCATATTTGTTATGACAAAAATAACAAATCGCATGCCGGTGAAATTAGGCATGCTAAAAAGGCCAATGAACATCCAATCACAATGATGGTTCCTTTGAACATGACTTTTGATGAAAAAAATCAAACAGAACTGCAATTGCTGAAAGAGGGCGAATGGAATCATCCGATGTATGGCCCGATTAAAATCACCGAGGATAATTTGAAAGAATTTGTCGCTAATTTTAAAAAGAACCTGCGCGCGCACAGTAGCACGATAGGTTTGCCTGTTGATGAGGAGCATCGGTCGGATTGCGGAGCCGTGGGCTGGATTAAAGAACTTATAAACCGAGGCAAAGAGGGACTCTTCGCCATCGTGGAGTGGAACGCCAAAGGTCGACAGCTGATTGAGGACGCGATTTATCGCTTTTTCAGTCCCGAGTTTTACTTCCAATATGAAGACCCCGAGAGCCGCAAGGTGTATAATAATGTTTTTGTCGGGGGGGCAATTACCAACCGACCTTATTTTAAGGGGTTAAACCCAGTTGTTCTCTCAGAGGACATCTTAATAAATAACACTATGTTATTAAGCGAAGTATCATTGAAAAACCTTGCCGATCTTGATAATGACGAGAAGTCCTTTATTGCTTCTCACTTTTCGGAATTGGACGAGGTAGGCAAAACAAAATTTGCCGAACTCAATCCTAATAAAGAGGCCCCTGCGGTCGGAGCGCCTGCCGGTTCCGTAACCATGAGCGAAGTTGAAGTTAAAAAGCTCAAGGATGCGGCCGATGCCGGTGTCAAGGCTACGGAGGAACTCAAGAAAAAGGAAATGAGTGATAAAATAGAAAAACTTGTGTTTAGCGAATCAAACAAAGAGGGAAAGTTGCCAGCCACCATCAAGGAAAAAGTGACTGCCTTTGCCATGTCTTTGAATGATACGCAAGCAACAGCTTTCTTTGAAATCGTTAACGGCTTGCCGAAAGCCACTCTGTTCTCAGAGATTGGCGGCGAGGGTGGCGAGGGCGAGGAGGGCGAAGCGCCCGAGGGAGTTGAGGCCAATTCTTTCAAACTTGACCAAAAAGCCAAGGCGTTGATAAAAGCCAATGATAAACTATCCTATCCGGAAGCTTTATTGATGGCTGAAAAAGAACTGGCTAAAAAATAGCCAAGTCCGCCGGTAAAAATCCGGCAAAGTTAGATTAATAAACCTAAACTACTTTGTATGGCTCACGAAATTAAATTATTGGAGGCTCCCTTTGAAGCCGAACGCGCCATGTCAGAAAAGTATGTCGCGGTGGAAATTGGAACCAATGCTGATCAAGTTGATTTGCCTGATGGCAACAACGATAAGGTTATTGGTATCATCCAAAACACTGTGGCTACCGCCGGTGATTCTGTTAATGTCTGCGTTGCAGGTATTAGCAAAGCCGTAGCTGGCGCCGCTTTTAGCAAAGGCGATTATTTGGTGGCGGCCATTACGACCGGCCGTTTAATTACCTGCCCGGCTATCAGTTCGACTTGGACAGGCACTCCCGCTTCGACCGAGCATGTTATTGCTATCGCGTTGGAAGCCGCCGGAGCTGGTGGCGATATCGTTAGTGTCTTAATCAGACCGCTCGTAATCGCTCACTAACCGAGGACATAAAAACACCAAAATAAGCGGACAGCTTAACAAACCTTAATACTCAATGTATGCCTAAAGTAAACGAAGTTCACATTGATGTAGCGCTATCCAACATGTCGCTCGGTTATCACCCTACCGGAATGATTGCCGAGGACATCTTCCCTGTTATTTCCGTAGCTAAAGAAAGCGATAAATACTACGCTTGGAATAAGGGGGAAGCCTTCAGGGTGCCTGATAACACCAAGAGGGCGGATGGCACGAGATCAAAGAGGGTCGGCTTTACAGTCGACGGCTCGAATTCCTATTTGGCCGAGGAATACGCGCTAAGCGCCGAAGTAACCGATCGGCAGGCGGCCAACGCTGACAGTGTGCTGAACTTGAGAATGTCCAAATCAAGACGCGTTAAGGACTTGATCATGCTTGACCAAGAAATCCGCGTGGCGACTTTGTTGACCACTCAAGCCAATTGGGCCTCTACCAACAGAGTTCAATTGTCCGGCACCCAGCAATGGAATAATGCCAGCTATGATACCGACAATATCACCTACGCTATTGAAGCTATCATCGATGCCGGGCGTGAGGCTATTCGCCAGCAAACTGGCGGTCATGAGCCGAACAAAATCATTATTCCATCTGCCATCGCTAAAATCATGAAGCGCGATGTCACCATCAGAGATTTAATCAAATATACTCATCAAAACTTATTGGTAGACGGCGATTTGCCTCCTATTCTTTGGAATATGAAAGTATTAATCCCCAAGGCCGCCAAGAATACCAATAAAGAGGGCAACGCCACCCAGACTTTGTCTGATGTGTGGGGCAAGCATGTGGTATTGATTTACGCTCCTGATGCTCCGGCCATTGACGAACTTTCTTGCGGTTATATTTTCCGCGCCAAGAATGCCGCTCACACTCCTTGGGGTGTCCGCACTTGGAGAGAGGAAGCCGAAAAGAAAGATGTGTTCGAAGTCGAAGTTTGCCAAGACGAGAAATTAGTCAGCAATGTCGCCGGCTACTTTATCGAAGACGCAATCGCTTAAACTTAAAATCAGGGGAGGGTAAAATCCTCCCCTGATTAAGATAATTAACAATAAAGACAATAGTATGGCTGAAAAAAATCCATTAGACATAGTGGCTGAAGCCGAGGGCATCAGAGCCAATCTATTCGCTCAAAAGGCCGAATACGAGGTTATTTCACCAGCCGGATTGTTCAAAAATGGCGTTCAATACGAACAGGGTAAAACCATCATATTGGATAAGTTCACTGGAGGCAATCAAGAACGAGCTAAAGCTGTTAAATTAATAAAAGATTTATGAAAAATCAAAAACTAACAGACCGCGTGGCTCGCAAAGGCAGATTGCTTATCCAGCTTTTTGGAAAAGACGGCAAACTGAAAGACGAGAGAGTAATCTCAAATTTGATGACCAACGCAGGCGAAGCGCACATTGCGGACCAATTAGCCTCTTCGCAAGACGAATCGGCAATGAGCCATATGGCCATCGGGACAGGCACGACCGCCCCGACATCCGCCAATACGGCTTTGGAATTCCAAATTGACCGCAACGCCTTAACCTCGCGCACGCAGGGAGCTGGCGGTGATGATAACGATATCATCTATGTCGGCGACTGGGCGGCCGCGGATGGCACCGGAGCGATTACCGAGGCCGGGGTGTTCAATTCCTCTGCGAATGGCACAATGCTTTGCAGATCCACTTTCGCGGCAATAAACAAAGGAGCTTCCGATACTCTAAAAATCACTTGGACAGTGACCATCGGTGCTTCATAGAAAGCCACCTCCGCCCCTCTTTTTTGGGGGGCGGTGATTGGTTTTTTAATATATGATTGATTTAAAGTTTTTTGAACGCCATCAAAAAATATTAGTCTGGCTGGCCAATACTTGGCTGGGTAGACTTATTTTTCAGTTTGAAAAAATGGGTCATAAACCCACGAAATATGGGAAAATTATAAAGATTACTCCACAGTCAATAGTTCATTCACAAGGATTGGTTTGGGACAAAAAAACAAAAAACTTGCAAGAATTGAAAACAGAGCAATTTTTTAGCCGTTATGAATACGCTTTGAAATTAAGACCTTGGTTATTTTGGCTTCCGTCTGTGGCATGGGAAACTGACAAAGGATTAGCAATTTTAAGACCGGCATTGGCCTGTTTCTTGATTTTTTTCGCTAAAGAATTTTTGCCATTTTTAGCTTTAACCACCGACACTTTTAATCCAGTTGCGGGAGCGAACAGCCCTTGCGATGGCTATGTTCGCAGAGATGGAGTTGACGAAGCCTTTGCCACGATTAGAGCCGGCGCCGGGGTAACCGCTGGCGTGTCAAATACTTTTGATAACATTGCCAGATTACAATCTTCGGCTACTTCTAATCAGTATAATGTGATGTTGCGTGGTTTTTTCCTATTTAATACCGCCACAATTGATAATGCGGCTGTTATCAGTAGCGCGTTTTTATCACTAAGAGGTAGATCCGTAGGACAGGAATTTGCCGGGGCTTTAAGTTTACATGTAGCGGCCGCTACACCGGCGGCCACTGATAATCTTGCCACAGGGGATTACGGAAACATTGGCAGAACTTCTTTTGCCAGTATGGCTTATGGCGACTATATAACCAACGGATATAATCAATTTGATTTCAATGCCAGTGGTATCGCCAATATCAGTTTAACAGGAGTCAGTAAATTTTCCACTCAAACAAGCTGGGATATAAATAATAGCGGGCCAACTTGGAGTGCCAATAAACAGGGTTATTTTACGGCAAATTTTGCTGACAATGGAACGGAAAAACCAATTTTGTCAGTTACCTATACCACGCCAGTCGCATGGACTCAAGCATTAGCCGAAACAATCGGGCTGACTGATGCACTGGCCAAAACCATCAATAAAAATACGGCTGATAGCTCCAATTTAACCGACAGTTTGATTAAAACCAACGGAAAAAACTTGGCCGACAATTCAACATTGGCCGATGTCCTTGTAAAAGACAATACCAAGGCGTTAGCGGAAACATTAGTTTTAAGCGATATTTTACAAAAAACCGGCTCTTTAAATTTAACCGAATCGTTATTAGTGGCGGAAAGTCTTATTCTCACAGTCGGGAAAAATCCAACCGATAGCATTTCAATCAGCGACAGTTTGGCGGAAACTATCGGCAAAGTATTATCTGACAATCTCGGTTTAAGCGATGCCATTCAAAAAATAATTCAAGCCTATTTAACCGAAAATGTGGCCTTGGCGGATAGTTTTATCGGCTCGTTGATTTTAAACAAAGATTTAGCTGATTTAACCAATCTGCAAGACGGCTTATCAATGCAGATAGGGAAATATACCGATGACAGTTTAATTTTAAGCGACGCTCTTGATTTTCTTAAAACATTTTATAGGGATTTGGCCGAACAAATTAATTTAAGCGACAGCGTGCAAAGCACAGTCGCCAAAGAATTAACCGAAAATGTGGCTTTGGCTGATGCGCAAATATTCACAACCGAAAAGATAGTGTCGGATTTGGTCATTTTGGCGGATGCCGTCCGGGCAGGAATAGAAAAAGCGATAAGCGATAACACTAATTTGTCTGATGATGTTATAAAAGCGTTAACCTTAGGACAAATTATTGATGACCAAATTTTGGTGGTGGAAGCTCTGCGAGCCGATGTCGGGAAAGCGATTGATGATAATATAACCATCAGCGATTTAATAAATGCTTCGGTCGGGTTTACAGTTTCTTTAAGCGACCAGATAGATGTTGCGGAAAGACTGGTCAAAGAATACAATTTGGGACTGCGCGAAGCCTTGGCGTTAGCCGACTCATTGAGTCATTTAAAAATCGAGCGAATTAACAATAAAACAATAATTCCTAAAAATCACGACAAAATCGTCATTGTCAACGATAAAAAAGACAAGGTGATTTTAGTCACAAAATTATGAAAAACATAATTGAAAAGCTAAAGGCTTTTTTGTTAAGCAAGCGCGTGCGTTCTTTTTGCTGGAGGCTTGGCATGATGATGCTGGCGGCCGGCATTGATTTTGTCTTGCAGAATTTGGCCGGGTTTAATTTAGGCCCGGAAGCGACCATCGCCTTGGGCTTGGTTCTCGGCGAAATCAGCAAGGCCTTGCACAATAAATATAAAACCAAATGAAAATAATTTTACAATTTTTGGCAATTGTGGCTTTGGTGCTTTTACTGCCACTTTTGACTTTTGTTGATTGCGCCATTTTTAGCCTTAGATAATAATATGCGAGATAAAGCTCGAGATCATTTTTTTCATGTTGTCCAGTCTTTTTTTGACGGATTTGCCATTAAAACATTTTTATCCGCGATTTGCGGTTTTATTATGTATTCCGTGGGGTATGATTATTTGGTCATAGAAGTTTTGGCTTATTTGATTTTAGTCGATTTAGTGCTGGGCGGAGCCAATGCCATTAAAAATAAGAATTTTACATCATTCAGATTTTCTCGAACGCTTTATAAAATGTTGTTTTATCTGACGCTTTTAATCGCCGCGCATCAAGCCATCCGCCTGCAATACATACCGCAATGGTTTGACGAATTGGTGGAAATGCTGATAGTCGTTACCGAGATAAAATCAATTTTTGAGAATTCCGCCCTGCTCGGCTTTAAATACGCAATTAAAATAGAGGCTAAATTAAATAAATTTATTGACGACAAACTGAAATAATTGCGGTCAAAAAATAAAAATGTTATAATGCCGGTATGATAACACTCATTATTCCAAACGAGGATTTAAACCGAGGCGAAAAAACACGGCTGAACGCGCAAGCGGCCGCCGGCACCGCCTTGGAATTTGAAAACAATCAAGGGATTGTGGCCAATGACTTTATTTGCGTAGGCAGGGAGGGGGCCGAGCAATCCGAACTTAAAAAAATATCGACAGTCAATGTCGACCAAAAAAATGTTACTTTGGCAGTGGCAACCAAGTTTGTCCATGAGCAATTTGAGGAAATTGTTAAATATTTCTATGACAAACGCCGAATTTATCGCAAACTGTCAAGTGAAAGCGCTTACACTTTAATCGCCACAGTCGACATCGAGGTCGACCGCCCCGAGGGAACGCTTTATAATGACTTCTCAGGGGCATCTACGGCGCTTTATAAGGCGACATACTACAATTCCCATAGTGGAACGGAAACAAGCCAAGACGATGCTAAGGCGGTCTATGGCGGAGGCGGAACTCACTTCTGTAATTTATTTGAAATCAGAGAGGAAGCCGGATTTAATAACAACGACAATATTTCCGATGAGCGGATATTCAGGGTGCGCGCGCGCGCGGAGGGGGAAATAAACGCCAGCTTAATATCGCGATACAGCGTGCCTATTTCCAGCAATAGTTATTGGTCGGACAGTCCGGGCCAAGAAATGGTCAGGCAAATTTGTATGCTATTGTCCGCCGGGTGGCTGATGTGGCAAGAATTCCCGGATGAGCGAGGCACCGGCACCAGCAAGGATGGCATGGAAAAAATAAAAGAGGCGCGCTCGATGCTTAAAGACATTCGCGCCGGCAAATTAGTTTTACTTGGAAGCGATAATAATCCGTTGACAAGAACCGACACATCCAGCATCGAGGGATACCCTAATAATTCTTTTGCCAGTATCCCCGATGAAAATCACGAGGATGATGAAAATTATATTTTTGGTATCGGAATGACTTGGTAATATGCAAATATCATTTGAAATCGAGGGGGAAGTCCAGCTGGCTCGCAGAATCAGGAATATAACATCCACAATAAAGAACTTTAAGGGCGTTTTTAAGAACATCGGCACCTATCTCGTATATTTCTTTAAAAATGATGTTTTCAACACGGAGGGAAGCGTTTTTGGCGAAAATTGGGCCTCTGGGAAGTATTACAACAAACTGCAACGCTCGGGCAGGATGAGAAACAGCTTTATTCACAAAGAGGGCAAGGATTATGTCCTTGTAACCAATACCGCGCCATATTTTAAATACCATCAAAGTCGACTGCCGAGGCGCAAACTTCCGAGGCGCGTGATGATGAAATTAGACGAAACCCGAAAGCAGACCATCGTTAAAGAATTTCAAAAGGCCATTATCGAGGCCGCAAACACATGACCACTATTGCCGACAAATTACTTAAATATTTAAAAGATTATGCCGATAAAAGAGTCAAGGCGTTTTATTATGGCGATCCGCTGGTTATCCCAATTTCGAATATGCCGGCTGTTATCATTGAGAATAAATCGGCTACAGTTTCGCAGGGGGCGACAGGTTTAGACAAAATTAGCGTTGTTTTTTCAATAAAATTGGTCATGAGCAAAAAAGACGAAATTGGCAAAACTCCCGATGAAGTGGTTTTGCAAAGGACAATGGCCGATATTATCATGGGGCGAACCGCCGACAATGATTACGAACCGACAAGCATCATGGGAGTTTTAAGAACATACTTCACGCTGGGCGATTCAATTCAGGACCAAAACGAAACTATTGAATTTTTTATAAGCGAACGAGGCGAAGTCATCGCCGAGGAAGCTGAAATAACTATAACAATTAATGATTTTGTCAATGTTGCCAGTAGGCAATAAACAAACAAAAATATGACTGATTTTACAAGAAAGGATCGCTTAGCCAATATCGGCTATCTTTTAATCGGCAAGGAAACCACGAAAGGCACGCCGGTCATTCCGACTGTGGCCATTCCGATGTATGAGGAAAGCTTATCGACCAATATCAATCTTGATATGGACTCGCCCATCATGGGGAACCGCTTTGCCCGATATTTTAATTTTAAGGGCCAGCGCGACCATCAAGGCACGATTAAAGTGCTGTGCGAGCCAAAGACTTTGCCCCACTTTTTAAACATGCTTTTGAAAAAAGGCACGACTACAGTTTCGGGAAGCGTTTATACGCATCCGTTCACGCTGGACAATGACACGCCAGTATCAAAATCCTATACCATTGAAATTTTGAAAGGCGATGTCGTATTCAGATATTCTGGTGTAGAGATTTCCAAGATTGCTCCAATATTTGAGGAAAACACACTTAAACTGGAATTGACTGTCAGCGCCTTGAGCCAATTCAGCGTGGCTCCGATAAGCACAGCCTCGGGAAGCGCCGCCAATAATGTTACTTTGGCCACCGATTATGACGATGCCCCGAACAAAGGCATTGTAGCAGGCGACACGCTGGTTTTAGTCAAAGTTACCGGCGCGACATCGGATACTTACGAGGAAGTCGTGGTTAGCGCGGTTAACGCCAATGGCACGCAGATAACGACTGGCGCGATTGTCGGAACCTATGCGGCTGGCGATTATTGCTACATTAAAAAGCAAACGCCGACTTATACATTGGGCGAACCACTCAAATGGTCAGGCACTCAATTCAGATTCGGAGCCACGGCGGCCGCCGCTTTGACGGCCATCCAAGAAAATGTGGAAAAAGGAAGCTCATTTGAAATTATCCACGAATTTGAAGCGCCCGAGGGAGCTAAACGATCAGGAAGCGTAGACCCGGCCGCCTTAGTGCGAAAGCAAGGCGATATGACTGTTAAAATTAAAAAGTCTTTCAACGATTACAAGGAATACGAACGCTTTATCTCAATATCCAAGCGAGCTTTAGTCATCAGAATATTGGGCGCGATTATTAGTGGCTCCGATAGAAACGAACTGCGCATCACTATCAACAACATGAAACTCAAGACTTCGCCAGTGCCTTTGACCACCGGGGAAATAATCTACTTGGACCAAGACTATTCACCGCAATTTGATGCTTCGGATGCTCAAGGAATGGCCGTCACAGTAATCAATGATGTGGCCGCGGCAACTTATAATTAAAAGCAAGGCGGAGGGATGAACGGGGTGGTGTTTCTCTTAGTAATCCCTCCATTTTGCGATAAAACACAAAACATATGCCTATTATTAAAAACATCGAGGAACGAGAAATTACATTGCCCGAATCGGGAGCCAAGGTTAAATTTTTAGAAAGAATGACTTATGGCGTTATTCTTGACTGGGGCAAAACCGAAGCCGACAAGACTGATGATTTAGCTCTTGCCGCTTTTTTAATTACCGGTTGGGATTTAACTGATGAAGCCGGACAGCCATTGCCAATCAATAAAGATAGTTTTAGAAAATTAAGTTTTGCTGATGGCGACTTTTTAATCACGGAAATCAATAAATCTTTTACTAAAGGCGTGGAGGAAAAAAAAACTTTAGCATCCGAATAATCCAAACTCTTGAGGGAACGGCCGATGAAATTCCGCCTGAATTTGTTATGTTCAGACTGGCAGAAAAATTTGGCTGGACGGAGCAAGAAATAAGAGAAACATCTTTTGAATTTATAAAATCCATCATGAGTATTATAAGCATTGAAGCTGATTACTCGGAATGGAAAAATAAGGGAAATGGCATCAACAGACAGCACCCTTAATGTAGTCGTTAAGGCCAAAGACCAAGCAAGCGGTCCGCTTCAAAATTTAGCGGGCATGCTTAATAAAGTCGGAAATTCTGGAAGTCTGGCAGGAGTAGCTATGGCCGGTTTAGGCGTGGCGGCCGCCGGTATGGCAATTAAAATAGGTGTAGATGCGGTCAAAGCGGCCGTGGCTTTTGAATCAAAAATGAGCGAAGTCAGAAAAACGACAGGACTTAGCGCCACAGAAACAAAAGCATTCGGCAAGGAAATTTTAGATATGAGCAAAACTTTGCCAGTCGCCGCCGGCAATCTTGCCGATATTGCGGCCGTGGCCGGGCAATTAGGCATTCAAGGAACCAAAAACATCAAAGACTTTACGGACATAATCGCTAAAGCGACTGTGGCCCTGCCTGAATTCTCGGGAGGAGCGGAGGAAATCGCTTTGGTGGTCGCCAAGGCGCAAAATGTTTTTAGGCTGACTGTCAAGCAAAGCGAAAATTTATTATCGGTATGGAATGAATTATCAAACACAACCGCCGCCAATGCTTCCGAAATATCCAAGTTTACGCAAAATGTCGGTGGTGCCGCTTCGATGATGAAAATAACGGCGTGGCAGGTGGCCGCGCTTGGTGCGACTTTGGTGTCATTGGGTGAGGATGGCTATGATGCCGGCACGCGCGTCAGCTCGGCGATTATTTACATGCAGAAGCATCTTGATGATGCGGCCAAATTAGCAGGAAAATCATCAGCGGAATTTAAAAAAAGTTTGGATGAAAATGCTTTATCGGCCGTGATGGATGTGATTAAAGGGCTTGAAAAAATACCATCGTCAACCGATAAGAATTTGGCGGCCATTGAAGTATTTGGGCAAATCGGCGGAAAAGTTATGACCAAATTAACCGGCAATCTTGACCAGTTAAATTCCGGGTTAAAAACTTCTAAAACTCAATGGTCTGATAATACTTCGTTGGCGATAGAATTCGGAGCGGCTTCTGAAACCACGGCCATGCAAATGCAATTATTTAAAAATAATATTGATGCTTTGTCAGTTACGCTTGGTTCAACATTTTTGCCGGCGATTAATAGAGCCTTGCAAAGAATAACGGCATTAGTCCAAGCAATGTCGTTGCTTGGCCAAGGAAATTTAAAAGGAGCGCTTAATGTTATCGTAAAATCAGAGGAAAACATTGATGCTTTTGCTCGAGGAGCGGTTTATAACACATCGACAAAGGCCAATGCTTTGGTGACAGCGCCAATTAAAAATGCCACCGAGATTATTTCTTCAATGTCGAGCAAGGCCGAATCTTTAAAAAGCTCGTCAAGAAATAATCCATTACTTAAATACAATCCATTGCTGGGATTTGCCGATGGCGGAGTCGTTCCCGGGCCGAAAGGTTCGCCGACTATGGCCATGGTGCATGGTGGCGAGAGAATCACGCCTCCCGGGAAAAATGAGGGATTAACCATGATATTTGATTTGCGAGGAGCGACCATGACTGACAAAGATTTTATCACAAGAATAAAATCAGAATTAAACAAGGCTATGAATTTTAACAGATTAGCCAATTAATATGTCAATAACTTACGATAGCACCGAATTGGTAAGTGCCACATATATTCCAAGATTCGCCAAACATGAAACAGTGGCGGAGCGTCTTATCAATTCTCTTAAACTGGCCCGGCAAGACGGCGAGATTATTATTGACGACACTTATTCGGTTAAATATATTGACATTGAGGGCATACTGGTTGGTTCAAGCCAAAGCGATTTGGAAACAAAAATAGATGCTTTTAAAGAATTAATCAGCCGAAAAGACAAAAATCTTGATATTAGCTGGGCGGGCGGGACGCGGCGCTATGTCTGCCGGGCAGTCGCCCATGAATTTGACCGCGACCATTATCATCTGATGCATGTGCCTTATAAGGTTAGATTTTTTGTGCCTCTCGGTTACGGAAAAAATACCTCGGAAACCACTTCTTTAAATAAAAGCGGCATAACGGCAACGACCGATACTGAGGCGATAACCTTTGAGGGAAGTTACCAGCCAAAACCGCGGCATAAAGTAACCATCACGACCAGAGGCAATGCTGATGTCATAAGAATAGAAAATACCGACACGGGGGATTATATTGATGTGGATTTGGATGGGTTTAGCGATACCGATTATTTGGAAATAGATGAGGAAAATCAGACTGTGAAAAAAAATGGGACGACCAACCTTGATTATCGAGGCAAATTCCCCTCGGTGATAATCGGAGCCAACAATTTGAAATTGACTGTTTTGGGTTCAGGTAGCACTTTAGACCAAGAGCAAACTAATAATGATGGGAGCGGAACGGCCATTTTTGTTAACGGCGGATGGAATTCATCTCCTTGGCAAGCGCAAAGCTTTATCCCATCGCAAAGCGGCCGAATTCATAAACTTAATGTTTCTGTGGCTAAAGACGATGGAGGCGCACTGGATGGCCCGATGCAGTTTTTAATTTATTCTAATGACAACGGAAAGCCGGGAAGTCCTATCTATGTCGGCAATGAATACGAAATAACTCACGCCAATGTTCAGGCCGCGGAAACCAATACCGATGCCGTTTGGGATGGCACGGATGCCAATCGCCCATTCTTGAAAAAAGGCCAAAGATATTGGATAGTGCTAAATCCGGGTGTTATTTCCGGCTCCAATTCAACCAACTTTTATCGCTGGACTTTCAGTAATCTCGCCACCAGATATTTATACGGCAAAGCCATGTTTAGAAAATCAAACGCCGATCCGTGGCAGGATGGTTATGCTGACGCTTCCAATGCCGCCGGTGGAACAGTGGAACAAGATGACATGAAATTTAAAGTATATCGTGGCGTGGATGGCGGAGCGGCCAGCCACAGCGTTGTTTGGCAAATCTACTACACGAAAAAATATATTTAGATTATGGCAAAAACACTGACAATAAAATCATTCAACAGTTCCGGCACTTTTATCAAAATTATCACTGATGCGACTTTTGACAGTTTCAGCAAAGTTATTAATGGCGGAATTGGCGATTTAACCTTAAAATTGGCCAGAAAAATTGACAGTTTTAATTCAAATAGCGATGTCAGCATCGGTAATCGTATTGAAATTTGGGTATATGACGAGGATACCGGTTTGGCCGGAACCATGATATATAATGGTTATATTGAACAGCAAAATCCGATTATTGACGGAGGCGATGAGTATGTGGAACTTGTTTGTTTTGGTATTATTTCAAAATTAAACAATGATTTATTAAAAACTGGTTCGCAAACCACGCTTTACACTGAAACAACGGATGGTCTGACCATAACAGCACTCAGTATTGCGGCGGCCGAAATAGCCACTGTCTTGAAAAAAATTATAGATTATTTTAACGCGGCTAATACTACTTTTCCGATTTATTATAATTTATCAGGCACACCGACCATTGAGGATACCGGCAATGACATGAATTATACTTTTGAAGCGCTGACTTATTCAGAGGCCATAGAGAGATGCCGCGGAGTCGCCCCGCAAGATTGGTATTGGTTTTTAGACAGTGATGGGCAAATTTATTTTAAGGCGCCATCAAGTTCCGCCGACCACGATTTTGTCATAGGCAAAGACATTAAAAGCATTAAAGCGAGCAAAAGCGCCGACTCAATAAAAAACATTATTTTAGTTTGGGATGGCGCGGCTATTTACAAAGAATACAAAGACGATGTTTCAATCAGTTTATATGGGCGCCGAGTAAAACTGATGGTTGATAGCAAGATTGAGGATGCCACCACCATGGATAATATCGGCAATGCCGAACTCAACGAAAGCAAAGACCCGAAAATAAGAATTGAATTGGAAATTATTGATAACAACGAAAGCGCCAAAGGTTATGATATTGAAAGCATCCAGCCGGGCGATACCTGTCGGATAATCGGCGTGGATGCCGATGAAAGTATTTTTGACGAGAATATGATAATTAAGGAGGTTATTTGGTCGCCGACCAAGGCCACGCTGGTAATTGAAACAGAAAAAATATTTGACATTAATCGTTATATCCTTGATATTGATAAAAAGCTGAACGAACAAATTACTTTAGCCATCCCCGAAACATATACTTAAAGCCGGCGGAATTAGCTAACTGTGGCAAAATACCACGAATTGCGTAATGCAAAATAGTAGCAAACCCGCCGGCTACTTTAAAAAATAATCTCATGAAATATGCAAGAATTAAAAATCAATCAAAATAACGGCGTATTGATAGCGCCCCCCCTGCCAACCGATCATATCGCCGGGCAGGCAGACGAAATTGAGGAAATTAACCCCTCGGCGGACAATCGACCATATAAGCCGGCGGAGGAGGACCAGAGCGGCCGTGGAGGCGATAAAATGACTTGTGTGACAGTGTCGGGGGGCGGATGCATAGAAACATGCCTAAACCTGCTCAAGGCCATTAACAGACTGCCTGACAGCCATTTGGCATGGCTTAATAAGTGGCGCTTTATCGGCCCGGACGGCATTATCAGAATATCCAGCCGTTGGGCGGCCATTCAGAACGGCACCACCGAGGACGGCGCCTATTTAAACGCCGTGGCGCAGTGGTGGCGGAAAAATGGTTTTATCCCCGAATGGATGTTGCCGAACAATCAAGAGCTTACGCGCGCGCAGTATTTTAATACGACTTGCCTGACTGACGAAATGAGGCAATGCGCCAAGGAAAGTTTGGAAATGTTTGAGATTGCCTATCAATGGGTTTTTGGTGGCGATGAAGCTTCAATTCATGTTCTTAAACAAGGCGCTCTGCAAATATGCACGGCGGTTTGCCCGGGCTGGAACAATCAAAGTCCGGTGCCTGCCTGCCAACAGCAAGTCCAGCATGCCACCGAAAAATTGTTTATTGAGCCTGACGGAATTAAGGATATTTTTGACAGTTACGATCCGCACAACAAAAAGTTAAGCGCGGACTATCCGATACCTTATAAAATGCTTTACATGGTAAAGCCATTAAAACAAGATAATATGATTACAATTAAACAAGAAGGCGAGCCGGCCATCTATGCCCAATCAGGCAATACGCTAATTCCTATCGGCGATTGGGACACCTTTTTGCTGGGATTCGACAAAGACAAAATAGTCGAAATTTCGGCCGAGGAATTTGCCAAATTTAATGTGGCCAAAAAACTAATTATAAAAACCGCTTAACTGTGGATAACTTTGTGGATTAACTGTGCATAACTCATTATAAAAAAGAGCCAAAAAAATGGCTCTTTTTATTTTTATGTAGATATAAGCCTAAATCTGTCTATATTTTAGCTTGATAAAAGACTTGATGTTTTGCTTTAAAAAGGGTATGATTAACTTAAACAATTAGAACACGGACATGAAACAAGCATTTATTTATAGACCGAATAGTCTAAAAATTGAGCCAGTAAACACTTCAAAACTTAAAAGCATTCAGGAAGTCATCGGCAACGACTTCGACATTTACAGCCAAAGAAACAAAGGCAGGGTATATTTTAACTCGGAATCGAGTGATCACATAAATAGAACAGCGAGTATAATTTGCGGATTTGATATTTTCGGTCCGGCGATTATAGAAAAGAAAACAGGATGGCCAGCATACAAAAGAAGCACTCCAAGTTATGATGATGAATTCACACCGGAATATCCGCTCGGCGGGATGCTCGAGCCTTACGACATTGAGCGCGATATGCAAGATTAAAAATTAGCGTGGTGCCGTCAAAGAATGCCCGGGGCGGTTGCAGTGAGGGCGGAATGAACTGGCCACTTTTATATAAATATGTTTGAAAAATCGTGGGCGGACAATCAAAAGATAAAAGGGGCGATGTTTTCGCCAAAAACTGCAAAGGGGGAGTGGCGGTATTTTGTCGCGTTGCTTATTTTAGTGGGCGGATTTTCGGTATGGTGGATAGCAATCTACATCAACCAGCAGGAAAAGTCGCTGGAGGCCTATGCCAAGCAATATCTGCGGCCGTCGCTTGAGGCCACACAAGCTCCTGTGAGCGAGGCGACCCCCAAGACTGCCAATGAGGCGGAACCACCCGGACAGGCACCATCAGCAAAGCCACAGCCACAAAAACAGGGTATTCAGCAGGTAGGGGTGGCCAGCTGGTATGATTATGACCTTGATGGCTATCTTTATGGATTTTATAGCAGAAATCACGCTACTTGCGCCAGCCGGGTAGCAAAGAGATACAGCACCATCAGAGTGACCAATATCGCCAACGGCAAGAGTGTTGATTGCTATGTGAATGACTTCGGGCCAGAGGCCGGACAAAGCCCCGAAAGAATTGTTGATTTATCAAGTTTCGCTTTCGCGCAGATCGCAGATTTAGGCTTTGGATTGATTGAAGTTAAGATTGAGTATTTAAAATAAAGGGTATGCAAATCACCGATGAACACAAAAAAATTCTTGAATACATGGATGAGGAATGGGGATATCGTTATCATTTTTTAGAAAAAGAAACGGGAATAAAAAAATCAAGAATTAAACAAATTATGCTTGATTTAAAATTGGCTGGTTATTGCGAATGGCAACCTTTTATGGACGAGGAAGGAACAAATGGAAGTGGTCATCTTTTAACAGGCAAAGGCGTTGCTTTAAAAAATGAATTGGGAATTGAGAAAAAAGATAATGATTATGATTACGATTAGTTCTCAAACAAGAGTTCGGTGCGACAAGCATAGTGGCCGAATTTATGATTAGTCGGCTCCGGCTGAAAAATGCGGAATGAAGCCACTTACCGACTCTTGTTTGATAATTAAAACATAAAAATGGCATTAAAAAATTATACATCCAAAGGCAGAGGAACTTTTGATAAAATTCAAAAGTGCTTATCCGAACATGGCGCAAAAAAAATAATGTTTGATTATAATCAGCAAGGAAAAATTGTTGAACTTAGTTTTGGCTTGGAAATTAATGACCAATTATTTGGTTTTAAATTGCCGGCAAGATTGGAAAATGTCAGCCGAGTTATGTATGGATGCTTATTGTGTGATTTGGGGGGAGGAAAACCCGGGGAAATGAAGCGTGACCAAGTTTATAACACAGCTTGGGCAAATATCAGAGATTGGATTTTAGCGCAGATGGCTTTAATCGATACCGAAATGGTTAAATTTGAGGAAGTATTTTTGCCTTATATTGTAGATCAAAATAATAAAACCTTGTTTGAAAAAATGGAAAGTAAAAACTTCCTTTTAACAGATGGGAAATAAATTTTTATGCTTAAATTTTATCGCATCGTTAAGACCGAAAAATTGGTTTGCTTGGACACCGAGAGCAACGAAATGCTTGAGTGTGTCGAGTTAAACAAAGAAGCCGAAAACCCAATGGGGGGGGGGGCGACTAAAAGTTAAAAAAACAAAAGGCAAAACATCCGGCTACGAAGCCGTGATGAAAGCCAAGAGAGCCAAGTATGCGCCAAAGAAAAAAGCATCGGGCGAGCGATGGTCAAGAGCTTACGACCAATGCCAAAAATGCGGAACCACCGAAACTAAATATTCCGCGAAAGGACTCTGCAAAAACTGTTATCAAAACGAATTTAATAAAAAGAAAAAGACCGGCACCGAACCCAAGCCAAAGAAAGAAGTTTTAATCAAATACGAATGCCTTGACTGCGCGCACCAGTTTAAATCAGAGCCGATTGATAACATGGTTGGCGGATGCCCTAAGTGCGGAGGAAATGTTATCCAAAAATAACTTTAGAGGCCATCAGGCCGTTTAAATATAAGTTTATGTATCTTCACAAAGATGCGCTCGGATGGAGCTGTCGGGTTCAGCACAAAGGCAAACGAACCTATCAAGGCGGTTTCAAAAGCAAGAAAGAGGCCACCGAATGGGGCCGTAAAGAGGAGCTTAAAAAGCTCGGCAAAAGCAGAAAGAAAAAATAGTTTTCTTTCCCTGCCGGCACGGACAAAACTGTCGGCAGACATAAGTAAATTATTATGTTCACACAAAAAGAAATTAAAAAAATGGCAAGAAAGAACATGACGGTTGATCAGTTTATTAAATTTGCTAAAAGGATTTATCCTGATATAAAGTTAACAATAAAAAATTTTGAATTTTTAGAGAATGGTGAATTTTTAGGAATTTTTAAAACAAAAAGAGAAAAATGGTATAGAATACATTTACAAAAAATATTTATTAAAAAATACAGTCTATTATATCGCACTACCCGAACCAAAGATAAAAAAGCGAGAGAGGGCAAAGAATTATTAATCAGCAATATGCCACTGCCAAAAGGCCCAGTAATTTTATGAAACATCTTGATTTATTTAGTGGTATTGGCGGATTTGCCTTGGCGATAGATACAGTCTGGCCGAACTCAGAGCATATTTTTTGCGACAATGATAAATTTTGCCAACAAGTGCTAAAAAAGCATTGGCCTAATTCAAAAATTTATGAAGACATTAGGGAAATTACGAGGCAAGGGATTACTTCCGACACCGACTGGGGCAGACACATTCACGGACAATCTAAAAAGCAGTCAGCAAAAGTATACGACAAAGCACAGCGTGAATCTGTCGCAGGCATTCAGTCATCCAGCCTTTGTGACATCATCACCGGAGGATTCCCCTGCCAGCCTTTTTCCGCCGCAGGCAAAAGACGAGGCACAGAGGATAACCGCCACCTCTGGCCGGAAATGTTTAGAGTTATACAGCTTGCAAAACCGACATGGGTCATCGCTGAAAATGTGCGTGGCTTACTTACTATCGGGGGGTTGGTATTCGAACAAGTGTGTCTTGACTTGGAAAGCGCAGACTACGAAGTGCAGCCGTTTATTATTCCAGCTGTCGGCGTTAACGCGCCGCACAGACGAGATCGGATATGGTTTGTTGCCCACCGCAAGAACGAGCGAGGCGGAGGTCGCGCCAGTCAAGAATGCGGAAATGAGGAACGGAAGTTGGAGTCGTCAGAATGCCAAGGGCGTGAGGTTCGGAGTGAAAGTCAAAGATGTGCTGGCCAGCCAAATGATACCGACACCACAAGCAATGGACAGCAACGGAAAAGGGAGGCCATTAAGATTGAAAAAGGACATGCCACGCGACCCGAGCAAATTAGGAAGCTGGAGGGGCGATTTGAAAGACCATATAGCGATGCTACCGACTCCGAGAGCGAGGGAGGGAAATGCCGGGAGCGCCGGGAGCGCCGGGAGCTTGCACAATTACAAGAAAAATTACTTGGATGGAACTGTGCAAGAGAATGGGATAAAAACTGGCTTGAAGTTGCAACCGAACTTTGTGGAGTGGATGATGGGCTACCCGTTGAATTGGACGGATTTAAACTATCCAAAGCAGGACACCGCACACAGCGATTAAAGAGCCTCGGCAATGCGATTGTTCCGCAAGTGGCAATTCAAATTATGAAAGCCATAAAACAACATGAACAACAATCCGCTGACAATTAAACAAAACGAAATCCTGATAATGATTAAAGACAGGAATAAACGCAAACCGGTATCGGGCGCGGAATTGATAACATTTTTGGACATTTACGACAAAGACAAAAAACTTGGAGCGAATTTGCGATCGGTTATAAACACGCTTAGAGATAAAGGCCATCCGATTTGCGCCAATGGAAAAGGATATTACTATCCGCAGAATGTTGACGAATTAAGCGAATACATCGATAATTTCCAGCATAGAATAGACCAGCAACAAACCGCCTGCAACATCCTGAAAGAAAGATTGAAAAATTGGAGCGACTTTATGGCCGCCAAACAAAAATTAAACGAGAACATTAATCAACAACCAAAGCTAATTTAATTTTATGATTAAAAAAATCTTGCCATTAACCGAGGAGGAAAACAAAGCCTTGGCATATATATATGGATACATCGATGAGAACGGATATTCGCCCACCCGGACGGAAATGGCCGAGTTTTTAGAATGCTCCACTCAAGGCGCGGATTATTTTATAAACCAGCTTAAGAAAAAAGGAAAAATCAAGACAAACGGCAAAAAGTGGCGTAATATCAGCATTGTTGATAGGACTTGATGTTTTGCTTGATATTTGATAAAATTAAGTTACCCTGTGGATAACTATTAATTTAAAATTTATGGCACGGACAAAACAGCCTAAGACCAAGGCTTTAACTAAGGTCGTTGATGTAGAAGTTGCGGAAAGAAATTTGCCAGTCGCGCAATCGGCTGAAGCATTAATTGCTCAAGCGATTGACAGAGGCACGCCGGTGGAAACCATGGAAAAATTGCTCGCCATGCGCCGGGAATTAAAAGCCGAATTTGCCAAGGAGGAATTTGACAAGGCCATGGCGAATTTTCAATCGTCTTGCCCGATTATCAAAAAGAGCAAAAAGGTTTTAAACAGGGACAAGCAATCAACACGCTACAGCTACGCGCCGCTCGATGTCATTGTCCAGCAGGTCAGAGGCCTGATTAAAGACAATGGATTTTCTTATAAGGTCGATGCCGATGTCGCAGGTGAAACTGTGACGGCGGTTTGCACCATCACGCACCGCGCCGGACACTCGGAATCAAGCAAATTCCAAATACCGATAGACAAAGAGGCGTTCATGAATAAACAACAGCAATTCGCTTCGGCCCTAACTTTTGCCAAGCGATACGCATTTTGCGATGCTTTCGGTATTTTAACCGGCGATGAGGATGATGACGGACGAATCGCATCGTTACCGCCCGAGCAAAGAAAAGAGGCGGAAAAAAAGCAGGATGAAAAAGTTGACTGTTTGACCAGATTAAAACATCATTTGTTTAAGGCTGGAGCCAAGACGGAAGCCGAGGCGCTGGAAGTTTATAACAGCATGACCGGCGAAAGCAGACCATCGTTAAAAGTCAGTCCGGCCGTTGCCAAAGATATGCTATATAGCTTTATGTCCACGCCGGCCATGAGCAACAAGAAATAATTATATGACCAAGCAGGAAATATTGCTTTATAGCGGAGCAATCAAATTATTTTTTATCGATAAGCCAAAAAAACGCGGATATTATCGAAGCAATGGCGACAAAATTATTTCGGTGACCGAAGCCTTGTCCATTATCAACAAACCGATATTAAACGAGTGGCGGTTAAAAGTGATGAGAGATAGGCTGATAGAAATCGGCCAAACACGGCAGATCACGAACGGCGATATTTACGAGGCGAGCGGAAAGAGCGATGAAATTAAAATCGAGGCGGCCAATATCGGCAAAGACATCCACCACTGGATAGAAAGCTATATTAATTTTAAAATAAAGAAAGCCAAGAAAAGACCATCGCTTCCCGATGACGAGAAAATATTAAACGGCGCGATGGCATTTCTCGGATGGGAAAGAGAGCATCGGGTTGAATGGATAGCCAGCGAAAAATTTATTTACAGTAAAAAGCACATCTACGCCGGAACGCTGGATGCCATCGCCATAGTGGACGGATTAAGGTGCGTGATTGATTTCAAGACCGGCAATGCCATCTACAACGAAATGCGATATCAGACCGCCGCCTACCAAAACGCCGATGAGGAGGAAACCGGCATAAAATATGACGGACCAAGATGGATTTTAAGATTTGATAAATTCACGGCCGAGTTCGAGGACACCGAAGTGCCAGTCAAAGATTATAAAGCCGACCTTGAGGCATTTTTGGCCGCCCTAACGCTTAAAAAGAGAGAGGTAACGCTTAACAATAAACAAAAAAAAGAAGTTATTTTGCCTTATTAACCAATCGCGGAGTCCATTGCGCTTGACATCATGGGGACAGCGCACCACGCCATTTTTTACTCATTTTGATGGCGTGGCTCCGCGAATTAATATATTTTTATGGAAAAACATCTTGAACAATTAAAAGAAAAAATCATCGAGTTGCTCAAAGACTATCCGGCCGATGTTAACACAGCAGTTCTTTTGAGCGCTTTAATCGATTTGTTAACGCCGATTTATCAAAGTATGTCGGCTTCCGATGATGTTAACAATCAACGAGTGACCGGCGAGATAAGATTAATAATTAAAATGGCGCAAGCAATCATGGAATTGCTTGACACCAAAGAAGTAAAAGTATGACCCAAAACACGGACATGCAGACTAAACTTCTGCAAATCAACAACGATGTCCAAAGCATCGTTAAACAAGGCGCTAAAATTAAAATCGAGAAAGCCGAGGATATGGCGCCGGCCTCGGAAATTTTAAAACAGATTGTGGCGCGCAAAAAGAGAATCGAGGAATTGCGTGTGTTTTTTACCAAGCCTTTGAACGATCACATCAAAGACATTAATAACAGCTTTAAGGCCTCACTTAAACCGCTGGAGGAACTGGAAATGGCCATTAAAAAGACGATGGTTACATTCAGAGAGATTGAACGCAAAGCCGAGGAGGAAAAACAGAGGATTGAATTTGAGGCCGAGCAAAAAAGACAGGAGGAGGAGGCTAAAGAATTGAAAGGCAACGCCAAGAAAGAAGCCTTGAATGAAATTCAGAATCAGGAATTTATCCCCGAGGTAAAGCAGGAAAGCAAGGTGGAAAGCGCGAGCGGACAAACAAGATTCCGCACTGTGACCAAGTTTGAGGTCACTGATGAAGCGTTAGTGCCACGCGAATACCTGATGGTCGATGAAAGATTGGTCCGCAAAGCCGTGACCGGAGGCGCGCGCGAGATACCGGGAGTCAGGATTTATGATGAGGAATTACCAAGCGTTTATTAATTAACTAAATTAATATGATTATTTTCATTATTCTTTGGCTAATTTGTTCGTTTTTTTCGTATGGTATCCTTTTTGCTGATTCTCAACATTTTTCACTATCTATTGGCGGAGAGGGAATGGCTAAAAAATACTACAGAGAAAACTTGTCTGATAGTCTTTTTTTGAGTCTATTTTTAGGCCCATTGGCATTAATAATTTCTTTTTTCGTAAGTGGTTTTTGTGAACATGGTTTTAAAATTAAATAATTAAAGGCGAAAATTTAATCGCCACTAAGACATAAATATGGACGAGGAAAAAAATAGAATCGAAAAACTGATTAGTTCGGTTGAAAATTTAGCCGATTGGCAGTTTAGAAAGATTGTGATGGAAAAAGTCAATGAATTGATTGATGCCGTTAATACGGCCAATGACTTTATTGACAGCATCGTGGTTGAGTCTGACGAGGAGGATGAGCCTGCTTCAGATGAGGCCGAAAATGGGCAGGAAACCGCCCAAGACGAGGCTGAATCCGAGGAAGCCACCGCAGAGCAGACCGAGCCTAAAAATGACGAGGTTGAGGCTCCTGTGGCCTCTGAGGAGGACAAAAAAGACGATGCAGGAAGCTAAATATAAACGATACCCACAAAAATGTTTCTATTGCCCGGCCACAGCATGGGGATCGGGCCTCGAGGAACATCATTTGTGGCGGGGAAGCGAGCGCCGGTTCAGCCCGTCGGTGTTTCTCTGCCATAGATGCCACGAAAAAGCGACTTTTAACAAAGAATTTGAGATAAAACTGCAAGAAATTTATTTATACCAATATGACAGAGGACAAATTGACCACGAATCAGTCGCAGGCTATGGGGCTGATAAATACAATCCTAAAGGTTACGGACACGATCGCCAAGACTCCGCCTGACATGGTAACGCCGGGCCAAGCGGAAAATTGGCTCAATATGCTTAGCAGTTATCTTTGCCGACTGGGAACTTTAGAGGCCGAATTTGAAAGTTTTTTTTATCGCAAAATGAGTGAACTGCGAAATATATCGGACAGCAATGCCGATGCCGAAATGCGAGCCAAGGCCTCCACCGAATATTTGGTTTATAGAAAAATCAAGAACTTCCGCCAAGATTTATACGAGAAAATCCAATCAACCAAGCGTTTAATCAAAGAGGAACCTGATCCGCGCAAAGACGGCCGGCAAATGGAAAGATAAAGGTATTTGTCAAGTTTTTATTAAAGTGGTATAATTTTATTAGACCACAAGCATTTGTGGAAAAACTGTGGAAAACTTATGAGCAAGATAATTCCTAACTCGACTCAAATACCAAATATCATTTTAGATTTTCTTTTGCCAAATATACCCGAAGCCGAGGGGAAATGCCTGCTTTATATCTGCCGGCGCACATTTGGATTTCATAAAAAGAGCGATAGAATAAGTTTCACCCAATTTGTCAAAGGAATTAAATCAAGAGATGGCAAAATTTTAGATTTAGGGACAGGATTATCAAGGCAAAGCGTAGGCATAGCATTAAAAAATCTGATTAATTCTAAGGCAATTTTTGCCAATAAAGACGGAAATATTAATGCCTATAAACTTAACCTTGAAATGATCATCAGTGAGGTAGTCAAGAAAATAGACCAGTCAAGAAAATTGACCATAAGTGGTCAAAAAAATAGACTCAAACAAGTCAGTTTATTTGACCCACAAAAGAAAGGGAAAAAAAGAGAAATAGAAACTTTAAATTTAAAAGGGGGACAACCTGTGGATAACTCAAAAAATAATGAAAGAAAAAGAAAGGTTTTGGCCGACATGAGAACAGACCTAATTAAGCGAAAAATAATCCATTAATTTTATGATTATCACCAACGAGGAAAAAATAGGCACAGCCATAAAAATGCTTGAAAAATTTAAATCCGATTGGTATGACCTTGATTTTACGATTAGATTTAATAATCAAGCCAAAATTTTAAACCCCGACCTATCATCTGACATCGATATTTTAAACAGACAGTTAATTCACGAAAAAACCCACAAAGAAAAAATGATTGATTTTTTAGAAAATGACATTAAACAATTGCGCTGTCAACCAATCAGCCAATTAATTGATCACGGCAATGAAAAATAAGCTCAAAATTTTTGGTTATAGCTGGCATGTAGCTCACCAATACACGCTGATGCAAACATTCCCGGAGTTTAATTTTTATTTTTTGTTAAACAAAATTAAATCTTGGAATGAAAAATCGCGCCCAGTGCCTAAAAACTTGTTTTTTATCGACCACTACAAGCCGGGCGAATACGACATGGCTATTTTGCACCTCGACCAGCAATGCCTATATGGCGATAAAAAAGGTATCCCCTACAAATATTTAAATGAACAAATCCAAGACATCCCTAAACTGGTTTTAAATCACGGCACGCCATTTTTTTGCGGAAAGGACAGCGATGAGCTGAAAGACGAAATGAAAAAAATGATCGGCGACAATCCGATGCTGGTAAATAGTGATCAGGCTTGGCGCGAATGGGGATTCGGCCGACATATCATCCATGGCATCTCGCCGGCGGAATTTAAACCGGCCGCCAAAAAAGAAAATCGGATAATTATCACATTAAGCCCGAATTACAATCTTGAAAAAGACGGCTGGGCCGAATACTATAACCGCTATTTTTTAAAAGATGTTAAAGAAAAAATAGACATCACCCACATCGGGCAGGACATTATTTTTGAAAATTTTGACGATTATCGTAAATATTTATCGGAAAGTTTGATTTATTTTAACCCGACCATCCATTCCCCGATGCCACGCGGCCGAACCGAGGCTATGCTATCGGGCTGTTGCGTGGTCAGCACGCCATATCACGACTGGGATAAATACATTATTGACGGAAAAAACGGCTTTTTAATAAGCGGACACGATATTGAGGAAGCCGTTAAGATTTTAGACTGGTGCCGGCGCAATCCAGCCAAGACCAAGAAAATCGGTGAGGAGGGGCGCAAAACCGCCATGCATCATTTTTCACCAGAAAGATACCGCAAGGATTGGCTTAAATTAATCGGCGATGTTTTAAACGGCCATGTGGTAAGCTCGGAAGTTAAAAATTTGTCCAAGCAGATCGAGGATTTGGTTTATACCATCCCCGGGGCTGAAGTTAACGACCATTGGCGTAATATTTTAAAATCGACATTGGAAACATTCAGCAAAAAAATAACAAAATTATGACATATTTAAGGCAATTACTTAGAGAATTTGTGAAAATTATTTTAATCACAATTTTAGTATTCGGAACAATTATTGTCTTGATAATAAATTTTTTATGATTTCGATTATCATCCCCACTTACAACAACCTATTTTTTACTCAGCTGATTATCGGGCTGATTCAGCAAACCACCAAGATTGAATACGAATTGATTATCGTGGACAATCACAGCACCGAGGATGGCATGCAGAAATATTTTGACTGGTTGGAAAAAAGCGTTGAGCTTAATTTGTTCAGCAAAATAAAGATATTTAAAAATGATGAAAATCTTGGCGTAGCCAAGGCGTGGAATATCGGCATTAAAGAGGCGTTTGGAAAATATATCGCGGTTTTAAATAATGACATCGTGATTGACAACGACTGCCTGCAAAGAATGGTTAAAATTTTAGATGAGAATGAAAATATTTGGTGCTTAAGTCCAGTATTCACGCATAAAGCGATGCCGGACAATTGGCATCAAAAAGCGATGCAAATTAAAAATGACCAAAAACAGATCGGCAACGGAGCGACTGGTTTTTTCTTTATTTTTAGACAGGACTGCATTAAAAAGCTGGCCCAGCCCAAGCAGGGATATTTTATCGATGAGCAATTTGACAAACTTTGGTATGAGGATACTGATTTGTTTATGAGATTTAAAAATGCTGGCCACGCGCCGCAGACCACAACCAATGTTTTGATTCATCATTTTGAAAGCAAGACAATCGAATTAATCCCCGATGCCAATAAATACCGAGCCGAAAATAGAACAAAATTTAACGAAAAATATAAATTAAGCTCAAAAACGGACATTGAGCCGCAAGAGCATGAAAAAACAAATGAAAACGCTAATTAAAGTTATCGGAACCATCAACATTGTTATTGGTTCGCTGGGTATTTTAGGATCATTAATGGCCATGAACGAAAGCGCTATCTGGTCATTTGCCGGCGGAATTTTATACGCCGGGTTCCCCGCCCTCGTCTTTATTGAGATGAAAAAGTGGGATAAGAGAAAATAATCATATGGAAAACAGACCAATTTTTACAGGGGAACGCGTGGTGCCGAACAATACTTGCCATTCGTTGACTTTCGCAGAACACATGATTAGATATTCGCTGGCGATGCGATATGCCAAAGTCGGCAGAATTCTTGATGTGGCCTGTGGCACGGGTTATGGATTAAAAATGATGGGTATGCTCGGGGCTGTCAATCTTTCCGGAGCCGATATAGACAAAGAAGCGGTAGATTTTTCCCGTGAATTTACTGGAAATTGGGGATTTTTCAAAACAGTTGATTTTGAAAAAGAGGATTTATCAGACATATTCATGATAGGAACATATGATTTAATTACCAGCTTTGAAACCATCGAACATTTGGATGACCCAAACTTATTTTTGGAGGGTGTGGAAAAATTGCTGGCCGAGGACGGAAAATTTATTTATTCAATCCCTCTTGCCAATCCGAGCAAATTTCACAAAGTCGTCTATGACTTCGAATCGGCCAAAAAACTGATTGACCATTATTTTGACCACGAGGAATTATACATCCAAGAGAGCTTGGAAATCGTTAAATTTGAACGCGTCAAGACTAACGATTTAAGCAATTTTAATAAACGCGGAATATTTATTGTTGGCGTGTGCTACAAAAAGCAATAATATGTTTGATTTTTTAGCTAAAAAATTAAAAACAAATAAAATAAACATTCGTCTTGTTAAAGACCAATCTGATGGAGTAACTGTTGAGGAACATTGTTTGGTGACTGGGGAATCTATAAGTATTTTTGATCGCCAAAAACATAAAACCCCTTTTATTAAATTAACATTTACGCCAGAAAAGTTATTTATTAAAGTCACAACAGACGAAAGAATTAAGCAAATTGAAATATGATGATATTTTTTTATTGAAAATTGGCAAGCTATAACATTTATTATTTTGGTTTTTGCTTTTGCTTGGTGGTGCGCTTTTTATTTATAAAATAGAATAACAAGATGAAAGTCAGCTACATCATCACAACCTATAACCGCTTTGCGACTTTGGTATATCACATTAAGTCGATAATGCTCCAGCGATATTTTTGCGATGATTTGCAAATTATCGTGGCTGATGACGGCTCGCAAGATATGACGACAATAATCGCCAGCATTTTCAAAGGCATCACTTATGTCAATACCGAAAGCCGTGATCGAGCGTGGCCGGCTAAGGCGCGAAATTTAGGCATCGAGGCGGCCACCAACGAATTGGTTATTTTTGCCGATGATGATTGCCTGCCCCACCCCAAACTTTTAAGAGAATATCAGAAAATAAACAAAGGCGAATGTTTGGTCGGATACCGCAGTTCTAATCGCCAAAGTTTGGCTATTGAAATTGACCGATTGCAACCGGTGGAATATTTGGAACCGGGAAATCCGCGGGCTTATATGGTTAGACAAAGTCAGGGCATTTTTGGCCATATGCATTATACCACCGGCACTTGCGCTATTTTAAAAGCCGATTTGGCCGGGGCGAGATTTGATGAGGAATTCACTGGTTATGGATTTGAGGATAGACATTTTGGTTGGTTATTGTCCCAGCAAGGATTAATCTTTAGATTTTTTCCGACCGCCATTATTTATCACGACCATGACTCTTTTAACAGGTCGAGAGATTTAAAAAACGAGGAGCTTATAAAAAACAAGGAAATGTATGTCCGAAAATTATCCGGAAGCTAAAATAATATTTTTGCCATTTTATTTGCAATGTCCCCAGCATAGGAACGCCGCCAGCGCGCGCTTTCGGGCGGAATGGCCGGCAAAATATCTCGGAGCCGATTTGGCCGATGAAAAAACTTCGGAAATAGACCTTTTAAAATATAACATCGTTATTTTTCAAAAGTGCTTTAATCAAAAGTTTGTGGAAATGGCTAAGAGAGTTAAAAAATACAGCCGGGCAAGAGTCGGTCTTGATTTATGCGATCCCGAATGGCTGATTAGAGAAAGCGAAATCAGGGAAATGGCGGAAGCGGTTGATTTTTTCATAGTCCCCACCGAGCCGATGAAAAAGTGGTTTGAGGAAAACTACCCGGATAAATCAGCAATCACGATTTGGGATGGCCATGACTTGGAATATTACGGCTGGCCCAATGAACCGAAAAATGAAGTCGGACCGATGAAATATGTTTGGTTCGGCAACGGGGGAACTATTGAGAGCCTAAAGGCAATTATGTGGCTTCTGACGAGCGTGGGCGGGAATAAGGACACATTGACCATCATTGCCGATCAGCGAGCGCAGGGAGCTATTTTTGACAAAAACATAGAAATTATTTTTAAAGAGTGGGAGCTGGAAACAGTCAATGAGCAAATCAAGGAATGCACCTTGGCCTTAAATCCTCGCTTGAACACCCCACCATACGATTTTAAAAGCAATAATAAGACAGTTACCGCCTATTTACTTGGCTTGCCTTGCATCGAAAGGAAAGTCAACGATGAGGAGGGCTGGCGCCACGATTTAATCAGATTCAGATTAAGCGAAAATCGGATAGCCGACTGGAAAGAAAAAATTAACTATATTTTGGAAAATCACAGCATGGACCAGCTCGTTCGAGTGTGGCAATACGAACTGGATAAAGAATTTAAAAAGTGCTAAAATTAACTATATGTTATTAACATCAACATTTTTTACTTCACCAAGATTTTTGAGTAAATCTCGCTGTTATAGGCGAGAAAATTGGCATAAAAATCATAAGCCGATAACTTTTAGACAAGTTGTTAAGGGAATGATGAAAAATAGGCGCCGAACTTTCGGTGGCAGATTTTCTTTGTTTATCGCTCGCCAAATTTATAAAATTAAAAATATTTTTCAACGCATATGGATGAAAATAAAATCGATATTTCTTGGATTAATGAAAAAAGGCAGATAAGCGAATTACTGCCAGCCGACTATAATCCGAGAAAATTAAGCGACACGCAAAAAGAACAGCTTAAAACAAGCCTGTCAAAATTTAATTTGGCCGATCCATTGATTATTAATTTAAACAATAAAGTCATTGGCGGTCACCAAAGATTAATAATTTTGGCCGAGCTGGAAATTTTAGAGGTCGATGTGCGCGTTCCCAACAGACTATTAACCACCGAGGAGGAAAAAGAATTAAACCTGCGTTTAAACAAAAATAACGGCGACTGGGAATGGGGTAAATTATTGGATAATTTCCAATTTGATGTTTTGGCGGAAGTTGGTTTTTCCGAAAAAGAAATCAGCGACCAAATGGATTTTAAAAATTTGCTTGGTGACAAAGAGAATGACGAGGAATTTGATGTTGACCAAGAGCTTAAAAAAATCGTTGAACCGAAAATTAAAAAAGGCGATATTTTTATACTGGGCAAGAATCGCGTAATGTGCGGCGACAGCGTTGATTTGGAGGATGTCCAAAAATTAATGAAAGAACAGACGGCTAATTTAATTTTTACCGATCCGCCATATAATGTGAATTATAAAGGCGCCGGCGAGAATACCAGCGAGGGCATTAAAAACGATCACATGACCCCCGAGCAATTTGAGGATTTTATGAGCAAAGTTTTTATCGCCATGAATTCGGCATTGTCGGGGGGGGGGGGTATATTATGTTGGCCCAGGGGGGGGCAGTTACCCGGGCTTTTTTAAGTGCATCCAAAGCCCTGGTTATTATTTTATGGGCGTTATT
>Ga0172379_10001853_pt1 | contig 39955 bp, 83 predicted proteins | sample GrowelOW334metaG_FD_119756 | JGI IMG/M metagenome (GOLD analysis project Ga0172379, IMG submission 119756) | Groundwater microbial communities from an aquifer near a municipal landfill in Southern Ontario, Canada - Groundwater well OW334 metaG | ecosystem: Environmental > Aquatic > Deep... | reverse complement strand
TGTTAATGGTAGTTATAACATAATGAGAAAAGTATTTCCCAATGCGTTTGCGGAGGGAATAGAGGGTGTTGCCGTTCACCCATATAGAGTTAATCTATAGAAAATAAAATTTAAGAAACATAAACTTTCTTAGATTTTATTGAACGGTTTATCTGACTTCACATTTCTGTGGTTCAGCCCCGTATTTAATCAACTCTCACTACTTATCTTCAGCACAGTCCCGTTTATTCAAACGTTTCAAGTTTAAGCATAGAAACAAGTTGTTCAAAACTTGGAATATTATCTTTGTGATATCGTCCGACAAAATGTTTAGAGAACTCTATTACTCCACTTTTTTTATTAATTCTTCTTAGATTTAGAGACACTTCTCTAAGATCAGTTTTATATTCTGGAACCAATTCGCAAACGCCATAAAGATCATCACTTGCTTGATAACACTCTTTATGTGAGGGATCGTGAACACTAAGACTCCAAGGTATCCATTTTCCCCAATTGCTTTTAAATAGATTTGATAAAAAATTCATATGTTTAAATATTATTCTTTTGGTTCTATTTTTTCTTTGAATTTCTTTTCAAACTCATTGTTTTTCACCCAAAACATAATGTCATTATCGAGGTCCCACCAGAAATTAAATCTTTCTATGTAGAAATTATCTTTACCAGCAACAACTTCTGGAATTCCAGAAAATTCTTTCAGGCGATATTTTCTTTCGGACAAGTCTTCAAGAAAAGTTTTAATTTCTGATTTTATTGAAGAATCACAAAACACAGAAAAAACTTTTCCTTTAATAGGAACATCAAGATATGTATAGTTTACAATGTTTTTACGAATACGGCCCAAAGACTCTCCAAGGGCTCCGAATTCGAATTCTGCGCTTCCCATATAATCGAAGGAAAGAATTGAATCAATTCCATCTTTCCAACTTCTGTCGGAAAACTTTGCTCTTTGAATTAAATAAGGTGTTCTTTTCATTTTGTTTCGTTTTTTTACTACTTTATACGGAATCAAAAAGATTTTGTTACAATCAAACGTTTAATTTCCAATTAAAAGTTACATTTTTAAAATCATATTTATCCAGGCACCTATATCTATTGGTCTGTAAAATTCGTTTATATTCAATTTGAGGAATTGAAGTATAATATTGGTGCGCTTCATCATCTATGATTAAATAATGCTTTAGACCTTCTCTAATCTTGTCAAGAATGAACTTCTTTCTGTTATGCTGATCTCCAAAAGTTAGATTTTCGTTTATTTTTATTCCTCTTCCTTTTAAAAACTCTGCATATTGTTCTTCTGTAGAAAATTTAGAATTCCACCCAGATATCATAAATAAATCAGCACTATAATGTTTTATGATCTTATTTAATGCTTCTACAGAATATTTTCTAAATGGATTTTGATTATCTTTTTTATCACGAAAGCTCATGTCTTCGTAAGAACATAGACAACCATCTATGTCGAGAAATATAATAAAGTTATCTAGAATAATTTCTTTCATATAGGCAATTCAATTCTATTTAACAAATTCGTTGATACATGTGTATAAATTTCAGTTGTTTTAACGTTTGAGTGTCCCAACAATGTTTGGATTATACGAAGATCAACACCAGATTCCAATAATGTTGTAGCACAGCTATGTCGAAGCAAATGAAAGTGATATTTTTCTCCAATGTATTTTTTAACAATTTTATTGCAAGAACCATCAGAATATCTCAAAGAGAATTGGCCATTGAAAAGATATTCTTTTGGTTTAAATTTTAAATAATATTTTCTAAATAATTGTAATATTTTGTTTGATAGTGGTACAATTCGATCTTTTCTTCCTTTTGCGTTTTTAATATTAATGATCATTCGTTTTGAATCTACATCTTCAATCTTTAAATTAATAACTTCAGAAACTCTCATTCCAGTAGAGTATGCTACAGATATAATTGCTTTATGTTTTAAATTTTGAATTTTATCTATTTGTTTTAACAAAAAATCTTTTTCAATTATTTGTGGTAGCTTTTTTTCTTTTCGTGGGCGTTCAAAAGAAACCTTATCATAAGTTTTTCCAAGTCCATATTTATATAGAAACCTTATTGCATTTATTACTTGATTTTGTTGTGAAACAGAAGAAAAGTTATAATTATCTAAATAATTTTGAAAATCTTCAGAGTTTAAATGAATAATTTGTTTTCCCCCTATTGTTTCAATAAACTGTGTTATATAAAATAGATATATATTTTTTGTGTTTTCAGCATAATTTAAAAATATAAACTTTTGTTCACAAATCTTTATAATTTTTCCATTAAACATACATGTAAGTACTTATAAATTAATAAAATAAAAATTACTCATGATATATAATAGTTATAAATCAGTTTGCTAATTAGCGTTTCTTCCACATTTTAAACATAACGTTCTATACCCATTTGTTTGTATTAACTCATCTTTTGGATGGTCGCAAACCGATTTTATAACATCAGATAAATCGCAATTTTTATTTGCTTCTTTCATCTCTTTAAAACTATCTGACCCACAATCAGGGCATATATTTGCAAATAAGTTTATTTCTGGATTATCAAGTCTTTGCGACATATTTTCTTTAGTGCCAATCCATCCGCACCCGATACATTTATAATTTTTCTCCATTTATTTAATTTTTAAGTTAATAATTGCAAATAAAAACTTCGTTTATCTGTGTCCGTTATGGCTCATTAAAACGAAGCCATAACAGCAAATATAACCAATGCTGTCAGTGCTTCGTAGTAAAGTTTGTGCTAATTTGACCATAATTTTTATTTTTTTGCCCACGCACTTCAAATTTTTCAAATTTGTTTAGGTTTTAATTTTAGTATATAATCAGGACTTGGTAAATCTTTATACTCTCGTAATCTAAGAATTTTACCACCTTCATTATCTGTGCAATCACTTACCATTTCATTTTCTTCATAAACTCCACAATGACCATAATCATAACATTTTATTGATATTATATTTGCAGTTTTAGTTATTTTCATTGGATAAAAATACCCTTTTGTTGCATCTTCCGAAGTTCCACGCCATACTAAAATACAACCAATTTCAGGGTTATCTAAATGTTCAAACATATCAAGTTCACATAAATCTTTTATGGTTGGTGTATCATTTTCCCAATTAATTAAATCGGACAATCCAACTCTTTTTAATGGATATGTTTTACAACTATCTCTGTGTGTTATTATAACTTCTTTTAACATAAAATAAAAAATCCCTCCCTAAAAATAAAAATTATTACATTCGTATTTCAATTTAAGTTCAGTGTTGCACTGATTATATTTGCAGCCGTTATGTGCCATTTTGCTGCCATTTATTTATTGCTATTTGATGCCTAATTGTGGCAGCAAAACGTAACCCGCCCACGGGCTGAAATCGCACCACATAACACATGCTAAAACACATGCTACGTGATGCACTTCGTTGGAAATATGGTAAAGAACTCGACATAATTAAAAAATTTCCCGCCCTGTTACGGTTTTTCAAACCGTTTAATTAATCGTTATCATCGTTTTGAAATGATGAAATATCAGCTTCCCAGCCGTCAATTTTACCATTCTCGTCAATGTCCATAATAATGTAATCACCATATCCTCTTTCTTTTGGGCAAAGCAAACTAGGAACATAATCCTGTTCAATTGATAGCACCGTATCACCTTTATAATCTCTCAGGTAATAGCAGCCAGCGTCACATACTTTATAATGAACGTGTGCTTTAACGCCTTGTTTCCAGTTGGTAATAATACCCTTGTCAAGGTCAATTAATAAGTTCCACATATCACCTTCTCTACATGGAATTAAATCACCGTCAACATCTTCAACTCCGTTAACGGTTGCATCTTCCCAGTATCTAACACCAGCCTTTACAACTAATGTTGTTAGTTCTACTTCCTTTTTTACATTTACTTCTGTTTTCATTTTACTTTTGGTTTTTAAGGTTAAAAAAATAAATATGCCCTTCAATTTTTTAATTATTACAGTATCGCTTTTTACAGTTTTTATCGTTTGGCTGCACGTGTCTTAGCATCGTCCGTTACCTGCAATGCTCATCTCCAAACTTATCGGCAACCATCATGGCAAAATTGGCAATATCAGCACACTCGCTTATTATAGCCTCGTTGCTAATATCGACAAATTCTACCCCATCTGACACACTCCTTCCGTAATCAGCTTTTCTAAATCCATACAAAAGTTTTAATTCTTCCAATTCGGCTTCAATCCTTTCAATAAGCCAATCAATCTCGCACTTTTTCCACCCGCCCTTATGGTCATTTATTGCCAATTTTTTTTCCATCTCCGTAGCAAACCATGTAACAGAAGGTCGCACAGCAGGTAACAGCAAGTTAGCGTTATTGCCTGTTTTATTGGTTTTCGATGTTTTATTTTTCATATTAAAAGTTGTTTAAAAATGATACTATTGTGTTCCAAATGACGGCAACATCGCTAACTTGCGAACCGTTATCGGCAAGGCTGAAAAACAATATCAACCTTGAAGCAACGCCATCCAACTTTTTCACATTCTTTCCATGTCATCGTTGAATCTACTAAAAATCGTTTTATTGCATCTTTTCGCTGATAAGAGATGGTTTCTGTTTGCGAACCACCTTTTATATTTCCAATGATGTAATAACCTTTTAGAGTAGAAAGCCCAGCCGATAACACAGTATTAGCGTTATTGCCGTTTTCGTGGTTATTTGAAGTATTTTTCATTTTATAAAGTGTTTAGTAAATTGATAATTAAGTGCTTTTAAGTCGGCAACAAACGCCAATACTCAACGTTATGTGTAAGTTTAAACAGACACATACTCTGGAAAGTAATCTTTGACCAATTTTGAATTTGGGCAATTTGGATTATACCATACAAGTTTTTGACCTTCTTTTAAATCTTCTTTTATGCAATGTGGATGACAAGCCCAAATCAAAATGTAGGCGTTACCTTGTTCAAGTATAGCATTTACACCCATTGTTTGTTCTTTCCAACCTTCTGCATTTTGAAACTTAATACGCTTACTTTGGTCAAGATTACTAAGTGCTTCTATTAATTGTTTTGCTCTCATTTTTAAAATATTTAGTTAATAAAACCTACACATAACAAGGTGTATATTCAAGTTTGCATCAGCATTAGTGCATAATTATAAGTTCATCAAAGCAAACCTGAAATATACACCCAAACGTTAACAAACAGTTTGTTGTGGTAAGCATGATTTACACGCTACCCATTCACCATACACATTTTGAAACCTATGTTCGTCATTACATTTATCACAAACCGTTTTGCTAACATCAGATAAATATAAGTTTTTCATGTCCTTAATAAGATCACGAATTGTAACTTCGATATTTCTAATACGTATTATATACTCCATATCAACAAATTCAACAGCGTCACCCCAACAACAAGAGTGAATTTCGTTCAATTCTTCTTCAATTTTTAAAATTATTTTTTCTTTCATATATATGTATTTTTAAGTTAAACCTATATTTATCTGTGGTACGTTATGGCTAATGCTATTTGACAACAACCGATTTGCGACCATCCCACATATTAGCATCCAAGTCGTTCACTACATTTTCAGCAAAAGAAAATACTTTTTCTTTATCTGTTACTAATCCTGATACTCTTACAATTATTTTGCCTTTTTTCATTGATTTACGATTGTTCTTTAATTCCCATTTAAATATTCCAACTGAAAATGTTTTATTCCACCCTGTTTCAGTTAAACAATTTTCTTTGTCGTAATCGTGTTTTCCAACAAATTGAACATCTTTAATGTTGTACATAATTTTATATTTTTTAAGTTATTAATATGATTTATAAAGCACTAAGCCATAACACCGTATATAAAAAATAGCGGTTTTAGTGCTGTTTGCAAGGTTTGTACTCGTATTGTAATTTCTCATAGTTTGATAGTTTTGTGCTTCGTAGTCCGCTACTTTTCATATACGAACCGTTATAAAACAGTTTGCTCATAAAGTTTCCCAACATTCATCACAGAATATATTTGATTCTCTTTCCACTTCGATTTCCTTTTTACATAAAGAGCAAACCGATTTTATAACATCATGTAAATTTAATTCATCGACAAATACTTTCCGAATTTCATTACATAATGCCAAAATTTTGACTGCTTCTTCTTTGATGTTTATTACTCCACCATTTTTATCTGCTTCCATTATTGTTTGAAGATGATTTTCTAAGTCTGTTAATGTTCTCATATTAAACTAAATTTACATGAATACCGTTATAAACAATAAAAATTATTCATTAGGCATTAGTTCCTTTTTGATAATTTCTACCATGTCATTAAATGAAATTTTTTGTTCATCTGCTTGTTGTTGTATATATTCTTCACTTAGGTGTATGTAATTGGCACTCGGTTTTCTATTTTTAGAAATTTCATTTGATGCCTTAATCAACTGTTCTACTAACTTTTTCTGTTCCATAGTTTTTACATGTTTATAACAGCAAATATAAAACATTGCTGTTGTTATTTCTATTCACTTATACGTCAATTTTCAAGTTTTGTTTCATTTATTACATTTGTGTTGCAACGTTTTATATTTGTAACCGTTATCAAACATAAATCAGAAATGCCCCCAACAAGCGTTTTCAGTCCAACTCGTCCCCTTTTCTGATTCATTATATACTCGCTCTCTATTATGTGTTTCTTTACCACAAAGCACACAAACTTCTACATTGTCTCTATACCAATATTTACGTTTGCTAACAACAGGTATATTTAATTTTTTAACCTCGCGTTGGTGATATAATTTAGCATATTCTTCCATTGCTTCTATCATCCAATCATCACGCTCTTGATTAAACTTTACGTTTTCTTCATTAATAAATCTATTAATAACCTCTTCTTTTGTTTTCATATTTGTGCTTTTAAATCGATTAAAAAACTAAAACATACCTGTGACCCGTTAGCAGTAATATCATTTTTGTTCGTGAGCAACCCAACCATTTTGTTTTAATTCAGTTGCGTATTCGTGAATGATTTTATATTGCTCATATTGTTCATCTGTGCAATGATAAGAGTTAAATTTTTGCAAAAACATTTCATACACTATCATTTCAACAATATTAGGTGTTCCTCTATATGATTCCATAAGTGATTTGTAATTTTTTTCTTGTCCAAATGTTTTTGCAAAAAACAAAATGGCGTTTTCTACTTGTTCTTTACTTGCTTTCATATTTTTAAATTTATAGTTAAACAAAAATAATACATACTGCTAACAGCACCTATGTGCCATTAAAACGAGCGCATAGCTGCGGCACGTTATTTGCAATACTACATTATACGTTCTATTTAGCATTTTGTTACAAAAACATTAAAAAATCTCCACCGTAGTTTGGTATTTCATCTTCTATGTTTCCCTCACCGTATTTTACAAATTTAACCTTTCCATTGGGTTCTAATTTGTAACCAATGCTGTATCTATTATCTGGCTTTTGCCAACCTATCCAAAATACTGGTTGCATAAAATTTGGATTATCTGGATGAAAATTATTTTCCCAAGTATATTTTATTTCACCAAATTGTGTATTTATTTTCTTAACATTTTCATTTAATGATTTACCATAGTTTTTTACTTGGTCTATCATTTTTCTCATATCATTTTCCATAGTCTTTATTTTATATATAAATATTCAGATTTTTAAAAAGTTTTTGTCCAGTATTTCAAAAGAGCATTTGCACAACTTTACTGTACTGGTTATAACAAGGTGTATAAGAAAGTTTGCTATAAAGTTCAGTGGTAATTTTGAAAGTCTATACAAGCAAACCTTCTCATACACCAAACCGATAGCAACCATTACCTATCCCACATTGTTAAAGTCGTGTAGAATTTGATAAAGCTGAATGTCACACTCGGCATTTTTTGTTTCATTGTAAATTTCATCATATTTTCGTTTGGCATCATTGTAATTATCAAATTCAAATACTTCTGATACCATCCAATCCCGTACAGCGTAACGGTTGCTAACAACAGATATATTCAAATTTTTTACTTGCTCCTGTGCGCATTCATTCCATACTTGCAATAGTGCTTGTTTTACACTTACACTCTCTGGGTAAGCTGTTGTTTCTTGTATTTCTTTAATTCTGTCTGAGTTCATATTATTTAGTTTAGTGTTTCAATTCCATAAAAAACCGATTACATACCTGCAACCGTTATAAACAAGCTATACAAGCGAGAACCATTTTGCTATAGCTATTGGCCATTCTTGTGAATATTCTCTTATTTGTTCAGTATCAAACTTTATTAAAATGTTTGTATTTTTTCTTACTGTTTCATCGAATAAAATCTTGTTATCATCAATTAATAGCCAGTTTATAACACCGTGTATAGTGCATGGCTTTTTTTCTGTCTGTTTGTTACTTTCATTCATTCTATTAAGTTTTTATGTTATTGATATTTTGTTGCTATTTATATGCCACGACACCATACACGTAGCCGTTAGCAACCATTATAGATGACGTATATCGGTTATTGATAATATTGTACCATCATTATAAATAAAAAAACCATTTCGTGCTGCATCTTCATTGATTGCTTCTATATAGGTTTGCCTATTAGCACCACCCTTATTTAAGTATTCAACTAAATAACGGTTGCTAATATCAGATATACGCAATTCTTTTTCTGCGTTGTCTGAAATAATATCTTTATTTTTAACTTTTTTCATATCTATTTAATTTTATTTTGTGCTTCGTTTGACATTTTATCTTTAATTTAAATATTTGTAATTCTAATGAAGTTTTGTGTTCGGAAACTTTGCCAAGCCGAATACCGTTAGCGTTCATTGAAATCAGCACACTCTAACGGTTCATAATACTCTTTACAGTGTTCGCATTGATCTTTACATTTTCTATTACCTTCAATTTGCGACTGGCAATAAAAATCTCTGTTAATACCAAATAAACGCAATTTTTTTTCTCGCATCCATCGGCATAGCATTTCATATTGATACTGAATTTCTTTTATTAAGTTATTCATAAAATCATTAATTTATTATTTTATACGTTATATTTAATTTTTTGTTATAAACATACAGTATTGGATTCCCGATTCTCCACCAACATTTCCGTGTGCCCCTCTATACATAGGTGCTCTTTGTAGCTGCTCCAGCGGTGACTTAATTTATGTATCGTGTCTAAACAGCACATCGGTCTTAATGTACCTCATTAGTCGAACTGTATGTGTTTTTAATTTCTTTTTTTATAATAATCTATGAAATCAATCACAGCTTCCCATACTTTTTCTATGGTATTACCCAATTGCATTGTCCATATTCTTCTGGCATGCATCTCTTCAGCAGAGTTTATTTCAATAATACTGTAATCATTGTTGATTATATCAATACACTTATGAGCTGCAGGAATGAGCCAGCTCCAATTTTCGTGGTATTGCAACCCTTTGTTATCTCTACAAAGAAACGCATCTTTTCCTAATTTTTTAATTTGATTAAACTTTACAAAGGCAGATGTATCAATTGTTTTTTTCCAACCTGCATCTCTTTTGTTTCCGTGTTTATCTATTTTTAATATTTCTGGATGATTCCATGGAAAATAAGTATATCCCATGAATTGTGCAATTTTTTTATTTCCACTTATAATGTCCTTTTTTTCCATTTCAGTTTATATTTATATACAAAGTTATAGAAAAATTTTGATAAAACAAAAAAAATTTCTATATTTGTAAAAAAAAAACAATTTACAATGAAAGCAGAATTACAAGAAAAATTATTTAAAAAATATCCAAAGTTTTTTGAACACCTCAAAGGATATGAAGGACCCATTTTGCCGATTCAATTTGGAATTGAATGTGGTGATGGATGGTATGTTCTGATAGATTCTTTAATGGATTGTATACACAGTTATATAGAAAATAAAGAAAAGTATCCAGACACACAAATAAAATCAAAGTTTTGGAGAACTGTTCTTCCAAAACTGAAATATAATTTTAGAAATTCAAGATGGACTTGGAGAACTCTACATAGATTCGAAAAGAGTTTAAAAGAAGAAAACATTCCAGCTCCAATTGTGCAATTAGATCAAGTGAAAGAAAAATTTGGAGGCTTAAGATTTTATATTACTGGTGGAAATGAATATATAGATGGAATGATAAGATTTGCTGAAGAAATGTCTTATAAAACTTGTGAATTGTGTGGCTCCACAGAAAAAATTGGATATACCAGGGGATGGATTATTACAGTGTGCAAAAAGTGTTTCGATGAAGGAAAAACAAATATGAAAACCTGGGATCCAATTGAGGAGTGAACTACCCGCTACCCTAAAGGGATAGCGGCTTCTGAAGAGGGGCTGAGTTCACAAGACAACGTTCTTAGAAATATGGACTACGATAGTTTGGTCATGACACCTGCGGTTGACGCATCAGACTGCTGCTCTGTCACTTAGCTTTAAGAAAAACTGAGGTAAGGTTTGGTGAGCTAAGTTTAAAAAGCCTTATTATCTTTGTCGAGATGAGGTCGGATTTTCAACTTGGTAACAGAGTTGAAATACGCACAACCTGTTGAAAAACAGAGTGTTTATTTGGAAACGAATTTTTAAAAGAAAGGAGAAACAAAATGGTTTATGTTTTAAGCAAAGAAGGAACACCTCTAATGCCCTGCTGTCAGGCGATTGGAAGGCTTTTGCTTAAACAGGGTAAGGCAAAAGTGAAGCGTACTGTGCCTTTTACCATCATACTGAATTATGAAACAACGAGTTACACACAGAAATTGACTCACGGAATTGACACGGGAAGCAAAAAGATCGGCAGTGCCGTCACGAATGAAAAAAACGAGGTTATTTACGTTTCAGAAATTGAGATCAGAAACGACATTTCCGAGAAGATGACACAGCGTTCAAAGTACCGCAGAAACAGGCGTAACAGAAAAACTCGTTATCGTAAATGCAGGTTTTTAAACAGAAAAAACAGCATCCAAAATGATCGTTTTTCACCAACGATGAAAAGTAAAATTGATAGCCATTTGAAGGAAATTAATTTTGTAAAATCGATTTTACACATTACAAACACCATCATTGAAACAGCAAGTTTTGATCCACATGCTTTTAAAAATCCTGAAGTTTTAAACAATCCGATATTGTATCAACAGGGCATCAACTATGGGTTTGCTAACACAAAGGCTTACGTTTTAGAGCGTGACGGTTACAAATGCCAAAACAAAGGTTGCAAAACCAAAGAAAAACGGTTAGAAACGCATCATATTATTTTTAGAAAAGACAAAGGTTCTGACGATGCTGAAAACCTTGTAACGCTCTGTAAATGTTGCCATGATGGAGTACATGACGGAACGATTAAATTAAAATTAGCAGGTAAAAAGAAGGGCACTTTAAGTCATTCTACGCAGATGAATTGCATCAGAAAACAGCTATTAAAAACGCTTCCTGAAGCGGCAGAAACTTTTGGATTTATCACAAAGGAACATCGTCAAAAGATGGGTTTACCAAAGGAACATTATTTTGATGCTGTAAGTATTGCAAGACAAGGGAAAGACGTTACTTTTGCAACGGATGATTTACTACAAAAAAGGTGTGTTTCCGATGGTGATTATCAGCTCAGAAAAGGAGTTCGATCAGAGCAAATAATTCCTGTCAGGAAGATCAAAGGATTCCGTAAATTTGACAAGGTAAAATACTGTAAAAATGAGTATTTTATTAAGGGCAGAATGGCAACAGGATACGCGATTTTAATGGACATTGAAGGCACAAAGATTGATTTAAAACCAATTCCAAAATTCACAGAAATGCGAAGGATTAGTGCGAGAAAAAGTTGGATGATTTTTAGCAAAAAATTCGCGGCATGAAAAAACAAAAAACATCGCTTACATCCGCTTGCCTAAAGGCGAAGCGGGTTTATGCTCAAATAGATAAAAAAAGGGGCATTTTTAGCCCCTTTTTCACTTATAAAACTCATCTTTTCGTTTGTCCAGAAAGTCCAAAGCAAACAGAACAGAATCAAACTCTGCTTGATCATAATCATCAATAACACCATCTTTTTCTTGGTATTTATTGTACATGTCCAAATCTGCAATTCTTAAATCTATTGGTTGAATAGCATGTCCAACAGAAAATCCAAATTTTTTTGTATCCATGCTCCTTACGTAGATAGAATGGAATATTCCAAATTTTTCTCTCAACCACTTTAAAGCTCCAGCAACAGTCGGCCTCATTTTTTCAAAACCAAGTTTTACCATTAATCCAAACGCCTCATCTGGCACAACGTTTAAACCTTCAATTCTCATGTTTTTTTCAACAATAGCTCCACATTTAAAACAAAGACCATTTAAATGATTAACGTATCCAAATTGATGTTCTTCCAAAAGTTTTTTACATTTTGGACAATATGCTTGCATTTTTATGGATATTTCTTCAATTATATAACTGTCATCATAAAATGTTTTTTCTTCTCCATCATCTTTTTTAATTACATATGCAGAACCAACATATTTATCAAATTCATCAGAAACCACCCCAACAACATTTCCAACACAAACAAAACACCCCTCTTCTGCATTGGTAACTTTAACTTTTGAATCTTTTCTTATCATGACACTTCTCCTTCATAATTAATTTTAACAATAGGAAGTATAGTTAAAGTGCAATACTTTAGTTCTTCTTTGTGCTTTTTTATTTCTTCTATTGCAGCATCCATGGAATCATGCTCAGATTCCACCATTCCATGTTCGTTATCAACTGGTTGCAAAATAGATCTATATAAAGTTTTGTTATAATATCCATCCAAAACTGTTTTTTGCAAATGTTCTGGAGAAATTACTTCATAAATAATATACTTCATTTTTTTAAAAATTAATCGTTTAAAAACCTCTTGAAAAATTTCATGTTATCAATTGAAACATGCCTCATCTTTGATAGGACTCTTTTATAATCAACAACAGACAAAGCATATGCTTTTGGGTTTGTATTATATGGATAATTCCAAAATCCAGTTCTTTCATAACGCTCTTTTTCTTTTCTGAAATCACGAACAGAATTTTGCAATCTTAATTTTGTAATATAAAGGCAGGCATAATATACATATTCATACTCTCCTTGTTCCATCATTTCAAGTACATATTCAACCAACTCTCTTTCATTTTGAACGTTAACCGCTGTGTTTCTCACTTTTGAAGTAATGGAAATTTTTGGATCTTCGAATGAAATAGAAAAAATAATTTGTTCCCCCCTTTTATTGTCATATTTCCAGTGACCCTGTAATCTTTCGATAAAATGAACGGAAACTCCTTTTCCAACAAGAGAATATCCATAGGGAATTTTATCGTTCCCACTGAATAACTCAACTGTTTCAATATATTTACAGCATTTTTTAATCATTAACAGTATTTTTTTACCTATACGAAAAAATTACAAAAAAGTTTTCATATTTATTGAAAAAAGAATAAAATGCAAAAAAACATTCTTCTTGAATCAAATATAAATGAAATTTATAATCTTATTAATGAGAATCAAAATTCATTTGACAGTGTATGGTTTTCAATTAAAGAAAAGATCAACAATGCTGTAAAAAACATAAAAAATAAAGAAGAAGCAGTTGAATTTGTTACAAATGTTTATAAAAAAATAAAACACCTACCAGATTCAATTAGAAAAAAAACAATTAAATATACCATTGCACTTTTAATTTCAGATTTTGGATTCACCGCAATAATGGCAGCTCTTCCAGGTGAAGTAAAAAGTCCAGAAAATAATATAGAAAAAGTAGAATACCAATCTATAAAAACACATCCAACACAGTCATCAGATTCATTAAAAAACTTCATAAAAAAAGAAGAAAAACTTTCATTGAGAGCTTATACAATTAAATCTAATAAATCTCATCCATCAGGAGATGGAATGATAACTGTCGGCTGGGGACACGCAGAAAGAAAAGGACATTCTAAATTCAAAAAAGGACAGAGAATAACAAAAGAACTGGCACAAAAACTTTTTGATGAAGACATAAAAGAATCAGAAGAAGGGTTAAATAGAATTTTAAATGATTGGGATGAAAAGGGGATTAAACTGCAGATAACTCAAAAAATGTACGATGCTATGGTTTCTATGATTTTTAATATGGGGATAAGCAACTTTAGAAAATCAGACTTTATTCAACTTGTAAAACAAAACAAATTCCAAGAGGCAAAAAACAAAATCCTATCCACAAACATTACTTATCCAGGACATAAATTTAGAAGACAAAAAGAAGCTGAAATGTTTGACAATGGCTTAATTGCACTTATGTTATCTCCAACATTAAGAGAATATATAAGAAGGGAAATTACAAAATTGTTGTCATAAAAAAAGCCAATTTTGCAATTGGCTTATTTTCAATTAGTTACTATAGTTCCGATAAAAGCAACATTTCCTTATCCCAAGCGCCCAGGATCTGCCAATAGAATCCAAATGGAGATTGCACCAATAAAATTGGATCTCTTTTTTCGTAAGCTTTTTTAAAGTCTTTTGCTTCAGCAATAACATAAAATATAGGTTTTTTTCCACAAATTTCATCCAATTTTTTTGTGTATTCTTTCATAACAGAAACAGCTTCATCTGGAAATTCTGGAATGAAAATATCAGAAGTTTTCATAACCAATTCATATTTTTCCAAAAGATTTTCTATTTTCTCATCAGTTGTGTTTGGATATTTGTCAAAGAATTCCTTAAATTCGGCATATTTTTTTCTGTTTTCTAATCTTTCAATAAGCGCAACAACTTCTCTTTTTGCATACTCCTGGGCAATTAACTTTTCTTTATCTTTAAGAATTTCAATCTTTTCATCAACCATAGCTAAGGAAAATGGAGTTGGAATTGTTTCCAATTCATTAAGAACATCAATTGGTTTAACTTTAACTTTTTTTGGCATAATGGGAACACTAAGTTGTTGTCTTACTGTTCCATCTGGTGCAATTGGGTCTTGTTGAGTAAAGGCAGTTGTAAAAGCAATTGGAGTTCCAATGAATCCATTGTACTGACTTGCCCAATTTTTGAAATCAAACAAATAAGTGTCGTTTAATCCACAACTTGGAACAAAATTAATAGTTGAACTTTTTGTTTCTTCTTTCTTCTTTTTGCTCTTACCTGCAAAAAAATCGATTAAAAAATTTTTCTTTTTCATTTTTTTTAATTTTTATTATCTTGATACTTCTTCTATTGAATTCTTAGGTTCTGCAAATACTTGCTTTGCTTTTTTATATACTTTTTCCATTGCCTCTGCATAAGCCCAATTCCAAGAACTTGACCCTCCAGAAGCTTTATTGTTTGAAGACTCTTTTTGAGATTTCGCCCATTTCAAAAAATTATCAATTTTTTGTTTTTCAGTTATTTTTTTGTTTTCCATAATTTTCTCCTATTGCGTTTATAACTTTTTGCCAAGCATCTTCTAATCCTATAACACCGTGTGCATCAAACCACTGAAAAATACCATAATAGCTTTTTTCGTGAAGAGTAATTAGTTTTTCAATCGCAGGAATAAGTTTATTCCAATCAGAATGAAATTTAAATGTAGTATCAAGCTCAATTGATCCATTTGATCTCCAAACTCTTCCTTTGTCTGGAAAAGAATTGTCAATCTTCCATCCCATAAATTTTGCAATTATAACATTTCCAGATTTAATATCCATTTTTTTAAAATTGTTTTGCAAATATAAGAAAAATTTCTTAACCACCAAATGTTTTTTCAACTATTTATTTAAAAGCTTTATGTTAAAAAGAAAAATAAAAAAACAAAATGGATATTCACTTAACTAGAATCGAAGGATACCACAGTCCAAACGAAGGAAGAATAATAGGTAATAACAACTATACTATTATAGAAACAACAGTTAAATCACTTACAGGAAACTCTAATCTTACAACTTCCTATTGGACATCTGGATCAACTGGATTATATTCTATAAAAGCAATTGCAGATAGCGGAAATACTTTAGATGCAATAGGAAATTATAGTATAGCTCACGGTATTAATACTATTGCCAGTGGTTTAGCTAGTCATGCTGAAGGTTGGGCAGATACTAATAAAAGTTCTTATTCGATAGCAATTGGGAAAGCAAGCCATGTTGAAGGAACTAAAACAACTGCTATTAATGATTATAGTCATGCTGAAGGTATAACTACAATATCAAGTGGGGATGGAAGTCATAGCGAAGGAGAATTAACCATTGCAATAGGTGAAAGTAGTCATTCAGAGGGATGGAATACTACATCGATAGGAAATTTTAGTCACTCAGAAGGTTATAATACAACCACCATAGGAACAAGTAGTCACGTAAGCGGACAATATAATGTTGCAAACGCTGATTATTCTCAAATAATTGGTGGTAGCGGAAATACGACATATATTAACGCAATAGGAAGTGTAATTATTGGTGCAAGCGGTGTGACGGCAATAGCACCTTATACAACTTATGTTGGTAAACTTAATATTAAAGCATTAGAAACTGGAACATCTGTTAATAATTTAGGAATTGATTCTAATGGAAATATTGTAACAGCATCGACTACTTCTATTAGTACGTATAAAATATATACGGCACTATTAACTCAAACAGCAGAAACACCAACAGTAATCGTCTTAGAAAATACATTAGGGAACGATATTGTTTGGTCAACTAATGGTGTTAACCCAAAAGTTACTGGTACTTTAGCTAACGCTTTCCCATTTGATAGAACATGGTATATTGTTGGTGATGGGAAAGATGGTAGTACTAACCTGATGAATTGGGTTAGTGATAGTTCGTTCGATATAGGTGGATCGTATAATCAAATGATGAATACCCCAGTTGAAATAAGGGTTTATAATTAAAATATAATATATGAATTTTGAAATAAATAAAAACGCAACTCTACCAAGTTTAGTATTTCAGCTTAATTCATTATCTTAATTTTCGAAATTACATCTTTAACACTTGATAAAATTTGAGTATTATAATCAATAGTATCAAGTGTTTCTCCCCCAATTCTTACAACATTAGACTGAAACTCATGAAATTTTGGGGTACAGTCGCTTATCATTACAACACGTGTTCCAAGAGCCCAGGCCACCCAAGCAAGTCCAGATGAAACTCCCATAAAAAACTTACAATACTTTAAGTCTTGAATTCTATCACTTAAAGTAGCATCTCCAGTTTTGTTTATTATATTTATCAGTGTAGTTGGTTCTTTTGAAATAACAATAACTTTATATCCTACAGAGTTTAAAAAATCAACAACAATTTGCCATCCCCCAATTTCTTTCCACTCTTTCGTTGAAGAACTAGCATGTTCTGATATACATACATATTCTCCTCCATAATTTGGAACAAAATCAGTTGATGATATTTTTGGCACAATTTCAACATCTTCAAGACCCAAAGATTTACTTGCAACAAATTGAAGGGGTACGTTGGTAGATATAACTGGACAATACTTTTTATTTAATTCAGTTGTTGCACCAATGTAATATTGAGCGTAGACATTGTTTATTTGCGTATTGGGAACCGCAAATAATATTTGTGGGCATTCCTTCTCGAATAAATAATTATGAAATGTAGAACAAATAACGTGGCAATTGTGCTTTTTTCTAAATTCTTCAATATATGGCATCCAGGCAATATTATCTCCCAGGGCATAAGCATCGATTTTTATAAATACTGTTTTTTCTTTCAGATCAATAATTTCAGAGTGTAACAAATCATTATGAGAATTAAAAATTTGTATAACCCAGTTGGTATACCATTGTCTTTCTCCAAATACAGTTTGATTTATTCTACATTTTTTGATTGTAACTATTTCCTTTGAGTCAAAATCTATAAAAAACACCTCAAATTCTTCGTCTATTGAATTATCTCCTATTATTGTGACTTTGGGACTGTCTCCAGTCAAAGGAAGCCTGGAAACGAAGCTAATGTCAAATTTTAAATCCATTATGATTTAAAAGTTTTTAAATACCTAACCAATTCAATAAAATGTTCATGAGGCATTTTTATTTTCACATCATTTGCTGAGTAATCATCTTCTGGAACGTAAAGAAGCGTTACTTCTTCTGTAGGAGTTTCATCAACCAATTGAATGTTATGGTTAAAAATTTCCCAATGAGATTCTGGTGATTCAGAATTAAATATGTTATTTAAATCTCTTTTTTTCATTATTTTGGACAGATTGAGGAATCTTCATCACAATTTTTTTCACATTCCATTTCGTCTCCATCTGGATATGGGAAAATTTCATCAACATCAATTTCAATCTCCGAAAATCCAATTTTTCTTATAGCCCCATTGTTATTTAATTTGTCATTTATTTTTTGTTGAGCTTTTATTTTTTCAAGAATTTTTATTTCAGAATCAATTTCTTCAAGGAGCCAATCAACAGTAATTTTAAAATCATTTTTTTTGCTTTTAATAATCATATCATATTTCAGTTTCATCATAGATATGCTGTTGTATATATGTGCCCCAGTCACTTCGCTCTTATGAAATTTTTCTATTATTTTATGGTCAATAAAAACTTCAACATCTTTTTTATCTTTTAAACCAAAATTGAACTTCAAAGATTTGAGAATAATTTTTAAAATATTGTTTTTTGATAATTCATCAAATATCATAACCTTATCAAATCTTCCTGGTCTTTGTGCCGCCAAATCCAAGAGAAATGCAGAGTTGGTTGTGGCAAGTATTCCAACATCTTTTGGAAGTTTATCTGTTCCATCCAATATATCAAGAAAGCTTTGTAGCGTATTTGAATATCCACCAGAATTTCTTGACCCCAACGATAAGTCCAAATCATCAAAAATTATTATAGATGGTCTAAGTAAAACTGCAAGATTCACTTTTTCGCTTAAATATTTACATATGGGAGTTTTAATTACTGTAACTTTATTTTTTTTAAGTTCATTCATAAGCGCCAAACAAGCTTCTGTTTTTCCAGTTCCAGGAACTCCAACAAGCAAATATCTCAGTAGTTCTTTGTTGTTTTCATAAACATTTACAAACATACCTAAGTCTTCCATTTGTTTTTTGGGAAGGTATATGTCATCCATTGATCTTTTCTCAAGTTTTTTTATGTCCCACTGAAATACACCAGGGGGCATTGTTATATATGAACCAGCCAATTCACTTTCTTTCAATGCACGTTGAAAAAGTTCTTCGTAAATATAAACGTTCTTAAAATCTGTTGTTTCTGCAGATGAAATAAAAATTTCGTAAAAAATTTCTCCATTGTTTTTATAAATGGTAAATCCCATTTTTATTGTTAACCCAAGAAACTTAAACCACACTTCTTTTGTTCCAAAAGTTCCGAACAATTCAATTGTATCAACAAATTTTTCTCTTATCAAACCGATCATTTCAACACCATCTTCTTTTTGTTTTTTCTTACTTTGAAAAACAACATTAAAATAATCAGAGAATATTTTAAAAACTGCTAAATTATAATTTTCTGAATAATTTAACCTATCTTTGAATTTGTTTTTCCTCAAATCCAATAAAGACCCCTCTTCTATCATAGAAGTTCCTGGTTCTACTTGCATATTGCTTAACGTAAATTCTTTTCTTTTCATTCTTTTTTTTAACGAGTTTAAAAACACATTTTCTATTTTTAGTTTTTTTGGTATTGACATTTTATAAATTTATATTTTTTTGATTAATTACTATGTAATCGTTTTCTTTTTTGTTCGTGATGTACTCTTCATATTTTTGAAAATCTAAAAATTGAAATTTACCAACCAATGTATCACTATTGAATTGTAAAACGCATCCTTCGTTTTTGTTCCAATATCCAAGCATAGCAAAAGACATATCTTTATCTGATTTTTTATAAAACTTAAAATGATAATAAGGAAAGCTTTTCTCTATGTTTTGAAATGATTCTCCTACATTAACATTTAATGGAGTTTCATAGTTATTACCCTCTTCTTTAAAAGAAAGATTAAGTGCTAAAATTGCAAATAAAATAAATATTTTTTTCATAATTTTTTGGATTTAAATTAAAAGACAAATAAATAAAAAAAAAATGAGAAAACCAATAGATTTCTCATTTATTTTTTGCTAATATCACATAGACCAGAGCTTGTGAGTTTTTTATACCTTGTTAGATCAATATCTCTTCCTCCTGGCATACCATTATCTATCCATTTAAAAACGTCTTTAAGTATCCATTCAGTTTGTTTAACAAGCTTTTCGTTATCTCCAAAATATTCCCCATCTTTCCAATTATCATAATCATCCATTTGAAGTCCAATAAATATTGAAGATTTAAGCGATATCCTTTTCATTGCATTTTCAATAGCACTTTCATTTGGAATTAATTGTTTGATAACTTTCCAATTTCCATCTTCTAAAAGTTCTTGGATGATCGCTTTTTTTAAACCAAAACATTTAACTGATGGGGTGCTTTTAAATATTTCTATTGCCTGGTCTATTGTTATAGACGGTTGATCTTTGATTTTGCAATCTCCGTTTTCATCCAGCTCATATAAAGCAGTGGTATAGTTGCTAATTAAATATAATTTTTTCATGTGATTATTTCTTTTTACATTTTTGACATTCATCTCCAATGTGATTCGTCATTTGAAAACATTTTTCACAGAATTTTAATACAAATTCTTCTTTTTTAAAATCGTTTTCATCGCCTTCAACAACTATTGTAAATTGTGGAGGTAAAATTTCAATTTTTCCATCATCAATCCAATTGAATCCCATTAATTGTATTTCTGGAACCTTTTTTTTCATTTCAACAAATTGTTTTATCATTGCATAAAAATTTCCGCAAATCATATCACAATTTTTTTCATTTATGATATTTGTAAAATCTTCAAAAGATCTTATTTCATATTCTTTTGGTTTTTTCTTTTTAGCCATTGAAGTTTTTTTTATCTGGTAAAGTTGAAGTAACATTACCTGGGACACCTTTAATATCTGTTTCAACGCCGCATTCGGGGCATTTAAATGTTATATAAACATATGGGGTTGAACCACGATAACAATGATGATAAGTTTTATATAAATCTCCAGCTTCAACAAACAATATGGCACCACATCCACCATCACCATTTCCAGAACCAGTGCAGGAGCATTCTTTTGCCCAACCTTTTTGTTTCCTTCCTTTTTTTATTACTTTCATAAAAATTTATTTTATTTTTTTTGAACTTCTATGATATCTGGGTTCATATAGATATGCATAAGTGTTCCAGCTTTTTTGGAATCTAAACATATAAATCTTTTTGCCCCTTTTCTTTTTAAATAGCAAGGAACTACAAAATAATGAATATATTCAGATTGTTCTAAAAGTTCTTTTTTTTCTTCTTCTGATTCTACTATGATTTTCATAACTTTATTTTGACATTATATAAGGAAAATAAATCGCCCCACCAGATTTAATCATATTGTTTTCAGATTTCCACGACTCTTTTAATGCATCTGAAAACACAGGAATTCTATCAAAACCGTTTCCTTCGAACCATGTCCATGCACGGCTCAACACTCTTTTTCTGTTTATTTCTTTTGGAAATTCTACCAACGATAAAGAACTATTTATCTTTTTGTTGGAATATCTTTCAATTAAACTCTTTTTTGGTTCCATTCTTATAAAATATTATCACCTGAAAAAATTTTAAATCTCAAAACTTCTCCTTGGTTTTTTAACACATCATTTCTCATTGTATTGAAATTCGGCACATTAATATCAACCTTCACTTTTTCATACCATTCTTTAAGTGGCCTGGCATAAATTGTTCCTTCTGTATGCGACTTATAAATAACCATTTTTTCTCCAGTTGTTGTATGCTTGGCAACGCACATTGGTTCATATAAACCACCTTTATAGTGCTGATAAATAATTCCTGGAATTGGCTGCGTTAATTCTTCTTTATTTTTCATTTTTTTCAATTTTCGATTCAATATATTGTAAATCTAATTCACATAATTTTTCATAATATTGGTTAACCAATTCGTGATATTCGTTTGAAGACAACTCACGCATTATTTGACCATAGGAAATGGCATATGATCTTTTTATTGCAAAAATTCCTTCAAACGAAAAGGAGTCATAATGACATTCCCAATTTTCCTTTCCACACAATCCGTTTTTAAGATATATTTTTTATAGTTCTTTGAACTTTTTTCTTTTTACACAAAAAGTAAACCTTCTACTTTTTGATTTATAATCACAAAAGTCTGTGGAATATTGTGCTTTTATGGGAAATATGCTAATTTTATCTTTATCATCATCTATTCTAATAGAGAATCCAGGTTCTTTGCCAAAATCACTTTCACAAGGAACCTCTACTATTATCTGCTGTGTTAAATTAGACATTCTTTTTTTGCATTTTTCTTTGAAGTCACAAACATCTATTACTGTTTTTTCTCTGTTTAAATTTTCTGTTTTTGCAACTCTCAAAAGATTTTCAAAAGCTTCAATTAACTTTTTTTTAGTTTCCATTTTCAAGGGGTTTAAGTTCTTCAATTAAAATTTCTGTTAATAATTTTTCTGCATCAATAAAAAATCTGAATTTTGGTTCCCCAACAACCCACTTAACTGGTTCATTGAGCCAATTAATATAACCTTGTTTGCCATATATTTTTTTTAGTTTCTTTTTAATTTTTCTAGGCAATTTTTTTATACAATCTTTTCTTATTGGAAGAGTTTTTGTTATACTCTCAACAACTTTTGTTTCCATTTTCAATTCTATTTCTGGTATTTTTTCCATATTATTGTTTTTGTTTTATTCCCATTCTATACCAGAACCAGGGTTCTTGTATTGTTAATTCATCATCAATATATCTTCCAACACTCATAATGTAGTATGAGTAAATATAAATTTCCAATCCTCTTTCAAGAAACTTTAAAACATCATTTCCCAGGCCACAAACATCCTTGCTTCTAAATGTTGATACTGGATATTCCCCCAACAGTTTTTCTCCTTTAAATTGATGGAAACTAATATGTGGTGTCGCATAAACCACTTCACGTTTAAGTAAATTGTTTATTATATCAAAATTTTGCGGAAAAGAACTGTTGTTTCCAAGTTCCATTAACATAGATGCCTCATTTATTGTTTTTAAAGAGTTTTCTTTAATTACTTCAAAAGCATCTTCTAGTTTTATTTTTTTTGAATTGAGAACGTAATCATCCCCAACTTTCACCATTGCGTAAGATAAATCCATATATTTTAAAATTAAAAGACAAATATAAGAATTTATTTTATCTTTTCAAACAAATTACTCAAAAATCTTTATACGAGGCTTCTCCCATATACATTCTAAATTATTCCAATACTTATGAAATTTTTTTAGTCCATCTTCTGTGTTCAAATCAAAAATGGGATTATCGTAAGGTCCAGCTGGCTCCAACACTGCAAATGAAAATGGAGGAGTCTTTTTTCCTGCACCGCTTATACACAATTTAGCTGGCCTTTTGGTAGTTTTAACATAATTCTTTATATTAGAATTTTCCATACAATTCATGCTTAAAACAAACAAAGTTGGACTGGTCTAGATAATTCTTCTTTTAGCTTTGCGTGAAGCTTTTCTAAAAATACTTCTTCTGGATGTGTATCATATACAATAAAACCCCAAGGTTCACAATAAGAAAAAATGTCTTTAAATAGTTTTTCAAACTTTTCTTGCTCATACCTTTCTTTAATTAGATAAAAATCAAGCCTGTTATGAAAATCTTGTATCTCTTGAATGAATTGAGTATCGCATCCTACTTCTTTTTGAAAATTTCTCAATTCTTTTCTAAAACCTCTTTGAAACTCTATGTGTTCAAACCACTGTAATTCGTATTGAAAACATTCTTGAATATAAGCTCTTAGTGCAACGAAAGTTTTTCTAACATTCATTGGTCCTTTAAGGTTGTGGCTAAGTTTATTTACAAAATAATCACTGTTTATTTTTTTCAAAAAACTTTTAAGAGTTGTATCCTTTCCCATGGCACCCCAATAGTAAGAAAAGTCATAACCATAATCATCATCTGAAATAATTATTTTTCCCTTTCCATCTCCAAATTCCTGAAGAATTATATCTGTATATCCAATTCTAATGTGTTCCATACATTATTTTTTTTCTTCTTTTTCTAGTTTTTCTTTTAATTGTTGAAGAACAGTTAAATCTCCAAAAGTCACCTTGTGGGGTTTATTAATTCTCTTGTCTATAACTTTTTCCTCTTCTGGAGTAATATTGTTCTCTGATTTTAAATTTTCGATCACTCTGTCGGCCACCATCCTTTTTCCAAGCCAGTTCATGTGTCCATCTCCACGCAAAAGATTATTTGCATAGAAATTGTAAAGCTGCTGATGTACTTCTTTACAAATATATTTATCAGATTCGGCGCTCTCAATGCCAAGAATTTTTTCACCAAGCTTTTTTCTAACAGGATGCTCAATTGTTTGTGGAACCATAACCTCACCTGGTTCTTGTGTTTCCGTGTTAATTGTAAAAGCCTGTTTTAAATAAGCACCAAACTCTTCTGGGGTTGTGTCAAGCATAGCCTGCATTGCTTCTCCTTTGCTTGTCAATTCAATACCTGATATGCAACAAAAAATTGGCTTATCATCTTTTTTATCCCATATAAACGTAGCCTTATCAACAGGAAAAAAACTTCTAATTAAATGAGTGATAAATTTTTTACCACTTTCATTTTTGTAAATTTCCTCTATCCTTTGATAGATTTCCTCTGTGGTTTTTAAAACTTTTTTATCCATTTTATTTTTCATTAAAACTAAACATTAAAACACCTGTAATAAACATTGGAAACGCCAACGCCCATAAAACTAATGTGCTATTTAATTTAATTGCAACATCACAAATTATTAAAAAAGAAACTATATTAACAAATGATGTTGTTCCTATTCTCCACAAAAAACTTTCTTCTCCAACACTTTTGTGTAAATCACTAAGTACCATTATAAGTACAATTAAAAAAGAGAACACAAGGGATGAAATAGATGCTGGTTCATTTAATTTAATAGCGGCATGTGAAATAGCAGCACAACAGACTAAAAAAGTTATCGCTGATACTATTCCTCTTATTATATAATTTTTTTCCATATTATCCTATTTCAGCTTTTGTTATTTTACCTTTATTTAATGTTAAACTTATTCTGTTTGGAATCAAATCGTCTGTTATTGCAAAAGAAATTCCATCACACTCAACAATTCTTAATGTATAACCTCTCTCTATTGCAATATTATTTGCTTCAGCAACATCAAGACCAATAAAATAAGAACAGATATCTTCTGGTTGTTCTTTTTTCTTTTTTGTTTTTTTGTAATCTTCCAGGGGACACTCTTTTGGAATTCCAGGATCTTTATCAAATGTATCATGATATCCATCAATCACAAGACCTTCTTTTTTATTGCAAAACCATTTATAGCAATTTTCAAAAGAATCCGCTGTATAAATTCTTTCTGTCTCAAATCCATCACATTCTTGACAAGATGTTAAAACACGAACTTTTATCGTTTTTTCCTCTTTCATATTGTAAAGTTTTTAAAAGCTTCGTAAAGTCTAAAGTTAAATTCAGACAATTTATCATAATCTGGGAAACCCATTGTTTTTGCGTATTCAGAAATTATTTCCGAAGTAGAACGAATTATATCATTTGATGTATGAATTCTGTCTTCGTTTTTTTCAATAAATTCTTTTAAAAGAAAAGCTGTGTTAATCTCAATTATTGTTCCTGCAGCAGCTTCGCTTGTTTTCAATTTTTGCGAAACAAAGTCTACAAAATCATAATGATATTTTACACTTGATTTCAAATAAGCCTTATCTTCATCTTGTAAAGGAATGTTTTCTATTACAACCAAAAACTCGTCGTAATTTAAATTATAATTTCCTGCTTTCATTTTCTCAAATCTTTTAATTGTTTTTTGCCTTTCATCCACTCTTCAACTTGTTCTCCAGTATACCACCCATAATTATCTCCAGATGCATTTATCCAAAAATTAAACCTGTACTTTGTGTTGTTTTTTTTCATCAGGGTATTTTCTTCTTTTTTGTCAAAAAAATCAAAGAACCTCGGAGAAACACACATATAATCTTCAAAATTCTTTTTACCAGATTTTTCTACCTTTTCTTCCCAATCTTTTCTTATTTTTGCAGTTTCAAAAGATTCAAGATCAGATTTTTTTAAATTATCATCAACATATTGTGGCATCCTGCTTTTTATTGCAATTGTAAGATGTGCATTTTCGAAAGCTGCACCTCCAAACATTCCAATACAAATGTCGTTGCTTTTTAAAGCTTCAAATATTTCCTCAAGATTCTTAACGTTTTTTTCATCTCTTACAATGATGCAAAAATCATCTTCGGCCCATGCTGTAATAAGCTCTTTTCCTTCTTTTTCATATTCGCTCGGAATCATTTCTTCCTGATAATTTTTCATTGGATAAGGCAGGTTTTCCAAACCAAAGTCATTATATTTGGAAAAAATCAAAAAAGCAAAAGAATATTTTACTTTTTTTACCTTGTTTTCATGTTTAAAAAACTTTAGTCTTTTTTCATCAAACTTAGAAATCGTTCTATAAGATAGACCGAAGTTCTCTGGTTTTAATTCATCAGGCATTCCAAACGCATATTTTATCCCCTTAATTCCCCACTCATGTTCAGCACAGTAGTCATAACCCAATGAGATTCCAATAAAATTATTTTTATCTTCCTCTCCAATAAAATCTACATTACTATAAGCTCTTCTCATTTTATTTTTTTTTAATTAATTTACTACTTCAAAATAATAAGGAATCCAAGTGTGAGACCCATTTCTGTTTGCATAAGTAGCAGTAGAATAATATCCAGGCGAATCACTTTCTTTTCTGGCATTAACATAAGCTCTTCCTGTTTTGGAATAACTTTTTCCAACTATACATTGTACATCCCAATTTTCATCTGTATAAGATCCGAGGCCATGACGAAAAGGATCTTTTGTAAGTTTTAAGGTTTTAATTTCACCCTTATACTCTGTTCTTACGCTTAAATTTAACATTAATACGAAATTTAGTTGTGATCTTTTTTCTATCTATACGAAAAAATGCGCTATTTGTTACAGCGCATTTAATAAATTTTTATTTATTTATTATTTTTCATTTTGTATCCATCCAAGTTCTTTTGCAGTATTTTTATAAATATTACAAAGTTGATCAGACATTTTAAATCTATCTTTGTTAATATCAATGCTTTTTACAATATTACCTGTTTCATGTCTTTCTGTTGCAGCTTTCCAGTCAAAAAACATTTCAACAATATCAAACAAATTCATTCCATCTATTCCATCCTTATAAAACTCTGGATGATGAGGGTTGTTAGAATAATGATGATCTAACGCAATTTGAAGCTCTTTAAGAGACTCTCTGTATTCATCAGTCCCATAAGTCAACTTTTTCAATTTTGGCGTCTGGATGTCAAAATACTCCTTTTCTGGCTCCTCTAATTTAGAATTATCATGATCAATTGCTCTTAACATGATTGTTTTAGCAAACTCAACAATTAATTGAGCAACTCTTTTTTTGTGTTCAACAGTGTCTTTTCTGCTGTCATACTTTTCTTCTTTCATATTCCATGTGTTTTTTTAATTTCTTCCACTTTTCTCGTTAATCTGTATATTATCAAAGCATCCTCTGCTAATCTTAATTGTTTTATTGTTCTTATAAGAGAATCGAATCTTTTTTGAATATTATCAACTGAACTTTCTGTTTCTACATCAACCATAAATTTTTCAAGTTGTATCTTTTTCTTGTTTTCTAAAAATTCAACATCTTCAAATGAAGGTGCTTCATTTTGTTCTTTAAAAACAGGTGAGCTTTTCATATCTTCTTCCGAAAATATAGGGAAATTCTTTCCTTCTGGGCAATAAAAAGAATCGTCTTTTGATAAGTGAACAGGAAGAAGATCTTTGTGAATTTTAAAAAACCTTGTGCCTATTTCACATCCAGGACACTCAAATTTTGTAACATAAATTTTATTTTCCATATATTTTATTTTTTAGGAATTAAACATTCAGATATATAAACTAAATCAAAACTTTCTACCAATGTAATAGCATCCATTCGACCTTCTCTTCTGTATAACTTATACAAAGTTGGATATTGTACATATGTTTTTTCTACTTTTAATGCTATAAAATCTTGTAGTTTTTGTTTTTCAACTATTATCCAATAGTTTTTTAATTCAAAAGCAAAGAAATCAGTTAAATCTGAATATAGCCACCCAAGCTTTCCATTTACATTTAATGCCTCAACCCAGTGAATGTTCTCATTTACTTCAGAATCATTTCTCCTTACTTTTTTTAGACCTTTAACATCAATTTTGTATTTTATCAAAATGTCCCAATGTTCATTAATGTCCTGTTCTTGTGTGCTTGGTTCTGTGTCACGAAAAAGTTTTGCAAACTCTTGTTCTACTGCCTTTCCATTTTTTAGAAATTTTTTTATATATTCTTGCTGCATTTTATTGAAATTATAAAACAAATATAAAGAAAATATTTGAATTATCCAAAATTAATTTCCCCTATTTGAATTAATCGCAAAATTTTTAAATACAGCTGGATGTTGTGGTTTAAAATTAAGAGTATATTTTATTTCTGGAGGATTGCTCCAACCAGTTTTCATTTGTAATAAACTTTTTCTTTCTAAGTATTTTTTTACTTTCTTTTTCGTTTCTTTATATTCTGGCCTTTCGGTATATCTTATTGTCTGTATAATAAGAAATCCTGGTTGAATATCCAAAAGAACAATCCGTTGATACAGAATTGTCAATTGATGTTGGAGTCGCTTCAGAGCAATATGATGTGATGGGTGCCATAAGTTTATAGATTATTAAACAAAATTATAAAAATTATTTTAATTTACAAAATTTTTTTATATTTATAAATGAATTATAAATTAAACATGTATGAAAAACACAAAGAGAGTATTTAACTTTAATCTACCAGATAAATTAAGAGAATACCTAAAAGAACAATCTGAAAAAAAAAGCACAACAATTTCTCAGTATATTATTAATTTAATTGTAATAGATAAAGAAAAAAACAATAAATAATAATTATTTTATGAAATCAACTAAAAAATTAAACACAGAAAAATTCATAATTCGTGCAAAAAAAATTCATAAAGACTTTTATGTTTATGATAAAACTATATATAAAGATGGAAGAACAAAAGTTGTCATCACGTGTCCAAAACATGGAGATTTTATATTAAGGCCAGATTTACATTTAATGAATAAACCAAGAGGTTGTCAAATGTGCGGAAACGGAATGATAACACAAGAAGAATTTATTAATTCAGCTAATAAAATTCATAAAAACAAATATAGTTATTCTTTTGTTTTTTATAAAAATAAAAAAGAAAAAATTATTATAACATGTCCAAAACACGGAAACTTCAAGCAAAGTCCTCAAAAACACTTAAGTGGTCAAGGGTGTCCATTTTGTGGACGTTCAGAATTTTGTGGGTCCAATAAAATGACAACTGAATTATTTATAAAAGCAGCAAATAAAAAACATAAAAATAGATATATTTATACTTCTTCAAAATTTATTAAAAGTCATGAAAAGTTAAAAGTTATATGCAAAAAGCATGGGGTTTTTGAAATTTCCCCCACATCCCACTTAAGTGGATGTGGTTGTAATAAATGTGGTTTTAACACATCTTTAGCAGGAGATAAGTGGATAGAATCTTTTAAAAATCCAAATATAATTCCAGAAAAAACTATTAAAATAAATGGAAAAAGATTTAAAATAGATGGGATCGATTTTACAACTAAAACTATATATGAATATTTTGGAAGTTTTTGGCATGGTAATCCTGAAAGAAAAGATCTAATAGGACTACATCCAATTCTTAAAGTTCCATATTCAGAACTTTACAAAAAAACAATAGATAGGATAAGATATATGGAAGAAAATGGATTCAAAGTAGTTTACCAGTGGGGACATTAATTTTATTTTGAATATATTGTTCCATTAAAAACATTCCACAGCTACTTCCAATTGAAATTCCAGGAGGAACATAATATTCAGTTTCTACTCCACAAACACCACACAAATGTCCATCAAATTCCACATACTTTTTTTTGTTCGAAGCTTTTGCTTCTATTGTATTTTTTTCGTTGTAATGTAAAAATTTAACATTAAAATTTCTTCCTTTAAGCAAATCTCCAAGTCTTACAATATCATCTATTGTATCATTTATACCTTCAATAAGAGCATAGTGGATTTCAACCTTGTTTCCAGTTATTTTCTTATAAAAATCCATTGCTGTAAGAGATGGAATTATATCTAAAGAATTTGGCATCCATTCTTTTCTTTTTTCATCAGTAGTATAGTGCAAAGAAAGATGTACTTTAACATTTAACTTATTATATTCAACCATTTGTGTAAACGAAAAAAAGTTATTCCAACAAGATTTTGGTAAACATGTTGCGACTGCAAATCTTACGTTTTTATTAGAATATTTTATTGAAATTGATCTCATCATTGTAATAATATTGTCAAAATTTAACATTGTGTCTCCACATCCCATGACGCTAATTAATAATGTTAATTTGTTTAATTTTAAATCATCAACTATATATTCAATTCCATCACACAATTCATCATATTCAATCTTCCAAGAAAGAATTTTACCAACATAATCTGAGGTATGACAGAATTTGCATCCTATATTACACATGGTATGTGTTGGAATACATATAATATCTTTTCCAGTGTTGTTATCAATATAAGAAAATTCAATTATAAATCCGTCACGATTTTCGAATATGTACTTTTGAACATTATCTACTTTAGATGATACTTTATTTATCAATTTCATCACTTTTCTCTTTTATCTGTTATTTCTTGTAATTCTTTAATTAACTTTTCTGCAGCTTCTTTTGTAAAAGCCTGTGGATCTTCTTCCGTCATAGTTTTAAAAGCATGTTTTGTCAAATGTTCCATAAATAAAACACACCAGTGTCCATCCAATTGATTAATAAACTGTTTTGCTGCTTCTTCGTATTGTTCATAGTTTTCTAAAATGTATTTTTCAATATCGTGCATCCACATATCATCAAAATCATCATGTTTGTGAAACACATGAATTAAAGCAACTGTATTTTTATCCATTATAATTGGAGCTCTTCTTATTTTTTTATCTTTATTCATATTCCACTTTTAATATTCATTTTTTCTTGATATTCTTTATCAATTCTTTCAATATAAGAATGAGGACTTTCTCCAGGTTGAAGTTCGTGAATTTTGTCAAATCCATTTTCTTTCGTTATCATAGATTCTTCTTCGGTTACTGCGCCTTTGAGTTTTGCCCCATATTCTCCTTCCGTTTTTTTCGTTGCAGGATTTACATCCCCCCACAATTTATGATGTGGACTATTATCAATAGGTTCAACAAAATATGTTTTTCCTGTAACTAAACTTCTCACAATAAATCTACCAGACTCATCGGTGTTTGTTAAAAATCTTTTTTTAAATTCTGAATCCATTATATATATTTTTTTGCAATTTCACAACACTGAACAACTTTTTTTAAATCGAACTCGTTATTAATTCTCACTCCACTTTCCATATCAATCCAAATTTCTTTATCTGCTACAACAGAGTTTATTTCTTCAAGTTTTTGTTCGAGATTTTCTGGATTCAACCCCCCAGCATATCCACAAAAAATGTTGTCAATAGGTTTTGGTATTTCATTAATTACAGTTCCTCTTCCGCCAGAACAATCAAACAGAACATGAACTCTTTTGGTTTTATGAACGTATGGAGTTATTGCATTTATAAAATGTTCGTTGGATTTATTTTGCTGAAGAATAAATTCTGGAAAAAACCTGGAGAACCAAAATATACCTATTAAGTCAATGGGTGTTGATTTAACATTGAAGTTAAGTTGGAACCTATCGGCCATATGAGAAGCTATTTGAAATAATTCAATAGATTCTTCATCTTCAATCCAACCGTTTCCAACAATAGAATAACAAATTTGTCCACAAATATGAATTGACTTTTTAATGTTTAATGGAAGGATTTTTTTAAATGTTTCCAAAGATGGGTATCTTTGCAACCCATTCTTTGATTTTGACAACAAAAAACCCCACTCGACAAACGGATATTGATCAGATATTTTTTGAATTTCCAAAAGGTCTGTCTTATCATCAGCACCAGTAAACGTTACGTGTTTTAGTTTCATTTTTTTAATTTTTTATTTAAAATTTTAAGTATTTTAGATTCTTTCTCTATTTTTTTATTTAAAACTTCAATTTTCTCCAAGTTTTCTAATCTTGTTTTTTCAATCATTTTTTTATACTTTTCCAAAGTCAGGTCTCTTGGATCAATTTTGCATGCTTGACAAATAACCCAAGAATCCATATATCCATGTCCAACGATAATATAATTTCCGCAAATTGGACATTTTCTATCAACTAAACTTTCATCTGGACTAAGCCAATAATAATCTTTTTCTCCAAGAAGATTAACAAATTCATACTTTCTACTGGATGAATATTGCATTCCCTTTTCAAATAAATTTTTTGTAGGTTTTTTCATGATTCAATCTTCATTAATAAATATATTTTTTGGTTCAATACCAAAATACTCACAAATTTCAACCATTTCAAAACAAAAATATCCATATTTCATGGTACACATTATTCCTTCTTCATCCATTATAGATTCACCTAATAATTCGTTGAAATCCTTAATATCTAAAATATGAACAAATGCGAATATTTCATTTTCATTATTACAATGATATTCAACATTATTATCATTTATAAATTTGTACAATTCCAATTCTGTCATTTTTATTCTTTTTTTAATCGTTTCATAATTTCTTTAAACATCTCATAAGAAAAATCATATTTTCCAACGAACAAATTATAAATTAAAGGTTCTATTGGAACGTTTTTTTCTCTTAAATTTTCAGGAACTCCACTTTGTAAATCGTCTTTAAGTTTTTTGATTAAAGACTCTACTTCACTTTCGAATTTCTCTTCTCTTCGCATTCTTTACAATATAATGGTTCATCTGATTCCCAATCTTCTTTTGTGATCAATCCATCTGGATATGTTCCTTTGTTTTTGTGATAAGTAACAGCCCAAGAATTTGTATCAAAACCCTCTTTGATTATAACTCTACATTTATTGCACAAAATCGCCCCAGCGGAACTATTAAATTTCTTTATTCTTGCCATATTATCTTTTAAAATTATTAAGAATTTTACCAAATCTTATAATTCTTTTTTCAAATTGTTCAACAGTTCCATTGTTGTCTATGATCACATCTGCACAAGATTTATCAATATTGAATGAATCTGCTGGTTCTAATGGAAGTCTTTCAGAGGCATCTACCCATACAATTAAATCAAAAAGTTTTTGCTTTATACATTCATCAATTTCTCCTCTATCTCTCATTCCAACATAACAATCGGCTCTTTCGAGAATTCCCTTTGCCAAACGAGCTTTGTCGTCAACGTTATAATCACGAATTAGGTTATACCATTCTGCTCTATGATTTGACCTATCACTGTAACATTCTTCTGGAGTTTTATATCCATACTTTTCTTTTAATGTTTCATAAATGAATATATCTGCCGCAGCTTGTGAAGATGAAACAAATTTTAATTCAAAATTGTCACGCAATATTTCAGCAAACGTATCTTTTCCCCATCTTGCTGAACCGATTACCAATAAATGTGGGAATTTTTTTTCTTTAGTTTCCATAAAATTCTATTTTATATGTTTTTTTTATTAATTTACATTTTAATAAACCATAAGATATTGTTGGCTGACTAACTTTTAAATATTTTCCAACTTCAACTCCTGATTCAAATTTTAATATTTCATTTGTTTTAACATTAATAACTTTGATTTTTTTACTTCTTATTCCTTTTTGCCCTTTTTTAAAATAACCTGTATTTTCTTTTAATTCTTTTACAAATCTATTTTTAATTTTATTTTTTAAATCTTCTTCTATCAAATCAATTATATCATTCTCATAAAACCATGCATAACCCATTAATGTTTTACCTTTTCCACTAGAGCATTTTGGAATTGAACTTCTATGAGTTTTAAAAAATTTAGTAGCATCTTCTGCACTATTAAATTCATAAACTTTACTCCCATTTTTATCATAACCAATTACTTTTTTAGCTTTATCGCCTTTTTTAAAACTATTTTGATTACCAAATGTACATCCATCTCCTCCCATTGTATAATTAATCAAATCAAATCCCCATGATTTCATCTGGCTAATCCAATACATTTCCCAAAACACCCACTCATCTATCGGAACTACATCAATCACTTGTATTGTAGGCTTCAACCCTTCCTTCTTTAACAATTCTACCCAATTACTTTTGTGAATTTGGTGCTTTCTAGCTCGATTTAAATGAGCTTTGTATCTTTGAGACACGTCATTCGCTTTTCCAACATATCTTACATATCCAGTTCTTGGATCAATAAGAACGTAAATGTTTGTAGTTTTCATATTTATTCATTTCTATATAAATATGAAAAAAATTTAAAATTACATGCCCATGCCTCCTATATCAATAATTAATAATTTTATTTCCATATATTATATTTTTCTAATGTTATCCCAATTGTTTAAAAATCCATTTATTGTATCATATGCCACTCTTGATCGGTTTATTTCTTCTTTTGTTCCCCATCCATTAGCTATATGAATACAAATATGTTTTTCATTATTACTCTGCCCAATTTCAAGTGTATATTCTTTGTTTTTATCATAACCACAACTTTCGTTTTGGCCTCTAAAAATTGCTCTTACTATATGTCCCATAATGTTATATTATACGTAATTTATTTTACTTTGTTTCAATTTTCACAGCTGCCAGTGCTACTTGATATGTTTTTGTTTCTGGAGGCCACTGCAAAACAATTCCTATGTTTAACATGGTCTGTGTAATATTTACACCTTCTGCTTCTGGACACCTTGTTATTTGATACTCTGGAAATTCTTTTTTGAATTTTTTCAATTCTTCCAAAAGCATGCGACGAGCACGTGGTTGCCAATAAAGACAACATTTAAGTTGATATTCTGACCAGTGTGGATATTTGCTTTGAAGATTAGCTACGTGAGTTCCCAAGTCAAATTCATTCCAAATAGCATATACGGGTTTTGTTAAATCATTCATCTTGTCAAAAAAACCAATTTGTGGAGGACACCCATCTTTTTTATTGAAGTTTGGGCATCCTTTTTTATGTCCATGATAGGGTTTTAAACACAACCCCCTCATTTTATAATCAATTACTGGTATTATTTTTTGATGTGGCATATCATAAGTTTTTTGTACAGGGATTGTTTCCGATAGTACCATCTGGTTTTAGAACCTTATTTTCACAACCTTTACATTCTTCTTTTTTCCAATTGCAGGAATAATGGATATCTGGTCTTTTTGCTTCTAAACCTTGTTCAACCATTTTTAGAACATGAACTTTATCTGTATTTGGAAGAAGGGGAACGTTTGCTTCAACACGAACTCCTGATTTAATGTTTGCATTGAACATAATACAATCAAATTCGTTTGTATATACTGCAACAAATCCTGTTCTGGGTGTGACATGGGCTTTGCACATTTGAAGAATATCATAAAAATGTAGATGTGCTATTGGCTCTCCACCAGAAATATTTATTCTATCGTAAACATTACCTTTCAAAAAATTATGTATATCAGCTATGCTTAAAAAGTTTTTACCATCTGGACCAGCATTGCTGCTGCAGTATGGGCATTCATTTGGACAGTAATCTGTTATTTCAATTGTTACTTCTCTCATATCCACTTTAGCTCTTTATATCCTTTTCCTTTACAATCTGGGCAATCATCGCTTTTCATAACTGTTACTTCTTTGTTGTCGCCTGGACACATAGATATGTTATGCCATTCTTTTTCCCATCGTTCATTTATTTGCCCTTTTCCTTTGCATGTTTCGCAAACTTTCTTTTTCCCAGTTAATTTATCTTCATGTAACTGAGCAATATCTTTGCATGTAAACTCTTTTCCATCAATCGTTCTAAAAACCTCGTAATTAACGACTCTTTGTCTTATTATTGTTTCCATTTTTCATTTAATTTTTCCAATTCTTTGTCTATTTCATCTGCAATTTCTTGTGCTTTTTCTGGAGTAATGTTATCCCACTCAAAATCTTTTGGATTTTCGACAGTCCAATCGAATTCAAAAGTCATTATCACAGAAAACCAAAGCCATTCAAGAACAATATAAAATTCTCTATATCCACCAATAACAACTTTTCTGTTTTCTATCATTGGAGTACATTGTGTATCCCAAGTAAAAGAAAGACCAGGAGTTAAAGAGAATGTTTTTATTGCATCTCTCCAATTTGAATGTGCACTAAAGGAAATTCTTTTAAAATCCTTTATTAACCAAATTAATTTTTTCATATCTGATATATTGTATCTTTAATATTAAAAAGACCTCTTTGTATTATTTTAAATTCATTATTTTTTTCAATATAAATTTTACTTATTCTACAATGTAAATTTTTCGAATAAAACTTAAAGACCAAGCTTAACTTATCAACATCACACATTATTGTTTCATAAAATCTATAAAAATCCCCAACGCATTCATGTGGATAGTAATAAATAATTTTATACCTATTCATAATTACAAAGATAAGGATAAAAAAAACAATATCCAAAAAAAAATTTACTTTTTCTTTGGGCGAAGGTGTATAAACATTTTGTTTCCTTCCATTTTCACTGGAACTTCAACTGTCCCATATGGCTCCAAAGCATCCGAAAGTCTTTTTAAAATTTCCGCACCTTTATCTTTATACTTCATTTCTCTTCCCTTAAAGAAAACAAAAGCTTTTACCCTATCACCTTTTTCAAGAAAATTCTGAGCATGCTTTAATTTAAAATTAAAATCATGATCTCCAGTTGTAGGAGTAAAGCGAAGTTCTTTTGTTTCAACTCTATCTGGCTTTTTTTCATTTTTCTTTTTGTCGTAAAGAAATTTCTGATAATCCATTATCTTACATATGGGTGGAGACTGTGTTGCTCCAACCTCGATAAGATCAAGGTTCATATCATCTGCAATTTTAATTGCGTCTTTTAAAGAGTAAACATCTGCTTTAACATTGTCTCCGACAAGTTTAACGAATGGAGCTTTAATTTGATAATTAATTTTAAGCCCGTTTTCTTCTTTCTTTTTGTTGTGATAATTGTTGTTCATTTTTTATAATAGTGGTAATTTTCCCGTTATTTTATCTATTTCACTTGACCAATATGGCCCTATTCCAACACACGTATTCGTGGGAACTCCACCAAACTCAGTCAATCCAGCATCGGTAATTAAAACAGAAGGAATGCCAGCATCTTTTGATTTTTTATATATTTCTAATAATTCTTGCTCATCTTTACAATAAACACAAACTTTTGTGAAACGTCCATTAAGCCATTTGTCCCAGGGGGAATGTTTTTTATATGCAAAAAACAAAACTTTATATCCGAATAAATTCATTATCCAAAACAAAAATTTAGCAATAAAGAAAATAAAACCTTTTGGAATTATTCTCATAGCATTTAATACAACTCCAAGGCTTGAATGCGACATTTGTGCTGCAAATTTACCCTTTGTTACCTTATATCCTTTTGTGTTCCTGATATTGTCCCTCCACACCAACACCTGCTTTACCTCACTTTTTTTATCCAAAATTTCTCTTATTTCTTCTTTTGAAAATATCGATTCGCTCATACAAAATTATTTCACGTTAAAAATAGAAAGATTTCCAAAACAACCACCAGATTCCATTTTTCCTCTCTTTACCAATTTGTGCTTTAAGAAATCTAAGTGTAAACAACATGTGTTAAAATTGTCTTTTTCGTAGTATTTAATAAACTCATCAACTTCACTTTGGGTGGAAAGTGAAATGATTTCTTTTGCTTCTTTTCGGCAATCTTTTCGGATTACCTCATTAATTATTTTATCTGTGTATGCCATTTTTATTAATTATACGAAAAAAATAAATTTTTGTTACATCTCTTCAATTTCTACTATTTCAAGTTTTTTTACAACATACCCAGATTTAAACACAAGCTTTGCAAGTTCAAAGAAAGCATTTTTCTTAGCGGTGTTTAAATCAACAGATACCGATTCAAAATCTCCATGATGCGGTGGAGCCTCATTTAATTCTTTATCATAAAAAACAACATTAAATGTAATTTTAAATCTTTTTACATCCCCAATCAATATTGAACTAGAGAGAAGCTCACCTTTCTCTTTGTATTTTATAAAAACATCAGATTCATAATATTCATCAATTGTCTTAAAATGAAGAACATTTTTTACAATATGTTCAAAAAGATTATCTCTGAACACTGTGTCATTAAATCCCCACTGTAGCCCAAGATTTGCTATTTCCTCTGGAAGTTTTTTCATTAAAGCTTCTGTTTCCTGCGCATCTAATTTAAATGGCAGATCGTCCATGTAAATAATATTATTCATCTTTTTTGTTTTTAATTTTCTTTTCAATATTGTAACCAATCATTTTTTTATGGTAATTTAAAATTATCTTTCTAAAAATCAAACCCAAAGCATTTATTTCATCGATTTTTCTCCTTATTGCAACAGAACCGTTCTGTTTACTTATTTTCGTTGAATTATCATCAGTGAAAATTTCAAAAAATTTATCAGCCTGAAGCTGAAGTTTTTTTATCTTTTTAAAAGTTTTCTTTATTTCCAAAAGATCCTTTGAAAACTTTTTCTTTTTTCTTTCAATACACTTTGGACATTCGTTTCCCATATGAATCCTGGAATAGATAGTGGCCTTCCAATTACATCCACACTTTTTACTATGGCACTTCCACCAATATTTTTTTCTTGAAGTACGTCTTATGGTACTTGGATTAACCTTTCCATTTAAAGTGGGGTGCCAATCGGAAAATATTTCTGGGAATTCTTTTTTAATACTGCGGGGCATGATAATTTATATAGGCAATTCAATTCTATTTAACAAATTCGTTGATACATGTGTATAAATTTCGGTTGTTTTGACGTTTGAATGGCCAAGTAAAACCTGTATAACTCTTAGATCAACACCAGATTCCAACAATGTTGTAGCACAGCTATGCCGAAGCAAATGAAAGTGATATTTTTCTCCAATGTATTTTTTAACAATTTTATTGCAAGAGCCTTCAGAATATTGTAATGAAAATTGACCATTAAAAAGATATTCTTTTGGTTTAAATTTTAAATAATATTTTCTAAACAATTGTAATATTTTGTTTGATAGTGGTACAATTCGAGCTTTTCTTCCTTTTGCGTTTTTAATATTAATGATCATTCGTTTTGAATCTACATCTTCAATCTTTAAATTAATAACTTCAGAAACTCTCATTCCAGTAGAGTAGGCCACAGATATAATTGCTTTATGCTTTAAATTTTGAATTTTATCTATTTGACTTAATAAGAAATCTTTTTCAATTATTTGCGGTAACTTTTTTTCCTTTCTTGGGCGTTCAAAAGAAACTTTTTCATAAGTTTTTTCAAGTCCATATTCGTATAGAAACCGAATGGAGTTTATAATTTGATTTTGTTGTGAAATAGATGAAAAACTACAATTGTCAAGATAGTTTTGAAAATCATATGATGTTAATCTACTGGGATATATATTTGAAGTTTCATCTAAAAACACTGAAATGTAAAACAAGTATATTCTGGAAGTATTTTCAGAATAATTTAAATACTTCAGTTTTTGTTTGCAAATTTCGTAGTAATCAAGCTTTTTCATATAATAATCACTTGAAAATAAATTAATTAAAAATTACTCATGATATATATTAGTTATGTTTAATTGTTCGTTCCTCACAACTATACTTCGTTAAACATAACAACAAATAAATGTAATTATGACCTACCCAGTTCAACATACCAATCTTCGTTTTTATCTTCTTTTTCTTTATCCC
>Ga0172379_10001852_pt1 | contig 40002 bp, 33 predicted proteins | sample GrowelOW334metaG_FD_119756 | JGI IMG/M metagenome (GOLD analysis project Ga0172379, IMG submission 119756) | Groundwater microbial communities from an aquifer near a municipal landfill in Southern Ontario, Canada - Groundwater well OW334 metaG | ecosystem: Environmental > Aquatic > Deep... | reverse complement strand
TATGCAAATTTTTCCGGACGTTTGGAATTCAGGAGTCAGAAGTCAGGATTCAGAATTAAAAAAATAATATGAACCGAGTTGTTTTATTCTGACTACTGTCTTCTGAATTCTGGATTCTTTTTGATAGGGGTAGGGCAAAGCCCGCCTTAGAATTATTACTTCCCGAGTTTCAAGCTCCAAATCCAAACAAGAAAACAAATCCAAGGACATGCCTTGCGGCATTAACAACAAACCAACAAGAAACAACTGAGAATCTGTTCGTAGTCAAGCCCGCAAGGGCTGTTCTATCTTCTTAATTCCGTATTTCATTTATCAGAACCCTGTGTCTTTGCGCCTTTGGAACCTATTTCCCTAATTCCTTTTTGACCTCGGCAAGAAGTTTTAAGAAACGTCTGCCGTATTCGACGTAATTACTGTACATCGCCGCCTGCTTGTCATCCTCGGAGACTGATTTGTCATGAAAGACGGTAACCATGTGCGGCTCCATGGAAAATCCGCCGTCATAACCGCCCTTGAGAAGATCTTTCACAATCTTCCTGACGTCGCCGTCACCCTCGCCGGGGAACGTGAAAACGTTTTTCCCGTCAACAATACGTCCGTCCTTGATATGCACATAGACGACATGTTCCCTGACGGCGTTATAGAACTCCCACGAGCTCTGTTTCCTGTAGGGGGGCTTTCCCCTGACATCGTCTTCAACCACAGGGTTGCCGGTGTCAAAGACAAGCTTGAGAGCCGGTGAGTTCACACCTTCGACGAGACGGAGCGTATGCTCAAAGGAAAGGCCTCCCCATGAGTTGCAGTTTTCATGCACACATATTATCCCGGCGTCTTCAGCCATCTCTGCTATGACTTTGATCCTCTTTACGGCCTCGTCGCGAAAATCCTTTTCACGGAGCTCCTTCGCAACCAGGAAACTCATTATGCGGATAAACTTGATCCCCAGCCTCTGCATTCTCGGAATCGCCTTCCTCATTTCCTCATAGCTTGAATCGGGAGGTTCGGTGATTGGTTTTGCCCAGTTGCCGATACCGCTGCCGAAAGAGTTGAAACTTACGCCCGCTTTTTCAAGCTTGGCGCATACTTCGTCAAACTGTCCGTCAGTTATGGAAGCAAGATTCCCGCCGCAAAGCGCGCGTGTCTCTATGTATTTCCAGCCGAGTTCCCGTGTCGCTTTAATCTGACCGTCAAAATCGGCTGACGCCTCATCTGCAAATCCTGTAAAATACATTTTCTCAAATCTCCTTTATTAAATATTCCAGACTCATCTTAAGGGAATCAAACGGATCAATCCTGCAGACATCCTGCTCGACAATGAACCATTCGGTGCCTGATTTCCTGGCGGCCCTGACAATTTTCCCCCAGTCGAGGTTTCCGCTGCCCACTTCAAGCATCTTCGGCTGGCTCTCAATTATCCCGTATTCCTTGAGATGCAGGAGGGGCAGCCTGTTTTCAAGCCTCCTGCACCATTCGACCGGATTTCCGCCGCCGAACTGCACCCAGTAGGTGTCAATTTCACCCTGGAGATATTCGGGACTGGTTTCATCATAAATGATCTCGAGTCCTGTTTTCTTCCCGAACCTCTCAAACTCAATGCCGTGATTGTGATATGTGAGCACCTGGCCTGCATCCCTGAGCACTTTGCCGGACTTGTTGAGAGCGGCGGCAAGCTGCTTGTAATCCTCTTCCGTCTTTGGGGAAGTGTGGGGCCACGGATAGGCGGTGTATTTGCATCCGAGCAGATTAAGTTTCTCCACAACCTTCTCCGGCTGGTCGAATATCATCTGGCCTGACTCGTGGGTTGCACAGCAGGTCAGCCCCTCGCCGTCGAGCATTTTCCTGAGCTCCGCGGTGTCAATGGGGCCGAGTCCCGAAATCTGCACTGCGTCAAAGCCGATCTTCTTGACTTTCTTAAGGCTTGTCGCGATGTCTTCCGGCGTCTTGAGGAAATCCCTCAACGTGTAAAGCTGGGCTGCAATATGTTTTCTTCTCATGACTGTTTCTCCTTTTTATTGTTTACCGTATGACGCATTCATCTCAGCCGATACGGATTTGACTTCTTTTTTCCTGAACTTCGAGCCTTTGACAAGCCTCCCCAATAAATCCGCATATGCTCCGGCATCAAGCGGGAGGGTAATTGTTTTATCCTTCATTGAAGAATAGAGCATCGCGTTCGCAAGCTCCACGGAATTTATGCCTTCCTCCCCGCGCACCAGGAGTTTTGAGCCGTCAAGGATTGCGTTTACAAAGTTTTCAATAATCTTCTGGTGGGCCGGCGCCGAGCCTGTCTCCCGGTATGGAATTTCAACGTTCCATGTCTGCGGCCCCTCAAATGCCTTGTCTGTCGTCCTGCAAAACTCCGAAACAGGTTCTTCCGTCCTGTTGAAGGCGATCTTCCCGTCTTCAACCACGACGCGTCCGCGGTCGCATGTTATTTCAAGCCTGTTTGTTCCGGGAGCTTCACCGGTCGAGGTGATGAAAACGCCTGTCGCCCCGTTGCGGAATTCGCAATATGCGGTGACCTCGTCTTCAACTTCGATATCATGATACTTCCCCACTGCGCAGAACGCCCTTATTTTCGAAGGCATTCCGAACAGCCACTGGAAAAGGTCGAGGTTGTGCGGACACTGATTGAGAAGAACGCCGCCGCCCTCGCCGCCCCAGGTGGCACGCCATCCGCCCGAGTCATAATACCTCTGTGTCCTGAACCAGTTTGTAATGATCCAGTTTACGCGTCTGACCTCGCCGAACTCCCCCGAGTCAAGAAGCTGTTTGAGTTTCCCGTATATGCCGAGCGTCCTCTGCTGGAACACCGCCGCGAAAAGAACTTTCCTGTTCTTCCTGTGGGCGTCAATCATCTTCTGCGCATCGGACTTGTGCACGGCTATCGGTTTTTCCGTGAGAACATGGACGCCCGCCCTGAATCCTTCAATCGCAAGCGGGGTGTGGGCGTAGTGCGGCGTGGCGATGATGACTGCATCGATATCTCCCGACCTGATCATCTTGACTCCGTCACAGTACGCCTTGACGGAATTCCTGCCGGCAAAAGCGTCAGCCTTCGCCTTGTCCAAGTCGCAGAGGGCGACGAGCTTCGCCCTCGGGATGTTTTTAACAAACCCGACATGGGCGGCCCCCATATTCCCGAGACCGACAATTCCGATTCTAACTTCCTTCATTTTCATTCTCCCAGGTTATTAATTCCGGACATATTCTAATTTTAAACTCTTCATTCCTGTTCTTACGTTTCCGCGCAAGCCATTCGACGGATTTCTCCCCCATCTCGTCCCACAACTGCCTGAGCATGCCAATCCCCCTGTATCCGCACAGGCTGGAACTGTAATCAAAAGTCAGGAAGAAAAAATCTTTCCCGGTGTGCCAGCCGCGGCTTTCCGCCATGCTCACAAGGGGGAACGCCGCGCCTATATGCGTTGAAAAAACAGCTTTCATCCTCTTTTTTCCGGAAAACAGTTTCCCTGTCAGGAAATTCAAATCCTTTTTCAAGTCCTTGAAATCCATCCGGAAAATTCTTTTCCCATCCAGGTTCAGACCCATTTCAACGGCGAGTTCATAGAATGCGATCTGCCTTTCGGCTATGTAGGGGGAGTCGGGATTGTTTTCCGATGTGATGAATATCACTTCCACGCCTGCGTTCCCGACAAGCCATTCGAGTCCCTTCCTTATGCCTTCGCGGGCATCGGTGACAATATGGTCGAAGCTGGCATAACTCCTCCCTATGAGCAGCTGCGGGACTCCGGCATGTGCAAGATATTTCATCACCATGAGCTGTTCGTACGGCGGACGCACCCAGATCACCGCATTCCCGGGCCGGGCCATTTTGTCGAGGTTTATTTTGATGTCGTTTACGTTGTAGAGGAAACACGGCAGGTGTTTCTGGAGTTCGGATGCGAGATTCGCAGTTTCGGCGTCCGCGTAACTTCTCAGGTCATAATCGCCTGCAAGGAAAACCTGTCTTACCGGTACGGAATCAGAAGTTTCGCCGACATAGGTTCCGGCACCCTGCCTGCCGTACAGATATCCGTGATTGACCAGCCCGGAAATCGCCTTGTCAACCGTCCCCCTCGAACATGAATACCGTTTCATGATCTGGAATCTGGACGGTATCGGATGATCCTTCGCAAGACGCCCGGTCTTTATATCCGAAAGTATCTTCTCCTTCAGTATCTCGACTTTTGAATACATCTGCAATTAAAGGCCTCGGTAAACATTTAAATATCAAATCAACTGCAGATATAATATGACCGCTTGCCTAATATTTCAATACACTACCCACTATATATCCTGCCTAGTTGCCTAATCCAAGACGAGGAGATATTCATTACGGGAAAGAGGCGAAGCGACCGGGTGTCCGGGCGCGGGAAGTTCATAGTCCTTATCGGCCCGCCTCCGTTTTTCCGGGGACAGAGGGTTCGCACTTGAGTTCGCGCAGGATGTTTTCGCATACGCGGTCGGCAAGGCGGTCATTACCCGCCTGGTTGAAGTGAACCTGGTCCGGATTCTGCCATTCCTTGACATGCGGCAGTGTGTAGAGATAAAGATCGTTAATGGGGATTTTTCTGGCTTCCATGATCTTTGCGGCCACAGCATTACGAATCGGTATGTCTTCAAACCGCGCACCGGTACGGCTCATGACTGGAGTGGTGCTGGACCAGATCAGCTTGGCGCCGGTACCCTGTAGAATATCAAGGAGCTCGGAAAGGTTCTTGCCATATTCCTCAGGAGAATAGCGGATATGCATGGGCCCGGCCTCTGCTGTAATTTAATATTTCAATTCCCTCAACCTATTCTCAATGCATTCCAGCCCATAATCTTTGCGAATTTCGAGAGCGCCTGCATTTTCTTCCCGTAAACCAGAGCCAGGTGGTGCGTCCCTCCGGCCCTGCTGTATTCAGCGAGAAAATCCTCAATCTTAATCGGCGGTTTTATCCAGCCGCGGACTGAATTCTTGAACTTGCCGTCACGGGCCTTCTCTACCGAAACTGTCGCCATTATCAAAGTATAGGTGTTGTCCTTGCCTGGGGCAAGGTTGACCAGCGTCGCCTTGCCTGGCTTAAGCCTGCCAGCAGCAAACAGCGGCGGATTTGTATCCTCAATCGGGAAAGCGCATTTCACAAGTTCAGGCTTGCCATCCAGCAAATTCAGATTGACCTCTCCCATGTGCGAAAGGAAAATCCGGTTTGATTTCCAGTCCGGACAGAACATTTCGGTGAACGTTGTTTCCGGATATTGAGACATAAGGGCTCCGACAAGCGAAGCTGTCAGGACATCCCCCTCCCCTGCGTATCCGATGCCGTCCGCCATAGCCTTTGACGCTTCGAGAAACGGCACAGTGGGCAGGCCTGTGCGATTTCCGCACTCCATGAAATTCACAGAGAAGGCGGACAGGCTGTTTTCCTTTATCCATTTACGCACGGCAATCCCGGCTCTGGCGGTATTGACATGGTCTTTCACTTCCTGCTTTGCACCGGCGGACATTTTCATGTTGCTGCGGATTTCAGCCTTTACCTCGGACGAGTTTTCCTCAGGCAGATAACCGTTGACGCATTTGAAATCAAAAGGTACGGCCGTTATTCCCATCTCCTTTTTCAACCTGTCGAACGGCACTGAAAAATCGCCCATGCCCTTGAACGGATTCCCTATCAGTCCGGTGCGGGAATTACGGAGTGAATCCGCAATGCAGACCGCCTCCAATGACTGAAGCACCCTCTCAAAAACATCCGACTTCCGCCAATGTCCCGCCTCAATGATGAAATCCTTGCCGTTGCGGAGAAGAAGGTTGCACATGTCCTGCACGCCGTGGATGCCGTGGTTGAACATTATCCTCAGCGGAGCCGTGTCCGGCGAAAATTCATAGTCGGGGGTCGTGTCAAGAATTATGACCGGAAGCTTTGTGGCCTTGAGCGCATTTGCGGATTCCAGCGAAGGCGAGTAGGCGAGATGGAGTGAGACGATCGCCTGGACTCCCGCATTTTCAAACGATTTTATTTCCTTTGCGAACTCCGCAGCCAGCCTGCATATCCGCCCGGTGACAACTTCGACACCTCTTTTCCTGAACTCACCGGAGATGAGCATCAGGAACCTTTCCATTTCAGGCCTGAACCCGCTGCAGTTCTTGTCGTAAAGTTCGAGGTACTGCGGAAGCAAACCTATTTTCATCTTTTTCATATTCCAGTTATCCCTTTCGAGTTAGTGTAAAAAACATTTTCAACGTCCGTTTTTGACAATCCGGTTTTTTCGGCGGCAACTTTGAATGCGGCAATCTCCTCGTATATGAAGAATGAAAGGCGCTCCGCCTCCCCGCCGTCAACTTCCATCATGTTGGGATCGCCGGAAAGATCCCCGTACAACCCCCTCGGAACGATATTGACATAGATTCCGCCCTTCTCGATCCTCCTCATCCTCATCCTGCTTATCGGCATGTCGCTCCCGAAGAGGATGCGTTTCGGGCCGACGGCCTTAATCAGCTCTTCGAAGATCAGTGCATTTGTGTTTGCGGAAATATCGAAAAACATTTTTTCCGTCCCGGACAAAGTTTTGAAAGCGTCCCCCATGTCGCCCCTGCAGTACGCCCTGCCGACATGCGCAACAATGAGTTTGATATCCGGGAAGTCGCGCTCAATTTCCATCAGCTGGCTGATATTCAAAGGGTCGGCCAGCCGTTTTTTCCTCGGCAGATGGAGCATTACAATCAGGCCGTGCCTGTTCAATACCTTAAGATGCTCCCTCGGAAAAAAATCATAGATGCATATTTCACCGGCAGGAATCCTGTCCGGAGCCAGAGAGAGATAACTCTTCGCCCCGCAAAACTTGCCGGAGATGATTTCCGTTTCCAGCTTTTCCGGACTCCATGCCGGATCTGAAAATATCAGGGCCGGGATATTCTGCCCCCGTACCGATTCCTGAACAAACAGGTTGTACGCATCCACTTCACTTCTTTCCGGAAGGCCTGCAAAAACAAGAGGTGTCACGTTTTTGCCGGGAAACATGATTCTGTATGTCTCCTGAAGATCGCCGAGAGAACATTCATCGGCTACGCGTGAGGGCCAGGTGACATTCCTTCCGGCGCCCACCTGCTCCCTGCCCTTGTTTTCCTTTGCCCACAAATGCGTATGCACATCTATGATGTTGTCGGGAAGAAAATCCCTGACGACATCGAGATAGAAACGCCTGTCTACGTCCTTGTATTCAAATAATCTTTCCATGTGTACACCTTTTTCTGGTTGTTTTTCATTTAAATTTATTTAAATGAAAAACCATGATATTCATCGTAAATCTTCTTGTTGCGACCATATGGCTCAACAGTTTTCGATTCAACCTTCAAAGTATTGAACCCCTCTTTTTCATTCCTGAATATTCCCGCCCCGACTCCGGCCATCACCGCGGCCCCGAGTGCGCCGGCGCATTGCCCACCCGCAACAATCAACGGAATCCCCGTCACATCGGCGACAATCTGCGTCCATACCGGACTTTGCGACGGACCGCCAGCCATGACTATCCTGTTGAGCCTGTGATCTGCGTTTGTGAATTTCCCTATTTTGTTTCGGAGCATATAAGCGGCGCTCTCCATGACAGCCCTGCAGAAAAATTCATTTCCCATCACCCCCTCATATGAAGTCCTCGATGTCAAATCGACAAAGAGTCCACCGGCACCGACCGGAGACTCTCCGGCTTTCCTGCTGAAAAGCGCATACTTCTCCTGCATTGATAAATTCTTACCGTCAAATATGCTGTTGACACAGAAATCAATTTCGGCCCCTATTTTCGGAATCGAGAAAATGGAGCCCCAGTCGCCTCCCTTCAGGGACATGAAAGGATCCAGCAGCATTCCTTCGCCTATGGCGGCCTCCCTGTCGCCGACAGGATGAAAACCGACCCAGGAAGTCCCGGTTGATATCAGCAGGCTGTCCGACTTGAACACACCTGTCCCGATTGCCGCCGACGGATGGTCAAAAGCGCCGGAGACTAATTTCGTATTCCTGTCAAGGCGGGTGTCCTCCCGCGCATCCCGACATATTCCTCCGATGACTGCAGCAGAGGGAATCAGTGTTGACAATGATTTTCCCGGCATGTCAATGATGTCCAAAGACGGCTTATTCCATTTCAATCCGCGCTGATCAACCATGCAAGTGGGGGTGGCGGAGGAATAATCAATGGCCCAAATGTCCGAAAGACCGTGGTTAACATAGTCCAGGTCGGTGCAGAAACGGGCTTTTCTCCCGTAGGTTTCCGGCATCTTCTCCCGTATCCATGCGAGATTCGCAAACGGAAAGGATCTGAGAAAAGGCCAGCCTGTGGTCCTGTGAACTTCAGATGTGTCCATCTTTTCAAGGACTTCAACCCCTTCTGCCGAAGCCCGATCGTCCATCCAGCATATCGCATTTAAAAGCGGTTCGCCGTCCCTGTCGAGAAGAACCGTGCTTCCGCCTGCGCCTGATATTGCAACGGCGGACACAGGGCTTTTCGAAGGAATCCCGGCAACCAGCTTTCCGATCAGCAGGCGGATCTTCCGGTAATGTCCCCCTATGGAAAACTCTATGTGGTGAGGTTTGGGATATGAAAGTCCAGTAGGCTGTTTCTCCTGGCAGATGATTTCACCAGCCGAAGAAATGACCACGCCCTTTATCGAGCTTGTGCCGATATCCAATCCTATGAGATATTCCTTCATGATCCATTTCCCCTGTTAATTTTTCCGGAACGGAAAAATTTTCTTCCCTGCATCATGCGGCTCCGCGCTTGCGGATGATCTTTGCGGGCACACCGACGGCCACGGAATAAGGAGGTATGGTCTTCACCACAACCGACCCGGCGCCGACCACGGAGCCTTCCCCTATGTCGGCTGAATAAACTACGGACACGTTCATGCCGAGATAGCAGTCGCGTCCGATGATGACCTTCTTCGTGAACCCGCCTTGCGAATAGATGGTCTTGCCGGGATCGTCGAACTTATGGGAGTAAGGGGTGATTGTGATGTTCTGCGCAAGGAGGGCGTCATCGCCAATCTCCAGCCCCCTGTGTCCGTGAAGACAGCAACCTGTCCCGACGTAAACACGCTTTCCGATTTCAATGTATCCCTCTGCATTTTCAGTGTCCAGATAGACACCGTATTTCAAACGCGCGCCTTCCTGCAGGGTAATGCCGCGTTCGGAGCGGGCCATGAGGGCGCAGTGGTCTTCAATGCACACGTTGTCGCTGAGGGTCACATACCGGGGATTCAGGATTTTCACTCCGCAGCCTATCCTTACATTCTTCCCCATATGGCGCAACAGCCCCGCATAGTATTCATGCCGCAGCGTCGAAGCCGCCTCCGTGTCCGTATTCAGAAAAACTGTCCTGTAGAAGGCTTCCTTATCCTCCTCCGTCAGATTCCTGTACGCTTCTGTGAAAAACCGTTCAGAATTCATTGAACACCCTTACGCTCTTTTTCTTTTCAATTGATTCCCAGCAGGCGGAACAGGCGGCAATGCACTTCGCCCCCTCGATTTCATTTACTGTAATCGGTTTCCCGTCGAATACGGCCGCTTCCATCTCCTGCACGTACTTGAGCACCGACATAAGATGCCCCGAATAAGCCTTGCCGTCAAAATCCTCCGCAACATCGTCTTTGGCAAAATGGACTTCCTGGCGCGGAGCGTCATGCCTTCCGCCTTCACGATATGCGGCATGGTAGTTCACGATGGTGCCGTGCGTGCCGAAGATGCTGACACCTTCCATGGGCATGACATCACCGCAGGATCCGCCGGGCTGTTCGTGAATTCCGCAAAGGGTCGTCACTCTGGCGATCAATCCGCTTTTGAATTTCATGTTGATGAAGAAGTTAGTCTCCTTGTCCTGCGGATATCGCATATCTACAGGGCTGGTGCAGCCGTAGGCGTGGACTTCTTCAACATCGCCGAAATACCAGCGCAGATGATCAATCGGGTGGCAGGCGCCGCCGTAGATAATGTCCTGCGGGTGTTCGTAGCGCCAGGCGCCGCGATCCAGCACCTTCCAAATATCTCCATGGACGTAACTGGCCTCGGCCATCATCGCAGTCCCGATTTTCCCGCTGTCGTAGAATTTCTTGACCTCCTGATGATGTGTCACGAAACGCCTCGTCTGGCCGACAAGGAATTTCCGCTTGTGCCTGCGCACGAGACGGACAGTCTCCCTTGCCTCGTCAAGACTGACAACCATGGGCTTGGTGCAGATGACGTGCTTGCCGCTTTCAAGCGCCATCCGTATCATGTCCATGTGGAGATGATCCGGCGAGAAAATCCCGACAATGTCTATGTCCTTCCTTTCAATCAGTTCGCGCCAGTCACTCGTCGCATACGGCACGGAAAATTCGGCTCCATACTGGTCAAGCCTGTCCTTGCGAATATCGCAGATGCCCCTGACCTCTGAGCGAAACCGTCCCCGGTGACGATTGACGTGCAGCATATTGCACCCCATCATAAGACCGATCACGCCAATTCCCAATTTCTTTTCCATAGGATGTTGTTTCCTTTCTGAGACTATATTATTGCACCTGTTATGATTGATTCAAGCATTTTTTGTCATTTTTAATCATAAATTTCCTTGACAAGGAAATTTATCCGCATATAATTAGGTTGAAGAGGTAATTTCAAAATTGCCGAAGGTAGGGCGGTTTCTCCGAAACCGCCGCCTCAGAACGGACGGCTCGGAGAGCCATCCCTACCTTGAATTCGTCAATTTTGAAATTGGCTCTGAAGATAAAAAAAGGGTGTAAAAGTTTTCCCTGACACGCTGGCACAGCGATTCTCCAGGGGAAAAACACGATGGCGCTCTGACACAGGATTATACTGAGGGATGGAAACAGATGGGCAAGCTTGAAAAAAGGACGGAGAAGCTGATTGGTCTGCTCAAAAGCGCTGAAAAGCTGGACATCGCAAGTGTCGTAAGCGCTTTGAAAATATCAGAGGCCACCGCACGCAGGCTTTTCACCCTGCTTGAAAACGAGGGGAAAGTGATAAGGATACACGGCGGCGTCAGGCTGGCTCCCGAACTTGGATATGACTATTCCTTCAGGATCCTGGCGTCCCGCAGGAAAGAGCAGAAATCGGCAATCGGCGAAGCGGCGGCGGAAATAGTCGGCAACGGAGACATATTGTTTCTTGACTCCGGCACCACAATCCTGAGATTCGCCGAAGCCCTCTCCAGGAAAATCCAGGCCGGTGAACTCAAAGGCGTATCAGTTGTCACCAATTCCCTTTCCTATATCGAAACGCTGTCCACCTGCTGCAAGGTCATCCTGACAGGCGGTGAAATCCGCACGGAACGCAGGGATGTCTGCGGAGGCGTCGCCGAAAAAAATCTCTCACAGTATCATTTCAACAAGGTCTTCCTCGGCGCAGATGCGATAAACCTGGAGAAGGGCTTCATGACTTCGGATGAGAAGACTGCGGAAATCTGCAGAATCGCGATAAGCAATTCAAACCTGACTTTCGTCCTTGCCGATTCGGAGAAATTCAACAGGAAGTCTTTCGTGACCTATGCGGACATCGGCAGCGTGGAGGAAATCATCACCGACGGCAATCTTGACAAGAGGACAAGGAAATCTTTTGAGAAGAAGGGAATAAGGATAAGAAGTGCTGAAGTTTAGCGGCTAACTGGGAAGATCTCAGTTTTATCAATCTTAATGGCAAGGAGCTGACACATGAAAAAAGAGAAGAAATTAAAAGTTTTCGACACCGACAAGCGCATCCGGCTCGGCATATGGGGCCTTGGACGCGGAATGAGCTTCTACAACACCTGCAAGTTCCTCAACATAGACGTGGTCGCCGGCTGCGACTACAACCAGCACATGCGCGAAAATTTTCTGAAGGCAAACCCCGGCGCCTTCGTCACGGCGGACGCGGACGAGTTCCTGAAGCAGGACTTCGATGCCGTACTGCTCGCCACATTCTGCCCCTCCCACGCCGGCGACACCATCAAGTGCCTCCAGGCAGGCAAACACGTACTTTCGGAAGTGACGTCTTTCTTCACAATGGCCGAAGGCGTGAAATTGGTTGAAGAGGTTCAGAAACGGAAGCTTGTTTATAATCTCGCCGAAAACTATCCCTTCACCGCCGCCAACATGTGGCTGGCAAACCGCTGGCGTGAAGGTTTGTTCGGCGAACTCATGTATGCCGAATACGAATATGTCCACGAATGCCGCAGCCTCTGCTACACCTACATAGACGGCATTCCGGTCAAACCAGGACACACTGTCCACAATTGGCGGAGCTGGTTCAACTTCCACTATTACTGCACCCACTCGCTCGGTCCGGTCATGGTCATCACCGGTTCACGTCCGACGATGGTGGAGACATTCCCCGTCCGGCAGCAGATTGCCGGATACCTGGGCAGGAACGGCGAAGGCAACGGCAGCATGACCCCGTCACTCATCAGCATGAGCAATGGCGGCGTAGTCCGCAATCTCATGGGAGCCGCCACCAATGACAGCCACAACCAGCGCATCTGGGGGACGCTTGGCGCATATGAGATCGGCCATGACGGAGTGAAGCTGCGCCTTGGCGGTTCGGGCCAGTCACCCATGATGCAGATAAACCCGCAATGGGAAGGACTGGGCGAATTGGCGGCCGGCACCGGACACGGAGGCGGAGACTTTTGGACGCTTTACTACTTCGCCCGCGAGATATTCACCGGCGAAAAGGGACCTTTCGACATCTACGGCGGCTGCGATGTCACCATTCCCGGCATCCAGGCGCTGCGCAGCTCCCTGGAAGGGGGGAAACCAATGGAAGTGCCGGATTTCCGCAAAAAGGCCGATCGCGACCGCTACCGTTCCGACGACTGGCAATTGGAGCGATACGATGTCAAGCGCGGCGTTTTCGGCGGCGCCAAGCTCAACGGGAAGGCGGCCAATTTCAGCACCACCATGAAAGACATGATTTTATACGCACCCGCCTACCGCGCCTATGCGGACTGGAAGAAGGTGCAATCGGCCATTACGACGCCGGAAAAATTCCTGCCGGTAGCCGTTAAGCTGCTGGACAGCTATGACAAGCTTGTGGCGGCCTACAAGGATGCGCGGGCGATTGTGAATGCGTATCCGAAGTCGGATGGCGCACGGGTGCTTTCTGAAATGCTGGAAGTGGGAGAAGAGAAGAAGGTGCTGGACACCGGCTTCCTTCCCGCACTCAAGAAGGACGTGGCCTCGCTCCGCAGGAAGTTCAAGAGGTCGCCCCTTCTGCCGGACAAGAAATAGTCAATTGCAAGTTTCCGGACGGGAAAATGCGCCATCGAGACAAATTAGGAGTCGTAAAAAAAATTGAAGCAGCACAAGCCTCCGCCTTGTGGGCTTTCTAAAATACAAATTCCTATACGATAAATTTAAAATTATTGAAAGACGAGGAAAACAAAATGAGCAGCTCAATCGGATTTAACGCATTAGAAGACAAGTGGCAGGCCAATGCACGTTTGGCGCTAGACACCATTGACATGCGCCCGACCAGAGGGATCCCGACATGGCTTCTGAACGACATGCAATGGTCGCATCTGGATGATCTTTCCGGCAATCCGCCGGGCAGCTATGAAAGAGATCCGATCCGGGTCTACCGCGAATTCTCAATTAAATCGGGAGTCTGCTTTATCGACCAGTGGCTGGCCGAGAACCCTTTGACCATGAAAGACCAGGGTTATGGCGACAATACCCAGCGCGGAGCCACCACCGGTGCAGAGGAAATCATCCGCGACGGGATTGTAATCGATTCGCCGGAGGCCGCCGTTGAGCACATGGAGAAATTCCTCTTTCCGAAATGGAAGCAGTGGCGTTGTGATCTCGAATCCAACGCCGATGAAGAAGTTCGCAAGCGCATCGCCGCCGAAGTCGAAGTGCAGCAGCTCTTCGGCATGAACATGCTCAAGGGGCCCTATAGCGGTTTCTTCACCTTCCCCGGTTTTCTCTACAGTCACTACGGCTACGCAAACTACTTTATGGCATACGCGCTCTACCCGGATGTCATCGAATGCGGCTTCAAGATTTATGCCGACGCCTCCTTGGCGTTTAACCGCATCGCAGCACGCGCCATCATAAAAGGCGGCCTGCCGAGGCTAATCCGCCTCGACCACGACATGGCCGATTCACGTGGCACGCTGGTTGACGTAAAGACGCTTGATGGACTCTGGTTCCCGCAATTCGCCCGCTCGATCCAGCCTTTTCTTGATGCCGGCATACGTCTAATCTGGCACTGCGACGGCAACCTTATGCAGATGGTGCCACGTCTCTTGGAATGCGGTATCGGCGGCTTCCAGGGATTCCAATATGAAGACGGCATGGACTATGAGAAAATATGCAAGATGAAGACACGTGCCGGAGACAACCTGTTTATCATCGGCGGAGTCTCGGTAACCACCACACTCCCCCTCGGCAAGCCTGCGGATGTCAAACGCCAGATCGACTGGCTTGTCGAGAAAGGCCCGAAGGTCGGGCTTATGCTCGGCTGCTCCAGTTCCATAGCGCCGGGGATGCCGATGGAAAACATAAAAGCGCTTATTGAAGGACTCGCCCATTACCGTGAGCATGGCAGGAAAAGATAATCAAACACAGAGGCGCAAAGACACAGGAAATCCATATTGGCTTGAACTAATATTTCACCATTAATGCAACTTGTGTCTCCGTACACCTGTGGTTGGTGATTTCCATATGAATTAAAGGAAATGCAAATGAAAAAAACAACAAAACTGAATCTCGGTATCGTTGGCGCGGGTGGACGCGGCGCCAGTTTCAAATCGGCCTGCGATGCACTTGAAGAAAACGTGTCCATACACGCGGTCTGTGACATAAACGAAAAAGGGCTGTCCGCCGCACGTGAACGCCTTGGGGCGCACGAACAGTACACCGACTTCACCGAAATGCTGGAGAAGTCCAGGCTGGACGCCGTGATCATCGGAACGCCGATGCATCTCCATGTCCCGCATGCGGTCGCAGCGCTGAAACGCAATCTGCACGTGCTGTCGGAAGTGACCGCAGGCGTCTCAATCGAGGAATGCAGGGAATTGGTTCTCGCCTGCAAGGCGAGCAAAGGCGTCTACATGATGGCGGAGAACTACACCTATACAAAACCCAATCAGATCATCAAGGAGCTGGTGCGGCAGGGTCTCTTCGGCACCCCTTACTACGCCGAAGGCGAATATCTGCACGAACTCAAGCATATGAATGAACACTCCACCCCGTGGCGGCGGCGCTGGCAGACAGGGGTGGACGGCATCACTTACGGCACCCACAGCCTGGGGCCGATCCTCCAGTGGATGCCCGGAGACCGGGTCAAGCGCGTCTGCTGTGAAGGCACAGGAGTTCGCCATATTGACGGCACGGGCAAGCCCTACTGCCAGGCCTCCAGCACCATGCTCTGCAAAACCGAAAAGGAGGCGCTGATCAAGATCCGGGTGGACATGCTGTCCGACCGCCCGCATGCAATGAACAACTATCAACTGCAAGGCACCGACGGCTGTTACGAGTCATCCCGGGGCGGCCCCTGCGACAATGGCAGGATCTGGCTGCGCAAACTCAGCAAGAATATCGCCTGGACCGACCTGGACGCTTTCCAGACCGTTTCCGAGCTGGCGGAAAAGTACATGCCCGAAATGTGGCGAAAAGCGGGCGAGGCTGCAGCCAAAGCCGGACACGGCGGCGGCGACTATTTCGAAGTCCTCGACTTCATTGATGCAATCCAGGGCAAACGCGCCCCGGTCATCGGCATTCACGAGGCCATGGATATGACCCTGCCGGGTCTGGTAAGTCAGCAATCGGTCGCACAGGAATCGGCATGGCTGCCGGTGCCGGATTCGCGGAAATGGTGAAGCCAAGCGGAGTGAAAAATTTTCCGAAGCGGAAAATTTAAATAGAAAAACCTTAATAAACAGTAAATGGAAAAGATGGAGGAAAAACGGATGAATACAAGACACCCCGGCATCGAACTCAGGCTTGCACAGCTCTTTAAAGACAAAAAGAACCTGGTCATTTCAGCGGTTGACCATGTGGTTGAGTACGGAGATCAGCCCGGACTGGAGAAAGTTGAAGACGCCATCAAAAACTGCCGCACGACAGATGCGCTGCTCCTGCCTCGTTTCATGCTGGAGCGCAACTGGCCGCTTTTTGCGGAAGCGCCCGCCCCCGTACCGGTGGTGCGCATCAACTGGTCGGCTTCTTTCTATTACCCCCTGGAATATCGCGAAGGGTTCACGACAATCGCCACCACCGTGGAGGAGGCCGTGCGCGCCGGCGCCGGCGCCGTAATCTGCTCTCTCTTCCTCGAGGAGAAAGACGACCGCGCACGGGAGACCCGTAATGTTGAGATATTCACCGAAGTCGTACGCCAGAAGGAGCGCCTCGGCATTCCCCTGATCGGCGAGTGCTACGTAGTGGAACACAAGGAGAAAACCCCCTCCGAAGTGCATGCAAAGGTCAAGCGGATTTCCCGCATTATGGCGGAGATGGGCGCAGACCTGATCAAGACCTTCTACACCGGACCCAAGTTCTCGGAAGTCATTGAGAACACGCCCGTACCCGTCTTCACCATCGGTGCGGACAAGCTCAACACGGACTTGGAAGTGTTGAAAAAGGCCGCAGACTCCGTCAACGCCGGCGCCCGCGGGATCATCTTCGGACGCAATATCTTCATGGCGAAAAATCCCGTCCGCCTGATCGACGCACTGAACGCCGTAATCAATAACGGGATGAATCCGGATGCCGCACTGAAAAAATTCAGACTCTAAGAACCCGCTAAAAAACAACCTGGGCATTTGACGGGAAATACAGGCGTTTGTATTTTAGGCGCAAACCCTGAGCATATCGGGCATACGCGAAGGGTGAAGCAACGAAGAATAAAAATGCATGGATTCCCGTCCCGAAGGGCTGGCGTTCTTCCGTCCGCTTATCACGTTGCTCAATCGTCAAATATCTTCAGATATCCTCCTCTTTCGCGCCATGACAATCCATCCGGAATCTTCGCCAGCAAAGCCCAAGTTATTTTTTAGCTGATCCTTACCGAACTCTACACGGGAAAAACATTTTTTATTTTTTTACTTGACAATCAAATCCAGCATTGTACAGTAACCACCACTGACAACGTTTGCAGTAAATGGAGACGCGATGGTAACCATCAAAAAAATAGCGCAGGATTTAAACCTGTCGGTGTCGGCCGTATCACGGGCATTAAGTCCTGTCCCGGAGAGAGTGAAACTGGTTAACTCCAGGCATCGCAAGATGATTATCGAAGCGGCGGCTTTCATGGGCTATAAACGCAACCGCCAGGCGGAATTCATGCAACGTGGACGTAATGCGGCTATCGGCGTATTTGTCCCCGAAATCTGCGATAGCCAGATGTGCAATTTGATGTTTGGGATTGCAGAAACTGCTTTTAGCCATGGATTCCCCGTGAATTTTCATCCAGGCATTGATGCAAAGTCGTATGAAGCGTTCATCAGGGCTAATTTGAATAATCCCAGCGCGGGCATTATCTCCTACCCGCCTACATTTGACCAGACACCCCATACGGCTGAGTTATTGCACAAGTACCACCAAGGACATGGCAGGATATTGCTTCTGAATACCACAGTTGCCGAAGACGGGATACCTTCCTTGAACATGGATGAAACATACGGCGGCAAGCTGGCTGCCCAGACGTTAAAAAAACACGATTGCCAAATATATTTACACTGCGCCTCAACAAAGCATGTATCCAAAATGAGAATCACGGGCTTTACCGAGGAACTTAGTGGAAATAGAATTAACTCCATCCCCCGATGTGCAAAATTGGATTTTTGGCAAAACAAGCTGAAGTCTTACTCCAGAATTGGCATCTTCGCACGTCACGACCTGGCTGCCGGAGAATACATCCGTCAGTTGCGCCAGGCTGGAGCTGATTTCGGTAAAAATGTTTTCATTGTCGGCTATGACAATTCCCCGTTATCAGAAGTCCTCGACCCGGCTTTGACCAGTATCAAGCAGCCATTCAGGGAACAGGGCCGTAAGGCAACAGAGATCCTGTTATCTCTCATTTACGGGAAAAACGAAAATACGCCTATTGAAACAATGAAACCCAGCCTGATCAAGCGGGATTCGGCGTAAACATAAGGGAAACAGCAGGAAAAAGACGCTATTTTAAATAAAAGTTCCAGGCTTGGCAAAACGAATGCCAGCAAAAGGAGAAAAAAAATGAAACATGTAAATTACTGCAAGCCGTTCAGATTCACACTGATAGAACTTTTAGTGGTGATTGCGATCATCGCAATTTTAGCCGGCATGTTGCTGCCTGCATTAAAAAAGGCACGGGATGCGGCAAAGGGGATAGAGTGCATCAACAATCTCAAACAGCTGAATTATGGTTTTTTGATGTATGGCAATGACTATTGCGCATATTATCCCCCTAAGTACTATGTTAACTTTCTCGGAAACTGGAATCCCACATGGATTGGTCTTTTGGTTAGAGACCAATACACAAATGATTCTCTATACGATTGCCCTTCATCATCGGTATATTGTGGTGCTGGCACATCTTGGGGAACGATATCAAGCGAATATGGCTACAATTTCTTTGATGTGAGCCTCAAGAACCCTAACCAAATAAAATTGCCTTCTTCTACGGTTCTTCTGTCTGACAGCAAGGTTCCCTCTGTGGCATGGGGATGCAACATTTTTGTACGAAAAGGACATTATGCGGCAAACGGTTCATACCCCGTGTCAGACAGGCACAATAAAGGTTGCAACGTGCTTTTTATCGATGGACATGTTCAATGGCATTTTGCCCCGGAAATCGATTCGATGAACTGGTGTCCCTAAGAGACAAATCACACCTCCCCGATTCGGCAAAGGCGGGAGGCATACCTGACAGAATGAAAATCTCAGATAAGATATACCGGGTAACAGGCATATGTTTTAGTTCGCCCGGAGGCATTGAAAACATTGGAAGAAAGGCGCTGAAAGTTAAATTCCCATGAAAAATGTGGCACAAAATAATCGTCAGGACACATGCATCCTGCCGGCAGGCTTAAAATTCAAATTCCTATACGATTAAACAATGAGGATGACATGCCGTTTAAACGATTAATATCGATATTGAGTTTGTTGTTTATGACAGGGCAAGGAATGGCGCTTGAGCTAGCACCTATTTTTTCCGACCACATGGTTTTGCAAAGAGACATGAAAGTCCCAATTTTTGGACGTGGCAGAGACAATGAAGAAGTTTTTGTGTTTTTCAGAAATCAAAAAAAGAGTACGAGGTGCAACGCAAAAGGTGAATGGAAAGTTGAACTGGATCCACTGACAGTCGGAGTTGCGACGGAACTCAAGGTCAAGGGAGAAGAAGAGGCTATTGTTTTCAAAGATGTTCTGGTTGGAGAAGTTTGGATTTGTTCAGGACAATCTAATATGGAGTTCCCTCTCTTCAAATCAGATGCCGCCGCTAAAGATATCCCTCAATCCGAGAATAATAATATAAGAATCTTTACGGTCACGCCGGCATGGAGTGGCAAGCGGGCCGATAATTTCAAATGCAAATCATGGCAGGCGGCCGGTCCGGAGACAGTTAAGGAATTTTCAGCAATAGGATACTATTTCGGCAAGTATCTATACTCAAAAAATAAAGCGCCGATTGGGTTGATAAACTGTTCCTGGGGAGGAACGACAATAACGGCCTGGACTCCTATTGAGGGGGTGAACGCCCTGACGGGTGAGGATGATTATAAAAAATCGTTCATTTTGAAGGATTACAGAACTGAAGAAAACTTGAAAATCAGCAGAGAATATATTGATATACAGAAAAAATGGACCTCAGATGCAGAAGAGCGGTTGCGAAATGATACGCCATTAGCAATGCCTCCTCGTCCCCCTTTGCAGATAATGTGCACTTCCCCGAGCGATCCTAGCGTAATTTTTAACGCAATGGTCAATCCTCTGGTTCGGTTTGCTATTCGTGGCGTAATTTGGTATCAGGGCGAACGGGATCGTAATGACGGAGAGTCTTATCGTGACAAATTAAAAGCCTTGATTAATGGCTGGCGCTTAAACTGGTTGCAGGATAAAATGTTTTTCTATATTGTTCAATTAGCCCCATTTGATTACAAAACCGCACCTCATAATCTGCCGGCAATTTGGGAAGCACAGGCAAAAGCCGTTGAAGACAGTAATGATTGCGCAATGGTGGTTATCAATGATTTAGGCAATCTCAATGACATTCACCCCACGTCCAAGATGGAAGTCGGAAAAAGACTGGCTATTGCTGCTTTGAATAAAACTTATGCAAATAATGACGAGACTTACCGACACGCCAAGTTTAAATCTTATGAAATTATTGATAATAAGGTAATTGTTTCGTTTGATGATGCTAAAAGCTTGGCAACAGCTGATGGGAACCCCCCAAACTGGTTTGAAATTGCTGGCGAAAATGGCGTTTTCTATACGGCGGAATCCCAGATCGATGGGAACAAAGTAATACTTACTTCGCCACAACTGGCAAAGCCACAGTTGGTTCGGTTCGCTTGGCATATGAAAGCTCAACCCAATTTAATTAATGATCTAGGTTATCCGACCAGCGCCTTTAGAGCTGGCAAAAGTTTAACTAAAAATAAGCTTGAGGCTTTAATTGATCCAGGTGATGGGTGGGATGTGGTTTACGCTTTTAACCCGGTAGACGCAAAGGTTCAAGACAATGGCAAAAAATTGATTTATGATATTGATCATAGTAAAGAATTAGAGGGCAAAGCCTTCAAGCGCATCGCGTATTTTTTGCTACTGGAACGTAATGACGGTAAAGAGGAATATATTTACATTGAAGCAGGTTCTTTCACAAAAAATGTATCCATGCTTGGAGTGCCTGACTTCGCATCAAAGCATATAACCCAGATGTACATTAATAATCTATGCGTGAAGTCCAATGTTTCTGGAATTAAAAATGGCAGTTACGAGCGAGGTGGGTATTTGGAATTCTTCTACTCAGACCCTTCACCTATAAACCAATATAGAATCCCTTACGCTTCGGATCTGAATCTGGATTGGGGAGACAAAGGTTCTATTTCCGAGGTTCCAGGCATTGGTTCGATGCAAATACATAATTGGAAGGAGCGTCAGGTGCTGTTTGCTTTTAACAACTGGAAAACGGCCAAGGATGCGGATATTGGCATCGGCAATTCACCCTCTACAAACATTGACTGGACTAATACCAAATCAGCGCGAAACTATAAAAAAGGGCAAATGTTAATCTTAATCAAATGACGAATCCGCTAAAGAAACAAAGCATCAAAGGAATAAAGCCATGAATAGATCTCAAAATATTAGTCAAATAAAAGCGCAATTTGTATTTTGCTTTTTTATTATTGTGCTTGCAAGTTCTCTATTTGGCGCACCATCACTCTCGAAAAGCATTATTGAAGCTGAGGATGTTTTCTCAAAAGAGAAAGAATTCACGTTATATGATGACATTTATTCCAGCAACGGTCGTTATATTGCCTTAAAAGAGGGGGTTGCGGTGATTCCAGGGGAGGTGCTGGTCGCAGAAGTTCCATTCCCTCAAAACGGTACTTTTTCGATTTGGATCAGACTGCGTGATTTGACTTTATCCTTACGGGGCAGCAATGGTATAAGCGAACCGATAAAAGCCGGTTCCGCAGGACAGTGGGGGTGGGTATCCGCAGGAAGATATACCAGCAAGCAGATTGGCGCATTATTTGATTTATACGCTGTACAGTGTAAAACTGGCTCTAGCGGCCTTGATGCCATTTTGCTGTGCGAGGATCCCAACTTCCGTCCTGAGGGCGTGTATAATGAATATGCCAGGGATGATGTTGGGTCGGGCAGTCAAAAAACAACTGACATCGAAGACCAGGGGAAAATAGAAACTGTAGAGGTTACGGTATCTCCGCAAAACACACTTGGGAAAGTCAGTCCATATCTAGCAACGGCATGTGTTGATTTTCCGAAGCTTCATCTGATGGATGACAACCCTCGCTGGGATGCCACGATGAACACCTTTTTTCAAGGCAATATGTTGATACTGCTGTGTCGCAGTCTGAAGGAGGCGGATAGGGATGGTAATTTCTGGGACTTTGAAACTCTTGACAAATATGTTGAAAAAGCTATCAACGTCTGGGGATGCAAAGATCTGTTGTTTTTGCCTCAGTGGTGGCTGGAGAAGCCAAGACGTCACGATCAAGCCCCCACTCAGGCTGAAATGGATGCCGGAGAGGAGATTTTTATGCAGTTGGTCAGACGCTATGGGCAGAAAGGCAAATTCAATGTTAAATACTGGGCGGTTTGTGATGAATGGACCCTGAGCAGTTATTGGAAAAATCATACAGATGAGTTTGTAAAATATTATGCACGCTTGGTCCGAGTAGCCAAAAAGTTCAATCCTGAATTAAAATGTGGCGGACCAGTGAATGCTTGGCCATCGAGCCTGATTATTGCCAAGTTATTGGAAGAGTGTCCTCAAATAGATTTTATTGCATGGAATATGTATATTTCCGGCAACGCGGCAACCCCAATAGAAATGTTATACAAAAGAACATCTGACTATCTGGGTTCTTGTGTCGTTGCCAGCCGGGAAATTGCTAAAAAGATCAGAAATGAAAACCTTCCAGTAATTATTACAGCCTACGGACCGAACTATCGAGCTTGGAATCCTCCTGACTTCAAATTGGCTGGACCACCTAATGGGGTGTGGCAGGCATTGGCCATGAGCAAATTGGTGGAAAGTGGATGTTTTGCCGCAGGCTCATATAATGTTCAGACCCGTGATTGTGGGCTTTTTGGTCCACTTGACCGATATGGCATTAAAGGAGGCTATATTCCAAACGATATAGACGAAAAGACTATTTATATCAGACCTTCAGCCCGTGTTATGCGTTTTTTTCAAAAATATATTACCAGTCAAAACATATGCAGTATTACCAGTAAAAATGCCGAAAATGTGAATTGCCTGGCCGTAAATAATTCAGGCAAGGGTATTGCAATTGTCCTTGTTAATTTCTCCTCACGGGCAAAAAATGTGGAAATTAATATTCAAAACTATAAATTAACAACTTATAAAGAGTTCGATTTGCCGACAGAATATCTCTATTGCGATCAAGATAAAGTGTTGGCTGGACGCGGCTTTATCTTTAATGGGCAAGGTAACGCTAAAATACATTTCGCGCCATTTAGTTCATGGTTAGTTTATGTGGAACTGTAAAATAAAGGCAACCAATACGGAGGCTGTGCGTCCGAGATAGTGCGAGGGTAAAAGTAAAAGAACATAAAATTTGAAAAGGTTTATGGATATGCCTGGAATGAAACAGTTTTTATTTCCTCTCTTTGCGGCGTTTGCTTTCCACGCTGCAGAAGTCAGGTCTGCTGAAATAGTCAACTACGGAATCTGCGGCGCAAGCTCCAATATTTTGTTGAAGCGTGAATTGCCGCAGGCGCTACAGCAAATTCCAGACCTGGCAATTGTTTTTATCGGCACCAATGACACGGTAAATTCAAAAATACTAACCACCCCTGAAACCTACGAGAAAAATCTTCGTATAACGATAGAAATTTTCCAGAAGATAAAATGCGAAGTCATGCTAGTGACGCTTCCGCCATGCAATGAAAAGTTGCTGCTCCTGCGCCACGCTCGAGAGGCCTACGGTGATCTCATGCCCAACATCCGGCTTGACCGCGCCAACGAGATCATCAAAAAATTGGCGGCAGAATATAAATTACCGCTGGTCGATTTTGCTTCCGAGATCAAAAAAAACGGGACATCCGGAAAGGATTCGCTAATCCGCAACCCTGAAAACGGCGGGGGAAAAGACGGTGTGCATCCCAATGCGGCGGGATACCGAAAACTGGCGGAAATAATCAAAGCCGAAATTGACCGTATGAAACTGCACTGCGAGCGGATCGCCTGTCTCGGCGACAGCATAACTTATGGAGTCGGCATGGCCGGACATGGAACCGCTACAGGAGACACTTATCCCGGAGTATTGAAAGAACTTTTGTCTAAATAAGGTTAAAAACAATGAATGAGTGCAATGCAGATGTGTTAATTGTTGGTGGAGGCACGGGCGGTTGCGCGGCAGCACTAGGCGCTACGGAAATGGGATTGTCAGTCATTATGACTGAAGAAACGGATTGGGTTGGGGGGCAGTTGACATCCCAAGCGGTTCCTCCTGATGAGAATACCGCCATTGAAACTTATGGCGGCACTGGACGTTACCGGGAGTTCCGGACGCTAGTCAGGGAATATTATAGAAAACACTATCCTCTAAATCAGGCGGCGATGAATGACCAATGGCTTAACCCTGGACAAGGCAGTGTGTCAAAATTGTGTTTCGAGCCCAGGGTCGGGACGGTGGTATTGAATGAAATGCTTAAGAACAAGCTTAAAATCATGTTTCTCTCAAAATCCGTTAATGCGGAAGTGAATAATGATAAGATTTCCAATATTACGATCAAAAATCTAAAAAACGGCGAGCTGTCCTGCATTCAGGCCAAATATATAATTGACGCTACAGAATTAGGCGATTTGCTGCCTATGGCCCAAGTGGAATACGTCAGCGGTGCGGAGTCCATAACTGAAACCAATGAACCGCACGCAGTAGCGGGGCCTGCTCAAAAAGATAACGTTCAATCTTTTGTCTGGTGTATGGCCGCCGGATACCATCATGGAGCAAACCATGTTATTGATAAACCCGTGAATTACGCGTTTTGGCGTGATTTCCGTCCGTCAATGGCACCGGAATGGTCAGGCAAACAACTTAGCTGGACCTATTCACAGCCGTGGACACTGCAGCCTAAACTTGGCGGTCTTGGTCTTATGGAATATCCATTGAACCCTTCAGACACCTATGACTTGTGGCGTTATCGCAGGTTAGTTGCCAGGGAACATTACGATCAACCCGCCGACGAAGTGACTTTGATTAACTGGCCGCAAAATGATTATTTTAATGGCAACATCATTGATAAAACAGAAGAGGAAGTGCAAAAACATCTTCAAGCAGCCAAAGAGTTGACTTTGAGTTTGTTCTACTGGATGCAAACCGAGGCCCCTCGCCCAGACGGGGGAACCGGTTATCCCGGATTATATCCAAGGCCGGACATTACGGGTGCCGAGTATGGCTTAGCCAAGGCTCCATACATTAGAGAGTCCCGGCGAATCCGCGCCAAATATACCATTACCGAGCGGGACGTGAGCAAAGAGTTGCTGGGCGATCATGCGCTGCCGTGGTTTGAGGACAGTGTCGGTATCGGCTCTTATTCCATTGATTTACATCCTTCAGCCAACGGACACAACTATGTCCACTTATCCGCCGTGCCATTTCAAATTCCTTTGCGGAGTTTAATTCCCGTGAGAATCAAAAATCTACTCCCCGCATGTAAAAATATTGGCGCCACCCATATCAGCAATGGTTGTTATCGTCTCCATCCGGTGGAGTGGAATATTGGCGAATCCGTCGGTTTATTGGCGGCATTTTGCCTGCAACATAAATATTTACCGGCACAAGTCGCCGGAACGCCTAAAATCCTAAAGGAGTTCCAGGCGCTCCTTATTAACCAGAAAATAGCATTAGAATGGAAGCATCTATGAATAAAGAATTAATGAAGAGTGCCGTTGTGCGTAATTTGGAATGGTTCAAACGTTCAGGAGTAATGTTACCCGCAGACGGCAGTTGGGGAGTGGCGGAACGGGTGGCGGTAGCTCAAAACGAGGCGATTGAAGAAATGCTGAAGGCCTTTCCCGCCTGGACTAAACATGACAATTATTACATTATCGAGCAACGGCGGGCCGATTGTTGCTTTGAAGCCGCCTGGTATTTCCTTGAGGCCGGCAGACTGGATGCTCAATATCGGCAGATTGGTGAAAATATTTTAGATTTTCTTTATTTTCGGAGCGGACTGCTCAATCGTTATGATGCCAAATATCCTATCGGCAGTTGGAATTGGTCGCATATCAAATGGGAGCCAACAGTCTATTTTGACGACAACTCCTGGTGTATCTTCATCCAATTGGCGATTGCTAAAAACTACCCCGAACTGGACGAAAAATACAGGTGTACTTCCTGGGCATTGTCCCTTGCTGACGAGTTAGCGGTGGCGGCTAACCGCACCTTCGGCCAAGCCAGCGCCTCCGGGAATTGGAAAGACCCGCAGGCGATATGGCGGGGGCATTATGATCTTCCACATTGGGGATCCCTGGTTTCATTAGCGCTGGCTAGCGCCAATGCCGTCAGGCCCAGGGCGGAATATGTATTTGAAATTCGCCGTTACCAAGAACATATCGCTGCAGAAGCCAGGAATCTCATTGCCAGCGAGCAGGCTTATGCCCTCTTGGCCTGTAGTTATTGTGCAAAAAAACTGGGTGATTCCCTTTACACTGATTTAGCTGTCAGATTGGGCGACTTATTGATGGAAAAAATTGATCCGGACACAGGTAATTTGCCGGCAGAACACCGTGAGTCGCCCGTAGGGGTGCACCTGGTTGACACTATTTACACAATGAACTGGGCTGCGATGGCGTTGCAAGGGCTTTTTGAACTTACCAAAAGTTCCATAGTGCAAGAAAACTTAGGCAAAATGTTACAGCTTTTGCTTAAAATCCAAGATTTCTCCACCCAGGATTCCTTTGCCGGCTGCTGGCGCGGCATGTATGATCTAAATGCTAAAACATGGGGTGGCGGTGATCGTTACGAAGGCGGCAGCGGGAGTATTTACACTGGCTGGACGAACACCACTATTGGTTTGACATTGCTCTGGAAGCTTAGCGGAAAATCACTAATCAGTTAGTTTTTCATGAACTGGACTAAGGACACCTATAAATATTGTTTGATTATTGGAGATTGAGGTTTGGAATTTGAAGCCAGCATGTTTTAATATGACAGGAACATAAAACAAGATGAACAGAAAAACATCCACAAAAAAACTGAAGACGGGGTTCACAACCGGCGCATGTGCAACCGCCGCCGCGAAGGCCGCATGGATGCTCTTCAACGGCGAGGAGGTTCATGACGAGATAAGCGTCATATTCCCTGACAGGAAGAAACATTCGCTTCCGGTGAAAAGCGCCGAGATGAATGACAAAACGAAAACCGCAACTGCGTCAGTCATAAAAGATGCCGGAGACGATCCGGATGTCACCCACAAGGCGTTGATAACCGTGGAAATATCTCCGCTGCCCGCCCGCAACATCACCACCAGGGATTTCACTGCGGATATCCTAAATTCCGCCTTCGTCATAAGGGGTGGAAAAGGAGTCGGCCTGGTCACAAGGAAGGGACTGCCTGTTCCCGAGGGGAAATGGGCGATAAATCCAGTGCCGAGAAAAATGCTGGCGGACAATATCCTGGCCTGCAAATACAAGACAAGCGGACTTTTCCTCCTGGAGATTTCCGTGAAAAACGGGGGGAAGATTGCGAAAAGGACGCTCAATCCCACTCTTGGCATCAAGGGCGGCATATCAATTCTCGGGACAAGCGGCATAGTGGTCCCCTATTCCAACAAAGCCTACATTAAAACCGTCAAGATTCTTTTGCAGGGCGCAAAAATGGAGGGAATCAGTCATATCGCCCTGTGTACGGGCGGCAGTACTGCAAAAGCCGTTGGAAAAACATATCCTGAGATTCCTGAAATAGGCATAATAAGGATAGGGGACTTCATAAATCCGGCAATAAAATTCGCCTCATCTCTCGGCTTCGACAAGATCACCATCGCCTGCATGCCCGGAAAACTCCTCAAATATGCGGAGGGCCACAAAAACACGCATGCCCATAACGTCAAACAACAGTTCGGCGGTCTTGCGAAGTTCGCGGAAAGCCTTGGATTCAGCGGACAGACTGTTGAAAAAATCAAAGGCTCTGCCACAGTCAGGGAGATACTGGACTTCATCAAACCAGACCCGGCATTGAAGATGGTGAACGAACTTGCCGGAAAAGCACTCGGGAATTTCCTGGACTGGACGGAATCTTCAAATATCGAGGTTGTAGTTTTTGATGCGGATGGAAAAACTGTCGTCAAAAGAAATAAGATTTAACCGCGAAACACGCTATGGTTATTTCTTTACGGCTCCCAACATCACGAGAAAGCGCGAATGAGAGCACTTGTATAAAATTTGCCTGGCATTGCTGTAGCCACGCCACTCTGTTGGCGTACTGTAACTTGAAACAGCGTCAACAGAGTGACGCTGCCACAACTCGTATAATTTGCAGGTGTTTCAAATGAGTAGAAAAATCAATGTGACTGTTGTCGGATGCGGCATATCACCGGAATGCATCTCACCTCACACCAGGGACAAGGTACTGCAGGCCGATGTCATTGCCGGCGGGGAAAGACTGCTGGATTTCTTCCCCGAATTCAAAGGACGGAAGATCGTGATCAAGGCCCGAATACTCGAAGTGATTTCAGAGCTCAAGAAACTGTCAGAACATACACACATCGCCATTCTCGCTTCTGGAGATCCTCTTTTCCATGGGATAGGCTCAAAACTCAGTTCCCACTTCAAGGATTCCGAAATCGAGATCATCCCGAATATTTCCGCGATGCAGTATCTCTTTTCAAAACTCAAGATGTCATGGCATGACGCAAGCCTTTTCACCGTCCACGGCGGAAAGAAAGCCCCCTGCAGGAACATTCTCAATTCAAACAAGGCGGTCGCATATTGCGACGATAAAATCACAGCCTCGAATCTTGCCACAGAACTAGTAAATAAATTCCCCGAATGCGGAAAAAGACAGGCTGTGATTGCCGAAAATCTCGGAATGGACGAGGAGAAAATTTTCAGAGGAACCCTGAAAAATTTAACAAGACAAAAGGTCGGCGGACTCTCAATACTCCTCCTGCCACCAAATGAGGATATCATCGACAGCAGCATCTCGCTCGGTCTTGACGATTCTGAATTCATCCATGAGAACCGCATGATAACGCATTCCGAAGTCAGGACCGTAGTCCTTTCAAAACTCAAAATCGGACCCGGCGCAATGTGGGATATCGGGGCTGGCAGCGGATCGGTCGGAATTGAAGCGGCATCCCTCTGCAGCGATATCACGGTGAAAGCTGTAGAATCTGATGCTGAAAGGTTCAGTCAGCTTCAAAAGAATATTGATGAGTTCGGTGTTTCAAATGTTGAAGCAATCAAGGGCGACGCCTTGGAGCTCATAACAAAACCAACCCCGCGTCCAAGATGTATTTTCATAGGCGGCGGGGGAAAAGACATCAGAAAAATCGCTGAAAAGTCATTTAAAAAGCTCCTTCCCGGCGGCCGACTGGTTGTCACCGCAGTCCTGCTTGAGACAAAAGCCGAGCTTACAAAATGCCTGAAAAAGAATTTCATGGAGGCTGTGAGCATATCTGTCAGCCGCTCTTCAAAACTAGGCTCATCCAGGCTTATGAAATCGGAGAATTCAGTCGATATTTTCGTGTATGGGAAATAGGCGCATGAAAAAATTACTAACTTAAAGAAACATATCCCAATGAGTAAATCACCAAATCACAAAATAGTATTCGCCGGAGCCGGGCCCGGGGCGCCTGATCTGATCACCTTGCGCTGCCTGAAGGCAATACAGGAGGCCGATCTTATCGTTTATGCCGGTTCACTTGTCAATCCTGAGATTTTGAAATATGCAGGGTGCAAATGCAGAATCGTCGACAGCGCAATAATTTCGCTGCGCGAAATTATTAAAATAATGCAAAAAAGCCATAAAGCAGGGAAAAGAGTGGTAAGGCTTCATACCGGCGATCCCGCCATTTACGGGGCAATCGCAGAACAGATGACGGAGCTGGACAAGTTCAAAATTCCTTATGAGGTCATTCCCGGAGTAAGCTCGGTGTTCGCTTCCGCCGCCGCACTTAAGACGGAGCTCACCGCACCGGGCGTATCCCAGACTGTCATTCTTACACGACAGGCCGGAAGAACGCCTGTTCCGCCTGGACAGGAAATTGCGAATCTCGCAAGACACGGCGCGACAATGTGCATCTTCCTGTCCGCAGGAGGCGTGAAAAACCTTACGGATGAACTGGTACGCGGCGGCTATTCCCCCGAAACTCCGGCCCAAGTCGTTTACAGGGCATCATGGAAGGAAGAAAAAATCGTCCGGGGCAATCTTTCAAATATTTCAGGGAAAACAAAAAGGGCCGGCATTGAACGTCAGGCAATGATAATTGTCGGCGACGCCCTCGACAGGAAAAAATGCGGGCAGTCCCTTCTGTATGATGCGGCATTCACACATGGTTATCGAAAAGCCGTTGAAGAACGAAACGGAGAGCCGGAGAATCGGAGAATCGGAGATTTCCAAGGCAAGATAGCCGTTTATGCAATAACCGCAGAGGGAGTTTCGACTGCACAAAAACTCTTGTCGTGCATGAAACACGGGGTTCTTTTCGCTCCTGAAAGATTCAAGAACAGTTCGGTTAAAAATTCCGCTGCGGAATTTTTCAAGGCCGAAGGATTCACAAAGACGCTGGAAGACAATTGGAATAAATACGAGGGGCACATATTCATAATGGCGACAGGAATTGTTGTGAGGAAGATATCAAAACTTGTCGGAGGCAAGACGACGGATCCGGCGGTAGTCGCCTGCGATCAGAAAGGGAACTATGCCGTAAGCCTGCTCAGCGGACACATAGGCGGGGCAAACAGACTTGCGAAGTTCGCAGCCGAAGCCCTGGGCGGACAGTCAGTAATCACGACAGCCACAGATGTCCAGAATCTCATGGCATTCGACGAAATGGCTGCAATTGAAGGATGGAGAGTCGAAAATCCGGAGATGATAAAAACGCTAAACTCGATGCTTCTTGAGGGAAAGAAAATAGGGTTGATGATTCCGGAGAATATCTTCGATAAGCATTATTCATCAAAAAGCAATCTATTCCATATTGCAAGTTCAGGCAAAATAAAGTCTGAAAGATTTCTCGGAGCAGTATCTCTTGGCACAAAGATGAAGTCAACAGACATACCTGTGCTAAGATTTCGTTCGTAGTAGCGCAATTTATTGCGCGTTCTTAAGAACGGCGTATAAATACGCCTACTACAAACAGGAGATAAATGTACAAATATAGACAGTTAGATGAAATTCAAAAACAAGATGTGCTCAACTACCGTAGATTTGCACAGCTTCCACTTCATGAACCTCCCCATTATTTTGATGATGTAAATAAAACATATGTACTTACAGCAGCCAACTTCGAGCATAGAAACATAATGAATACCCCTGAAAGAAGAAAGAGCTTTGAATTCTTGATGTTAAAGGAAATATCCACGATTGGTGATATTTTTGCTTGGTGTGTTCTTCCAAACCATTATCATTTTCTGGCAAAAGTAAATTTAAAAGAATTCTCCATAACTATTGCAAAAATTCATAGGAAAACAGCATTTGAATGGAACAAAGAAGACAAAACGCAGAGAAGAGCAGTATGGTTTAGATATTCTGACAGAAAAATCAGGAACTCGAATCATTTCTGGGCTTCCGTAAACTATATCAACATAAATCCTGTAAAACATCATCAGGTAACAAACGCTATGGATTGGGAAACTTCAAGCATGCACAGCCATATGGAAGAACATGGCAGAGATAAACTGATACAGTTATGGGAAAACTATCCTGTCCTTGACTACGGCAAAGGTTGGGATATATAAACAGTTCGTAGTAGCGCAATTCATTGCGCGTTCTTGATCACCGTCAATTGAAGAACGGCGGATAAAATCGCCTACTACGAACAGAAATAAAACGCGCAATAAATTGCGCTACTACGAACGGAGAAAAATGAAAAAATACATAGTCGGATTGGGATGCAGGCGGGACACCTCCTGCGATGAAATCTCAAAGGCCCTTAAAAAGGCAATGGGAGGAAAAAGCGTCGGTCTTATAGCTACCTGCACTCTCAAATCCAATGAAAAGGGATTACTTGAATACGCCGAGTCCAAAGGCGTAAAAATTGTCTTCTTCACCCCAGAGGAACTGTCTAAGATAGAAGTCCCCTCGCCTTCGGAAAAGGTTAAGAGGCATATCAATTCGGCCAGCGTCTCCGAAGCCGCCGCAATCGCCGCAGGCGGAATGATAATTTCTCCCAAATCAATCCACGCCGGAAAAATAACAATAGCCATAGCGGAAGCCATTCCTTCAACAGGAACCCTTACGGCGATCGGAATTGGCTCAGGGGCAAATGACCAGATAACGGAAAAGGCGAAATCCGCAATCCGAGCTTCCGACACTGTCGCCGGTTATGGAAAATACCTTGAACAAATTCCGTCACTCATCGGGAAGAAGAAGAAAATAGCCACCGGAATGACCCGTGAAATCCAAAGATGCAGCATGGCTCTTGACGAAGCCGCTTCGGGCAAGAACGTGTCAGTCGTATGTTCCGGAGATGCCGGGATATATGGCATGTCAGGGCTTCTCTTTGAACTTGCAGAACAGGAAAAATACAAAGGCGTGAGGATAGAAACGGTTCCCGGGATAACTGCGGCCGTATCTGCGGCATCCTCTCTCGGCGCACCGCTCATGAACGACTTCGCAGTAATCAGCCTGTCCGATCTGCTGACCCCGAAAAAGACAATTATCAGGAGAATTAAGCTCCTTGCCGAAGCCGACATGGTCTGCGCAATCTACAATCCCAGGAGTCATACCAGGAAAGATTTGCTTGCGTACGCAATCAAATCTATTAAGAAATCCAGGGGTGGTGATACAAAATTTGGAATTGTAAAAAACGCAGGCAGATCCAATGAGCTAACCATCTGCGGAACCATCGATCATTTCCCGGAAGAATTCGTAGACATGTCAACCCTTGTGATTATCGGAAATTCACAGACCGTTTTACGGGGAGGCAGGCTCTATACACTGAGAGGTTATAAATTCAATCATTGATAATTATCAACGATATTCAGGAACATCTTAATCAGAGTTTTCTTTTTTTACTGAAGGAGGATTGATTATGTTATCCTTCCAGTTTCCTCCTCTGAATCCTTCTAAATGTCCATCAGAATAAAGGATGTTTCCATATTTCTTATGATTACGATTGCTAGCAAAAAAATCAAAAATCAAAACAATTTTTATATCTCCCGTATCCACAGCTACACCCATTTATTCTACCGATTATAACCTCAATGTTCCGAATGGAGTCATAGATTAATCAAATCAATGTTTTAATATGGGCAAGAAATTTCTTAGTTTCAGATATGAGAGGTTTGACTTGGGCTTCTTCGAACTTTACAAAGTCAATATAATCCCCTTCCTGCCTCTTCTCGAAAAGGTCATTATATAGCTGGGCCAGCTCCTTGGGGACTTTTTCTGTCTTAACAAAATGGAGATTGAACAGTGAACGTACGCCTGTATGCTTGCTTGAGGACATGTTGTTCTTTGCCAGCAGAGCGGTAACTGCATAGAAACAGGAGTAATAAAGGCGGTTCACACAGGTATTCCATTTTGAATTATCGGCAAGCAATTGGGCTTCCTCTAATGCTTCCTTTGCCCTGTCGAACCTGTATTTCACAAGCTCCTTATTCATACCCTCACCCCGTCCCTAAGAACATTCTTGTAGAACGGAAGCGACTTATATTTCTTGCTGTTCCATTCCTTCCGGTTCCTGACTATGGATGAAAGAACTTCCCCGGTTGTCCACTCGACCTCATAAATCTTATGTCTTATTTTGTCAGTAAGAATACTCGAATTATCATCAATAAGTATTAGGAAATCCCAGTCAGAACCAGTTGTGCTTGTTTTTCGCGCCCTTGAGCCATATAGGATAATATCGGCCTTCGGGGTTACCTCAAGCACTTTCCTTTTAACTTCTTTTAATAAATAGATTCTATTCATGACAACACAACATCCTTACATTTCTTAAGATACATAATATAATCATATTTTTCAACATCTTTGAAAGAATAGATGCCCGTGATATTTTAAGATGAAAATCAACCAGGCAGTTTTATGACAAGAAATTTCCATGTTTTCTGCATTGCAGGGACAAATTCCGGGGTCGGAAAGACGACAATCACGCTCGGACTTCTGAGGGCGTTGAAGCGGCGTGGCCTCAAGGTTGCACCGTTCAAGTGCGGACCGGACTACATTGACACCGCCTTCCACAAGGCCGCCTGCGGAGCACCATCAAGGAATCTCGATACCTGGATGGACAACGATATCGGTTACACTTTTGCCAAAGGAATAATCAATACAGACTGTGCGGTAATCGAAGGCGTGATGGGGATGTTTGACGGCGCAAAGGCCGGAAAACTCGAAGGTAGCACTGCGGATGTCGCACTAAAGCTGGATGTGCCTGTATTGCTTGCTGTAAATGCACGTGGAATGGCAGGAAGCATCGCACCGATCGTCAAGGGTTACACCGAGTTCAATAAAGAAATAAAGATAATCGGCGTAATTGCAAACAATGTGTCGTCAGACCAGCACGCCTCGATACTGAAGGAATCCCTGAAATCTTCAAGGCTCCCTCCCCTGCTCGGCTGGCTTCCGCGCGATGAAAAACTGAAGCTCCCTGAACGTCATCTCGGCCTTGTCCCGGTTTTCGAGAACAGGAAGACGCAGAAATGGTTCGACAGGCTGGCAGACATCTGCGAGAAGAATGTCGACATCGGAAAAATATTAAAGTCGTCAGTCGTCAGTCGTCCGTTGACAGTTGTTAAATCCAGTAAGAAGATAAATATTTCTTGTTCTTCCACTTCGCCGATTCACCGGTTCGCCGATTCACCGGTTCGTTCCCCAAAAATCGCAATCGCCTACGACGATGCTTTTAACTTCTATTATGAGGATAATTTTGATGCGTTAAGAAATGCCGGATTCGAAATTGTCTTCTTCTCCCCGTTGAAAGACAAAGCAATTCCAGCAGGAATAAAATTACTTTATATAGGCGGAGGATTCCCTGAAGTGTTTGCAAAGAGACTTTCAGCAAATAAATCAATGCTGAAGTCCGTTGCGGATTTCGCAAAAGCTGGCGGACACGTCTTTGCCGAATGCGGCGGATTCATGTACCTGTCCGAGAATATTTTCTGCGGATGCAGAAAATATAATATGTGCGGAGTCATTCCGTGCAATATAAAAATGGGCTCGAAGCTTCACAGTCTTGGTTACAGGGAAACAAGGTTGAAACACGCCAGTTTTCTCGGCAAAAAAGGGACGGTCTTACGCGGACATGAATTTCACTGGTCTTCAGCGGAATTCACTTCAAAGAATATAACTCCGGCATTTGAAGTCAGGGGAACGCGCAAGGGTTCAAAATGGACACCGACTGGAATTAAAATAAACAACATAATCGCCAGCTATATTCATGTGCATTTCTTGTCAAATCCTGCAATTGCAGTCAATTTCCACTCTGCACTTAATAAATGACGGAGAGGTGTCGTTCCAAATCCGAGATGGCGCAAACGCTGTGGGTATTTTTATATTTGAATTCACCGCGTTCCTTGAGGTACGCGGTATTTTTCAAGGAGATTCCGCCTGACCGGTCGATGAACTGCCCCCACCAACCAGCGCTCGGCTCATATGGACAATCCGCAGCATTTGCCTGCCACGCATCTGGAAACAATCTAAGAAAAAACGGAATGTTGTTGAGCCAACTGGCGCATTGAACCTTCCTGACATCGGGCCTTTCCACCCGCGCTTTGGCGACAAGTTCGCTGAGCCTTGCCGCCAGCTCGTTGCCGTGGTCAGAGGGTGAATCGGGGGCAAAATAATTCCTGAAGTGCAAAGTAAGCAGCTCCCCGCTGTCCGGCGGCTCGAAGTATTCATGATGAAACTCGTACATGAACCCGGCAAAACTTCGCGATATATCTTTCCTCGCATTTTCCAGGTCTTTCTTCATCCTCGGCTCGAAATTCACCATAAATGCCGCTACGTCATATCCCGGCAGCTTCTCCAGAAATGCATTCCATTCCGCATTTTCCCGAACCGATATTTCCTTGCCGAAAAACGCGCTGAAACAATACAGGTCAGTCCACGAGTTCACTGATGTTTTAAGATCGTGTCCATGCTCCGCACCCTTTTCTGCGGCATACCACAATTCCAGCCCCGTCAATTCTGTGAGCGACTCGCGGTATTCGGACAAAGACATCACCATATTCCACATTTTAACAACTCCAGAAAAAAATATTTTCCCCATCCAGATGTATTTGCAAAGGCATCCCCGATGAGGCGTATAGCGGGTTGATGTCGAGCGGAATGTCTTTTGCTTCTCCGCCGGGACTGACGACTTTCAGCTCCGTGATTTTTCCATCTGTTACAGAAGCTGAGACCGCAATTCCGCCCGGAACACGCAAGTCTCGAAAACTCAAATCTTTCCACTCACCATCCATCCCCCACAGAAGCCTGAGCTCCCCGGACGGCCCCACATTGACCAAGGTGGCGATCATTGCCCAAATGAACAGGCCATGAGGGGTCGAATACCAGTAACCTATAGGATAACCATCAAGCCTGATTTTTTCTGGCAGTGCTCCAAGACTACTGGCGAATTTTGTCTGATGCAGGAGCGCGTTAAAAGCCTTTTCCGGGTCTTTCATGTTCGCCAGACAAATCGCAGCTCTAGATGCTATCCATGGCCAGTCACGGTAAAACTCGGATGGCTGTTCGAAATTATAACCCCAATGCGTCTGACACAACTCAAGTACATTATAAATGTTTGATCTGTCAATTCCCTCAGGCAAATTAAATAAAAAGTAATCCAAATGAAGGCCAGTACTGTACCAGGCGCCCGGAAACGGCTGCAGAAAACCATTTTCGTAATTTTGCATCAATCCCCTGTAAAGTTTTCTGGATACCTCATTCAAATCATCATCGCCAAAAATCTCTGCCGCACCTGCAAAAGCCCTTGTAAAAACAATACTGGTAAATGAATCGTTTTTAACATCGGTAGCCGATTCGTTCGCGGCCATGCAAGGCGCTATTTCCGCCAGTTCACCTTTATCAACAATGAATTCCCTGGAGAATCTTAAAAGGTCTTTAAGAATATTTTTCTTTTCCGCGGAAAGCGTTCCCGTGTATTTCCACTGCCAATAGAAAGCCAACGCAATAAAGCCTGCCATACAGGGCTTCAGGTGAAGCAGATAGTCCTTGATATTATTGCCTTTATGTTCGCCGAAACAGGTTGTCCAGCCGGAGAAAGCGGCACCAGACAAACCGAACTCTACTGCAGCTTTTAAGGCTTTTTCGTATTGCATTACATAGTAGTCAAGATGTTTGTCTGCATAGTGGGCATTGTTGGTAAGGAGTAACGATTGATGCAAATACCACGCATCACATGGTACATATGTGCCCCCACCCCAAAGGTTGGACAACATGCCCACCGTGATTCCACCGTTTTCAGGATGCAGATGCGCCCTCACAATATAGCGGCAAAGATTGTAAATATGCTCGAATTCCTTGTCGGGAATACTGATATTGGATGTCTCAGAATATTTTTCCCAGGCGTTGATATGCGCCGCCTTGACTTTTTCAAACCCCATCTTAGAGAAGGTTGAAATAAGCACTTGCGTTTTTTCCTTGAACTCTGTCGTTTCCGTGGAATCAGAGACTGCGAGATATCTGGTTACTGCCCATCCATCTCTTACATTTTTGAATATAAACCCTTTTGTCCATGCCCAATTGGTAATCGAATCACCAGGCTTATCACAATACATAGCCCCATATCCATTGATCTCCCCTATTCTATATGAAAACCCCATACTGTTCAGCGTAAAAGTTTCCTCTACTGAGAATTCCGGTTCTGTTCGAAGACCAACAGCACTTGCCATTGAGTCCGGCTTAAACAGGAGCAAAGTCAAATCCACGTCGCGGTTTTCGGGAACTTTGATAAATTTATACCGCTCTACCAGCACGCTCTCATCATTGAGAAAAGATTCCAGAAGCAATTCACAACCGCCGAAACTCATAATTTTTGTCGACAGCGTTGCCCGTTTCGGATCGAATTCCTGACAGAAATTTTTAGGCTCACAAACTTCGCCGTTCATGATAATCTGATACCCGCAGGCGACAACGCTTTGAATGCCCTTTGTCGGTGTCTTCCAGGCATTGGCGACCTTGTACCACCCGCATGGTGTTCCCTGATGCGGTTCAAAATGCGAATGCCCATTGATCGCTCCGAACATGCTCCCGGAATAATCGACAAGAACCGCATCCTTCCCGTTGGATAACAACATCGGGTAATAGCGCTTTTCAGAAAATGGCGTGGCCTGCATTGATTCTCTCCTTTACCGTGTTTTTGTGCCTTCAGCAAGCAATAATCATCGTAACTCCAACGTCCCCCAGCTGCTTGTGATTTTGTTTGGCGATGAAATCCCGGTCCAGGTTACTGTCTTTCCAGAAACAATTCCGCCGAGCCCGTTGGAATAGGCAATCTGCATCTCAAATCCGAAAAGGTAACCCTCAACCAAGGGGATCTGCAGTGATTTCAGGTCGATGCGCACCTCCATGGTATAACCGCCCGCAGCCATTTTCTTTGTCGCGCTCTTCACCTCTGCGGGAATTTCCTTGCGCCTGGGATTGAGCAGATAGCTGTTGCCGTTGACGCCAATGAGATACTGATAATCGTCAAAGTGATAGACACCGCGCTTGCAGTTTAACACATCGAGGAAAATTTCGACGTCATCTCCCTGGCAGACCTTGAGACCGTTGTTATTGTTGAAAAATACGGCATCCTCCACCTGTATGGCAAAATACAATGCATCATCATCATGACATGTCGCAAACCGAACATTTTCACCGATCGGTTGAAACTGATAGCCGCTCCACTCGCCGAGATCCCCGTCGATTGTCAAAGCACTGCTGCATTTTTGCGCCAGGACGTGCTTTTTTGCAGGCAACGTCGGCTTGGACGCCTGATAGGCGATGTTTTCATCGGTTGCTTCTTTCCGTTTATCGGCGTTTCCAGTTTGCGACATTTCATCCGTCACCAGATTCATGTACCGCTGCCAGTATTTTTTCCGCGCCTGTTCAGCCGGTGTAGCATCCGCGCTCACTGCGGCTGTTTTCGCTATCTGTGATTGCAGTGTCGCCCACTTGAAATCCAGCGAGTACTTGTTTACCTTTTTTGCTATTGCATATTGATCGTTGGCTGCCATCAAAACGGCAACATCGGCAAGCGCTGATTCTGTTTTTTGGAGCGCAGCGGCATCACCGGGCGGCAAACTGGCGACAACGTGCGATAACTTCGCCTGCAGTGCGCGGTTGGCGGCATCAGCATTCGGATAGGCAAAAGGCAATCCATCAAGTTTGTACAATGCCGCCCGTCCCGGCTGCAAGTACACCGGCAGCACGGTCATCCCGTCAACGTGCTGAACTGGCAATGAAATCCCCGGCAGGCTGACATCCTCTGCGGTGTAATTCCCGTGAATGAATATCTTTTCATCTATGGGCGCATTCTCCTTTGATGATTGATTGATTGCGAGGAGATAGTTGCCCGCATTGCCCTGGCGCAAAATGCAGCGCAGCGGCACATCGGGGTTCCACCAGGCAACCGGTGCTGAAAATCCGTCCAGCACATCATAGAATTCCCGCCCGAAATCCAATCCGTCCGACGTTACAAATATCCGGCCTTTCCCGTATTCCGTAGTGATAACCTTTGAGGGGACTTTCAGAAATGACAGTTTTCCAACCGATGTTTCACCGCTTGAACGGAATCGATCAGCCGTCCCGCCGAAAGACCATTGCTGTGTATTGTTTCCAAGATAGGTAGCAGTTACCCCCGGGAAAAGTGTGTTCATTATTTTACCGTCATCCATACCGATTTCATTGTATATTCCACACGGGCCAAGCGCGATGACAACACCGCCGGACTTGATATATCCAAGTATTTTTTCATTCATTTCCGGCGGCAGATGCACCGCATACGGGAGAATAATTATTCTATAGTTGTTCAATGCATCCATATTTTCCAGAATAGCTTTTTCGAACACATGGCAATAGTGATAACCGCGGTCGAAAAGAGATTCGTGCAGTTTTTCGGACACGATTTTTACGCTGTCGACGGGCATCACGCAGTACATGGAAGTCGTCGGATAAAATACGCCAATCTGGGGCGGCATGACCTCAGTT
>Ga0172379_10001851_pt1 | contig 40022 bp, 40 predicted proteins | sample GrowelOW334metaG_FD_119756 | JGI IMG/M metagenome (GOLD analysis project Ga0172379, IMG submission 119756) | Groundwater microbial communities from an aquifer near a municipal landfill in Southern Ontario, Canada - Groundwater well OW334 metaG | ecosystem: Environmental > Aquatic > Deep... | reverse complement strand
CATTTCAAAAAATGAAAGATGGCGCTTGTCTCCTATGTCATCCAGGTCACCTGTACGTACGCATTTCTGAATATTAGCAATTCTTTTTCCCATCGGATGTTCTTGCCCAAGTAAATACGGCACTAGAGGCTGCATACCTGCAGTATTGAACAAAACCGAAGGGTCGTTCTCGGGTACAAGCGAAGCGGAAGGAATTATTTTGTGTCCTCTTTTTTCAAAAAATTTTAAGAATTTTGACCGTATTTCATCAGATTGCATACTAATTTTTAGGTTGTTCAGCTTCCCCGGAAATTATTCTAATAGGTTTTTCAACTATGTTTACAACTGTTAAAACTAAAAGCACCATTACTGTAGCGATAGAAGCTAATCCGTAAAATCCTAGCCCAGCAGCCATACCTATACCTGCTGTAACCCAAAGTCCTCCGGCGGTAGTAAGCCCAACTAGGCGTGAATCACGAAGAATGATAGATCCCGCTCCCAAGAAACCTATTCCAACTATCACCTGAGAAGCTATTCTCGTAGGATCAAAACCTCCGACACTGGAATACTTTATTGCGATCATTTCAGAAATTATTACAAACACTGCTGCCCCCATGGAAACCAAGGCATGAGTCTTCATCCCCGCTTCCTCTTTTTTTAAAAGCCTCTCCGCCCCTATCAAGAGCCCGAGTACCATCGCTAAAGCTAACCTAATAATTATTTCACCATTTTGTGCAAAAAATTGAGTCATAGACATATTATATAACGAGCAGTATAAAAAGGAAATGCCTTATTTATTATTTACTCTAATTTTTCTTCGTTACTAGAGTTTGTAGCAGGAACATTAAACTCAAGTAATTTCATCTGACCTTCATACTCATAAACATCACCATCAGTAATGATAAATAAATCATACGGCTCGGCATTATCTTTTTTATCATTTATTACAAAACTTCCGTTTCCTTCAATTACGAGATAAGCCCTGGTAGCATTTTTAAGTTTTGTCTTATAATGACGCGTGACGCAATTTACCATAAGAGCATTGAATCCTTTATCTTTACCTTCTAAATATTTATTCCCATTGAAATCTCCTCTGTCAAAAAATTTTGCCTGATTTAATGAAATTTTCATAATTTTATTGAAATGTTATTTTTAAAAGATTCTTATTTGATTAAAATTCTTACCCGATAAACCTTTTATTGATATTGGTTCCCACGTAAATTTTTGTTTTTCTATTTGTGATGGTGAAAGAACGTATTCTATGAAACTTTCGTTCGTTTTTCTTAATCCCCCTGCCCCGGGCCAAAATTTTGCCACAGAAGTTTTCGTGGTACCGACAGCAACGCAATTATCCATTGAAGTACAGAAGACTAAAATTTTCTCTTTCGAACGGTTGTAAGCACGTCTACGACTAACTGTATAGTAAGATTGATGAATTAATTCAACTTTTTCTCTCCATAATGGATCTGTATCTTGGTTGGGTTTTAATTTAACATTCATTTCTACCATACGCTTCGAACGATCATCTAAAACAGGCAATCCCCCTAGATCTGTCTGCATCTTCTCTATCTTATTTTTTAGATCTTCTTCAAACTCTTCTGGGGTGTAATATGAGCTAACGGGGGTCATGGTAAATTTAAAATTTTCTGGTAAGTAACTTTTTAAAAAATCAATGATCATTTGGAAACTTTTTGCATAACTTTCCGTATCACTTTTAGGAATATTATTCATACGTTCGACAATCACATCATCAGAACTAAAATCAAACCATACCCCAGGTTTATAAACATCTGTAATAGGTTTTAACCACTTAGCAAAATAGATGAGGGTAAACAATTCTGCCCAATCCACTTCTGGGGCTTCTTTTAACCGCCATAATTTGTAACCACCAAATGGCCAAATAAATTTAATTGGTAGATCGTGTTCAATACTATTTTCAATGGCCCCTTTAATGTGTACTAAATAATCTACGGGGGTAACGCTAAATTTCCTGAACTTTTTTGACATTATGGTTTTGAAAATAAAATCCTTTAATTCTGTTTTAGAAGAAAAATTCTCTACTTTTCTATCAGTAGATTTCAACTCCCACAGCTTGTGCTCAATAAATTCTTTTGCTCCCATGAGATGTGGGTAGGAATCGAACCTACGATTACCCCTTGCGGAAGCATGCCTTACCACTTGGCTACCACATCAACTAAATAGTAGCATAAAGTTAGTTTTAAGAAACCACCCCACCACCCAAGCAAACGTTGTTATGATACACAACAATAGACTGTCCAGGAGCGACCGTAATTGGTTTATTAAAAATAATTTCTGCCTTATTTTTTGAAAGAATTTTAACCCGGCAAGGCAAAAATTCTCCATGATAACGAATTTGTGCTGTATAATTCTTCTTCTCGTTTGGAATTTCAGTAATCCAATTTGTATTTTGAATTTTTATGTTTTCCTTACTACTACGATATATCGTAGTGTAAGAATTCTTGTCTTGTGAGACCACTAAAACATTTTTCTTAATATCTTTACTGACTATATAGTATCGGCTGTCGTTTGGTCCTTTCTTTGTAATAGTAAAACCATGCCGTTCGCCTAGAGTATGAAATACTACTCCATCATGAAAGCCCACCTCTTCTCCTTGGGTATTTAAAACTTTACCCCTTTTTTCTTTTATATAGTGCTTTAAGAATTCTTTCAAATCCACGGTGCCAAGAAAGCATATCCCCTGACTATCTTTCTTTTCCGCCACGGGTAGGTTGAATTTTTTGGCAAGCTTGCGGACTTCTGATTTTTTTAAATTGCCAACCGGGAAAATAATTTTTGAAAGTTGTTTCTGGTTTAGAGTCCATAAGAAATAACTTTGATCTTTCGAAGGGTCTTTGTTGCGTAGTAAATATAGTAAAAATGAATCCGTGTCGGAGCCCACTTGTGGGTAAAGCGGCGAATTTTTACTATATTTGCGAAGTGCAGCATAGTGCCCAGTAGCCACAAAGTCTGCCCCCATAGCTAATGCCTTTTTCAGAAATGCCCCGAACTTTACCTCTTTGTTGCACATCACATCTGGGTTCGGAGTTCTCCCCGCCCTATATTCACGAATCATATAATCCGCAACTTCTTTCTTGTATACACTTTCTAGATCAAAAGTTAAAAACGGAATATCTAAATACGCCGCCACCCGCATAGCATCGCGCCTCTCCTCTTCTTCATTGCATTTTAAAAAGTCTGGGTGCCAAGTTTTAATAAAAACTCCCACGACTTCATGCCCAGCTTTATTTAGTAAGGCTGCAGAGACAGCACTATCTACTCCGCCGGATAGCCCTACAAAAATAACCTTTTTCTTCATAAATAAACCTTACAATTCAAGCAGCTTTTTGTAAAGCTCGAATGTGGCTCGGGCGTCAGATAAAGCAGTGTGAGCCTTTTCATTCTTTATATTAAAACGAATACATAATTCTCGTAAAGAAAAATGTTCTAATGCTGGGTCACGGTGTAACTTCGCCCAGGCCACAGAAATTGTATCCAGCTTATGGTAATGCATCATATTTTTTATTTCGGTTTTATTGAAAGCATATTCCAGAAACCCTGCATCGAAGGCTACATTGTGCCCCACCATGATGCAATCCTTCGTTTTTAGAGCCACCATCTCCATAGCCTTTTTTAATGGAAGAGCATCTACCCAGTCTTCTTCATTGTAGTGACAAACTTTCAGAGCCACGGGGTCAGCGCTTTCTATGTGTTCTGGTTTTATTTTAACTTCAAATTCTTCTATCAGCTCCAGATCTTGGTTCGTTAAAACAATACCTATTTCAATAATTTCATTAAGCCTTAAATTAAGCCCAGTGGTTTCTATATCTATAAAAGCAAAATTGTGTTTTCTCATGGTATTTTTATTTTAAATATTTTTCTACATTCATCCTATGTTCCGAAAAACTTTTTGCATAATGAATTACGCCTTCTTTATCATGAAGATAATAAAGATATGCCGATTTTTGTGGGTGAATAGAAGCTACAATAGATTCCATCCCTGGATTGCCTATGGGAGCTTTGGGTAAACCTCTAGTCTTATACGTTTCCATTGCTGCGTCCACCTGGAGAGCCATGCCAATAGAAATTCTTCTCCATAAAATCCCAGCAATGATTCCTCGGTCATTGTCCCCTTTGGCTTCTCTTTCGATGATAGATGCCATTATAATTATATCCTTTTCTGTTTTATGAGATGCTTTGATTTCTGGCAAAAGTGGGGTGATTTTTTTAGTAAAATTAGCCCGCATAGAATTGATTACATCTACTTCGTTGTCAGTAGTTAAGAAAAAATAAGTATCCGGGAAGAGATATCCTTCAAGCTCTTTTGTCTGAGTTAAAAAATTCTCTTTATTAAAATTCGGTAAAGATAAAGCGAAGGTGTCTCCTATCTGATTTCTATCAAAACCTTCCGGAATAGTTACAGAAACTGGGGCCATGTTGTGTTCTCCTTTAGAGATTCTTCGAGCAATGCTGTAGACTGGAAGCTTGTTTGCGAAATAATAATTGGTCGAAATAATTCTTTTTTCACGTCCCAAAAGTATCACGAATGCTTCGAATGCAAGACGGGAACGAATAATTTTTCCCTGTTTTAACTTTAGCGACACCCCGCGCAAGCTAGACTTAGGTTCTATTTTTATAGTAGTCCCAACTGGGAAATCAAACGGCGGACTAAAAAACACAGAGTAAAAAACAAGAAAAAATAGAAACCCGCCCATCAAGTAATAATGATTTTTTTGCATTTTATATAGGTAAATTCGTAGGAGGAGAAGCTTCTTTAGATTCAATACGCTCAAGAGTAGGCACGCGCATAATCTGGCCAGGAAAGTGCCATATAGTAGCAAGCTCTTCCACGTTTAAAACAAATGTTTCGTGGTGAAAATATACTGGATAAAAAATAGAGTCGAGAGGCCAAGGAATAGTGTGCTTAGAGAAAAGGTGGTGTCTTAAGGGAAGGTGGAAAAAGGCGCGCTCTCTATATTCGTGAAGCATTCTGTCTGCCAAAAGCTGAATAGTCTTTGTAGAAGCTGGGAAAAGTCCGCTGAAAGCATCTGCCTGCGTAGAATTTATACGTAAGAGCCCATTACAATCTGGACGGGCAAACTGACGAAAAATTAGACGAATGTTGCGCCTGCTGCTCATATCGAACACTTCTTTTTTAGCCACATACATAATTCTGACCCCAGTGTCAAAGCCAATTTTCCCAGTCTTCGCAGCCATAGCTTTAATATTGTTATCTAGAAATCCTGGCGCACGAATTTCTAGAGAGTATTTCCCCGGCTCAAGTGGGTTAGGATGAAAACGAGTATAAGGTTTCAACATTCTTTCTACTTCCAGTCTTGCCTCAGTGTCCCACCAATGTTTTCCAAAAATTGTTCCCTTCGTATGATATTGTTTCTTGGATGGAGTAACAACAATCTGCATCCACATCTGTTCTCCTTTTTTAATGGATCCGAAGAGTTCCACTATTGGAGACACTGGATCAACTTTATATTCTTCTTTTGGATCTTTATCTAAACCGAAATCAACATATGTTTTCAGTGGGTATGCTTCTGGTCTTTGTAATTTAAATTCACAACCCCACCCATTCCAATCACTTTTCGCAGATATTCCGTCCACCGCCAAAGTATAATCTTCGACAGCTTTAACTTGTGCCTGTGGGTATTGTGCATACATTTGTGTTTCTATTAAACCTCTTAGACGCGTCGGTGTCCGAATATAAAAATGCACATTGCCATCAATGGAGGCAATCTCAAGTGAAAACCAAAACCAAACAGCTCCCTGCCAATACTCTTCCATCCCTCCCTTAAAACTCCAGTGATAAAGCGCATTGGTTATAAAAAGCTCCATAGCTTTCGGACTACGTAGAACTTCGCGTGGCGGAACAATTTCAAGTAAAATAAAATCTATTCCGGAAATAAAATCCTGCTGTATGTAGTGAACCCACATTATCCAAGTAATCCGCCCAAGAAAAACCAACCCAATTAAAGGAAGGATAAATCTTATAACACTGTAATGCATATCGTAAATAAAAAGAAGATACGCAGCAACTACAGCTACAATCCAAGCGAAATACTCTATAATGAATTCTTCGATAATATCTAGAATACTTTTAGGAGCACTTTTTTTTGCCTCAGCCATACATCTATTTTAATATAGAAACATGAAAAAGACTAGCATTTGAGCCTGAAAAATAAAGGAAGGTGGAGAACTAAGCTGCAACGTAAAGCCCAGATTTGTTCTTTTTAAAATATTTCGGATTAGCTAAGTTTACTAGAATTGTGTTTTTCTTAAAGTACCTTTCTTTCATTACTCGTTTGACTACTTCATCTTTAGAAAGTGATCCTTCCTTTTTAAGAATATCTTGGATAACTTCACGGGCAATACCAGCTTTATACCCCCATTCAGCAAGAGCATACATTCCCCTACCTACTAATACAAAACGAGAGTCTTTAATAAGTTCATTGTGACAAGTAGCATAGTGAGTTTTCTTTCCGAATGTTTTAGAGATAGCATCGGCTACTTCTTTAAAGTGCATAGGCGAACCATGTCGGCGCATTACTAAAAAAGCATAATCTTTTACTCCACGTGTACGAATATTCGGAGAAGAAGCTTTACCCCATTCCCCTAATCCGTTCTTGGCAATAGACTTAGACATAGAAAGCCATCTCTTGGCAATTTCCTCGTCTCGGTACTGCTCGGCTAAATCTTTCATCTGATCAAAAAACTTTTTAATCATTTCGGTTTCTGGAACAAGATCTTCGTCTTTAAGACTTGTGTATAGTTTTCGTAAAGCCTCATGAACTTTATCTGTCATTGAGTCATCTACACTCCAACGAGTGTGGAAATGGTCATCCTCACGATGCTTCTTAAAAGAATCCCCCAGTACCATGAAAAAATGAATATGGTTCTGGGTAGCAGGATCTTTAGAAATGTATGGCAAAAATTCATGCTCAGCAACGATTGACCCTAGTTTGTGCATTAATTGCTTGAGCTCATCGAAAACCGCCTGTTCAGCTTTATAGGCATCGGATTTTTTTATTAAATTTAGCGCCGCATCTTCAACTTGGCGAACACGCTCTCTGGTAATGTTATATTTCTTGCCGATTTCTTCCAGAGTTTTCCTTTCTCCGTCTGTGGTCAAACCAAAACGATTCATGATCACGTCAGATGCACGAGTTTGCAAATGTGAAGTGATTTTTTTAGTTATTTTTTTTGGTTTGAAAGATATCGTTGCCATATTCTTATTATTATATCATTAATTGTTTTTCGTTAAATTTTTTTTCTCTATTATCTTTTAGATTTTACTCTATCAATCTCAGTCAGATATCTTTTACGTAATCGCACGGACTTTGGAGTGACTTCCAGATATTCATCATGATTCATAACTTCAAGTCCTCGTTCAATACTCAAAATAAAAACAGGATTTAAGGTGATAGCTTCATCTGTTCCAGAAGCTCGCATGTTGGTTAGTTGTTTTCCTTTGGTTGGGTTCACAGACATGTCTTCCCCTTTCAAAACGTTCCCTACAACCATACCTTCATACACCTCGGTCCCGTGCTCTATATATAATATACCACGTTCTTGTAAATTTGCAAGAGAAAAGGCTACCGCCTTACCGGCAACCATAGAAGTCATAGATCCATACTCTCTTTTCTTGATTTCGCCAGCATATTCTTTAAATCCAGTCACGCGAGAAGACATGATACCCTCTCCTTTAGTATCTATAATAAAACCGCTTCTATAGCCGAGAAGTCCTCGGGTCGGTATATCAAAAATTACTCTTGCCACACCATGCTTTTCAGTCATATCCTTCATAATACCTCGTCTTTTGCCTATCTTTTCAATGACTGCACCTGAGAATTCCATAGGCACATCAATCACCAGTTCTTCGTATGGCTCGGTCTTAACCCCATCATGCTCCTTAATGATAACTTCGGGTTGAGATACTTGCATTTCGAAACCTTCACGACGCATGTTTTCAAGCAAAATAGCTATATGCAGTTCTCCCCGTCCATACACTTTAAAGAATGACGGCCCCATATTGTTCTCGCCTTGATCTGGAGAAAAGTCCACCTTAAGCCCAACGTTTATTTCTAATTCTTTTTCTAATCTTTCTTTGATTTGTCTTGAAGTAACAAATTTACCTTCACGTCCCGCAAACGGAGAATCATTCACTAGGAAATTAAGAGAGAGCGTCGGCTCATCAATAGCGATATGTGGTAGTGGCTCTAAACTCTCATCATCGCAAACAGTCTCTCCAATATAAATATCTGGGATCCCCGCAAGAAGGACAATGTCTCCAGAAGTGGCGGATTCTACTTCTTTTCTGTTTATTCCTTCAAATGAAAAAAGTTTAGTAATTTTTCCTTTTCTAGTACCATTCTCTCCTTTCACGAATACCTGACTTCCTGAAGATATTTTCCCAGAATAAATTCGAGCCACGGCCATACGCCCCAAGAAATTGTCATAACCTAAATTGAATACCTGAGCCGACATAAGTTCGTCTTCATTCTTGGACGCAGGTGGCACTTTTTCTAGAATCAAATCCAAAAGCGGAGATAAATCTTTAGAATCATCTCCTAAATTTCTAAATGCTTTACCTTCGCGACCAATAGCGTAAATAGTTTCAAAATTTGCTTGTTCATCGTTAGCTCCCAATTCAAAAAATAATTCTAAGACTTCTTCGTGAACTTTATGGGCGTTAGCGGCTGGTTTGTCTATTTTGTTTATGACCACGATCGGCTTAAGTCCAAGCTCTAAAGATTTTTTTAACACAAACCTTGTCTGTGGCATAGGCCCTTCTGCAGCGTCAACCAGCAAAAGCACAGAATCAATAGCTCGCAAGACACGCTCTACCTCAGAACCGAAATCCGCGTGCCCAGGAGTATCTACTATATTTATCTTAGTATCTTTATATACAATTGAAGTATTCTTAGAATAAATTGTAATTCCTCGCTCTTTTTCTAGGTCATTTGAATCCATTGACACTCCTTCATCTTGCAAGCCACCATTTTGCTTCATCAAAGCATCAGTCAAGGTAGTCTTGCCATGGTCCACGTGCGCTATTATTGCTATATTTCTAATTTCCATAAATTAAGTTGGCGTTTCAAACAAAAAAGCCCTAAGGCCCTTTTGTAATACATTTTATAATAACATAGTTTTATCTAAACTACAAGTTTTTTGATGAAAAAGATGCAAAAAATATGATTTTATGGTATTTTAGATACACGCGTCGGTGGTAGAGTGGTCAATTACAACAGACTGTAAATCTGTCGCCTTCGGGCTACGAAGGTTCGAATCCTTCCCGACGCACAAAAAAAATCTAAGCTGAGGATTTTGCTCGCACGTTGATAGTGCTCTTAATTTTGCCTTTTTTAGTTTCGATCAATATCTCATTATTTTTAACAGAAACGAGAATAGCATCTCCTTTTTTAACTCCATTTGAAATTATATGAGAAGCTACAGGGTTCAAAATTTTATTTTGAATTAGTCTGTTTATTGGTCTTGCGCCGTAATGCGGATCATAGCCTTCTTTCGCGAGATACGACAAGGCCTCTTCGGAAATTTCAAAACGAATTCCTTTCGCTGTGAGACGATCCACGACTACTTTAATTCGTAAATTCACTATCTCTTTTATTGCTTCAGGAGAAAGAACGTCAAAGACAATAGTCTCATCTAGTCGATTCAGGAATTCTGGACGGAAATTTTCTTTAAGTGCTTCCATGACTTTTTCTTTCATATTGCTATAATCTTGAGTCGCAGAGTTATTAGAAAATCCAATTGATTCCATTTTTTCTACGAATTGTGAACCGATATTACTGGTCAAAATAATTATTGTATTTTTAAAATTCACAACTCGCCCCTTACCGTCAGTTAGTCGGCCTTCATCTATAACCTGTAGAAGAACATTAAAAACTTCTGGATGAGCTTTCTCAATTTCGTCAAAGAGTATAACCGCATACGGACGATGCCGCACGGCTTCGGTGAGCTGACCTGATTCATCATACCCCACATACCCTGGTGGAGAACCTATGAGTTTCGACATAGAGTGGCGCTCCATGTACTCAGACATATCCACACGGATAATCGCACTGTCATCATTAAACATAAATTGCCCAAGCGCTTTCGTAAGCTCTGTCTTTCCAACTCCTGTCGGACCTAAAAAGATAAAGGACCCGATTGGTCTGTTTGGATCTCCTATCCCTGCCCGAGAACGACGAATAACATCCGCCACTCGTTTAATAGCGTCATTTTGGCCGATAACTCTTTTCTCCAATTCTTGCTCCATTTTTTCTAGTTTCTCTCGTTCTTCTTCTAGCATTTTTGTAAGAGGTATCCCCGTCCAGCGCGCTACAACTTCGGCGATATCCTCAGTGGTAATTTCTTCTTTTAAAATTCTACGAGATTTTTGTAATTTCTTTAGTCTTGCGAGTTTGACGTCTAATTCTTTTTTAAGCGTAGGAATTTTCCCGTAGCGAATCTCTGCGGCGCGGGATAGGTCTGACTTCATTTCTGCATCTTCGGCTTCTAGGCGAATACTCTCTAATTCTTTTTTAACAGCTCTGATTTCTACTACGATAGCTTTCTCGTTTTGCCATTTTAATTCAAGTTCTTTTGTTTTCTCTGTTAAATTACCTATTTCTTTATCTATTTCTTTAATTCTATTTTTAATTTCTTTTTGTTTATTTTTGGATTCTCCGGACGAAGAGTTAATTTCTTTTTTTAACGCTTCTTTCTCAATTTCTAAGCGCATGGTCTTTCTATTCGCCTCCTCTAGGATTGGCGGCTTATTCTCTAGCATTATTTTCAAGGATGAAGAAGCTTCATCTATCAAGTCCACTGCCTTATCTGGCAAAAATCTATTAGTTATGTAACGCGCCGAGAGATTCACTGCAGAAATTATGGCATCGTCGGTAATGCGAATACCATGAAATAATTCATATCTCTCTTTTAATCCACGTAAAATTGCAATCGCATCTTCTACAGAAGGTTCGTCTATGTAAACAGGCTGAAAACGTCTCGCTAGGGCTGGATCTTTTTCTATGTGTTTTTGATATTCTCGCAACGTCGTCGCGCCAATGGCTCGCAGTTCCCCGCGTGATAGTGCTGGCTTCAACATATTTGACGCATCCATAGTCCCCTCGGCCCCTCCGGCGCCAACGATAGTATGTATCTCGTCGATGAAAAGAATTATCTTACCATCAGAGCGCTCTATTTCTTTCATGATTCCTTTCAACCTTTCTTCGAATTCTCCGCGATACTTTGTCCCCGCAACGAGCAAGCCCAAATCAAGAGACACTAATTCTTTCTCTTTTAGAGATTCTGGCACATTGCCTTTAGTAATGAGTTGAGCGAGCCCTTCTACTACAGCGGTCTTCCCTGTCCCCGCTTCTCCAATTAAAATTGGATTATTTTTAGTTCGACGAGACAGTATCTGCATAATGCGAGTGATTTCATTATCTCGTCCAATAACAGGATCCAATTTATCTTCTTTGGCAAGTTTAGTTAAATTTCGAGTATATTTTATCAATAGTTTAAATCTCTTCGGCTCAGAAACATCTGTAATATTTTGACTGCGTAGTTCTTCTAAAACTTTCATAACTTGATCTTTATGAATTCTAAATCGCGCAAGGGTCTCCCTTGCTTCGCTGGTAACTTCAAGAATAGCAATGAATAAATGTTCAGTAGAGACAAAATCATCTTTCATGTATTCTGCAAGTTTCGCTGACTGCTCTATAACTTGGGCTAGGTCAGGGTTCAAATATATTTGATACGATGGTGAAATAGTACTGTGTGATTCTGGCAACTCAATTAATTCTAGAACTGAATCCGTAAGCAACATAGTATCAATTTCCAATTTATCTAAAATCGAATTTACCATGGATTCGTCCTGAAGAAGCAAGGCAGCCAGTAGGTGCAGTGAAGAAACGTGGTTCACCCCACGCTCAATTGCCAGCTCGTGGGCTTTCTTTATGGCATCTTTTGCTTTAGTTGTAAATTTATTTAATGGAGGCATATTTATAGTATATACTACGTGTCAAGAAGCAAAATTATTGCGCCTTGGGTAGGTTTAATGCAGTAAATGCATCAATAATAGTTTTGATTGCAGTAAAGTTATTCAAGTCATTAAAAAGAGCTATTCCGAGTGCTTCTCCGTCTAGATTAATGACGAGCCCCCCAGCATTTGATTTCGTAACATTGATATCCACTCTTTTATTTACTTCAAAAATTGAGGATGAAATATTTCCACCGAACACTAGAACTTTCTGCCCTACTTTCATTTTATCTAAATCTCCAGATACGGGAACGGTAAAAGAAAGTTTACTTTTTTCATCTAGCGGAGCCCCAATTTTCAAAAATGAAAATCCAGCTTTATCTGTGGCCACAAATTCCGCTCTGAATTTACCGCTATCATTTTTTACATAATAAACTCCAGCGCCAGGAACCATCGCCGCATCAGCAACAATAATTCCGTTTTCAACAGAAATACCAAATCCTCGCCCAGCGGAAACTTCAGCTGGACCACCATTCATATCCACTCCATCTTTAGTAATTGCAAAAACAGCTGTTTGATTCTTGGCAATTGCATCGACAACCAAATCTTCTTCCTTGATTATAACTGTCTGGGTCTTCCCCTCTACTTGTTGAATTTTTTCAATAGTTTGCTGCACCACACGATTTACTGGAACGGTAAAAGAAGCAGGGGCTTGTTGCATCAGCGTCACTGTGGTTATACCCGTAGCAATCGAAGTCACGAAGGAAAGCAAGACTGCAAGCAGTATCAATTGCGATTTATTTAAATCTTTAATATCCATCCCGTACGAAATTCTATTATACTAGTAAATTGACCTATCCCTTATACAAAACTTCATTAGAAAGATTTCGTACGGGATCCATACCCTAATCATACCACTTTTTTAGTTTTTGCAAAATTTTAGTTAGAGATTTTATCGTGTAGTCTATGTCGCTTTTTTTAGCATCTTTTCCAAGAGAAAAACGCAGACCACCAATTTCTGGATCCGACTTAGGGCTAAGTGCTTCTATAACATAAGAACCTTCTGCCCGAGAACTTTTACAAGCACTTTTTGAAGAAGCCATGATCCCTCGCGCAGAAAGCTCTATCACTAAAAGGTCGCTCGGGATCGAGGGAATTGTTATGTTTATATTATTGGGCAATCTATTTTCTAAATCACCATTAATAGCCAGCTTAATAAAATTTCTTTTTGTGAACGGTTGACGTTGCGTGGCAGGAAATCCTGAAGAAAAAGAAATTTTATTAAGCTGTTGGAAAAAGTAATTACGAAGATTTGTTAATCTTTTATTTTCTTTGTCTTTTTCTTTTTGCACTAAAGAAAGTGCATTTGAAAATTTTAAAATTGCTTCTAGATTTTCCGTCCCTGGTCGAAGTCCCCCTTCTTGATCCCCTCCGCCGAAAATATTTGCAAGTGAAACTGACCTTTTTTTATAAAGTATACCAATACGACCTGAATCTACAATCTTTGAACCCGAAAGTGAGAGCATATCTACACCGAGCTTTTCTACGTTTAAATCAAGATAATTAACAGCTTGTACCGCATCAGTATGAAAAATTGGATAGGTATTAGGCACTAGGCTTTTGGCTCTAGTTTTTTTATAATGCCTGACTTCTTTAGCGATTTCTCTTATTGGTTGTATGGTTCCTATTTCATTATTAGCATACATCACCGACACTAATACTGTATTCTTTTTAATTGCTTTTTTTATTTTCTTTGGATCTACTATGCCATTTTCTTCTACAGGCACAATAGTTATCTCCGCAAAATTTCTTTTTTCTAAAAGCTTATAAGTTTCTAAAACAGAAGGGTGTTCTATGTTTGTCGTGATAATGTGCGGAGTAGGCGTAGAAAAATTTTTCTGCATCTGCGAAGCTAGAACAACCCCTTGTATAGCTAAATTATTACTTTCTGTACCTCCACTAGTAAAAATAACTTCTTCCGCTCGCGCACCTAAAATATCGGCAACGTTCTGCCGTGCGTTTTCTAATTTTTTACGCGCCTGTATTCCGAGCTCATGGATAGAACTAGGGTTCGGAAAAGCCGAAGCCCCGTAATCTAAGTATATTTTATGTTGTTTTTTAATTGATTTCACTATTAAAATAGTATATATTGAAAATGTATGAATATAAAGCTCGAAGTTGCTTTTTTTGTGTTTGTCGGAGTAGCCATTTTGATTGGCACTATTTGGGTTATCGTTACCGAAAAACGTCTAAAAAGATTTTTCCTTGGGAAAAAAGCTAAAGACTTAGAAGACACTATCTTGACTCTAGAAGAAGATATCTCAAAATTAAAGACAGCAAAAGAAAACATTGAGAGTGAAGTAAAGACTATCAATGCTAAATTAAAGAAAAGTATCCGTGGACTCGAAACTATCCGCTTCAACCCATTTCCAGACCAAGGTAGTAATCAGAGCTTTGCCATCGGGATGCTAAATGAAGACAACGATGGTTTAGTAATTTATAGTTTGTATTCCAGGGAGCGAATGAGTATATTTGCTAAACCAATAAAGGGAGGACTATCGGAATACGAACTAACTGCTGAAGAAAAAGAAGCGCTGAAAAAAGCCAAGGTTTAAATGAGAACAAATACACTTTATGAAAACAGAAAACATAAACAATGTAATAACGCGCCCGCCGATAGTGGCAGTCATGGGTCATATCGACCACGGTAAATCAACTTTACTGGATTACATCAGGAAGACAAATGTCGTGGACTGTGAAACCGGAGGAATTACTCAGTGTATTTCAGCATATGAAGTGGTTCATAAAGACGAACATGGCGTAGATCAGAAAATAACTTTCTTAGACACTCCAGGACACGAAGCTTTTTCTAAAATGCGAGAACGTGGCGCCGAAATAGCCGACATCGCCATCCTGGTAGTCTCCGCCGAGGATGGAGTCAAACCGCAGACCATTGAAGCCTGGAAAACTATCACCGAAAGCAAGATCCCTTACATCGTAGCTATAAATAAAATAGACAAGCCAGGAGCCAACGTAGAAAAAACAAAAACAGAACTAGCCGAAAATGAAATCTATTTAGAAAATTATGGAGGCACTGTCCCCTTCGCTGAGATTTCAGCTAAAGTCGGCACTGGAGTAGATAATCTTCTTTCGCTAATTTTAATTTTAGCAGAAATGGAAACTCTCACCGGCGCAAGCTCAGAGGAAGCTTCAGGCTTTGTGATTGAAGTAAATCTAGATTCCAGGCGTGGAATAATGGCTACTTTGATAATAAAAAATGGCTCTATCCGTAAAGGAATGACTGTGGCCGTAGAGAATACTATTTGCTCCACTCGCATAATAGAAAATTTTAAAGGGGAAGCTATAGAAGCAGCTACTTTCTCTTCCCCTGTTCGTATCGTCGGCTTTGACAAAATGCCAAGAGTCGGTGCTCAATTCAAAACTTTCCAGAAAAAATCCGATGCAGAGAAATACGCTCAAGCTTGGCAATTAGATAAAAAAGAAACGCCAGCTCGTAATACTTCGGGAACATCCGATGCAAATGGAACTAAAAAAATAATCCCCATAATTTTAAAAGCCGACGTAGCCGGCTCTCTAGAAGCCATCGAAAAAGAAATCGCTAAAATACAAAACGATGGTGCTGAATTCAGGGTTGTCGGAAAAGGGGTCGGCCCAGTATCAGAATCCGATATAAAAGGTGTCGCTTCAGGAGAGGATATCATAGTCATCGGGTTCAATGTCAAAGCTGACAAGAGTGCGATAGAAACAGCCGAAAATAGGAATATCACTATTTCTTTCTTTGACATTATTTATAAAATGACCGAATGGCTAGAAATACAAATGGAAGAGCGTAGGCCGAAAATTGAAACAGTAGAGACGACAGGCCGAGCAAAGATCATCCGAGCTTTCAGCCGAACTAAAGAGAGGCAAATAGTCGGCGGTAAGGTATCCGAAGGACAAATCAATCTAAACAGCACCGTGAAAATAATGCGCCGCGAATTCGAAATCGGCCGCGGTAAAATTGTGAATTTGGAAAAATCTAAGGTAAAGACAAGCACTGTAGAGGAAGGGGCAGAATTCGGAATGATGATTGAGTCTAAAATTGAAGTCGTGGCGGGAGACATTCTAGAAGCTTTTGCCATAACTCAAAAATAATAAAATGCCCGAACGAAATGAAAAAGTAGCTAATCACATTAAAGAGCTCTCAGCACAATTTTTAGGCCGGGAGAACAACAGAACCTCGCTCATAACTGTGACTTCCGCTACCTGCTCTCCGGATTTAAAACGTGCAACAATATTCATCACCGTGCTTCCACGAGAAAAAGAAGACGCCGCTCTGCACTTTATACAAAGACAAAGAAGTGACCTGCGAGAATTTTTGAAAAAGAATCTGCCAATTAAAATAATCCCCTTCATTGATGTGGCGATAGATTTAGGCGAAAAGAATCGTCAAAAAATTGACGAATTGCTTAGAGAAAAGTAGGATGTAAAGACGGCCTGGTAGCCAAGTAGCATGAGCGTAGCGAACCTGACATTCCTCTGCGCAGAGATTGAAAGTTAAATAATAAAGAATTTGATAAGATAAGTATAAGGCCTGGTAGCCAAGTAGTAAGGCATTCCTCTGCAAAAGGAATATACGTGGGTGCGATTCCCACCCAGGCCTCAAAAAATTAAAGTGTTTTAATTTTTTGCTGGTTCGCAGCAAGCGAAATTGCCAATGTGAGACAAAGTCGAACAGGCAATAAGAAGAAAAACATGTTAGAATATTTTAGGACAAATGCCCGAGTGGCGGAACTGGTATACGCGCACGACTTAAAATCGTGTCTCGTAAGGGATGTGGGTTCGATTCCCACCTCGGGCACACAACTTAATAAAAATTTTTGCGCCCATAGCTCAGCTGGTAGAGCAGATCCCTCTTAAGGATAAGGTCGAAGGTTCGATCCCTTCTGGGCGCACAAAAGTACTTATGTACTTTTTGCGAGGCGGAGGCAGACGTGCCGAGCCCGGGTCGGGAAATTTTTCAGCAGAAAAATATTCCTGACCACAAGTTATTATGCTGGAGTGGCGGAATTGGTATACGCGCTAGTCTTAGGAACTAGTGCCGCAAGGCTTGAGGGTTCGAGTCCCTCCTCCAGCACAATTTATATAAATACTTATCGTATGTCTATTTAGTATAGGGACTTGACTTTTATATTAGAATATGATATACTTCATGTATGAGTAAAATTAATAAAAAATCAATGAAATACACCCTAAAAACATTAACAATTTTGGCATTTGCCGTGTTGGTTCTTCCGGCGACAGCTTCTGCAGCATCTTATGGCTACGGCACAAACACGCCTTTCTATACTGGCTACTATGATGGAAATTACTATAACCAACCCAACAATCCTACGCCTTCTATAAATTTTGTTAGCCCTAGTTATGCAGAAGTAGGCTCTGGTGGTAAGACAATCACTATTACAGGAAGAGGCTTCGTCCCGACTTCTATAGCTAGAGTAAATGGCGCAGACAGAGCTACGACTTTCATAGATTCTTCTCACCTATTTATCCAGTTGACCAACAACGACATGTACCTCGGTAATGGATTTTATATTACTGTCTGGAATGGTGCTCCTGGTGGAGGATTTTCTGACTCAGCTTTCTTCACATTAAATCAAGCTGCAGCATATAACAACAATACTAATAATTATTCAAATACAAACAACGGCAATAATTATAACAACGGCTACCCAGTAAACAATAACAACTATAATTACGGCAATACGAATCCAATGAACGGAAATGGAAACGTAGACTCACCTAGCAACTTGGCCGCCAATGCAGTTTTCGGTACAAGTAATAGTTTCCTACCTTCTGGAATAGTGCAATGGGTACTCTTCGCCATCGTCGTCTTGCTCATAGTCATCTTAGTTAGGAGAATCTTCGGTGCTAGAGACAACTACTACGAAGCTCCGATGAAACACGACTAAAAGGTATAAAATATAAAGAAATTTAACAAAAAAGTCAGCTCCGCAGGGGTTGACTTTTTTGCTTTTTTGTGGTAAACTGTCGATAAGGTCGCTCATCGACAGTTTAATAGTTTCAAGGTTTGAGTCCGCATTGTCGCGGGCAGAGTTCAGCATCCCCTTCGAAAAGGGATGCAAGGAGATGTCATGAAAGCACAGAACCTCGACCGCGTTTTCGGAGTCATTTTTGCCATCCTCGTTCTCGCAATCGGAGTACTCGGCGAGATGACACAGCTGATCCCGAATGCCAAATGGACCACAGGAGTTCTGTTGGTCCTCGTAGCAACGGGAATCCGCTACAATGGCACCGGGTGGTGGGCGCAGTTCAAGTGGATGGGAGACCGAAAACAGTACTTCGTGGATGAGGGAATTTTCCTTGTCTTTTGGTTTCTTGGTTTCTCTGCAGACAAGTTTGACTGCAGAAAGAAGGTTACCCCACTTAAACCCACAGAAGCCACAACAGCGGACGGGGCGAGGGTCCTAATTGACGAAATCGTTATCACCCACCAGGTCGAAGATCTGGGAGCCTATACGGACGTCGACCCGACGAATCGCCAGAACCTCCTCGACAACGTCGTGGATAAGTTTGTCAGGAAATTGATTCGGGCAAACGATCTAGATGTAGTAATGGGTATGGCCTTCGGGGAGAACGTCGCTGGATCACAACTCTGGGGAGTTACGATTCATGAGATGATCGTCCCGCAAGTTCGAATCGCTGACCCGAAGCTACGCGAAGTTTACGAGCTGAAGAAAGTGGAACTGCTCGAAAAGGAAGCGCAGTTTACGGGAGGCGAGAACTTCGCCAAGCTCATGGCTCTGCTTGAAAAACCCATCGCCGAAGGCGGGGCTGGGCTCGAACACGACGACGCGGTCAAGGAGGCTAAGCTCCTGACCAACCAGGCGACCGAGACGATTCAAACAATCAACGTCGACGGCGACGCTGGTACTGCGATCGTCGCCTCCCTGCTCGGGAGGAACAAATGAGCACAGGCAAAATCATCGGAATCGCCGTAGGAGCAGTTCTAGGTATCGTTCTTCTTTTCTGGGCTGGCAGTAAGTGCACTGGAAAAGGCAAATCGACGACCACCACAACTCGCACCTCGTCGTACGTTGAACAATCCGCCCCCACTCCGCCACCCGTGCAGCAAGCCACCAAAGTGTTGGTGCTTCCGCCGGTGCGGTGCACCACGCCGTGCGTGGATATCACAGCGGACTACCCGTTCGAGCTGGACTCGGACGGGCCGATTGTCCAGTACTTCCCCGGAATCGATGAGCCGGTGGAGTACTCTGGAAAAGGCGACTTTCACGTGAACAAACCCCGCGATCCGGGGCCCTTCACGATAAAGTCGAAAAACAAGAAAGAGGAAGTCGAGGTGCGCATCTACGAGATGCGCGATGCTTACATCCTTCCCCCGCCATAGAAGGCGATGGCATAAAAATCGTGTTGGATTTGCCACCCAACGCAAAGGGGTCGTGTATTGTCGAGAGACAAGACACGACCCCTTTAACATTTCTATTCAATTTTTATTTTACCGAAACGAATCTGGTTCTACTGTTCCCTGCTCAGGTCTTATGCCGTTAATATTGAAAGTTTTGAGAATTATATTCATAATAGCCCAAACACTCATCATTATGGATATACCGATAATCCCCCAGATCATATGACTCTTGCCAGTTGTTTTTTTCTCTTCGTTTTCTTGATTCATTATAAACTCAAGAACACCATAGAGAAAATAAACCATAGCTAAAGCAAACAACAAAACAATAAGAGGGTTTATGATTTGCTCAACAACCTTTCCAATAAAGGCATCCATAATTATTAGTTAATCTGAACTGATGGAAGAGTCACCGTTGCTGGCCCTTCAAGACCGAAAGTTCTTATCAAAATGTTGACAAGTCCCCACATAGCCACGATAGCCACCAAGCCAATGATACCGAAGATAATTCTGTTTCTCCCCGCCTTTTTAGCCTCTTCTTCTTTGGAGATAACATAAGTAATGACTCCCCAAACGAAGTAAACGATACCCAGAACTACGAGCACTGGAATAACTGCATTTAAAAGATCTCCTATTTTACAAATAATACTTCCTAGTGTTCCACTTTGAGCACTTCCGCAAAAATTTGCGGCAGAAGCTACAACCGGTGCCAAACTCATAACCAAACCTGACAATACAACTAAATTCTTTTTCATAAGTAATTTTAACTAATAATACTTTCTAATAATTTTATCCGCCTTTGGCGGAAAAGCGACCTTATAATAATAAACTAATAATGTTATCTAATTATACCATAGTGATAAACAAAATAAAGCTATTTCCCTCCGTTACACTTAGGATCTCCAGGAGGGCAAGCTTGCGGTAAAACTGACCTACTTCCGTTTTTATCAAAAGTGCTTCTAAATAGCCCTACCAGGCCCCACACAGACATCATCACAGCAAGAGCTACAACCCCCCACAGCATAAACTGTTTACCTTGTTCTCTTTTCGCTTCTTCGTCTGAGTTGATAATAAAGAACTTCACCGCCCCCCAGATAAACATAACTATAGCTATGGCGAAAATTAGAGGAATTATGGAGTTGTTGATGAGGCAAATTACATATCCAACTAAACCTTGAAAAGTATTTCCAACGGTACAAATAGCCCCAGAAGCAGCTTGCGTCGTAGTAGTCACCAAGTTAGGCGCAGTCAAACTCTGCCCACCAAATCCAAAAGTTTTAACTATAACATTGACAATTCCCGCAAAGCTGATGATAACGGCAAGACCGATAATGCCGTATATCATCCTATCTTTACCTTTCGTCTTAGCTTCTTCTCCTCCTCCTATAACATACTGCACTACTCCCCAAATAAAATACACGACACCTAAAGCAACTAGAACTGGAATAATTGCGTTTAGAAATTGTTGTAATTTACAAATTACATATCCTATACCCTGGAGATGCAGACACTGTCCTATTGCCTCCCTAGCGGTATTAAATATTTCTGAATCCATATTTTTATAATATTATTTAATTAATAATTTATGCACCAAGACCATTAACCGTATTTTGTATAAGTGTAGCAATAGCCCATGACCCTAGGAGTATTGCTGCTCCGATTAATGTATATAGAAGTGTATCTTTGGCTTTAGTCAATTTTTCAGAATTCCCCCTAGCAAAAACAAAGAGAAAACCAGAATATATAATAGCTAAGGCTATGACTGGAATACCGATTTTAATCGCCCCCACCAGTATTGTATGGATAAACTCTGGAATTGAGCCTTCTCCAATAGTTGGACAAATTTTGCCACCTGCTTTATTGCAAGGGACAACTGGAGCATCTACCGTCTCAATAGCCGCAGCCATGACTGGTAAAATAGAAACATAAAAAAAGAAAACTATTTTTTGCCAATTATGTTTAATAAAATTCATATTTATATTATACCTCCCATTAAAAAAGAATCCAAGTTCCTTCTGTATAACCCAATATTGATAATACTGCCTTGACTATAAGTGTAGCGGCTACAGCAAAAAGAAGCCCAATAACGGCATTGGTAAAGATGTTTTTAGCTTTTGTCCTAGCGTGAGCCGCTTCTCCCCCTCCAGTAAGCATCAGAAACCCTGCATAAGCGAACATAATTGCAGCAATGGGTATGACCATTTTTGTCAGAATAAATTCAATGACATTATTCACAAGAGTAAGTATTTCAGTCCATCCGCACTCAGTCCTGCAATCTGGAACCAATCCTCCTGCAAACGAAAACACGGGGAAAACAAACATTAAAAAAACCATTATATTGGGTATTAAAAATTGTTTTATTTTTTTCATTGATTTTGCGAAATCACGTCGCGCAACCGTCCATTTAGCGCGACGCTGTTACTTAAATAATAAAATACTCAACTTGGAGCTGGCATCTCCTATTGCTTCATCTGGATCCATGGCGTTGGACAGCACTCCATTAATCATTGCACTCCATATATTATCGGTGTCTTTCGGTGATGGGTCAAGCCAACTTCTAGCAAAAAGCGCAGAATCATAGAAAACTGGGGAGAAGGCGTCAGTCGGCTTAATTGAAAGTAAATTCCTGCGAGCTGGAGCCACCCCCGTCGCAGCTGCAAACTTTGAAGCGAAATCAGAGGTAGTAAGTAGGTTGGCAGCAGTGAAAGCAATGTCAAAATTTTTAGAGGAAGATGATATTGCGACACCAGTTACCCTAGCCCCAGTAGATTTGAAAGTAGCGCCTTTAATTTGCGGTATCGGAGCGATAAAAAAGTTCTGGTTTGGATTTCTATTTACGAGTGTGGGAATCTCAGAAGCATATCCGAAATAAAATGCTAGATCTTCTTTAGAAAAAGCTTCGTCGGAATTAGAAAAAGATCTATTCCAAGAATAGACAGGGTCATTCGGGTCGGCAAAATTAGTATAAAACTTTAGAATTGATGGGAGATTATAATTCCCGACAAGGGCATCTAATGTGGGAGTAAACATTCCGTCTTTCTCTATGATAATAGGATTACCGGCTTGTATAAATAAAGCAGAGAGAATATCTTTCGCGTGAACGATGTTACCGAAGTGGCCTAGTGCTACGGCGCTTTTTGTAATTTTATTGGCTTCATCTTTTTTAGTTAAAATTGAAACCATTCCAGTAAGGTCATTCCAGGTCGCAGGAGGATACACTACCCCATTCGCATCTAGCATACTTCTGTTGTAATACAACATTAAGGGGTCTATGGAGATTGGAAAAGCTAAAATACCGTTCTGGGTTAAGAACACTTCTCCCGCTCCAGCAAAAACACTTTTAAAGGAAGCAAGTGGGTAGCTAGCATACGGAATGGTGAAAATTTTATCAGAATAATGAAATGCTAAATTATCCGGCAAGAAAAATATGTCCGGCCCGGTACCTGTAGCCAGAGCTTCTAATAAATCCTTATCGAAAGTTTCGGCAGATTTCTGCTCATATTTAACTACGAAAGCAGGATTCGCATCATTGAATTCTTTAAGTGGATTAGCTATCGCTGTAGCTGGGACAGTGCCCCACAAGACTACATCTCCCAAGCTACCACTTGAACCACTATCTCCAATGGGTATAGCCCCAGAAAAAACCAAAATACCTACAACAGCAGCAACCATGAAAACAATTATAGTGATGAGTTGAAAATTTCCTTTCATTTTATTGCTTTCTTAATATCATACCATAATGATGATTTCCTGCATCAATTTCTCGATCTAAAAAGAAACCCTTCTGTTCAAGCATCTCTCGGGCCTTGCCCTTCGGTAAAATCTTTGTGCCTTTCATCAACGAATCCTCCGCCCAATCTATGAGCAAGACCTTGCCTTTAGGTTTTAATATTCTGTCAACTTCTTTTATAAAATTTTCTTTTTCTTCAACTTGGAAAAGTATATTGGAAGCGATGACTGCATCTACAATGCCATCTTTTATCTTTGTCCCCCCAATTTTTTCAACGTTGCCCCAGATAATCTCAATATTGCTAGCATGTAAATCTTCTATTCTACTTTTTATAGTACCTAAAAAATCTTTCTGCACTTCCACAGCGTAAACTTTCCCCTTCGGTACTAGTGCCCCCGCAATCATAGTATAGTGTCCAGTCCCCGCCCCTAAATCCGCGACGATGTCGTTCTCTTTGAGCCCCAAAGCTTTCAGAATTTTTAATGGGTTTGCAAACATCTATATATTGTAATACGAAAAATGATTATATGCACTATTTATATGCATGCAATAGAAGCGATGCCGTCGCCAGAGCGTAGGCGCATCACGGTCACCCCTTGAGTCTGACGACCTAGAGAAGAGACGTCTTTAAGAGCAGTGCGAATAACTTGCCCTTTCTTAGACATAGCAATTAATTCTTGCTCTTCTCCTCCTAATACTTTCGCAACGATCAACTTCCCTGTCTTTGGAGTAACTTTAGCGGTTTTGACTCCGGAGCCCCCGCGTTTTTGAACTTTATATTCTTTCAAGCTTGTTTTTTTACCGAAACCGTTCGCACTCATCGTTAAGAATGCTCCTTCTTTCACATCTTTTTTCACTACATCAACACCGATAACTTCATCATTTTTACCTAGCCTGATTCCACTCACTCCCCCAGCGGTTCGGCCCATTTCCCTGACATCTGACTCTTTAAATCTGATAGATTGACCATCCGCGGTGGCAATCATTACTTCATCATCTTTTTCGGTAACTAGTGCAGAAATTAATTGATCGTCTTTGTCCAAACGAATCGCGATAATACCGCTTCGGCGAACATCTTTGAAACTTTCGGAGGACATTTTCTTAGCTGTGCCATGTTTAGTGACCAACATTAAGGAAGTGCCGGTCTTGCTCAAGTCTTTAGGCATAGCTAAAATAGAATTTACCTTTTCTTCACCAGAGAGTGCCAAGAAATTCATTATTGACTTACCTTTCGTAGCTCGACGTCCTTCTGGAATATCATACATTTTCATTTGGTATACTTTTCCTAAGTTGGTAAAGAAAAGTAGATTGCTGTGGGTAGAACCAGAGACAAGCATAGTCACAAAATCTTCTTCTTTAGTCTCAAGATCAATAACTCCCACACCTCCTCGCTTCTGGGTGTGGTATTCTGATGGATCGGTACATTTCACATACCCGCCAGCGGTAAGCACTAGCATGGTCTCTTTTTCTGGAACTAAATCTTCATCAGAAATCTCTTTGACTCCGCCTTTAACTATTTTGGTTCTCCTTTCGTCTGCATATTTTTCTCTAATTTCTTTCAATTCTTCAGAAATAGTTTTTAAAATTTTCTTGGGGCTTGAAAGCAAGTCTTTCATCGCAGCGATAAATTTCTGTTTCTCTTTTAATTCATCTTCTACTGCTTGTCTTTCTAGTCCAGCGAGTTTAGAAAGCTTCATCTCTAAAATTGCGCTTGCTTGTAAATCAGAAAACTTAAACTCTTTCATTAAGTTTACTTTAGCAATCTGAGAAGTCTTAGACCCACGGATAACTGTAATGACTCTATCTATTTTATCCAGCGCCTTTTTCAAACCGAGTAAAATATGCTCACGTTCTTCAGCTCTGCGTAAATCATATGCACTCCTGCGCTTGACGACTTCTTTTCGGTGACCGATAAATTCGTTTAAGATGGACTTCAGGGAGAGAGTCTGTGGTACCCCATCAACCAAAGCCACCATATTGAAATTAAAATTAGACTCTAACTGAGTATTTTTATAAATATAATTTAAAACTTTTTCTGGATGTGCACTACTCTTCAAATCAATGACTATTCTTATGTCTTTCGTAGACTCATCTCGCAAACCTTTTATGCCTTCAAGCTTCTTCTCTTGAACTAACTCGGCAATACTAACAATTAAGTTAGATTTATTTACTCGGAATGGGATAGAGGTAATGATTATTGAAAAATTCCCATCTTTTTGTTCCACTATTTCTGCCTCTCCGCGACACACCACTCCACCACGCCCAGAAGAATACGCATGGAGCATATCTTTAGAGCCGAAAGCAATTCCACCAGTAGGAAAATCTGGGCCTTTAATAAACTGCATTAAGTCTTCGGTCGTAGCTTCATCGTTGTCTATGAGGTGCATAGTAGCATCTAAAACCTCAGCCAAGTTGTGTGAAGGAATATTCGTCGCCATCCCGACAGCGATGCCGAGAGTTCCATTTAATAGAAGTGCAGGTACGCTGGAAGGAAAAACTATAGGCTCTTTACGAGTCTGGTCATAGTTCGGACGAAAGTCTACTGTTTCTTTTTCTAAGTCTCGTAAAAGTTCACTGGAGATCTTAGACATTTTAGCTTCGGTGTAACGCATAGCTGCAGCGTTGTCTCCATCTATCGAGCCGAAGTTTCCTTGTCCAAGCACAAGTGGATAACGATAAGAAAATTCTTGTGCCATACCCACCATAGAATCATATACCGCAGTATCTCCATGAGGATGATATTTTCCGAGGACATCTCCGACTACTGCAGCTGACTTACGAAATCGCGCCGAAGAAGTTAAACCCATTTCATGCATAGCAAAAAGAATTCTTCTATGCACCGGCTTAAGCCCGTCTCGCACATCCGGCAATGCTCGCGAAGTGATAACTGACATTGCATAAGCCAGATATGACTCTTTCATTTCAGCAACAACATCTACGGGTAGAACAGTGTCAATGCGAGATTCTTCTTCTTTTGGTTCTAAAGATTTTTTGGCCATAAAAATTATTCGGAAATACTGTTATACCCTCCTAATATATTTTCTTTTAATGCAGATAAGGGTTCCAAATCATTACTAACTTTCTTTTGAGTGTCTTTATCTGATAAAGTCGTGCCGAGAGAATAAATCCAAAGCAATCCAAGAATAATTGCACAGACAAAGGTGGTAATGTGTAAAACACTTCTTTTTATATGTTCCGGCTGTCTTCGCATGTGATGAATTATTTTATGCATGGAATGTTTATGATGCTTTAAAAACAATAACTTCTCCCTCTTTATTGTCTAAATCTTTTCTCTTTAGAGTCAATTTATCTACGACTTCTGCTTTTTCCTCTCCGAGTTCTTTCAAAAAAGATTTCAGTGAGGCGTCGTCATAGTCCATTGGAATGATTAATTTCGGCTCAAGGGAAGACGCAAGCTTCGCAGACATTTTAGCATCAAGCAGACCCTTTCCCCCAACGGGAATAAAAATTATATCGGGACTATTGATAGCTTCATGGGCTTCTTTTGAAAGTTCTAGGTTGGATAATGCTCCGAAAAAAGCAATGTTTATACCATCCACAGAAAACAAATAAATACTGTTGATGTATTTTTTCCCTGCAATCTCAGCATCCGAGGCGACTCCTTTGATAAAAATTTCTTTAACTTCATAATCCCCAGGACCTGATACTACAAACGGAGTCCGATCTCCATGTGAAAGCTGTTCAATGCCGTTGTAATCAGGGTGGTTCGTAGTTACTAAAGCAATGTCTGCCCCGAAGTGTGCCGAAATGCCTGTTTTTGAGCTTTTACTGACGGGATTGAAAGCCAAGACCATATCTCCTTGCCCAATCTTAAAAAACTGTTTTCCGAAATATGTGATTATCATTACTTATATTATAGCATTTTGCGAACAAAAAACAAACCAAAAATCCTTGCATTTTCTAAAATTTGTAGTAATATAAAAGTACAACTTAAATATATATTAAAAGCAGGATTTAGGGTAACCCTGATGAAGCATGAGTAAGCAGATTCAGAACCTAGACCTTATATCCGCTCATTTTGGCGGATTTTTTGTTTAAGATGCATTATTTATGGATAAAGAAGAAATATTAGAAGAAAATGTAGTTTTAAGCTCTATCACTAGCCGTAGTGCCAGTAGACCAGAAGTAGACTCCTTGGTAGAAGGTCCGGTTATTTTAGTAGAAAAATCTTCAGTATATGTAGACTTGGCTCCTTTCGGTACAGGTATTATTTATGGCCGAGAATTTATTAATGCTAAGGATGTCATAAACAAAATCAGCCTCGGTGACATCATCAAGGCTAAGATTGTAGACGCAGAAAATGAAGAAGGTTATATAGAACTCTCATTAAAAGAAGCGAAGCAAGCCCTCGCCTGGAGTGAGGCCGAAAAGGCAATCAAGGCGAAGACTATTTTGAATTTAGAGGTTAAAGATGCCAACAAGGGTGGGCTCATATTAGAATGGCAAGGTATTGCTGGATTCCTTCCGGCTTCTCAGCTCAAGGCTGACCACTACCCTCGTGTCTTGGATTCAGATAAAGATAAAATCTTAAAAGAATTAAAGAAACTTGTGGGTGAAAAGATTTCAGTAATGATTATTTCTACTTTACCAAAAGAAGGAAAGTTGATCTTCTCCGAAAAAGACAACAACCCAGAAGAAAAGAAAGAAATTCTAAGTAAATACACAGTCGGAGACAATCTGGATTGCACTATCGCCGGCATCGTGGACTTCGGAATCTTCCTTAAGCTGGAGGACGGCCTAGAAGGACTCGTGCATATCTCTGAACTTGACTGGGGCCTCGTAGAAGACCCAAGGAGCATGTTTAAGGTAGGCGATAAAATTAAAGCTAAGGTTATAGAGATAAAAGATGGGAAAATTTCTCTGTCAGTAAAAGCTCTAAAGGAAAACCCATGGAAAGAATTTGAAGGAAAACTTAAGAAAGGTGACATCATCAAGGGTGTTGTCATTAAGTACAACAAACACGGTGCACTCGTATCTATTAAAGAAGGCGTCGCTGGACTTGTCCACAATTCTACTTTCCCAAGTGAGGCTGCCTTACGTACCAAACTAGAGCTCGGAAAGAACTATAATTTCCAAATCACCCTCTTTGAACCAAAAGATCAAAAGATGACTCTAGTTTATCTAGAATAAACTCTAATACCAAAAATCCCCCGTTTGGGGGATTTTTGGTATGTACTGAAATAAAATTTATTTTAGGTATTTGAAATTGAATCTTTGTTTGCTTCTAATTCTCCAATATCATTCATTATGTTTATTACTTGCTCGGCGTATCTTGGAACGATAGATGGAGGGTTGTAGGCTCTTAGAATCTGAACAGTGGTCTTGTCATCATAATGGTAAGCCGTATTGGGATTATTCCCGCCTAGGTTGCGAGCAACTGTCTCAATGGCGTGATCGTCTGACTTAAAACCAATTTTACAAGAACCCCAGCCGAAAGGATTGTTCGGGACCTTTTTGCATTCAAACTTTCCTCCGGTAGATTCTCGCACGGCAATAGCCGCAAGTAAGCGCCAATCAAGACCATTCTTCTCTGCCTCTTCGGCCATTTTCAGACCGGTTCCTACAAGGGGCATATCTCGCTCTCTAAAATAGGCATCAATGGCTTCCGCCTTAGCTTTTAGAATTTTAACCGCTGGATCAGGAGCTTGGTTAAGAGCTAGTAATCCATTGGCTGTATTATTTAGTTTTTGGACTAGTACGTTTTGGGGCAACTCTATTTTGGGTATGTTACTTATAGGAGTAGACATAGCCATAACGGGTAGAATCACAAGAGATTGCGCGAAACGTATTAGATTTTTCTTTTTCATATTTTAGCGGTTGTGCTCCGCCAACCTATTTACTGAAAACTCCGTCCTTAACAAAAAACCCTTATTTATAAGGCTTACGCCTATATAATAAGGATATACTAATATACTAGCATATTCAGAACTAAAAGTCAATAGTTATGCAATGATTTTGTTGTATGTCAAATGTAAAAAACCTTGTAAAATAAGGATATTTTTAGTCTTTCCTCTTGACAGATATTGCCAAAAATAGGTTAATTAATGACCTGTGGACACAGGTTACTTAAACTTGAGAACATTGTCAGCAACCTTATAGGCTTCCCCTGCTCCCATGGTTACAAACACGTCTTTTCCCTCTAAGTTTATACCCCTAACATAGGCTTCGGCGTCAGCAAAGTCCTTAAAAGCGACAGCTTCGCCCCGATGCAAGCATATGGCCTCGGCTAATTTGTCGCTGGATACACTAGGATCCGGATCTTCCCGAGCAAAATATATAGGCAGGAGAATTACATTGTCAGCATCATCGAACGCCTCCGAAAATTCTTTAAAGAAATCCTTGGTACGAGAATATAAGTGTGGCTGAAAAACGACAGTAATAACTTTCGTCCCTCGGGGATACAGTTCTCTTAAAGCTTGTAGGCTGGCCTTAACCTCTGTCGGATGGTGCGCGTAGTCGTCATATACAATAGTTCCCTTCTCTGTAACCCCCCTTTTCTCTAGTCTTCTCCAGGTACCAGAAAAGCTAGCTAGCGACTTTTTAGAAATTTCTTCATTAATACCTAAAACATCTGCCACAGCTAAAGCTAAGGCCGCGTTTTTACGATTATGCTCCCCAGGAACTAAGAGTTCAGGAACTTTATCTAAATATTTTGAATAATCAACTATCTTATTTTCACTTTGGGCTAAAAATTTCTCGAAGGCGCTTTTAATATCATTCAAATCTTTATACACATCTAGATGATCAGCTTCAATGTTCGTGATAGCTCCGATATAAGGTTTGAAAAAAAGCATGTGTCTATTAAATTCGTCAGCTTCTACGACTAAATATTCACTATTCCCCTTTTTAAAATTACTACCGAATCTTTTAACAAAAGAACCCACAATCACCGTGGGGTCTAACCCGGCATCTAACAACATTTCCGCAACCATCGCTGAGGTCGTGGTCTTCCCGTGTGTTCCAGAAATAGCTATGACTTTATATTTTTTTGAAATCTCACCTAGCGCCTCAAAATAACTTAAAACGAGTTTACCAGTATTTCGTGCCTGAGCAATAATTTCTGGTCCGCGATAAAGCCAAGCGTCGCTGTACACATACAGATCCGCCTCTGCTATGCCAAAGACCGTCTTTGAAATTAACACGTTAATCCCTAATTCTCTTAACACGTCAACTGCTTTCCCTTCTTCGTCAGTTACCCCAGAAACACTTATCCCATTATTAAACAACATCTGCGCCAACGCCGAAATCCCAATCCCGCCTATGCCGATAAAGAAAACTTTTTTAATTTTGGTTAAATCAAGATCTGACATTCTTTTTAAATTTATGGTAAATTTCCATTATTTGCAAAACTGCTGAAGATGAATCTTTGGGCAACTGATCAGGGTTATACCAGCCCGCTTCAGATATTTCAAAATTATCAATTTTTACAAAAGAAGAATTTACTTTCATATAAAAACATCTTACTACATTTCGCTTAAAATTTCTCTTTGAATGATATTCGCCCATTTCAACAAGATCTGTGGTTTTTATTCCAACTTCTTCCTCTAGTTCTCTAAGAGCTGAGCCTTTAAAAGATTCACCTTTATCTACGCCACCTCCCGGAAACGACCACAGTTTATGGGCATAACTAATTCTCACCATAAGAACTTTATTTTCATTTTCTACAATGATTTTAACACCAAGAGATTTAGGTCTAAAAATAAAACAATATGTTCTATAAATTGGATTTTTAAAAAAATAATAAATTTTGTTAAGTTTTTGTTGGTATTCCACTTTACTTTAAACTATTTATTATTGTGATAATTTCCGGAAACCTGGAAACCTTGAAATGACCATTTTTACTTTTGAAGATAATAATCTTTGCTTTTTTTAATTTATTTCTATATTTCTCAGCATGAGAAACAGGCACAATGTCATCATCCTTAGAAAATAATAGGGAAAGATTTTTTGAATTTTTTTCTAATAAAGATAAATTGCCTTTGAGTTTGAAGCCTCCTACTAATTCTTCTTTTGTTTCCAGCGAATTATCAAAAGGCGGACAAACCAAAATTGTAGCCAGAATTTTTTTGGAAAATTTGTGTTCAGATAAGTATTTGGCTAAAAAAATTCCACCAAGAGAATTACCAATTAATATAATATTATTTCTTAAAAAAGGAATATGCCTTTCAAACCACATTTTCCATTCACCATATTTAGCATTATCTTGTAAGGGCATGCGCGGTCTAATAATTTCAAAATTTCCTCCTAATTCCTTATCTAAATAAGCATCACTCCATCTTACTTTAGGTTCTAAGGATATTTTTTTAGTTTTTAGGTAATACAAATAATCCTTTTGTGTTTTAAAAGTATTGCCCCCGTGAATTAAAAATATTTGTGTTTTTGTTTTCATGATTTATTTTAACTTTTTTACTATTTTCATAAACTGTTCTCCGCGGTCATATTCATTCTTAAACATATTAAACGAAGCAAAAGCTGGACTAAATAATACAACATCCCCCTTTTCAGCTGTTTTCATTGCCTCACTCAAGGCCTCTTTTAAATCTTTAATTTTAACTAAATTTATCTTTTGATTTTTAACTTGTTCAGCCCCTGACCCCGGAATTAAAATAACTTTTTTGGTTTTCTTTGGTAAAACACCATCAAGCTTTTTTGCGCTTAATTCTTTATTCATACCCCCCATTATTAAAATGACTTTCTGGTGAAATGAATTAAGGGCAGCAAGGGTGGCGTCTGGAGTAGTGGAATTCGTATCGTTATATATAGCTACTCCGCGAATATTTCTAACCAACTCTAGCCTTCCAGAAATTGCTTCGAATTTCTCCACTACTTTTTTAATTACATTTTCTTTAATTTTTAAAATTCTGGCAACTTCTACGGCGCAGGCAATGTTTTCTAAGTTATGCTCTCCAGCTAATTTTACCTTCCAAGATTTAGGGACATTCTTGGCTGTTATGGTTTTACCTGGACCTTTAACTTTTTTCCCGCCCGAACGACTGTTCAGTCGGGCAGGCATACTTGGACCTAAAACCAACATATCATTTTCATTTTGAAATTTATATATGTAAGATTTATCTTTAAAATAACTCTCCATGTCATTCTTGTAATAATTCATATGGTCCGGCATGAAATTCGTAAATACGGAAATATGAGGTGAAATTTTTGCTTCCCCGAAACCTTGCAACTGCCAAGATGATAGCTCGAAGACCACCACGTCCCAATCTTTCACCTCTTTTAGAAGCGGAAGAGCCGCTGTGCCCTTGATATTCCCTCCTAAATACACCCGCATCCCAGAAGCTTTCAAAATTTCATAAATTAAAATAGTGGTCGTAGTCTTCCCGCGCGTCCCCGTAACTCCCACAATCTGCACTTTTGGTGCCAATTTCGCAAACAAAGATTCATCCATCTCTATTGGTATACCTTTCCCCTCGGCATACTTAATATATGGCGAATCTAGTGCCACCCCCTGCCCCTTTAAAACAAAGTCACAACTATCAAAATCTTCGTATCTGTGCTCACCTAAGACATAAGTAATATTTTTATATTTTTTTAATTTTTGGATAGATGGAGCAAGCTCTTCGGCTGTCTTAAGATCTGTAACCAAAACTTTCGCCCCGCATTCAGCCAAAAAGGCGATATCACCCAAGCGTTTACCCAAGAGCCCTAGCCCAACGACTGTCACCTTTTTATTTTTGAAAAATTCTTTATAATCTGGCATATAGTTTCTTAAATTCTTCCATGTCATCGAAATGCGACTTGATGTCTTTAATGATCTGATAGTCTTCGTGACCTTTCCCGGCACAGAGAATAATATCTCCCTTTTTAGCAAGCGTAATAGATTTCTTTATTGCTTTACGTCTATCAACTATTGTCAGAACTCTTTTTAATTCTTCGCTGTGGAGTTGAGGCAACATTTCACTGATAATTTTATCCGGATCTTCACTTCTCGGATTGTCGGCAGTAAATATGGCTATATCAGACAGCCTAGCCCCTATTTTCCCCATAATTGGACGTTTCATTGGGTCTCGGTCTCCTCCACACCCGAAAACAGAAATCAATTTACCGTTTTCTGTTTTTATTTCTTGGACCGCTGCTAGAATTTTCTCTAATGCATCTGGACTGTGTGCGTAATCTACCACTACTAAAACTCCAGTCGGAGACATAAAGTGCTGAAATCTACCCTTAGGGGGCTCAATATTTTCCAAAATTTTATTTACTTTCTGCATATCGAAACCGAGAAGCGAACAAGCACTCCAGACCGCAAGCAGGTTGTAAGCGTTGAACTTCCCAAGAATTTTTGAATGGATGGATATGTCGTTAAACTTTAACTCCAGCCCAGAAAAATCAATTTTAGAAACTTCTCCTTTAAAATGAGCTTCGTTGTCAAAGCCGTAAGAAAATTTATTAGCTTCTATGCCTGAAAGCATTTTTACCCCATATTCATTATCTACATTTGTTAAGGCAAAAGCTCTAGGAGGCAACATTTTGAAAAATTTCTTTTTAGCGCCGAAATAATTTTCGAAGTTTTTGTGATAGTCTAAGTGGTCATGTGTTAGATTGGTGAAAATTCCACCGACAAAATGCACCCCGCGAACCCGATTCTGATCCAGTGCATGTGAAGATACTTCCATAAACACATATTCGCACCCTGCGTCCAGCATATCTTTAAAAAGTTTAGTGAGAGTTATGGAGTCCGGGGTAGTATGTGTAGCTGGCCTGACTTCTGTAACAATAATATTTTCTACAGTACTGATGAGCCCCGCCTTATAGCCGAGAGCTGTCGCAATTTTATAAAGTAGAGTCGCCGTCGTCGTCTTACCATTTGTCCCAGTCACCCCGACAACTTTTAATTTCTTGGATGGATTACCATAGTAATGCATCGCTCCAAGAGACTTAATCCCCCACCAAACTTTTTTAAGTTGTTTAATTATGGATTTCATTCTTTATATTATATCAACTTCTACAATTTTTTTTCTTAGAATTTGATTCGAGTTATTAAAAAGATATTCACCTTTAAACTTTTTGTTCTCAAAAAATAAATGCAACCAATGTTTATCGTCTGCCCACATTTCATTAAAAGGTATTTCGTTTAAATTGAACCACCTTGGACTCATTTCTTCTGATTCCTCCGGTGTTCCGGAGAACTCTTCAATTTTGAATATGTGTACTTCAACCACCTCTGGATTTCCTTCAAATTCAAAGAAGTTCATGCCAACTTTTTTCATATTTATTATATCTAGTCCACACTCTTCCTTCATTTCCCTTTTCATGTTTTCCTCAATGGTTTCTATTTCAACTTTACCACCAAAGCCATTCCATTTCCCCGCCCCGAAACCTCGCTTTTTCATTCCAAGCAAAACTTTCCCATCTTTACTGATTATCCCGAGCGTAGTTGTTAGTGTTTTCATTTTAACTTAAGTAAAAAATCTTTTAATTGCATTATGGGTTTGATTTTAAGATATACATTTTTATGATCTTCCTCGTTTAGCTCTGCTCTTGTGACCGAAAAACCTTCAGGAATAAAAATCTTATCAAAACCATACCCTATGTCGCCTGCTGGTTTCTCGGCAATAGATCCATTTATACTACCTTCAAAAAAGGTTTCCTTCTCTCCATCAAAATAACCAAACATGCATCTAGCAGTCGCACTTCTATCTCTGCCATTAAGCAACGAGCAGATATCTTCAGGTGGCATCTGTTCAACAAAATATTTTATAAATGGCCCAGGTAAACCACCCAAAGCTTTAAACTCGAGAGTTGTATCTTCTACCAAGACCGGACCTTTGACTGCGTCAAAAGCTTGTCTAACTTTATGCTTCACAATTTTTTTTAAATCAAGGGATTGTATTTCATCTAAATCAACTTTCTTGTGTAAAAGTTTAAGCTCTAAATATTTTGCAAGATAGTCTGCCTTGTGTTGATTGCCAGTTATATACGTAATTTCCTTCATAACTTTGAATTAGGCTCCGTGACACTTTTTATACTTCTTCCCGCTTCCGCAAGGGCAAGGATCATTTCTACCCACTTCAGCTTCTTTTTTACCACTTACCTCACTCGGCTCATTATGGCTTGTAACTAGTGTCTGCTTAGAGCCTGTTTCTTCAGCGTGAGGGTGAACATGGGTTTCTGTGTTTATAGTGCCAACAAGTGAGAAAACTTGTTCTTTCAACGCTTCTTCCATTTCCTTAAACATAAAAAGCCCTTCTTTTTTGTATTCTACTATTGGTTCCCTCTGACCGTAGGCACGCAAATTCACAGAGGACCGCAGATAATCCATAGCTTCTAAGTGTTCCATCCAGAGACTGTCGTTAGAATATAAAACTATGCGACGAACGGTTTCTAAAAACGCTGTCTCTCCTAATTTGTTTCTTTTCTCTTCAATTACTTTTTCAAAGCCTTCGTGGGTGTTCGCAATTTTTCCAAGCAGAGTCTCAATTTCTTCTTTATCTGCCCGCAACATCTTCTGTCGTCGTTCGTAGATTATTTTACGTTGATGATTCATGACGTCATCATATTCCAGGGTATGTTTACGAGCATCAAAATGAAAACCTTCAATTTTTGCCTGTGCTCCTTCTAGTGTCCTACCGATAAGTTTGTTTTCTATTGGTTGATCTTCGGGTATGCCGAAACGGCCCATCATATTTTTAATTTTATCTGAACCGAATACGCGCATCAGGTCGTCTTCAAGCGATACATAAAATTGTGTTGCTCCAGGGTCTCCCTGTCTCCCGGATCGTCCGCGAAGCTGGTTGTCTATTCTGCGAGCTTCATGTCTCTCGGTACCTAAAACGAAAAGCCCACCGACACTTTTTACAAATTCGTATTCTTCCTGTACCAGAGGATTACCTCCGAGCTTAATGTCTATTCCGCGCCCAGCCATGTTTGTAGCTATAGTCACTGCTCCTCTTTTACCAGCTTGAGCAATTATTTCTCCTTCTTTCTCGTGATTCTTAGCGTTCAATATTGTGTGCTGCACTCCTTCTTGTTTTAAATAGACAGAAAGTAATTCATTTTTCTCAATTGATATCGTTCCGATTAAAACCGGTTGACCTTTTTCATTCAACTCTTTGACTTTTTTCGCAATAGCTTGGAATTTACCTTTCTCGGTTTGAAAAATTAAATCATTTTGATCTATGCGCACTATTGGCTTATTGGTCGGAATAACAATAACATCAAGTCCATACACCTTTAAGAACTCTTCGGCTGAAGTCGCAGCCGTCCCGGTCATACCCGAAAGCTTTTTATAAAATCTAAAATAGTTCTGGAAGGTTATGGACCCACTTGAGCGAGTCTCCTTTTCAATCTTTACCCCCTCCTTAGCTTCTATAGCCTGGTGAATACCTTCACTCCAGCGTCTCCCTGGCTGAAGCCGCCCAGTAAAAGGGTCAACTATGACAACTTCGCCTTCTTTAACGACATAATCCTTATCTTTTTCAAAAATGGCTTGGGCTTTTACCGCTGTTTCTAAATGGTGCACATATTTTATGCCTTTTTCGGTATAAATATTGTCTACTCCGAGAAGTTGCTCGGCTTTATTTATCCCGGCATCGGTTAAGGATATAGCTTTAAGCTTTTCATCTACCTCGTAGTCTGTATCGCGCTTTAATTGTTTAGCAATTTGAAAAAATTTAATATAAAAGTCCTCCGAGTCTCCTGACTGCGAAGAAATAATAAGTGGAGTCCGCGCCTCATCTATTAAAATAGAGTCTACTCCATCCACAATTGCAAAATTATGTTCTCTCTGCACCATATCAGAAAGTGTAGTGACTAAATTGTCTCGCAAATAATCGAAACCGAATTCGTGATTCGTCCCATAAGTTACATCTGCGGCATATGCTTCCCTTCTAGAAACTGGTTTCAAGAAATCATAGACAACTTTAAATTCTCCGACTTGATCTCTCTCTTTGTCCTCTTCTTTATGTGTCGCATCATATAAATATGAAACATTCTGAGAATTGATTACACCCACCGAAAGTCCTAAAAAATTATAAACTTGGCCCATCAAGACTGCGCCAATACGAGAAAGATAATCGTTCACTGTAACTATGTGCACGCCTTCTCCCCCGAGCGCATTTAAATATGCAGGAAGCACAGCCACGAAAGTTTTACCTTCACCCGTTCTCATCTCAGCAATGTTGCCTTTATGTAATGCTAAACCTCCTATCATCTGCACATCGAAAAGCCTAATTTTGTCTGTCCGCCGCATCGCTTCCCTGACCATGGCAAAAGCCTCAGGCAACATATCATCTAAGGCCTTTTTCTTGTCTTCTGCTTTAGCTAAGATATCTTTAAATTCTTGTGTTCTCTTAGAGAAGTCCGCATCAGCCCACTTTGAAATATCAGCCTCTATGGAGTTGATTTTTTCTACTATTTTGCTCGAATTTTTAATGAATTTGGAGCTTTCGTCACCGAATACTTTATTAAATAAACCCATAAATATATATTAGCACAAAAAAGAAAAAATTCCTCCGAAGAGGAATTTTTTCTTTAAGTGGGAAACAGAAACTATGCTCGCTTCTTTCCCTTTTTTGCTGCCTTCTTCTTTCCCTTTTTTGCTGCCTTCTTTGCTTTCTTTTTTGCTGCCATATTTTTTTTCGCGCGCGCGATATTAAATTACTAATTTAGTTTGCAATAAACCGACCAAAAAATTTATTGCTTCGAACTACTATAATTATCTCGCATATTAAAACAGAATACAATAGTTTTTCATCAAAACTGTGGATAACTCAAGGAAATAATATTTCGGATTTTTAAGACTTGCGAACGCGACGGCGTGAGCACGAGGAATTTTTTAGTAAAAAAATATCCGTGCTTAAAAATTTAAAATATTATTTTAACTAAATCAAAACCACACCATTTGTGTGGTGTGGTTAAGAAATTATTTTCATTTGAAGCGGGTGGTGGCGAAACTCCAACATATGTGCCTATGTGAGTGCGATCACCCGCTACAGATACAAACAATTCAGTGATTAAATTATATCATAAGACTTGTTCTAAGATATGTTCTACTATTTGGTGCGGTTGAGCACCGACAGATAAACAAACTTGAGAAAAATGAGAATCCGGCTTTAAATCCGGGGTGGATTCTATCTGCAAAAGGTAAATTTTCCCCCTAGGATTCATGACAAAGTCAGACTTTAGATAATGCTTGGCCCCTAAATGAACATGTAAATCTTGTGCTAGCTTCATGAGCTGTTCCTTTTCTTCTGATGAAAAAATCCCGAAGGTATTCCCTAGCGGGAAGGTGTATATATCTTCTCCCCGAAATCTAGGCACTGTGTGTAAAGACGCGATTTTGCCAGAAATAAATTCCTCCACTAAAATACTCTTACCATGCATCACGCCGTCTTCTATGGCAGCCACTAATTCAGGGAAAGTTTGCGCCAGGTGTATACCCATATTTGAATCCGGAGTAAAAGATTTCACTATCCATGGCGAAGAAAATTTCTCAAAAACTTCTTTGGCTTTCTTCATGGGATATTTTTCTATTGGTCCGTCGAAATCTTTCTGGTAAAGAGGTAAAACTATTGAGCGAGGCATCGGCACTCCAAGCTCTTTCATGTGTTCTCTTAGAAGTTCTTTGCTATTTTGCAGTGTCGCTGGGAAAGATGGAGTACTAATATGTGGGATAGACAAGCTGTCTAAAATATTTGAAAAGCTGGGATGCGTCGTGTTCCAAGCTATGTCAATTTTGTTTACTAAATCACTCGGGCTGATAGGCACACCATTGAAATGCCAAATATGATTTTTATCAATCAATATATCGAAGGTCTTATATTTATCTCCTAAATTCTCTGCGATATGTGAAATGATATCTCCCCCTTTTTGTAAAGAATAATGGTATTCTCTCCCCGACCCTCCTCGCAATATTCCTACTCTTTTTTTAGTATCAGATTGCATATTATAATTTTACTATAAAACAGAGCGTTCGACAAAGCCATCTATTATTTCTTTTTCGGCTTTCCACATCGATTCATACTTATCATCAGCAATATGGTGCCCATTATCTTCTGCACTTGCCACTATACTAAAACTCATATTTTTCGCCTGACTTTCTAGTGTTTCCCTTATTTTTTCGTTATCGGAAATACTTTCATCCTTTGAAAAAACAACATAAACGGGTAATTCTATTTTTCTGTCTGTTGTTTTTTCCCGCAATGCTTCACTTAACATACTCTCCTTTTGGGAATGCGACAGTTTGACGAGACCTTTTTTGGGAGCTAAAGATTTTAAATCCCTCATCTTGTCAAACAACATACCCGCCCTCATAAGTGTTTTTTCCCCGGCTATCCTTAATGCTCTTCGAAGGTGCCTGTTGTCCAAAACCGGCGCTTCTAAAATTGCACCAACTACATTGTTTCTTTTTAAGAAATCACGAACAACGGGATTACTAATCAAGTCATATGCGACCCCTGCACCAAAAGATATTCCATGAAAAACTACCCTATGTTTTCCACTTAACGTAAGTGCCTGCTCTAGCGCTTCGATTAAATATTCTCCAGAGAATTTTTCGCCATATCCTTCTAATGCCAATGTGTAATAGCTTTCTCCCATAAGAGTGTTCATTGATTCGGCATATTGTTCCGCGTCTTCTCCAAATCCAGGAAAGTGCAAAATCAAAGTATCCGATGGTTCGGCGGAATGAAATTCTATAAAATCAAATTTATGCCCCTTAACTTCAACTGAAAATCTTCTTCCCTTTTTTGATTCTGGATTTTTTTGTGTTTCTAAAATATGAGAAGTGGCAGGATTTCCTGTTAAGTTATCATGATGTTCTATCATATTGAAATTATACCAAAACCACCCTCCTTACGCTAAAAATCATATTTATCGATATG
>Ga0172379_10001850_pt1 | contig 40040 bp, 34 predicted proteins | sample GrowelOW334metaG_FD_119756 | JGI IMG/M metagenome (GOLD analysis project Ga0172379, IMG submission 119756) | Groundwater microbial communities from an aquifer near a municipal landfill in Southern Ontario, Canada - Groundwater well OW334 metaG | ecosystem: Environmental > Aquatic > Deep... | reverse complement strand
AGCCGACATCGAGGTGCCGAACTGTGCCGTCGCTATGGACGCTTGGGCACAACTAGCCTGTTATCCCCAGAGTAGCTTTTATCCGTTAATCTCCGGCCGCGTCTAATACGGACCGTCGGTTCACTATGTTCTACTTTCGTACCTGCTCGACACGCACGTCTTGCAGTCAAGCCAGCTTATGCCATTGCACTATCGGCACGGTTTCCATTCGCGCCTAGCTGACCTTAATAAACTCCTCCGTTACTTTTTAGGAGGATATCGCCCCAATAAAACTACCCACCAGATACTGTCTCCATCGCGTTTTTCGCGACAGGTTAGAATATACCTCCGGACAGAGTGGTATTTCACTGTTGAGTCCACGGCAACCAAAATCACCGCTTCAACCTCTCCCACCTATGCTACGCAGTTCAAACGTATACTCAATACCAAGTTGTAGTAAAGCTTCTGGGGTCTTTTCGTCTAACTGCAGGTAGAGGGCATCTTCACCCCCACTGTATTTTCACCGGGCAAATCCTCGAGACAGTTTCCCAGTCGTTACGCCATTCGTGCACGTCAGAACTTACCTGACAAGGAATTACGCTACCTTAGGACGATTATAGTTATCGCCGACATTCACCAGGGCTTATAAACTCAGCTCAACCTTGCGGTATCACCAAACTTATTTGACCTTCTGGCATTGGTCAGGCGTCACCCCCTATACTTCCTCTTACGAGTTCGCAGGGAGCTGTGTTTTTGATAAACAGTCGCCAGGAATACTTTAGCTGCGGCCCACATATAGTGGGCAGGCCTTATCGCGAACTTACGGCCGCTTTTTTGCCGAGTTCCTTGAGGATCTCTCACCCGTTCGTCTTAGTCTTCTCGACTTAACCACCTGTGTCGGTTTGCGGTACGGTCTCGGTTAATTTATGCTTAGAAACTTTTCTTGGAAGGCTCTTCGCTAGAATTTCCCAACCCGAAGGAAGGAATTTGGTCGATCATGCTAGTTGAATTAAATCAGTGATCCGGATTTACCAAAACCACCTAGCTGAGACTAACCACGTAAATCCAATTATACGCTCTAACTTGTATCCTCCGTCATTCCATCGCAATTAAACGAGGTCACGGAATATTAACCGTGTGTCCATCGGTTCCGGCTTTCGCCATCGCCTTAGGCCCGACTAACCCTTGGTTGATCAACATTGCCAAGGAAACCTTAGTTTTTCGACGCCATGGGCTCTCACCATGGTTGCGGTTACTTGTGCCAACATTCTTACTTCTCTGCGCTCCACGCCTAGCTCACGCTGGCGCTTCACAGCGGCAGAAAACACTCTCCTACCACTCACCCACTCAAAGTGGGCGAATCCTCATCTTCGGTACAATGCTTGAACCCCGATAATCTGCGGCGCAAAATCTCTTGATGAGTGAGCTGTTACGCTTTCTTTAAATGATGGCTGCTTCTAAGCCAACATCCTCATTGTCAGAGAAATCTTACCTCCTTAAGTGTACTTAGCATTGATTTAGGGACCTTAGATTGAGATCTGGGCTGTTTCCCTTTTGACCAACGGACCTTAGCGCCCGTAGTCTTACTGCCTATTAATAATCATTGGTATTCGGAGTTTGATAGGACTGACGAGATTGCTCCCTATTCAGTCCTGCCAGTGCTCTACCCCCAATGGGTTCGATAGACGCTATCCCTAAAGATATTTCGGAGAGAACCAGCTATTACCGAGTTCGATTAGCTTTTCACTCCTTACCACAAGTCATCCGATAGTATTGCACGGCTAAACGGTTCGGACCTCCCCCCACCTTTCGGAGGGGTTCATCCTGCTCATGGTAAGCTCACTCGGTTTCGGGTCTTATGCATGCTACCTTTCAACTTGCTTAGTTCGTAAGACCAAAAGCGATCTCACAAACTAAGAGTTGAAAAACGCACTTTCATACTCGGTTTCCCTTAAGCTTCACTACCTAAGCAGCTTAGCTAAGCAACATGCATAAACTCGTTGGCTCATTCTTCAATAGGCACGCCGTCACGGATTGCTCCGCTCCGACTCCTTGTAAGCACAGGGTTTCAGGTACTATTTCAACGTCCTCATCGGACTGCTTTTCACCTTTCCCTCACGGTACTAGTTCACTATCGATCTCTAAGTATATTTAGCCTTGCCGGTTAGTGCCGGCGGGTTCCCCCAAGGCTGTCGTTCCTCGAGGTACTCAAGAACAATGACAAAAAAGATGTTTAATTTTTCAGTTACGAGACTCTTACTCTCTATGGTCCGGCTTCCCAGCCGGTTCACTTAAATTAACATTTTGTAACTTTTCTAGTAATACTACGTCATTGCCTTACAACCCCAACAATGCAAGCACTGTTGGTTTGGGCTATTCCCGTTTCGCTCGCCGCTACTCAGGGAATTCTTATTAGTTTCTATTCCTCCTGGTACTAAGATGTTTCAATTCCCAGGGTCTACTCTCTGTCTAAAGACAGAGTTCTTACAGTTTATGTAAGAGGGTTTCCCCATTCGGATATCTCCGGATCAAAGGTTGCTGGGCACCTCCCCGAAGCTTAATGCAGCCAAGCCACATCCTTCATCGCTACTTAGAGTCAAGGCATCCACCCTGCGCTCTTAATTTCCTATTAGGAAATTTGAAAACCATTTTACCCCCCGTTGAAGACAGGGGAAGTTTTCGATCGTTTTTTTCTGTGATTACAATTTGTCCGACACATCATGTGTCGGTCTACCTTTCTCCACCTCCATTACCTTAAAGACCCCACTTCCATTCGCATGGAAAGATCGGGTAAGTGGTGGCATTCAATTGACAAGGTATCAGGAATTCTGGAATTAAAAAACCGCTTTCTCTAAGCGGGGTCTAGGGCTAGCTCAAAACTGAGCTTGGCTTTAGGTCCGCTTGGTTTTGGCTGTTCTTTTAATATTCATACTGACAAGAGCCATTATATACGAAAAAAACTAGCCGTCAACCCCAATTTCCCACCCCGCCAGGCCTCAAGCGGGCCCGAGGCCTGGCGGGGGCTTTGAGCCTTATTTTGTAATAAAAAATCACCCCTCGGGATATCTATCCCGAGGGGTGATTTTTAAAATTTAAGCTTAACCTTTACGGGAAATTTCATCACGAATTTTGTTGATGAAACCAGCCGCAGCATCCTTACCACCAAGACCAAAGGAAAGGCCAACGGCGATAGTAATGGTAGCGACGATACCCGTCATAAAGATCTGAAGAAAAGGACCCATCATGCCGAGTTGCTCAAGCGCCATAACAACGGCAAAGATCCAAATCAACCACTTGGTGATACCACCAAAAAGTTCAGCAGAAGAAACCGAGGCAGCACGAGCCGAAGCGACGACAATCTTCTGCATCACATCAGCCAGGACAGCCGCGATAATCAAAATGACTGTAGCAATAATAACCTTAGGAATATAACCTAAGACTTGTTGCAAGAAGAGGTTAACCTCATGCAATTGGAGAACATCAAGCGCCGCGACCAAGAAACCAACAATGATGAACCATTTGACCAAGGCGCCCAAAAACTTGCCACTATCTAAGCGATAGCCAGCTCGTTGTAGTAAGACATTGAGGTCTAGTTTCTCGAGGACCTTATCAATCTTTATGGAGCGGATCAATTTAGAGATCCACATACCAACAGCCTCGCCAACAACCCAACCAACAACGAAGAGGATAATCGCAACAATAATATTAGGAACGAAGGCCAAAATGCCCCCAGAAAGACTCTGGAAAGAGCTCGATAAAGCCTGGCTCCAACTTTGAATTAACATAAATTCTTAAAAATTAAACTAATAAAAAATGACCTTTTTAATATAGTCGACCCCTTAATGGTAGCATAAGACCACCCAGAATTCACCTCAGTTATCCACTCATTTTATCGACCAAACACTTATGGGGAAAATCAACAATATCTCGGACAAAACGGTCACTCGAGGTCAAACGGAAGAGATACTCCCGAGTATCTAAAATGGCATAGGTCAACTCCCGACCAATCTCTGATTCAATAACCGAGATGACGCTTTCTATTGACGCTCGGCGAAGATCATCCCCCACTATCAATATATCAGCCCTCGTTCCGCCGTCCTGGATAAAGAGACCGGAGAGGATTATTAGTTTTACTTTGCCACAACTCTTGAAGCGCTCAGCTAAATCTTCTCGCCCAGCCAAAAAGTCGGCGTTAAACATTGAGCGTAGATGCTCAACAAAAAAGAAGTCGGGATTAACCTGCCAAACACTGTTTTTTGTTGGTGGCTTTTTGGATTTTTTCTTTTTATTAGGACTGTTCTCGGATAGAGAAATAACCAATTTCTTAACAGCAACAAAACTAATTTCCTCGAGTAGCCCTAGCTCACGCTTAGCCGCCCCGGTACTAATTTTTGTGCGCTTAACGACGTCAGAGAGAGAAAAATAGAGGTTCGGATTGAACAAAAAGAGACGCATTAACTTAACTCGTTCCTTGCTGCCAAACAGTTTTGGTAAGATTTCCATATCCTTAAAGCTACCAAGCTTTGCCCCTCTAGTCAAACGAGGATCACCCAGTCAAACAACCTCGTGTAGCGTCGGCCAGCCGGTTTTTGCCATTATCATTGTTCGAAGAACTATGGCAAAATGGCCGCCGCGAAACGTAAGAAAACCCCTCGCTGGAGGGGTTTTCTGTGTTGTTTGACTGGGTGATCCGAGTTCTTTTACTTAACTTCGACTTTACCACCAGCGGCCTCAACGGCAGCCTTAAGTTCATCAGCTTCGTCTTTCTTAGCATCAGCCTTAAGTAAAGATGGGGCGGCATCGACAAGGTCTTTAGCCTCCTTCAAGCCCAAGCCAAGCTTGTCCTTCAAGGCCTTAATAACCTGAACCTTCTGATCACCAGTAGCAGTCAAGGTAACAGTGAAGCTATCCTTGGCCTCGGCGACTTCAGCGGTCGCACCACCAGCCACAACAGTAGCCTGAGCGGAGACACCAAACTTCTCTTCTAACAATTTAACTAACTCGTGGAGTTCAAGCACAGACATGGCCTCAACTTGTTCAACAAGAGCCTTGAACTTAGCAGGAACTTCAACAATTTTCTTTTCTTCTTCCATAATAATTAAAATTAATTTCGATTAATTAGCGACCTCTTCCTTCTTCTTAGCAATGGCATCGAGACCGATAACCAAACCTTGAATTGGAGAATTGATAACATTTAAGAATTGAGCATACAAGACCTCACGCGCTGGAATCTTGGCCAAAACCAACATCTTCTCAGCCGAAGCAAATGACCCTTCGAAGACACCACCAATGATTTTAAGCACTTCGGTATTCTTCTTGTGGAAATCATAAACCTCCTTGATTGGAGCGAGCAAATCTTTTTCTCCTTCGCTTGAGTAAGCCACAGCGACTTCACCATCGAGCTCTGGCACTTCTCCTTCCATCTTCGCTTTATCAAAAGCGCGACGAATCAGAGTTTTCTTGGCGACATAATAACCCATCCCCTTCGCTTGTAGGCGACGACGAAGTTCATTAATCCCGGCGACAGTTAATCCGTGGAAATTTACGAAGACGAGGGACTCCCCCTTCTTAATAATATCCTCAACTTTATTAACTATCTTTACCTTCTTTTCTTTTGTAATTGCCATAAATTTGAATAAAAAAATAACGGCTAATAACCGTCTTTCGACCTCCGGAGGACTTACCCAATTATTGGGGCCACCTTCTGCGGTTAGTGGCCCCATCTTAGCACATTTTAGGGAAAGGTCAATTATTGGCTATTGGCCCCAGCCACCGAATTCTCCGCCTGAGCGGTACCCTCATTGTCACCATAAAATTGACTAAGATAAAGGAAGCCCAAAGCCATGACAATTACCATCATAAAGCCCGCTATCATTCGCCAAAAACTATTATTTAAATATCGCATTTTTTATTTTTTCGAACCAATTTGGCTCTTGCTTTAATATTACCACAGACTTCCCCTCCCCCGAAGTGACCTGACCCTGGACATTAGTAGCTGCCCCCCGAAATGAAATCTCGGGGGAATTATTAATCATCTGTTGCTTAAGTTTAGCTATTTGTTTTCTGAGCTCCGCCACTTTTTGGAGGTCAACTCCCTCTGATAAACTACCGCCACTTACAACTCCTCCATCAGGATAGCTTAAACTTATTTCCTTAATATTTTTATCACTAAAACCAATAACGCCAATGGGGATCTTTATTGATGACTTCGGACTGACAATGGTATCAACAGGAAAAACGTATTTTTGTATTTCAGATTTGATAATCCAACCATTCAGATTTTGTTCTTTATCACTATCATTCTTTATCTCAACAAAACCAGAATCAAGATCGATTGCTGTTACTTTAATTTTTGGATCAACAACAACGACAATAGTCCGGGCCACAGCCTCCTCCTCTTTATCAATCGCACCATTAAGCACTACATTGTAACGCCCGGGAAATTGGTAACTATGGTAAACTTTTTGTCCGGAAGCGCTAGTGCCATCACCAAAGCTCCAAATGAAGGAGTTGGTACTTTGACCTTTTTTGTTTTGAGAAACAGCAAAAACAATAGGTGTTCGGACCGTTGCCAAGCGCTCACGTCCGGCACTAATCTTTAACGCTTCTTTTTGATAATCGCTAATCGCAGTTTCCCCAGTATGAGCAGAAGGTTCTCCTTCGGAGAAATCAGTATCGGGAGAACCTGTCGCGGTTTCTCCTGGGTTACCCTCTCCCCCACCAGTAGAGGAATCGGCACTAACAGTTATTTGATCTTTCATCTTTAAAAAAGTGGCATCGCCAATTCCGCTAACATTTTTTATTTCCTCAATTGTTTTGAAGAGGCCGTTAGTTTCGCGATAGAGAATAATTTTCCCTGCAATAGCAGGTCCAACACCGGTAATCCCGCTGTCTAGTTCATCAAGTCCGGCGGTATTAATATTGACCAAAGCAAAAACAAGGCTAGGCGAAAACAGTAGGAAAAAGAGAGACACTAAAATTATTTTTTTCATATTATAAAATTAAACTTATAAAAAATTACCAAAGACGCGGAATACTAGCCATATTAATAACCCCCGGTGTACCAAAAGTTGTCGTCGCATTACGATCAACAGCGCAGGGACCATCGGTTTCGTTACACCCCTCGTTAACTTCCCAGGTTGAAATATCGGTAGAAACACGGTCCTCCCAAGTTCTCTCGAGAGAGCTCAATGCCGAACCAGTCTTATCCCAGAGAGGAGTCTCATCTATCAAAATATCCCCTAAGTCAGTCTTTCGCCAAAGTTTAAGACCAATTTTCGAGAGGTCGAAAGCTTTAGTACTTGAATCATCAATAAAATTATCAACGAGTTGAGCCGAACGATTGCTTATTACGTCATCACTTCCTCTCTCAACCAAGTAATAGCCCCGAGGGGAAATATCTCCACTTAGATCAAACCTCCAATTTCCATTTGTATCGGACACATAATAATCTTCTAGATTAAGAGATGGCTCAAACAAAAAACTTTGCAGTTCAAACCACTCGTCGAGATTTGAAGCGATCGTCCCCGCCCAACCAATCTCGTTAATAACAATTGGCCGAGGGTGAAAAGTTGTGACGACTTCGCTGCTTGAAGCAAATACCTCACTCGAACTCGCATCCATAGCCAAGACCTGCCATTTAAATTCTCTTAATAAATCTCTTGCCTCAAAATTAAGACGGGCCGAGGTTTCACTAACTGATACCCCACTAGCAACAGTTTCTGGACTTTGCCAATCGCCATAATCATTTTCCGTTTTTATCAAATCATACTTATAGTCACCAGGCTTAGTCAGAGACCAAATAAAGTTCAGTGTGCTTGTCGGTTTAAGCAAGCAAAAATATGAGGACAGAGATTGAGCGCAATTATCAATAGAAAGATTAATAGCCAAAGGCAAATAATCGACGCCCAAAGTGACTTCCATTGGTAAAGAAACATTGTCTTCATTGTCTCGAGCAAAAAACTTAATAGTACTTGAGCCTTGAGGTATCTCATTTATTGTCATCGTCCATTCCCCTATCTCACTCGTCGTTGCTTGGCCTCGATCAAAGTTATTAAAAACAACAAGGCCAGATGAGGCTGTACCAGAAAAAGTAATTGAACTAGTAGAAAAAATTACCGAGAAATCTGCTGGGGAAATAATAATCGGCGGGGCAATAACAATAGATGAAGAAGCTGTAGTAGTAGTAGGAGCCTCTAAGTTGACAGTTGAGGTGCCCAGAGAAGAAAAAACTCTATTAGCCGAATAAACAGCGGGAAGAATTACTAATTCACCAGCGCCATTAAGCCCGTCAAGCTCAGCTTTCAATCTTTCTAATTTCTCACGGATCTCAATTAATTGCTCTTGAACAGTTTTTTCTTTTTCTATTTCTGGAGCGGGCAAATTGGGATCTTCCTTCTCTTCAGGTTCTAGTAATGGGGGCAAAGGTGTCATTTGTTCCTTCTCTTTGATTGATAGATTGACCGAAGCCAAGAGTTGATCTGTCTTAATTTTAACGAGTTCTAATAATTTCTCCCACCAAGGCATTCGTTCTTTCTTGAGAATCCCTGTCGTTTTTTCTTTTTCCACCTCAGATAAAAACAGCTTAATTACTCCCGCACTATACCCCACTGCCTTCGGCGCCAAGGTATTCCAGTAGTCGGCCATGACTTTGTTGTCGTTTTTATCATAAATGTTATAAACTTTTTGAATTACACCGCTGTCCCCAATTTTACTTGTCACAAGAGCAACCTTTTTATTGAAACTATTATACCCGTAATTTCTAATGTTACCATCAAACCCTATTTCTTTAATCTCTTTAGAGATTTTGGGATTAGGATAATACTTCAAAATAGTATCATCACTAAAGAAATTAGAGTTAGAAAAATTTGCGGCCGAATCAAAATAAGCATCAAGTGAATCTAAATAGGTAGGGTCCGAGGGTGGCACCGAATCTTTCACTTTTGCATAAGTCTCATAAGTCTTAATAATCGGGTGTGGGTCATCGCGGGTATGGTCAGGAACGGTGGCATCTTGCACCAAGTGAACGACATGTCCCAAGGCATAAAGGCCCTTATTTTTATCGCCATAAACATACTCATAGATAGCGCTCTCCCAAGAATAATCATTCCCCGTCGAATTCTGCCCGTGGGCCCATCTCTTAGAAGTTGCGAATTGCCCGCCATTTAGTCCGCGGTTATTGATTGGGTCATAGAAGTGCTCGAGCCAACGAGGAACATCGTCCTCATCAATTGAACCTTGGACTATTTGTCTTTCCTCACTCTCGCTAAAATTGCTCTGCCCATTTGCCCCACTAAGTTTGATTGCCTCACTGGTCAGCAAAGGGTGAGTTAAACTGCTGCTATAACCAAAAACTAGCGTGGGTATAAATACCAACGCTAGAATTATCATCAATTTTACATACCCATTAGCTTCCATTTCTTGCTGTTTTCATTCTGAAAAAAGAAAACGCTCACCTCTAGTTCTTTGCCACTATTCCAGACATCCATCTGGTCCTGATTAGTATTACTATCTCCACTCCATTTCGCCCTAGAGAGAAGGCTTACTATCTCCTCCACTTTACCCAGCTTCACCCAATTTTGCATCTTAGCCAGATATTCAGACTGCTTCTCGGGGATAAAATATTTGCTGGCGAGATTTAAGTCCCCTACTTTGAAGGCCTCAGTGAACATTTTTAAAGTCTCTTCAGGCGTTGCTCCCCCATAAGTATCATTGCGGTAAGCCTCTTTAAGTTTATCAATTCCCGATAAGACTTTATATTCTTGATGGCGCTGATTAAGAATTGGGATAATATTTGTCCACCAAATTAAAACAACGATGATAACAAAAATAGCCAGCCCGAGGACTGCTTTTTTTCTAGAAAAATCTCTCCACATTTTGTCCATAATTATTTTTAATATTACAAAAAATCACATTCTCTGACTATCCCACTTATCCCCCTTTTGCTCAATCATTATTATACCACATCAAAAACTCTCCAAGGAGAGTCCTTGGAAATTAAGCCACTCTGATATAAAATCGTCAAATTCCTTTTTATCAGAAAAATATTCAGGAAAAACTTTTTTTCTTAAAATTTTAGCCTCTTCCCTCTCGATTCCGATAAAATCTAAATAGCTTGAATATCGATATCCAGCGAGAAAGTCTTTTGTTTTCCTAAGACTAGTAATCCCCTTTTCCTTCCAATCATGATCAATTAGTTTTACTGGATTTAAATGAATATAGGCATAAATATAATTAAGATAAATATCATCATCTAAGTGAGTGGCCTGATAAGGTCTTTCAAAGAGAAGACCCCTCCTCTCATACTTTTTATTAAAATACATAGAATAGGCCGTCAAAACTTTTTTAAGAAACAAGGCTATCCCATTTTCAGTTTTTTCTTTAATGAGCAAGTGAAAGTGATTTGGCATTAAACAGTATGCTCCTAAATAAACAAGTTCCTCTCCTTTCTTAAAATTAAAAAATTCTTTGTCAGACAAACTCTGAAGTTCTTTCATTACAACAGGCTCAGAGCTGTTGCAAATATAAAGTAACCGAATAAATCGAAAATAGTCTTTATCCTCGACAAAAACGACTCTTTTATCTACTCCTCGGTTATAAACGTGGTAATATTCGTCAACGGAAAAAACAAATTTCCTTTGCATCTTTATTATTATAACACACGACAAATCTTCCAAGGAGAGTCCTTGGAAATAATAAAATTAATAAGTGATTTTGGCGACGAGGAGATTATTTGCGTCGTAGAGGGAAATAGACTCACGGCGGTCGGACCAAAGTTCAAAGGGCTGGCCAAGAAAAATACGCCATTCAGGAGCGACAAAGTCCTTGTCTCTCGAATAGGTCGCGAAGCAGGTGGCAAAATTATAATTAGCCTGAACAAAGTTGCGACAATAAGAATTCAACTTACAATTACCATCCAAACAACTCCCTTCATCTTTAACATAAATATCCTTAGGAGTATGACAAGGGCGAATGGAACGTGCAAAATCGTAACAAGCATTATCAAGAGAAGTAATGCCGGGGACATCATTAGAAGAAGGACAATTGTAAGTCAAACTTGGGTAAGCTCGGTAACTCCGATCGTCTTCGAGATAGCCTAAACAACGATTGGTCTTGAAGTTATCCTTAATCTTCACCCCACTAAAGACAGATTGGTTCCCAGTAGTAACAATGGCTCTCTCTCCAGACTTAAGAATAATAGGAACGAGACGATTGTTGGATGGATGATAAGGGTCAAAAATGGCAACACCAGAACTTGGAATTTTAACAGTAACTGAAGATTGCTGAACAGTACTACCGGAGACAACAGAGAGTCTCTCCCCGCGGCCATTCTTAAGTGACCAACCAGCCAGAGAAATAGGAGTGTCATTGCCTTGAGCACCAATGATAACGTATTCTTGGTTAGGTTGAATCGTCGAAGCAGCTGTGCCACTCTGGAGATAGACCTTACCTTTATATTTGCTCTCTGAGCTCTTGAAATCATCAGGAAGAGAAGAAGTAGTACTTCTTGATCTCAATATATTAGACGGGTTGCGAACGATAGAAGAACTAGTGTTAGGGTTCACGACGAGACCTTCTTGCTTAGAACGAGCCGGCCCGCCACCTTGTACCCACATAACGAACAAAACAAGGGCGACCATTAAAATCCAAAAGGCGTCCATTCCGCCGCCCCCTCCCCCACCCCCACTTTTTGGTGCATCTGCCATAATATCAATCTAATTATAAATCAGTTTTTATTTTTTTACTATCCTCCTTTAAATTACAAAGACAACAAAAAACCGCCCCGAAGGGCGGTTTTTTGTTTAACTGATCCTCTAATTCTTTAGCCTAAGCTAAGTGAATTAGTTAGAAAGAAGTTACAACAGTACCAGAGAAGGAGAGATTCTCCAAACCTGTGGTAATGGTGCCACCAGTAGGAGCGGCAGAAGATGTACCATAATTAATGGAGGTGATCTTCAACTGTTCAGAGCTGGTAACATTGCTTCTCTTCTTAATATCACCGTAAGCAACAAAGGTACGGGCATTAGAAGAACCTGGCATAATTCTGTAAGCACCAGTTACATCACCAGTAATCGATTGGATTGTACCCCAACGATTAATAGTTGAAGAAGCGTTAGTGACAACAGTAGAAGTACCAAGGAAGACGCCGAGGTTAGTAGAAACCCAGAGGTCACCAGAGCTATTGTTAGTCAAAGTAAAGGTATAAGCAACATCAGAGTACTGATATGGATTACCATTAGCATCAACAAGCTTGGTGGCATTAGCTGGGCTGGTGACTGAAGTTCCACTAAGAGCCATTGAGGAATTAGTGAAAGTCAAGTTAGAACCAGTCACATCAGAAGTAACACCAGACATCGTGGCTCCACCATAAGTTGGAGTAACATAGTTGGCATCAGTAGCAGAGATGGCGGAAACATCCAAAGTGGTGGAAGCGGCAAAGGCAGTTGAAGAAGCTGAGATGTCAGCGGACAAAGTCAACTTCTTATTGGTGTCTTTAGTCAAAACCAAACCTGGATTAATGGTAAAGGTAACAGTGCTACCAGAAAGTGAACCGTAGTAGCTACTAGTACCATCACTCAACTTGAAGATCTTCATAGAGGTACCAAGATTACTTCCCAAAGCTGGGTCTGTAGCAACAGTGAAAGCTAAAGAGTAGAGAGTAGAATCTTGATTACCTGAACGGAAATTGTAAACAGCAAGAGGAACACCAGTAGTATCAGCTCCACCAGCAGTAGCAACGTAAACCTGAGTACCATTAGATGGGGAAGTCCCATCAAGAGTAACGGTCAAGTCAGCAGCACTACCAGCAGTGGTTAAGCTTACAGTGTTACCAGAAGGCATGACACCGTCAATTCCCAATGAATCATAGATCCCTTTACCATTCACTGTGCGGATAGCACCGGCAGGAATAGCAATACGGGTTGAGTCATAAGGAGCAGTACCAATAAAGCTGCTACTTGAAGGAACAGAAACAACAACAACAATGTTGGTGTCAGAACCTGGAGTAACAACAATATTAAGACCCTCAAAGCGAACATAGTAATCAGAGTTCTCAGTAGCAGTAGTGACATCAGCAGAACCCGAAAGGGTCTTGGTGGCCAAAACAGCGCCAGAGGCATCCTTGATTTTAACTTCGGTGAACATTAACCATGGGCGATCAGCAAAGTGAACATCCATACGGTTAACACTTACCTTACCACCAGTGGCAGTAAAGCGAACACCGTAGACAGGCTTGTCTGTGTCACCCTTCTTTAAGGTGGCAGTAGATGGAGCAAGAGCCCCAAGAACAGCAGAGACAGAACCATCAGTATTGTCCAAACCAACAACAGGGGTTGTCCCAGGAGTTGGAGTTGTTACAACAGGAGCAGCCTCACGCAAAGCATCTAATGCAGCGCGGGAGATTGGACCAAAGTAACCGGAGGCTGGGCTAACATCGTTAGCTTTCTGCCATTCGACAACAGCGGCCTTGGTGAGACCACCAAAGTAACCGTAATCAACACCAGCAGGCATAGTGAGGAGACCCTCTTCTTCCAAATACTTCTGGAGAGCGGAGACTTCATCACCCTTGCTACCGATAGTTAAGGACTTAGTAATCTCAGGAATGGAGCTAACAGAAGCGGTAGTGCCACCAGCTTGTGCCATTAAGGCAGCGAGCTGAGTCTGCAAAGCAGCAATCTGTTCTTGCAAGGTCGTAGCGCTAGCAACACTCACCAAGGAGAGAGCCAACACGAGACCAAAAACTAAAACAATTTTTTTCATGATTTATAATTTACTTATAATAACTAAACTTATAATCTCTAATAATTTGTTGGCTCGTACACCTCGACACCAACTAGCAGGTAGAAAGATTTTAGCTTGAAGCTAAAGGCTCTTTTGGCCTAGTAGTTGGAGACGAAGGAACAAACCAGTGACGTCTTGCTTAAGTTCGACCAAGCAAAACAATTGATTAACAACTAAATAAAATCAGATATTCCATTGTCAATGACCCTTGCCTACCATTATACAACCCGCCATAAGCGGACGCAAAAATCGTTTGTGGATAACCTCTTGAGAGGCTCTTTTGGTGGCAAAAACTAACCCTATTATGTTACACCAAAAGAGCAAGAAAAGCAATCCCACTTCGTCAAGACTTCGCGGGACACGTCCGTCGATTTAAGGCTCCTAATGACGGCTAAGGGGAAAGGGCAAAGCCCGCCGAACAGGCTGATAAAAATGTCTGGCCGAAATCGCAGATTGAGGAGAACCGAGGACTTTTTAGAAGCTTGTTTGGCGGGCGACACACCTATAGGACAAACCCGTTTTATGAAGCAAGAAGGTAACGGCTCCAGCGGCGGTCCCCCTTCTTTTTGAGAACCCCTTGATGGACCAAATCGGCCAGCTCGCGCTGAATCGTCTTAGAGCTACAACCGCCTATCGCTTCGGTTATGTCCTTAATTGAAGTCCAATCTTTTCCTCTTAGAAAGTCCACAATTAAAGAACGTCGAGAATCCTTAGCGACATCACGACTCTTATGAGGCAAGCGACTTAATTTCTGATATGGGACATTAGAGATGTCCTTCTGTCCTATAGACTCCCCTAGCCTCTTATGAGACAGATCACGGACAGCCGGCTCAGAATATTTTTTAATTTCTGTGCCAGGCAAACCAGCAGAGAGGGCTGGTTGGGAATTTTGTGAAGACAATAAATCCTCAGTACTTAAGTGCACAAGTTTATTGATCCCAGTTGTCTTAACTCTTTCCTTTAGCAGATTGTTAAATTCAAAGTATTCATTACGAACTAAACTTAAATTTAGGTCGGAAGAAAAGTTACCAGCCAAGGCAACCTCGAGCCAAGAAATGAGTTGATCAATTTTATTAGTTGCAGCCTCAAGGACAGTTGTCTTAAATAACGGAGAAAGCTGACTATTGAATCCGCTGGAAGAGGTCTCTAAGGAATTGAGGTTGGTCGGTTGCAAAACTGACACATCGGACAAGACATCGAGAGCCATGTCTCTTAATCTCCACTTGAGAGGTTCGCTATCTGGGAGCAATGATGTAACCAGGTAAACAGCCTGGGTCAGCTTATGACCCTTAAGAGACACGTAATGGGACCACTTATGATTGTCTTTTTGATTATCCATATCGGTCTTATGTCCTTAATTAACTGGTCTTTATATTGTCCTTTATTATACACCAATCTTTTTTGTTTGTCCAATAATGGAGAACCGGCAACCCCAAACTTCTAAAAAGGCTCCCAATACCAGCTTAGCCAGACCAATCTTCTAAAAAGTCCTCGGATCTCCTCGTGTATCTCGGCCAGACATTTTTATCAGATTGTCTGGCAAAGCTGGACCCAGCCCGACGACCCTTTGGGCAGCCTCTCAAGGGTCGTCGGGTTCTTTATATTAGTGTGGTGGGGATAACTAATAATTGTTATAATCATATGGATGAAACAAGTGAAAACCAATAAAAAGAAAAAAGATCTTTACGACTCAAACAATGAATTTACAGATAAAATAAGCTTACTTAAGAGTGAGACCAAACGAGCAATTATTGCTGTCTTCGCTTTTGCGGCCGCCATCTTCTTCGTCCTGGCGCGCTTCAATATTGGAGGAAGGGCCGGGCAATTAAGCTACCAGCTCCTCGATAAAATCTTCGGCTGGGGCTTCTATCTTGTCCCCTTCTTATTACTCGGTCTTGGAGTCATACTTCTCCGTTCTATCAAAGTCGGTCTCGTCACAGCCAAGGCTATTAGTGGAGCACTCTTCCTACTCGCAATTTTGGGTTCCTTAAGCATCATTAGCAAACCAGAATCGGGCGGTCTACTTGGGTCACTTATTAGCTCCCCTCTTCTTAACTTCTTTGACTACTATGCCAGCCTGGTCTTCTTAGGAGCTATCGTCTTAGTCTCACTTCTTGTCGCCGTCGATACACCACAAGTCTTAGGGCTCGCTCTTTGGAAAAAATTATTCAGCCGAAAAAATGAAGGATTGAGTGATGAAGAAAAAGAACTCAAAGTAAATGGTGAGACTGAGGATGACAACAAAAATCCGACCAAAACGCCAGAAGAAGTAAAAACTGACGACAAGAATAAAGAAGAAAAAGTGGGGTCTGATATTAAACTTAAGGGGGCCGAAGCTGGTCTCTTTGGTGCTCTCTCCTTCCTCGGACGACGGGCCTCCGCCGGCGACTTTGTCCCGCCTCCTCTCTCCCTCTTAGAGCAAGACAGTGGCAAACCAAATGCTGGAGATATTAAAGCTAACGCCTTAACAATTAAAAGAACCCTGGCCAACTTTGGTATCACTGTAGAGATGGATGAAATTTCGATTGGACCAACCGTTACTCGTTATGCTCTTAAACCGGCCGAAGGTGTGAAACTCTCTAGAATTGTCGCCCTCCAAAATGACCTGTCCATGTCACTAGCTGCCCACCCCTTACGTGTGGAAGCCCCTATCCCCGGCAAGTCACTCGTCGGTATTGAGGTTCCTAATAAAACAAAAGCGATCATTCGCCTCCCCTCTCTCCTCTCAACAACAGACTTCACTGAATCTAATCATCCACTCTTCGTCGCCTTAGGACGTGACATCTCTGGTGCACCCCGCTACTCAAATCTCGCTAAGGCACCCCACATGCTTATCGCCGGGGCCACTGGTTCAGGTAAGTCTGTGACCATACACGCGATTATTACTTCTCTCCTCTATCGCAATTCACCCGATCAAATGCGCTTCGTGATGATTGACCCAAAGCGCGTCGAACTCACTCTCTATAACAGAATTCCCCATCTATTAACAAAGGTCATCACTGAACCTAAAAAAGCCATCGCCGCCCTCAGATGGTTGGCCACAGAAATGGATAGACGTTATGACATCTTAGAAGCAGAAGCCGTGCGCGACATCCAGTCCTATCACAAAAATATTTTAAACAAGCCGGTCAAAAAAGGTGAAGAAGGTCAAGATGAAGTAGAGCGTATGCCCTATATTGTGGTTATTATCGACGAGCTCGCTGATATTATGACTAGTTATCCAAGAGAGCTAGAAGCCGCCATTGTCCGCTTGGCCCAGATGTCACGAGCTGTCGGAATTCACTTAATCCTCTCGACTCAGCGACCGAGCGTTGAAGTTATTACCGGTCTCATTAAAGCCAACATCCCTTCTCGTATCGCCTTACAAGTCGCTTCGCAAATTGATTCTCGCACCATCTTAGACTCAGCGGGTGCCGAGAAACTCCTAGGCGCGGGAGACATGCTCTATATATCGGGCGAAATGTCTAAGCCGGCCCGTATTCAATCCGCCTATATTACAGAAGAAGAGGTCAAGAAAGTTGTTAATTACTTGGCTGAACAATATATGGACGTCCCTCCAAGCGAACTAAATCTAAATGTCGAGGAAGCCCTCTCAGGGAATGGGGCTAGCAATAACAATGGCAAGAGCCTCTTCACCGACGAATTCGGAAGTGACTCTGATGATGACCTCTATGAGGACGCCCGCATGGCAGTAATGGATGCCGGTAAAGCCTCTGCTTCTTATCTCCAACGCAAACTTAAGGTTGGATATGCCAGAGCGGCTCGCCTCTTAGACATGCTCGAAGAACGAGGAGTCATTGGCGCTGGTTCAGGGGCCAAAGCGAGAGAAGTCTACGGTTCTGAGGCTGTTGGTATACCAACAGAAGAGAATAGCAATGATATTATATAGACATGGTTGATATTAAAGGAAAAGATTGCCGACTCCTCGCCAAACCAATAATTATTGTTGCTGTCGTTTTGTTAGTAGTAGGATATTCAGCTCTTAAAGTTAAAAACTTAGCCATTGGGCCAGAGATAACCCTCCTTTCCCCTCTTGACGGCACAAGCGCTAAGACAGATCTGATAAATGTAAAAGGTAAAGCCGAACGCATCAGTCAAATCTTCATCAACGGACGAAAGATATTTACAGATGAAGCCGGCAACTTCAACGAACAATATCTTCTCGCTAGTGGTTATAATCTTCTAGAGGTTATGGCTCAAGATAAATTCGGGCGGAAGGTTGAGAAAAAAGTGCAACTCGTATTTAATGGGAAGGAACCAGACATAAAATCCCCGCTCAACACAGGGACGACAACAGCAACGACAACAACATTAACTAAAAAATTATCAAGTTAAATACTTTAAAAATGGCAAAGAAACAAAAAGCAAGTAAGGAGTCCGGAGCAAGCATTGCTGAGACAATTCGCGCAATCCAGAGCAAATTTGGGGATGAATCAATTATGAAGCTTGGCGATAAGCCAAAAGTTGGGATTGACTCGATTGGCACCGGTTCCCTCGCCTTAGATGCAGCTCTTGGCATCGGTGGAGTACCTCGTGGACGTATTATCGAAATTTATGGACCAGAATCCTCAGGCAAGACGACCTTGGCTTTACACATTGTTGCAGAAGCGCAAAAAAAAGGCGGCATCTGTGCCTTCATTGACGCTGAGCATGCCATGGATCCAGAATATTCGGCTCGCTTGGGAGTTAAGACAGATGAATTGCTAATCTCCCAGCCAGATTATGGTGAACAAGCCCTAGAAATTGCCGAGAGTCTCGTCAGGTCAGGGAAAATTGATGTTGTCGTCATTGACTCCGTGGCAGCGCTTACCCCAAAAGATGAAATTGAAGGCGACGTGGGAGATTATCATGTGGGCAAACAAGCACGTCTAATGTCTCAAGCTCTTCGTAAAATGACTTCGATTGTCGATAAGAGCCGCACGGTGGTCATCTTCATCAACCAAATCCGTATGCAAATTGGTGTCATGTTTGGCAATCCAGAGACAACTCCTGGTGGCAAGGCTCTTAAGTTCTACTCCTCTGTCCGCATGGACGTACGTCGTATTGCGCAAATTAAAAAAGGTGAGGAAATTATTGGTGGCCGTATCCGCGTGAAGGTGGTGAAAAACAAAGTCGCTGCCCCCTTCCGCCAAGCCGAATTCGACCTCCTCTATAACGAGGGTATCTCCCCCGAGGGCGAAGTCTTGGCTCTCGGTGAAAAATTTAACGTCCTGCACAAGTCTGGCTCAAGCTACAGCTACGGCACAGGCAAGTCAGAAATTAAGCTGGGTCGCGGTTATGAGTCCGCTCGCCTCTTCTTAAGAGAGAACCCGGAAATCCAAGAAGAACTAGTAGAAAAAATTAAACCTCTGCTCTCGGGCGAAATTAGCGGGGGGTCTTCTGATGATGAGGAGTAGAAAGCCAGCTCCCCAGACCAATCTTCTAAAAAGTCCTCGGTTCTCCTCAATCTCCGATTTCGGCCAGACATTTTTATAATCTTGTCTGGGAAGCTTGGCCAGACTTGAAAATTATTCGTTTTTCCGTTAATATCCTCTTGTAATGTTAGAATATAATGAAATTAAAGAGCGAAAGGTCATCCTCTACGAAGGGGCTCCTTTTGAGATCCTCACCTCTCACGTCTTCCGTAAGCAACAGAGGAAGCCAGTAAATGCCGTGAAAATGAAGAATTTGCTAACTGGCAAGGTTATGGAAGTCTCCTTCCATCAGAGCGAGAAAGCGGAGGAAGCTGAAGTAGATCGCCGCAAAGTTAAGTATCTCTATGAAGCTAAGGGCAAGTATTGGTTCTGTGAAGAGAAAGACCCCGGCAAACGCTTCGAACTTGACGCCGATCAGGTTGGCGAGCAAATCCACTTTGTAAAGCAAAACACTCTCGTTGAGCTCGTCTCCTTCGACGACAAAGTTCTGGGGGTTGAAGTTCCTATCAAAGTTGAACTTAAAGTCACTGAAGCGGCTCCTGCTGTCAAAGGTAACACTGTCCAAGGTGGACTCAAGCAAGTCAAACTCGAAACCGGCTTCACTGTGAACGTCCCTATGTTTATCAACGAAGGTGATGTCCTTCGTATTAATACTGATTCAGGGGAATATGTAGAAAGAGTGAATTAAAGGCGCTCGGCCTTTCCTTTTATAAACCTCGAAAAATCCCCCTAGCCGGGGATTTTTCTCTACTCCACGTTGCCGTTTTGCCTTCGCCTCTGCTGAGGCTGGGCCTACGGCCAAAAGGCAAAAAACCTGCCGGCAACAGTTACATAAGGGTTTCTAAAAGGAAAGGCCTCGCTTAGATGTAGACTACAAAGAGAAACACCCTCGAGGCCGGAGGCCGAGGGTGTTAATTTTTGGTTGGAAACAGTTCGAAAGAACAATATTCCCAGGAACGTACGACGATTTTGCCACGTCATCAATCCCTGTCCTATCAGTATATCATAAAAAATAACCCGCCACACCTCGGGCTCACTTGAGGTCTGGCGGGAAGAGGAGGAAAATAGCAAGAAATTTTTGTAAATAGTAAACCGCCCGGTTGCTCGAAAGCTTGGGGCGGTTCCTGTGTGAGACTGCTCAGCGCAGCGTTAGGTGTGGACATGTTGATCGATGATGTCCAGATCGTTTGTTGTCACGAGGGACAACCGGCGGAATGGGCGACGATCTTTACCTGACGAAAGCAGATGACACACAAATGCGTCGATGCGGTGATCACAAAAAGTGAAAAAGAAGTGTTCCCCTGATGATAAACGCGCCTTGGGGAGGAAGCTTCTCGATCACTGGATGCGTACAATTGATCTGATTACATTCTACCAAAACAAAAGCCCTCGGCAAGAGGGCTCCTGTGGATAAAATTTTTAGGGATTAACCGGCAAGATATGGCAAAAGAGCCATAAAACGAGCACGCTTGATAGCCAAAGAAAGGCTTCTCTGATGCTTGGCGCAGACACCGGTTTTGCGATGCTTATTGATACGCATGTGAGTATCGACACAAGTCTTCAAAGTCTCGATATCCTTATAATCGATATCTTTGACATTATTAGTGCAGAATGGGCACTGGCGACTGATTGTTTGTTTCTTTATCATCATAATAATTTATTTAAAATGGGATATCATCGACGTTTATTTCTTCAGTTGGGTATTGAATGGTCTCGAGCTCGGGGGCGGTTTGGGCGGGCTGGCTAGCCTTAGGGGTACTTCCCTCTTCGGCTGGAGCTTGATAGCCGCTAGCGGAGCCTTCGCGTTTAGGACCAAATTGGAAGGCATCAACAATGATCTCTGTGCGATACTTCTTAGTGCCATCTGGAGCGTCCCAGCTACGTGTTTGCAAACGACCTTCAACAAGAATTGAACTTCCCTTCTTCATGTATTGAGCAATGGTCTCAGCTTGAGGACCAAAAGCGACGACATTATGAAATTGAGTATCTTCTTGCTTGGCCCCATTCTTATCTTTATAAACTCTCGTGGTGGCAAGGGCAAAACTAGCAACAGCAGCACCAGAAGGGAGAGAACGCTTCTCCGGATCGCGAGTGAGATTACCTAAGATAAAAACTTTATTGAGATACATAATTAAATTTAATCAGCGGGCTCAACGAGTTTGTCGATTTCTTTGTCGAGATCTTCAACAGATAGAGCAGGTTTCTCTTCTTCTTTGTCAGGAACAATGCGCTCAATCTCGAAAGCCTTCTCCTCACGACGAGGGGCAGAAACGCGCTTTGGGGTGATAATATTCTCAGAACCTTTAGGTAAAGAAATAGTTATGGAACGAATAACCAAATCATCCTTAGCCAGCTCAGCTTCAAAAGTGGCAGCAAAAGCGGGAAGAGCCTTGAAACGAAGGGCTCCAAAATAGCCATCAGAGAACTTGGTGTGCTTGTTATTAATAACCATTGTGATGACATAAGCCAAACGGGTCATAACGGGGGCCATCTCACTAGTAATCTCACCGCCAGTGGCCAAAATCTTAGCCTTAATGGACTTCTCGACGGTTTTACCCACTTCTTCGGCAGGCAAATAAGGCACCAGGAGGTACCCAATTTCGTAAATTTTCATTTCTTCGGCATTAGCCATACAAGCGGTATATTATCAGCTCTTAGCCGAAATGTCAAAAAAATTAAGGGCATTCTGGACCAAAGCCCCTAAAACTTCCTCTTTGGGTTCAGGGCGAAGCTTGGCAAGGTGCTCGGCCACATAATGCACGTATACAGGCTCATTACGCTCCCCACGGTGCGGAACGGGGGTGGCGAAGGGCGCATCGGTCTCAGACATTATGCGGTCCAAGGGAGCCTTCTTAACGACCTCATCATATTGCTTGGTAAAAGTAATAACTCCGGGGAAAGACAGGTAGCCACCTAAAGCCAAAAATTCTTGGGCAGTTGCCCAATCGCCAGTATAGAAGTGCATATTAAACCGCACTTTACCTTCATAGCTCCGCAAAATTTCTAAGGTATCCTGATAGGCATCACCATCGGCATTGGCTCGACAATGGATCATTAGGGGCTTCCCCACTTCAAGAGCGAGTTCAATATGTTTGATAAAAAGTTCGCATTGTTGACTCCTAATATCCTCGTTATCAATTTTAAAATACTCCAGACCGCATTCGCCAATCGCCACAACTTTTTCATCTTTAGCCAGCTCAGCAATTACAGCAAAATCACTCCCCTCGCCCTCTGTCGGATGGATGCCGACTGTCGCAAAACAGCCCTCGCCAAGCTTGTGCGCTTGTTCAACGGCCAGGCGAGATGATTTCTCGTCGGCGCCAACATTAACCAGCCAAGTCCCCTGTTCTAGAGTCTTCTTGCCCACCTCTTCCCAGCCAGGTTCACTCCCCCACGGAGCAATATTTAGCATATTTAAATGCGTGTGGGCATCAAAAAATTTAGGAGTCATATTAATCTTTTCTCAAAAAGAGCGCGGTCTCAGGTTTTTTATTATCTCTAATTAATTTTTTAAGCTTAACATTAGTCTCAGGCATCACAGGATTAAGCATGCGAGCGATTTGGTAGAGATCCAAAACTAAATTTTTAATCATTTCTTTCCCCTTCTCTTCGTCTACTTTTATGACCTTAAATGGTTCTTCTTCTTGGATCCTTCGATCAAGTCCTTGAATCTTCTCCCAGATATAATCCATAACTTTCTTGAGATCAAATTCCTCATAAATTTCAAAATACTCAGTAAAGTCCGTTTTTTCTGAGATCTCGGGGCATTTATCTAAATACTTCTCAGACAAGGTCAAAATACGCGAAGATAAATTACCCAAGCCGTTGGCCAAGCCAGAATTATAAGCTTCCTTGAAGCGTTCCGGAGTAAAAGGACTATCCTCAAAACTGCTAATTTCCCGCAACAAAAAATAACGCAGGGCGTCAGTACCATATTCATTAGCAATATCTCGCGGGTCAACAACATTACCAAGAGTCTTGGACATACGTACTCCACCGTCACCAGTAATAAAACCATCAATGATTATTTTACTTGAATTGGGCAAACCAACAGCAATGAGCATCGCCTGCCAAATAGCCGACTGAAAACGAAGATTGTCCTTGCCACAATATTGTGTGGGAGTTCCATTTACCCAGTACTTCTCAAAATTTTCTAAATTATCAGGCCAACCCAAGGTTGAAATATAATTGACGAGGGCATCAAACCAGACATACATAACATGATCTTCATCCCCAGGGACTGCTACACCCCAGGGCATTTTTGATTTTACACGTGAGATAGAAAAATCTTGCAATCCATTCTTTACAAAATTCTTTATCTCATTTAGACGAAATTCAGGGATAACCAGCTCTGGATTTTTTTCATACAACTTTAAAAGTTGATCTTGAAATTCAGAAAATTTGAAAAAATAATTTTCTTCATCAATCAATTCAATGGGTCGTCCAGGATGCAAGGGGCATTCCCCTTTTTCATCTAGTTCTGAATCAGTCTTCTCGCTCTCGCAACCGACACAATATTTCGCCTGATAACTCTTCTTATAGAGATAGCCATTGTCATTGACTCTCTTCCAAAATTCTTGAGCCGCTAATTTATGATGAGCATCCGTCGTACGAGTAATGTGGACGTCTTCGCTGATGCCAAACATTTTTAGCTGTTCTTCAAAGACCTTAAAGGCTTGGTCGACGAATTCTTGGGGTGTCATCCCTTTCTCGACAGCCTTGTCATGATTTTTCTTACCATGCTCATCTGTCCCCGTATTAAAATAAACGTCAAAACCAGCGAGTTTTTTATAGCGGGCAATCGCATCCGCACGAATAAACTCCAAAGCATGCCCCATATGAAGAGGAGCATTTATATAAGGAATAGTGGTGGTGAGATAAAACGGTTTAGACATCGGAGTGCTTTCTCTTTTCAAGATCATTCACAAATTCCATCAATAGAGTGGCCATCGGGACGGAAAGAATAATGCCCAAAAAGCCGAAGAGTTCGTACCCAACCAAAAGTGAAAGGATAACAATCAAAGGATTAACCCCAATTATTTTCTTCACCACTAAAGGATAAAGAAGATGATTCTCAAATTGGTGAATTATCAAATAGAAAGCAATCATAATAAGCCCCAAGGAAACACTGTCGCCGAAGCCCAAGATTACGGCCGGGACAGAGGCCAAAATTGGACCAAAAATAGGAATGATCTCAAAAACGGAGGCCACAATAGCAAGAGTTAAAGCGTACTTAATTTGGAAAAGAGTTAAGCCTAAAAAGACAATTGGACCAATCACAATAGCGAGAATAAGTTGGCCTTGCATCCAACGACCAATCTTGGTCTCGGTGCGACGCCAAAGGTCAATAATATATTCTTCTCGTCTATTAGGAATAACAACGCGCAAGAAATTCTCGACACCATTTTTTTGAACAGCTAAATAGAATGAGATGACAACAATCAAAACAAAATTAAGGAGTCCAGAAAAAATAGTTTTGGTTAACTCAAAAATATTACTAGTTGCGGGGGAATTCAAAAATCCCTGATTAACAACATCTTGGGTAGACATTTTGGTGGTAAAGCCAAAAAGGTTTATCACCGTGTTCCAAGAAGGATTCCCCGCCACTAAAGTATTTAGTTGGGCAGGAATTTTAAAGGCAATGGCTGAAAAATCCTCAAAAAGAGGGGGGAGGAAAAAGAAGAAGGTCCCAAAAATAATAAAGAAAGCCAAAAGATAGACAAGAAGGACAGAAAAAACGCGGGGAATTTTATAACGAGCCAGCCAACTGGCCGCCGGATTAACCGCTGAAGCGATGACGACTGAAGTAAGAAGAACCAAAACTAACTCACGCAGGTAATAAACAGCGGCAGCTACCGCTAAAACAACCAAGACCTTAATCACGGCTCCGGCGCTAATATTAATTTTTACATTTCTGAACTCTTCCATTTATTTTGCTATTATACATCAATTTCCCCTCCCCCGCCAGACCGGAGAGGAAGCTTAGGATTTGTCCACAGAGGGGCTATTTAATCGTTTTATCTTTGAGAAATTCAACTAGCTCAGAAATTTTAATTCTTTGTTGACTACCAGTATCACGATCGCGAAGAGTAACAGTATCTTTCATCTCCTCATTTTCCCCCAAAGTATCAAAATCAACCGTAATACAGTAAGGGGTCCCAATCTCATCTTGACGGCGGTAACGCTTGCCGATATTACCATTGTCATCAAACATTATCGGACTAACATCTTCGTTCAACATGGCAAAAACCTCTTTAGCTTTGGCCACAAGTTCTGGTTTATTTTTCAGCAAGGGGAAAACGGCGGCCTTAATCGGAGCCAGACTTGGTTTAAATTTGAGGTAAACACGTGTCTCCCCTCCCAACTCATCTTCAGTATAGGCATCACAAAGAACGGCAAAAAATAAGCGCCCGACACCTCCAGAAGACTCAATAATATGAGGGAGAAACTTTTCATTAGTCTCAGGGTCTTGGTAACTAAGATCCTTTCCTGACCCATTAGAGTGTTGAGTTAAATCATAGTTACCGCGAGCGTGAATTCCCTCCATTTCGTCAAAGCCCCAAGGATAATTGTATTCGATGTCATAAGCTTCTTTAGCGTAAAAAACTAGATTATCGTGTTTCTTCCATCTTAAATTCTCTTCTTTAAGGCCCAAACTTAAAATAGCTTTCCAACGATAATCACGCAATTTCTCGTACTCGACCATCTCTTCTTCCGGTTTGGTCAAATACTGCATTTCCATTTGCTCAAACTCTCTCGTGCGAAAAAGAAATTGGCGAGGAGCAATCTCATTTCTAAAAGCTTTGCCAACCTGAGCGATGCCAAAAGGCAACTTCATATAACCAGAGTCTAAAACATTTTTAACATTCACATAAATTCCCTGACAAGTCTCCCCTCTTAGATAAGATGGGGCCGTATTAGATTCGGTAAAATCTCCGAGGTTAGACTTAACTAATAAATTAAATTTGCGCGCCTTGGTAAAATTTTGTTTGCCACAATTTGGGCATTTTATTTTACTTTTATTTTCTTCAAAGAGTTTGTTAATTTCCTCTTCTGACATTTTTTCATCGGCAAAAACTCCAAGTTCATTTAGAATTTTATCGACTCGAATACGAGTATTACACTCCTTACATTCGGCCAAAGGGTCAGAGAAACCCTTAGTATGACCAGAGGCCTCCCAAATTTTGGGACTCATAAAAATACTTGAATCAAGACCCACAATATCTTGGCGCTTATGAACCATCCACTTCCACCAATGACTCTTTAAATTATTTTCTAATTCAACTCCCATTGGACCAAAATCATAGATGCCAGCAAAGCCGCCATATATTTCAGAACTAGGGAAAACAAAACCGCGGCGCTTGCAGAGCGACACGATTTTCTCCATCAAATTGTCTTCTTTTTTATTTGTCATTTTTTTATTCTACCACCTTTTCTTGACCATAACTAAAGCTTGGATCAGTCGACAGCCTTGTATCAACAACAGGGACAGACAAAACTGTTTTAGCTCCAGTTACTGAATCTATCCCCTCAAAAGAGATAGTCTTTATTAAATCTACTAATTCTCCAACCTGACTCAAGCTTGGAACAATGGACAATTGAAAGGAAGCCTGGCGGGAAGGCAGTCCACTCGTAGCTCCAGGTTCAATAGTCCCCAGATCCCAGACAACCTTATTATTAGTTTTATCATATCTGACCTTTTCATCAAGAGGAGCTACGGAAGAAAGCCATTTAACGTAGTTAGGCAAATTACCCATGACTCTTGCCTGTTTAACTGAATTTGTTGGGTTGGTAATGGACCAAGTAATAGTGTAAGTAGTCTCCTCTCCAACCTTAGGAGGAAGCGGGCCAGTATTTTTAAACGGTCCAACAAAGTAAGTTCCAACCGAAGCAAACTGAACAAGCGTGCCAATTTTTAAACTTTTCTCCGTTTCCGAAACAATGTCCTCGCTCAATTGGTCACTAGAAACCCTCGTTCCCTTAAAAACCAGACGCAAACCAATAGGCGGAATATTACCTCCAGAGAACTGACTGGCAGGCAAAACCTTAAAACTAAAGGACGACAAACCCTTGTCTCCCGGATTTATTAGACCCAGATCAGGAATTGTTGTTTTATCCCACAATATAGAGTTAGTCAAAGAATTATAAAAACCATTACTACTATCGACAGTCCTTTTGTCCAATGACCCTCCGGACAAGAAGAGCTCTAGAGACCCATCAATGACCTTGTCTGGCAAATTGTTTGCCCAATTAATGCCTCCATCAAGACTCTCGCCAGGGGTTAAAGATGTCTTGCCCGAGAGATTGAGGCCGACACTTATAAAATCTTTCTTAAGGTTAACTGTTTTAAACAAATTGCCATATTCAGAGCTAATATCGCCTGTCCCTCCAGTTTTATCAAGCCCAACGATGACCTTAAAAGATTTGAGCTCTTCACTTTGCCCCGACAAACTCCCAACAATTTTTATATCACGGACAGACCCAGGAGCGAGGTCCCCAAGATACCAAACTTGTTCACCCGCCGTGGGGCTAGGGTCAGCCGACTGGAAATCGAAACCAGCTGGGTACTCAATCTTTAGGGCCACTTGGCGTAAAACTGATTTCGAATTAGAGCTCAACCTCAAATCAGAGCTGAAGGTCTTGCCCGAATTAGTCTCAGCCGGTAGATCATAGCTAAGGTCGATAGTGCCAGAGCCAATCAAAACCTGATACTCTAACTCCTTGGTAAAAATAGCATTGGAATCAGGAATATGGTATTCGATTTTTAAAACAATTTTCTGGGTACTATTCTGTGCTCCATAAATAACAGCCCGACTCCCCACTATCGCGCTCTGGCCAGGATCGAGATCAACAATAGGCTCTCGCCACAGAGGCAAATCTTTTATCGTCTCAAGAGAATCAACCGTCCCCGCCGGATAAGTAATGGTAAGGCTCACATCGCGAAGAGTAACCTTGTTTCGATTGCGTACCGTCGTCTCAAGATTCAGTTCTTCTCCTGAGCGAAGCTGAGTTGGCCCCTTAACTTCTAGATCAATATTACTGGCCGAGACAATGTTGGTACTATAAAACAAAACCCAAAAGGCAACGGCCAAGGTGGCCAAGAAAAAAATTAATGTCCCAATAAAGAATCTATTAAGCCAGCGCCCTCCAGGCACTTTTTCTTCGGTCTTCAGGGTCGAAAGATCAGCTCCCTCTTCATCCCAATTACGTCGGACATTAAATGTCGCTCGAGGCAAACGTGTCGGTCGCAAGTTTAAAGGGACAGGAACATTACGTTCAAGGCGACGTTTAAAACGATCTAAGCTTTCTTCGTCTTCTCCCAACGAATCGAGTTTCTCCATAACTAAAATAATAACATAAAAGACTAGAGGCTTACAGCCCGCTCGAGACAAAAGAACTGTTGATAATACTCACGAGATCTAATCTATTGCCCTCAACCTTAGAGACTTCAGCCCAATCAAAATCAATAGCTCCAACAATTGTTTCGGTCTCCGTCGATGGAGCCAAATACCCTAAATTAAAAAGCAGCCTAACAAGAATAAAAATCTCTAAATCCTCCGGCTTGAAGCCTGTATCCTGAATCTTTTCGCTAGAAAGTAAATTCCAAGACTGTTCTAGGTCAGAAAAAATAAAACGACTTGCCTCTTCGCCATGAATCAAACGCAAAATAATGAGGCTAATCTTATGGAAAAAAGAAATTTGCTCTCGATTGGCTTTATCTATTTCTAAAGCTCCTGTTAATCGCCAATATTCCTTGCCTCTAATTAGATTAAGTCTGGCCAAGTGATAATTCTGTAAATTGTAGCGAAGCTTGGATTTTTCTAGCCTTACCCCTTGAGCCAAAACCATGATCAAACCAAAATCTGAAGTCAAAACTTTAAAAAGTTTATTGGCTTCACCATGGGTTGTATGTCCGAGGACTAATCCGACTGTCTCATAATGGCGATAAGCCATAACTTAAAGAATACTAATTTTAATTTTGAAGGGTCTCTCATTAGCCTCAATTAACTCACCGTCAGAAACAATGGCATAATCAATTTTCTTAGTATTTGTGCCAACAGCCAGATCTTTCTCAAATTTACGCAAAATCTCCCGGCCAGAACTATCAGCTTCAATAGCGAGGTCAATTAGTTGGTTGGGGTTAAGGCCCAGACGCTTGCGACGTTCCTGAATTTGTCGAACAAGTTCCCGAACAGTTCCCTCAGCAAGGAGGTCCTCTGATACTTCCCCATCGAGCCAAACCTCATCTTCGATTGGCTGGTTGAAAGTAATCTCTTTGACATTTAATTCATCGCCAATTAATTGGATATAATCATTCTGCCCAGCCAACAGCCCATTCTTAACTTTAAGTTCCGCTAAAGGCTGGCGCACCTTAATTTTCATTGCTTGACGGAATTCGAGGCCAAGAGAAACCAGGCGACGAGCCTCAGCCATCTTCTCTAAAACTTTTTTGTCACTATCACTTACCCCCTCCTGATTCTCTTGTTTAGGCCAAGACGTCAGATGAACAGAGAGCTCGTCTCTTTCTGTCCTTAACTCTTGATAAATCATTTCGGCAACAAAAGGAGCAAAAGGAGCGAGAACCTTAGAAGTCTCTTGCAGGATAAATTTTGTCACCGCAATTGCCATTTCTTTGTCAGACCCCTCCTCTTTGAAACGGTCACGAGAGCGGCGCAAATACCAAGTGGAAAGATCTTCAATAAAATCATCAATCGGGCGAATAGCTCGATCAATTTCATAGCGCTCGAGTGCGGATGTGGCGCTCTCGACAGTCTCTTTGAGACGGGCCAAAATCCAAACATCCAAAACGTTTTCAACATCATTAGCTTCCCCAAGGCTAAGACTCTGGTGAGCTCGAGGCTTAGCCTCGGGGGCAGCCTCTACATACAATTGATAGAAAGATAGGACATTGAGCAAACGAGAAATTATCTTTCGGCCAATTTCTACCACTCCCTTCTCTGAGAAGAGGAGATCTTCACCATGAACAGCCGGGGAAGACATTAAATAAAGTCTCAGGGCGTCGGCACCTAGACGATTAGCGACATCCATGGGGTCAGGATAATTCTTAAGGTGCTTGGACATTTTTTGTCCATCTTCAGCAAGAACTAAACCATTCGTCACAACATTCTCGTAAGGGCTTTTATCAAAAAGTGCGACGCCTAAAACAATCAAGCTATAGAACCAGCCTCGAGTTTGATCGAGCCCCTCGGAAATAAAATTAGCAGGAAAACCAAGCCCCCGAACAGGGTCAATTGGACTATTTTCTTTAAAAGGATAGTGATCTTGGGCATAAGGCATTGAACCTGACTCATACCAACAATCAAAGACATCTGGCACCCGTTTGAATTCGCTACCACAAGAACAAGAAAAAGAAATTTCATCAATAAATGGGCGGTGGAGGTCAAGTTCGTAATGACGGTTATGAGGCACGGGGACAAAATTCAGAGATCGGACTTCAGCATTGGCAAAATCTTTACCCCGATGAGGCGCCCCAATAATATCTTCATCAGTACGACGCAAAATAGTTGACTGAGCCATAAACAAAGGAAGACCATGGCTAATTAGCAAAATATTTTTACCTTGGTGTTCCTTGTCGATATCATAAATTGCTGCCATCACCCTTTTACGAACATCGTTATAATTCTCTCCCCCTGTGGCCAAATGAGTATGGAGACGATTTAAACGTGAACCGAAAGCAAGATTATATTCCCGCCAAGAACCACCAAGAAAATCACCAGGGCGAATCTCCCCAAGCCGTTCATCAAAAATAACTTGCTCTGGCGAAAGACCAAGGCTCTTAGCAACAATCTCCGCCGTCTCTTTAGTTCGAACAAAGTTCGAGGCGATAACAAGATCAATCTTTTTTTCTTTTAGACCTTCGGCGGCATCGACCACCTCACCCCTACCCTTTTCGGTTAAATGATTCTCTTCATTAGGATCAACACTAATCTTGTCGTGCAAATTAGATTCAGACTCACCATGACGCATGCCCCAATACTTATTATTAGACTGAGGCAAGGCTCCAACTAACTCGTCAATTGAACCAAAAACTTTTGTCGCCCCACAATCAGCACAGCGCCAAACTGGTAGAGGTGCGCCCCAAAAACGAGTGCGGGAAATTGCCCAATCACGAGCACCCTCGAGCCATTTACCAAAACGACCCTCGCGGACATGGTCAGGCACCCAATTAACTTGTTTGTTAGCCTCAACAAGTTTGTCGCGGAATGAGCTAACTTTGATAAACCAGGATGAGGTCGCGTAATTCAGTAACGGAGTATCACAACGCCAACAATGCGGGTATGAGTGAGTAAATTTTTCTTTAGCAAACAAAGTCCCCTTCCCCGCTAGGTATTTAAGAACTTCGATATCAGTGGACTGAGGATTATCTTTGGGCTTTACAAAAAGTCCCGGCCAATCCTTAACCTCTGGCTTAAAAGCACCATTCATCCCAACATGCTGAATAAAAGGTAAGTTATTTTCTTTGCCCAAATTCATATCATCTTCACCAAAAGCTGGAGCAATATGGACGACACCTGTGCCGTCTTCAATTGTCACAAAATCAGCACCATAAATCTTCCAACCATTCTCATGGTGTTCTAATTTCTCGTCATTGGCGTAATAGTCAAAAACTGGTTTATATTTTTTACCAATTAAATCCTGGCCTTTCATTTTTTCGACAACTTCATAACCAGAGACTGTTTCAGCCAAATCGGCAAACTTTCTCTTTGATAGAATTATCTTGTCCCCTGTCTCCTTGTTTAAGGCCTTAACATACATAACGTCAACCCCCACAGCTAAAGCCACGTTACCAGGGATGGTCCAAGGCGTTGTGGTCCAGGCAAGAACAAAAGTCCCAGGTTCTTCCAGAAGCTCAAATTTTGCTGTTACCGAAATATCTGTAACATCCTTATACCCCTGGGTTACCTCAAAATTAGAGAGAGTCGTCTCACAACGAGGACAAATGTGCATTGACTTATAGCCCTCATAGATTAGACCTTTATCAAAAAGTTGTTTAAAAATCCACCAAGTCGTCTCTGAATAAGAAGCGTCCATAGTGCGATAATCATCTTCCATGTCGACAAAGCGCCCCAGTCTAGGAACCACATTCTTCCATTCATCGGTGTAACGCAAAACAACCTCACGAGCTTTGTTGTTGAAATTTTCGACTCCATAATCAATGATGCCTTTTTTTGATTTGAGGCCAAGTTCTTTCTCCACAATATTCTCTACCGGTAAACCGTGGCAATCCCAACCCCAGCGACGACGCACATAATAGCCCTGCATTGTCTTGTAACGAGGTATAACGTCCTTAATCGTTCCAGCAATTAAGTGCCCATAGTGGGGAGTGCCGGTGGCAAATGGCGGCCCATCATAAAAAGTAAAGTTACCTTTAGGCGCCTCCTTCTCAAGTGTCTTTTCGAAAATTTTATTATCTTGCCAAAACTTCAGAATCTCTTCTTCCTTCTGGGCAATCTCTGATTTTTTAACGTTAAGTTCCTCTTCAGACATTACTCTAATTTACCGTAAAATAAGGATATTTACAATATGACCTAAGTTTGATATTAATTAAGACAGAAAGGAGAATTAGACAATGGTAACCATCCACGGCAAGTTCCTCCATTTGGAGGACAACGAGACGAGAAGGACTTACCTCAAGGTTTGGAGGGAAGAAGTAAGGAAAAAAGGAGAACCTAAAACATCCCTTATCGTCGTCCGTGACTCTGCGGACGTAAGACACATTATAAATTCCACGGGAGTCGAGTATATGGCATTCGATCTCCTTCTTTCAACCCACCACCTCTAGCCCCTTCCCCGCCCGGGCACCCATGTGTGCCCGGGCGAGATTTGTTTTAATTAATCATCAAAAATCATCCCCCTTCGCCAATCAAAGATTAGCTACGGAGGGATTCGCCTTTTTAAAAAAGGCTCACATTTTTTCCAGGGTGGGAATAGCAAGGAGGCTTAAGCCATTTTTAAGAACAATGGAGGTGGCACGGACGAGGGCCAGGAAAGAGGCTTCATGTTCGCTACCAATAATTTGGTTCTGAGCGTAAAAGCTATTGAAGGCCCCGGCCACATCAATAAGATAGGTGGCAATGTGTTGCGGAGCAAGTTCTTGATAAGCAGACTCAGTAACTTCAGGGAGACGGTAAAGAAGAGAGGCCAAAGCTTTAACCGAGGCTGGCAATTGCTGAAGTTGGATTTCGGACTCATCGAAATCCAACTTCGCAATTGCGTCAGCCTCGTTGGAAGATTTCACTTCTAAGTTTGTGCCGTCACTTTTTTCTGCCTTTTTGAGCACAGACAACGCACGAGTATAAGCATACTGAAGGTAAGGACCAGAGTCACCCTCAAAGGAAAGGGATTTATCAAAATCAAAAATAATATCCTTGCCTATCCCCTGCTTTAGGATCGAATACTTAATGGCACCAACGGCCACCTTCTCAGCAATTTCGTTTTTCTCTTCATCACCAAAATCGCGATCTTTAATTTTTTCTAAAACTTTTACTTTGACATCATCGAGTAGCGACTCAGCCGTAATAACATCGCCCGTTCGGCTAGACATTTTACCTGAAGGTAATCGTAGAAAGCCGTGGGCTAAATGTTTAACTCGGCCAGCGAGATCAGGGAGAGCCAGGTCTATGGCCTTAAGTAAGACTTTAAAGTAACCAGACTGTTCATTGCCCGTAATTGATAACGAGATATCAAAGGGGTACTTCTCGCTCTTAAGCCTGGCTAGCCCTAAATCCTTCGCCTCATAAGTGGTCACGCCCTCAGAGTTAATAAAAACACGAGTATGTAAATGAGGATCATATTTTTCGCCAGGGAAAATAACAGCCCCATCACTCTTTTCAAAAATTCCTTTAACTAAACCCTCCTCAACAATTTTTTGACCTAAAGCCCAAGTCTCACTCTCGAAAAAATTAAAATCAAATTTTGTCCCCAGCCGCTTATAAAGTATTTCAAAATGCTCAAGACTCCAACGTCGCCCAAGATCATAAAGTTCGTTTAACTTCGGATCACTGCGTTTATAAACCTTTTTGTTAATAATAACTATCCCCTCCTTAGCATTAGAGGTACCATCTTCATATTCGGTGGCACCGAGGGCATAGGCCTTACCAAGAAATTTAATCTTTTCGTTCGAGCTCGCCTCGCTCCCTGGGAGTTCTGGCTCTAACTTAAACATTCCCCACAGAGCTTTAGCGACATGCATACCGACATCCCCCTGGTAGCAAGCCCTCTTAACTTCCGCCCCATTGGCCGTAAACAAAAGAGAGAGAGTCTCACCGACAGTATTACTCATCAAGTGCCCAATATGGAATTCTTTGAAGGGGTTAGCATCGGTATATTCAACCATTACTTTTTGTCCGGCCAAGTCTTTGTTCTGGCCAAAAGTTTCAGGCTCGGCCAAAATCTCTTGAAGGGAACTAGAAAAAAACTCGTCACTTAGATAAAAATTAATAAAACCGGGACCAGCAATTTGGATATCCTTTATCTTAGAATCAGACTGTGCCAAAATTTTATCTTTAATTTCTCCGGCCAAGTCTTTAGGATTTTTCCCAGACTTTTTAGCCAAAGACATGGCTACGCTAGTAGAAAAATCACCAAAAACTAAGTCTGTGGGGTGATCAAGCTTAATCTCTCCCTCAGACAAATCTAAACCAAGCGACTTAATCGCCTTAACAATTTCCTCTATTAACCAGTTATTAGTCATTTAACTATGTTAGCATTTTTGGCCATTTAGCCAAGAGCTAATCTTTTCCCGTGCTGCCGAAACCATTAGACCCTCTTTCCCCATCACTCAATTCTTTGGCTTCTTCAATATCCACTTTCTCATATTTCTGAATAATCATTTGAGCAACCCTCTCCCCCTTTTTAATCTCATAATCTTCTTGGCCAAGATTAATTAAACAAACCTTAACCTCCCCACGGAAACCAGTATCAATAACCCCACCAAGACTTTTTATCCCATGATTAAATGCTAGGCCACTGCGATCCCAAATTAACGCGGTATGGCCCTCGGGAATTTCGATATTAATCCCGATAGGGATAGCTGTCGGTTTACCTCTTTCCAACAAGATATCTTCTGTTGAGCGCAAGTCAAAACCGGCATCGCCACCATGAGCATAAGAAGGAATCACCGCATCAGGATGAACTTTTTTTATACGAAATATCATAAGTTATTTCCTTAAGATTTTATCAATCTTGTCGGCAATCTTAATCATATCCTTTTCTTTTTTGCCACGAGTTGTCTCGGCCGCAGTACCCAAACGAAGGCCGGAGGGGTCCACTGGAGAACGAGAATCAAAAGGAATAGTATTTTTGTTAACAATAATCCCCTCTTTTTCTAACTTCTCGCTAGCGACTTTCCCAGTAATTTTCCCATCAGTTGAACCAGCGACATCTACCAATAGCAGGTGATTATCTGTGCCACCAGAAACAATCCTCCAACCTTTCTTTTTTAATTCTCCCGCTAGAGCCTTAGCATTATTAATTATCTGTTTAGCATAAATTTTAAATTCCGGCCGAGCCGCCTCCGCTAAAGCTACGGCGACCGAAGCAATTTGGTTAAGATGTGGGCCGCCCTGAATACCCGGGAAAACAGCTTTATCGATTTTCTTATTTAATTCACGGCTATCAATCCGCGAAAAAATCAAACCAGCTCGGGGGCCGCGCAAAGTCTTATGAGTCGTGGTCGTGACAATATCGGCAAAGGAGAAAGGTGAAGGGTGAACTCCACCAGCAATCAGACCGGCAATATGAGACATGTCTACCATTAGGGAAGCTCTGCAAGAATCAGCAATCTCTCTAAATTTAGCCCAATCAATCTTTCTAGGGTAAGCAGTGAAGCCTGCCACAATAATATCGGGCTTTTCTTTTTGAGCAATTTTCTTAATTTCTTCATAATCTAATTGCTCAGTCTCCTTGTTAACACCATAAGGAATTTGTTGCCAAAATTTGCCCGTGACAGAAACTTTATGGCCGTGAGTTAAGTGTCCCCCGGAGGAAAGAGCCATCCCCATTATCTTTCCGCCTTTTTCTACTAGACCAAGATAGACAGCCAAATTAGCCGGTGAGCCAGAGAGGGCTTGAACGTTGACAGCCCACTCAGTCTTTTTTAATTTAAAAAGTTTAAGCGCCCGATCCTGGCAAAGATTCTCAATCTGGTCACTAATCTCATTACCCCCATAATAACGCAAAGCTGAGTACCCTTCGGCATATTTGTTCGTTAAAACTGAGCCTAAAGCAGCCAGAACATCCTTAGATACATAGTTCTCTGAGGCAATAAGATTAATCACTCCCTTTTGACGCTTCCCCTCGGCTTTTATTAGCTTTTCTATTTGTTTATCTTTCATGTTTTATTATTAAACTATACTGAGCTTCAATTTACAATCGTAGACGATAATTAATATAATGAAAAATGTCGCGAGCCAATTTAAGACGTTCCTTCCTATCACCCGAGATAACGAAGACCTCAATTGGGCGATCTTTATGGAGAAGGAAAAGTGTTTTAATAAAGAAACGGTTGATCTTGTCGATGTACTTAGTCTCAATATCACGAAGTTCATCATTAACCAATTTTACCGAGACAGCCGAGGGAATAAAAATAATGCCATCGAGAAACTCTAGGTGTTTAACGGCCATATCAAAGGTCTCATTCAGGAATTCTAAACTCGCTTGTTTGTTTTCATAGAGAGCCAGAGAATAAACATAGTTGTCGACGACACAGCGATCAAAAAGGATATTCCTTTCTTGGTTGTGACAAATTTGATTGTAGAGAAAATCTCTAATAACCTTTTGGGTATTTTCACTCCCTTTTTGATTTATGTCTAATTTTTTACGCTTAATGACATCACGATAACTCTCAGCCGGAGTAATGTAATGAGGAAAAGTTTTGACAAAATCCTGAATAAAAGTGGACTTGCCTGTATTTTGCGGACCAATAACAGCTAATCTCATATCTTTGTTTTTTCCTTAATATCTTGTAATCCCCGACGAATATCCCAATCATCTTTTCCTAGATCAGGATAGACAACCAGGCTCGGAAATAATTTAGACAGAGCTTTGGCCATCTTATGAGCGACCTGCCGTAAGGTCGGGTGGACCATAACCCCTGATCGAAGTTCGGAAACATAAACTGCCGCCGGTAACCCATAGGTAGTGCGACAAGCGACATTAAAACCCATGGCCACATAATATTGTTTTTCCTCAGAAGAGCCCTTTAATTTTTTAATGGCTTGGCCTTGTTCTTTAATTAATTTAAGAGCCTCTTTTTTTATAGTTTCGGGCAACTGATCAAGATACCACTGATTAAAGCCAAATTGAGTAGTAAGAAGAGGCATACGACAAGTCCCGTTACGATGGCGTTGAATGTCACGGAAAGAACCAAAGTCTAGAAGAAAATCAAAAGTGATATTACCAAGCTCGGCTAAGAAATTGGGTAGGCCAGTCTTTGGTGCGCGCTTCTTAAAAACGGGTTGATATTCAGCCAGAATTTTTTTGTTAATATTTGTACTAGCCACAAAGTCACTCTTCAATTTTTTGTTTAAAAAATAAGTATACTTATCGGCCAAAAACTGGCGATAAAGATCTTGCTCCTCTACGCGCGGGTGGCTAAAACTCTTGGGATATTTCTCTTTTAATTTTAAGAGAATCTCTTCGGCTACTCCTCTTATTTCTTCAAGTGGATGAGACCGAAGCAAAACAAGTTTATCATAAGCCTGACGGAGGTTGGTGTGCCAGCTTAATTGAGTTGTAATCCCGGCCGGCAAGAAACCCCTTAAAATATCAAAGGAACGAGCCTTAATCGCCCGGCCATAAACAGCCTCGTCTTCCCCCGGCTTTTGGGGAAATTTTGCTCGAAGGTAATCTTCGACGGGTTCCTGGCTTTGGGTGTAAAACTTTAACCACTTCCCCAAAATCATCTTCGAAGAAGAAGACTTCAATGGATCAATGATTGGTTGCTTTGAAAAATCAATATAACGTGAGCTGGTTTCTTGGCCAGAAAAAAGTGGCCAATCCTCAACCGCTTTAGCCGCCAACATACTCACCCCCTCAATAAATAAGGTGGTGCTACCACAATCAGCAATACTGGCATGACCATAACCAACATAGAACCGTTCCATGAATTTACCCGAGCCACTAGTCTTTACTTTCTCAACATGCTCCGTAACACTCAAGGCGCTCCGAGAATAAAGAGCTTGCATCATAGCCGTGTCCTCAGGGCTAAACTCATCGTAAACAAAGATTTTGGTCATCCTATTTTTTAATTATGGCTTATAATATTTTAAAAAGATAAAGAAGCTAGAACAATTTTAACAAAGTTCTTTCTTTTCCCCCAATTTTGCGATAAAAACAATAAAAACAACGAAAAAACCGGACTTTTGTCCGATTTTTTCTATAATTATCCACTTTTTTGTACGTTTCTGTCTTTATTGAATTTCCATTCCCATCGAGCGGGCGGTGCCTTCAATCATGCGGACAGCTTGTTCAATATCAGTGGTGTTGAGATCGGGCATTTTTCGTTCAGCAATCTCACGGATCTGTGCCTTAGTGACTTTGCCAGACTTGCTGACCAAGTTCTTACCAGATCCCTTCTCCACACCGGCGGCCTTCATCAAGAGATTGGCGGCTGGTGGAGTCTTAAGGATGAAATCAAAACTGCGGTCGGCATAAACAGACAATTCAACAGGAATAATGTTCCCAGCCATCTCTGCAGTTGCAGCATTGAACTTCTGGACGAAATCGCCAATATTCACACCGGCGGGCCCTAAAGCGGTACCAACTGGAGGGGCCGGGGTGGCTTTACCAGCAGAAATCTGCAATTTAATCTTTTTTGTTACTTTTTGTGTTGCCATAGTATTTGCTTAGCTAATTTACCTTAAATCTTCTTAACTTGCAAGAAATCGAGCTCGACCGGGGTTTCGCGACCAAACATAGAAACAAGAACTTTAACTTTGCCACGGACTTCATCCGTCTCGCTAACCTTACCTTCAAACTCCTTAAAGGGGCCGTCGACAATGGTCACAAGCTCGCCCTTAACCAAATTAATAGTGTGCTTGACGCTATCATCACTCATACGGCTAAAGAGCTCGTCAACTTCCTTCTTCTCGAGAGGCACAGGGACGACGCCCGAACCAATAAAGCCGGTCACTCGTGGGGTGTTACGGACGACATACCAAGAGTCGTCAGTCACGATCATGTCTACCAAGACATAGCCGGGATATATCTTCTCGTCTTCGGTCACCCGCTTCCCTCCTTTAACCTTAACCTTCTTCTCAGTTGGAACAATAACATTAAAAATCTTATTCTCCATACCAAGAGACTCAATACGCTGTTTAAGATTACGAGCCACGGCATTCTCATAGCCAGAGTAGGTATGGATCGCGTACCAATTACGCCCTTGTTCTAGTTCTTGTTTTGCCATAATTAATTTTATTTTAAGATAAAGTCTTTTAAGCCAAGTTGGAAAATAACGTCAAAGAGGCCAAGAAGTAGGCCGGTGAAAATAGAAATAGCGAGAACCATGATTGTAAAATTCACTGTCTGGCTCTGAGTAGGCCAGCTAACATGCTTCATCTCGCTTCGAGTGTCCTTGAAATAATTGAGAAGTCTAGACATAGTAATTTTCTAATTAAGCTAATAAAATTGCTAAATTTGTCAGTTTTTAAAAAAAGCCCCCGCGGGCTTATTACTTTTTAGTGTACCCCTACTTAAGCAAAAAGTCAACACCCCCTTAATCCCCTACTGCGCCAACCACCACACCGCCGTTCTCGTCTGCTTGTCAAAGAGTCCGCTTGGTGGCAGATTATTAGCCTTCTGGAATTTAATTAAGGCGGCTCGAGTGGCTGGGCCAAAGTAGGCAGT
>Ga0172379_10001849_pt1 | contig 40050 bp, 25 predicted proteins | sample GrowelOW334metaG_FD_119756 | JGI IMG/M metagenome (GOLD analysis project Ga0172379, IMG submission 119756) | Groundwater microbial communities from an aquifer near a municipal landfill in Southern Ontario, Canada - Groundwater well OW334 metaG | ecosystem: Environmental > Aquatic > Deep... | reverse complement strand
ATCCCCACGGTGACGCACTGCCAGCAGCGTTTCGATAGCCGCATCCAGCGTCTCGATCGCGCCCTCGATCCGGGTCTGTTTTTGTTCGAGCGCCGAGCGCACCACCGAGATCGCCGCCGCCAGCCGCCCGAAGGATTCGACGTTGAACCGGCCCATGCAGGCAGCCTGGTACGCCGTGTGCATATCCATCGCGTAGATATCCTTGAGGCCCTTGGTGACGGGGACGCGGAGCGGTTTTTTCTTCTTCATCGGTTTTCTGATTCAAAATTCTGGAAGCGGTGGATTCTAACCGAACCTGATTATTTCGCAGCCCGCTGCCTGCGTGCTTCGAACAGGCAGATACCGGCGCTGACCGAGACATTCAGGCTTTCGACGCTGCCCAGCATCGGGATGCGCACCAGTTCGTCGCAGGTCTCGCGCGTCAGACGGCGCAGGCCCTCGCCTTCCGCCCCCAACACCAGAGCCAGCGCGCCCTTGTGCTTGAAGCCGTGCAAGTCCTGCTCCGCCTCGCCCGCCGCACCGACCACCCAGATGTCGCGTTCCTGCAATTCGCGCAACGTGCGCGCGAGATTGGTGACGGTGATATAGGGCACGGTCTCGGCAGCACCGCAGGCGACCTTCTCGACGGTCGCGGTGATGCCGACCGCGCGATCCTTGGGTGCGATCACCGCATGTACGCCGAACGCATCGGCGCTGCGCAGGCACGCCCCCAGATTGTGCGGGTCCTGCACGCCGTCGAGCACCAGCAGCAGCGGCGGCTCCTCTATCGTGTCCAGCACGTCTTCCAGATGCTGCACGCGGCGCGCCGCATCGACGCGCGCCGCCACGCCCTGATGGCGCTCGTTGCCGGCCATGCCGTCGAGCCGCTTCGCATCCACCGGGATGATGCGCACGCCGTTATCCTCGGCCAGCTTGATGAAGTCGCGCATGCGCGGATCGTGGCGTTGCGCCTGCAAATAGACTTCGAGCACGCCGTCCGGATTCTGGCGGATGCGCGAGGTGACGGCGTGAAAGCCGTAGATCAGACGCAGATCAGCCATGTTTCTTCTTCCCTCCGACGGATTTTTTATGTCCGGACTTTTTCGCTCCGGATTTTTTTGCTTCCGATTTCTGCGAGGCGTCCTCGTTTTCGTCTGCGGCCTCTTCCTCGTGCAGCACGAAGTCGACCTTGGTGCTCTCCATGTCCACCTTCACGACACGCACCTGCACGCGATCGCCCAAACGATAGCGCTGACCGGTACGCTCGCCCAGCAACTGGTGTTTGGCCGCCTCGAAGTGGAAGTAGTCCTTGCCCAGCTCGGAGATGTGCACCAGCCCTTCGACATACAGGTCATCCAGCGAGACAAACATGCCGAAGCTGGTAACCGAGGAAACCGTGCCGGTGAACACACTGCCGAGATGATCGCGCATGTAGAAGCACTTCAGCCAAGCCTCGACGTCGCGCGTCGCATCGTCGGCGCGGCGCTCGGTCATCGAGCAATGAGCGCCCAGCTCGTCCCATTTCTGCGCCGGCTTGTATTGCTTGCCATGCAGCACCGCCTTGATCGCGCGGTGCACCAGCAGGTCTGGATAACGGCGGATAGGCGAAGTGAAGTGGGTGTAGGCCTCGTAGCCCAGACCGAAGTGGCCGACGTTCTCCGGCTCATACTTGGCCTGACGCAGCGAACGCAGCATCACGGTCTGCAGCAGACCGGCATCGGGACGCCCCTTGATGCTCTTCAACAGCTTGGAGTAATCGCCCGCCTGCGGCTCTTCTCCGCCGCCCAGTTGCAGGCCGAACTCCTTCATGAATTCGCGCACCGCTTCCAGCTTCTCCGGCGTCGGGCCTTCGTGGATGCGGTACAGCACGGTGTGCTTGTGTTCGTGCAGATAGCCCGCCGCGCACACGTTGGCCGCCAGCATGCATTCCTCGATCAGCTTGTGCGCATCGTTGCGCACCACCGGCACGATGCGCTCGATCTTGCCGCTGTCGTTGAAAATCATCTGCGTCTCGACGGTCTCGAAGTCGATCGCGCCGCGCTTCTCGCGCGCACTCAGCAGCTTCTGGAAAAGTTCGTACAGATGCTGCAGATGGGGCACGATATCGGCTTTGCTCTTGGCCAATTCGCCGTCCGGCTGCCCCAGCATCTCGGCGACCTGGTTATAGGTCAGCCGCGCATGCGAATACATCACCGAAGGATAGAATCGGTATTTGCCGATCTCGCCCTTGTTGCTGACATGCATGTCGCACACCATGCACAAACGGTCCACATGCGGGTTCAGCGAACACAGACCATTGGACAATTCCTCCGGCAGCATCGGAATCACGCGGCGCGGGAAATACACCGAGTTGCCGCGCTTGATCGCCTCCTGATCCAGCGCATCGTTGCTCTGCACGTAATGGCTGACGTCGGCGATGGCCACCACCAGGCGGTAGCCGCCCTTCTCCGGCGCGCAATACACCGCGTCGTCGAAGTCGCGCGCGGTCTCGCCGTCTATGGTGACCAACGGCAGATTGCGGATGTCCTCGCGCCCCGCCCAGTCTTCCGCGGCAACGACAGGAGAAATCGCCTTGGCCTGTTTCTCCACATCATGGGGAAACTCGTACGGCAAATCGTGCTTGCGCAGCGCGATCTCGATCTCCATGCCCGGATCGGCATAATTACCCAGCACCTGCACGATGCGGCCGATAGGCTGCGCGTGCTTGTCCGGATGCTTCATGATCTCCAGGATCACGACCTGGCCTACCTTCGCTCCGCCCGCAGCGCCCGGCGCGACCAGAATGTCTTGGCTGATGCGCTGGTTCTCGGCGACGACAAACCAGATGCCGTGCTCTTCGTACAGGCGGCCGACCACACGGGTGTTCGCGCGCTCCAGCACCTCGACGATCTTGGCTTCCGGACGGCCGCGGCGGTCCACTCCGGACTGGCGAACCATCACGGTATCGCCGTGCAGCACCTTGTGCATTTCCTTCTCGCTGATGAACATGTCGGTGCTGCCGTCTTCCGGCACCAGGAAGCCGAAGCCGTCCGGATGGCCCTGCACCTTGCCCTTGACCAGATCGAGCTTGTCCACCACGCAGATCGCCCGCTTGCGGTTGCGCATGATCTGGCCGTCGCGTTCCATCGCGCGCAGACGACGCGAGAACAGGTCTTCCTCGTGAGGCTCGATATGCAGCAGATGCAGCAGCTCGTCCTCGTCTACCGGGCCGCCCTGCTCGCCCAGAATCTGCAAGATGAACTCGCGGCTGGGCAGCGGATGTTCGTATTGTTCGCGCTCGCGATCGAGGTGCGGATCCTGCAAACGTAAATTATTTTTCTTTTTCATTGACAACATGTCCTTCAATAGTTAAAGTGCGCGCCTTCGCATCGCCCAGATGGCGGAATTGGTAGACGCACTAGGTTCAGGTCCTAGCGGTGGCAACACTGTGGAGGTTCGAGTCCTCTTCTGGGCACCAACGACAAAGGCTCGCATTTATGCGGGCCTTTTTCATTTCCCGCCGAACAAATAAAAACGAAATACGCACCGCAGACTTCGCGATGCGCATCGTAGTTTCGATACTGCAATTATTCCCGTTACGGCAATTCTTCCCGATACGGTTATTACTCAAATCCCCGTGCACGACGTGACGTTCGCAACCGCTAGAGACTAGCTTATGCAAACGGATGACGCAGCACGATGGTTTCATCACGATCCGGTCCGGTCGAGACCATATCCACCGGCACGGCGCACACCTGGGCGATACGCTCCAGATAGTTGCGCGCGGCCTGCGGCAAGTCCTCGTAACGCTTCACGCCGACGGTGCTCTCGCTCCAGCCCGGCATGTCCTCGTACACCGGCTGACAATCCGCCAACGCATCGGCGCCCGGCGGCAGGATATCGCTATCCACGCCGTTGATGCGGTAGCCGACACCCAAACGCACGGTTTCCATTCCATCCATCACGTCCAGCTTGGTGATGCACAGGCCGGTCACGCCGTTGATCTGGATCGAACGCTTCAATGCGGCCGCGTCGAACCAGCCGCAGCGGCGCGCGCGTCCGGTCGTGGAACCGAACTCGTGACCACGTTTCGCCAGCCCTTCGCCGACCGGATCGCACTTGTCCACGGCATCGTACAACTCGGTCGGGAACGGGCCCGAACCGACGCGCGTGGTGTAGGCCTTGGTGATGCCCAGCACATAGCTCAACATCTGCGGGCCGACGCCAGCACCGGCACAAGCCGCTCCGGCGATGCAGTTGCTCGATGTGACATACGGATAAGTGCCGTGATCGATGTCCAGCAACGCGCCCTGCGCACCCTCGAACAGCAGACTGTTTCCCGCCTGATTGGCTTCGTACAGCGCGCGCGGCACATCCATCACCAGCGGCTTGATGCGTTCGCCCAGCGCCAGCGTCTCGTCCAGCACCTGCTGGAAGTCGATGGTGGCGGCATGGAAATAATTCTTCAGCACGAAGTTATGATAATCCAGCACCTCGCCCAGCTTCGCGGCGAAACGCTCACGGAAGAAGATATCCTGCAGACGGATTGCGCGACGCGCGACCTTGTCTTCGTATGCCGGACCGATGCCGCGACCGGTGGTGCCGATTTTCGCATCGCCCTTGGCCAGCTCGCGCGCCTTGTCGATCGCTTCGTGGTAAGGCAGGATCAGCGGGCAAGCCTCGGACACTTTCAGGCGACTGTAGACGTCGATGCCGGCCTGCTGCAGCTCGTCCATCTCCTTGAGCAGCGCCTGCGGCGACAGCACCACACCGTTGCCGATATAGCACATCACATGGTCGCGCAGGATGCCGGACGGGATCAGGTGCAATACCGTCTTCTTGCCGCCGATGACCAGCGTGTGCCCGGCATTGTGGCCGCCCTGAAAACGCACCACGCCCTTGGCATGATCGGTCAACCAGTCGACGATTTTGCCCTTGCCCTCATCACCCCACTGGGTGCCGATTACCACTACGTTCTTAGCCATTACCAAACTTCCTGATTAACAATCAAAGGGCGACGACTTGCCACTCGCCGTCTCGCAAAACCAATTCACGATTGCACTGCAATTCGCCGCGCAATGCAACATCGCCGAGCAGATCCACCACCACTGCCTCGCCTGCGGCACGCAACTGGGCGATCCTGTCGCGCAGCACGGCATCGTCCAGCTCGGGCGCGCATATCCCCTGCTTCGGCGAATGCGCCGGGAGCAAGCGATAAAGCTGGCGCAAGTCCATGCTAAAACCGGTCGCGGCGCGTGCGCGCCCGAAACTCTTGCCGAGATCGTCGTAGCGTCCGCCCAGCGCGATCGCGTCGTGGCTACCGGCATGATAGGCGGCGAACACCATGCCGCTGTGATAGTGGTAACCGCGCAGGTCGGCCAGATCGATGCCGACTTTTGCGACCAGCGGCGTCAGCTTCGCGGAAACGGTATCCAGATCGTTCAGTGCGGCGACGATTTCGGGATGATTCGGCAGCGCACGGCGCGCATGCGCCAACACGTCGGCGCAATCGCCGTACAACACAGGCAACGCCAGCAGCGCATCGCGCACTTCGGCTTCCAGCGGTTGCGCCAGGGTCTGCAGCGTCGCGCTGTCCTTGCTCTGCAGCGCGGCGAACAATGCATTCTCCAGTTCGCGATCGAGACCGGCATGACGCACCAGCGCGCGGAACACGCCGACATGACCAAGATCGAGATGCACGCTGTCGACGCCCAGCAACGCCAGCGCCTGCAGCATCAATTGCTGGATCTCCAGATCGCTTTCCAAACCGCTGTGGCCGTAGAGCTCCGCGCCGATCTGCAACAGTTCGCGAGTACGAGTCAGTCCGGCTGGCTGGGTATGCAGCACACTACCCGCATAGCAAAGACGTGCAACGCCCTGACGATTTAGCAGATGCGCATCGATGCGAGCCACTTGCGGCGTGATGTCGGCGCGTAGCGCCAAGGTGCGACCGCTCAACTGATCGACCAGCTTGAAGGTGCGCAGATCCATGTCGTCACTGCCATCGATCAGCAGCGATTCGGCGTATTCCAGCAGCGGCGGCGCCACGAGCTGATAACCATGGGTGCGCATCAATTCGAGGAACTGCGCGCGCATAGCTTCGACGCGCCACGCCTCCTCAGGCAACATGTCCTGTATATGTTCCGGTAACAACCAGTTCGGCATTTATTTAATCCAGTAAATCAGCAGCAGACCGCTCAGCATCAGCGTCAGCCCGAGAAAACGCAGTTGACCGTCCTGAAACTGCACCAACTTGCGCAACGTCTCGCGCCAAGCGGAGGGAAACAGAAACGGCATCATACCTTCGAGCACCAGCATCAAACCCAGCGCCATCAACCAAAAATCAAGCACGATGCGATGCGGGCATTACTTGCGGCCCGAGCCCTTCAAATACTTGAAGAACGACGAACTCGGGTCCAGCACCATTACGTCACTCTTGTTCTTGAAGCTCTGCTTGTAGGCTTCCAGACTGCGGTAGAACGAATAGAACTCGGGGTTGCGACCAAACGCGGCGGAATATAGCGCAGCGGCCCTGGCATCGCCCTCGCCCTTGGTCTTCTGCGCGTCGCGATAGGCCTCGGCCAGAATCACTTCGCGCTGCTTGTCGGCATCGGCCTTGATCTTCTCGCCCTCGGCAGCACCCGAAGCGCGCAGTTCGTTGGCGACGCGCTTGCGCTCGGCATCCATACGACTATAGATCGAAGAGCTGATCTCCACCGGAAAGTCGACACGCTTCAGGCGCACGTCCAGCACCTCGACGCCGATCTTGCGTGCATCGGCATCCGCCTTGGTGCGCAGCACTTCCATGATCTTGTCGCGCTCGCCCGACACCACCTCGTGGATGGTGCGCTTGCCGAACTCCTCGCGCATGCTGGAGTTGACCGTTTGCATCAAGCGCGTATTGGCGCGCACTTCGTCGCCGCCGACGCTGACGTAATACTGCTTCACGTCGATGATGCGCCATTTGACGAAGGAATCCACCAGCACGTTCTTCTTCTCGGCGGTGATGAAACGCTCAGGCTCGGAAGTGTCCAGCGTCAGGATGCGCGAATCGAAATAGCGCACGTTCTGCATCAACGGAACCTTGAAATACAGCCCTGGCTCGGTCTTGACACCGACCACTTCGCCCAACTGGAATACGATGGCCCGCTGACGCTGATCCACCACGTAAACGCTCATGCTCAACAGCACCAACGCGCCGACCGCGGCTATCAAGATATTACTCATACTCTTGTTCATTTAACGTGCCTCCCTGTCGCGGCTCAGCAGCGAATCGCGCGCACGTTGCGCCGCATTGTTGTCGCTCGCCTGGGTGGTCGGCGCAGGTGCTGGCGCTGCCGCCTCGCCCGCAGCCGCCGCACCGCCGGCAACACGCGTGGTCTCGATCAGCTTGTCCAGCGGCAGGTACAACAGACTACTGCCGTTCTTCTGATCCACCAACACCTTGCTGACATTGCTCAGCACTTGCTGCTGCATGTCCAGGAACATGCGCTCGCGCGTCACGCCGGGCGCCTTCTCGTATTCGACCAGGATCTGCTTGAAGCGGCTGGCATCACCCTCGGCATTGGCGATCACGCTCTGCTTGTAGCCCTCCGCCTCCTGCAACAGGCGCGATGCGGTGCCGCGTGCACGCGGCACGACGTCGTTCGCATAGGCCTGCCCCTCGTTCTTCTGGCGCTCGCGGTCCTGACCGGCCTTCACCGCATCGTCGAATGCCGCCTGCACCTGCTCAGGTGGCTGCGCGTTCTGCATCGTCAGCTTGCTGACCACGATACCGGACTTGTAGCGATCCAGAATGTCCTGCATCAGCTTGGTCGCCGCAGCGGCGACCTGCTCGCGGCCTTCGTACAACACGAAGTCCATCTTGCTCTTGCCGACCACTTCGCGGATCGCAGTCTCGGCCGCCTGACGCACGTTCTCGTCCGGCGCACGGTTGTTGAACAGGTAATCGGCGGGATCTTTCAGGAAGTACTGCACCGCGAACTGGATGTCGACGATGTTCTCGTCGTCGGTCAGCATCAGCGACTCTTTCAGCATCTTGTTCTTGACGTTCTCGCGGTAGCCGACCTCGACGGTACGCACCTGGCTGAGACTGACCACTTCGACCTTCTCGACCGGGAACGGCAAATGCCAGCGCGGACCCGGCTGGGTCGCCTCGACGAACTTGCCGAAACGCTGCACCACGCCGCGTTGACTTTCGTCGACGATGTAAAAGCCGCTGCCCAGCCAGATCAGTCCGGCAATTGCCGCGACCAGCCCGATGCTGACGCCGAAACCCTGGCCCGGCGCGCCGCCGGACGGACGACCCTGGTCGCCCTGTCCGCCTTTGCCGCCCATCATCGCCGCGACCTTCTCGTTGATCTTGCGCATCAACTCTTCTAGGTCCGGCGGGCCGCCGTTGTCTTTTTTACCCCACTGCGGATCGTTCAATCCCATGATTCACCTACTTAATTGTTTAGCGGATGCCATTCCTGCACCGGCGCTTCCACCGGCTCGGCATCGCGAATTTCCACCAGCGCCGCACGCAAATCGTCCAATCCTGCGCCGGTCCTGGCACTCAAGCGAATGGTCGCGATTCTACCATATTCGTCGCGCTCGACTCCCGGCGCGACGTCCTGCAGGTCGATCTTGTTGAGGATCAGAATCTGCGGAATATCCTGCGCGCCGATCTCTTCCAGCACCTTGTTGACCTCGGCGACCTGCGCGTCGCGATTGGCGTTGTTCGCATCGACGACATGCAACAGCAGGTCGGCCTGTATCGTCTCTTCCAGCGTGCTGCGGAATGCCGCAACCAGCGAGTGCGGCAGATGGCGGATGAAGCCGACGGTGTCCGACAGCACGACCTCTTGCTCCCGCGCGCCGTCCCTGGACACCGGCTCGCCGTCTTCGCCCACCGCCGTTTCCAGATAGATACGCCGCGAGGTCGTATCCAGCGTGGCGAACAACTGATTCGCGGCGTAGACGTTGGCCTTGGTCAAGGCGTTGAATAGCGTGGACTTGCCGGCATTGGTGTAGCCGACGATGGACACCGACAACACATCGCTACGGTTGCGCGCACGGCGCTGCACCTGGCGGTGACGGCGCAGCTTTTCCAGCCGCTCCTTCAGCAGGTGCACGCGCTTGTCCAGCTTGCGGCGGTCCAGTTCCAGCTTGGTCTCGCCGGGGCCGCGCGCCCCGACCGAGTGCTTCTGCTGGCCCATGTCCATGTTCATGCCAACCAGTCGCGTCGCGAGATAACGCAACTGCGCCAACTCCACCTGCACCTTGCCCTCATGGCTCTGCGCGCGCTGCGCGAAGATATCCAGGATCAGCATGGTGCGATCGATCACGCGCCGCTCCAGCTTGGCCGCGAGGTTGCGCATCTGCGCGGGTGAAAGGTCGTGATTGAAGATGACGACGCCGACTTCTTCGTGGGCAACGAGCAGGTCGGCGATCTCCTGCACCTTGCCGCTGCCGGCGAACAATGCGGGATCGGGGCGCTGACGCTTGCCTTCGATGATCGCCAGCGTCTGCACGCCGGCGGTCTCGGCCAGCAAGCGCAGCTCTTCCAGACTTTCGGCGTAATCCGGTTCGCCCAGATCGAGGCTAACCAGAACGGCTAATTCAGAACCGCTGGAGTTCTGCTGCATTACTCAGCAGCGTCATAGTTGATGTTGACTGCGCGTGCCGGAACGATGGTGGAAATCGCGTGCTTGTAGACCATCTGCGTGACGGTGTTCTTCAGCAGCACCACATACTGGTCGAACGAGTCGATATGGCCTTGCAGCTTGATGCCGTTCACCAGATAAATGGCCACCTGCACATGCTCCTTGCGCAGCGTGTTCAGGAACGGGTCTTGGAGTTGTTGTCCTTTTGCACTCATGTTATTGCTCTTCTCGGGTTAGGAACGGGTAGGCACTTTACTGGATTCCGGCGCCGCTGTGAACTGCCACTCCGGATTACCCCGGCTGGCGGTCGCCGGCGATGCCCGGCTTCCACAGCATCAGCAACAAGCCCAGCAAGCCCATCAGCGCGCTGAACGAATACAGCACGCTCGCGCCGTAGTGCTGCCAGATCGGGCCGCTCGCCAGACTGCCCAGCATGCCGCCGGCCCCGTAGGTGACGCTGCCGAACAGCGCCTGCCCCTTAGACTGGTGCCGCCCGCGAAAGAATTCGTGCACCATGCCGACCGACGCGGCGTGGTAGGCGCCAAAGGTCATCGCGTGCAGCACCTGGGCGAACAGCAGCAGCACGACGATGTCCACCGTCCAGCCGATCAACACGAAACGCACCGCCGCCGCCGCGAAGCTGGCGAGCATGATGCGCACATAGCCGAAGCGCCGCACCAGCGCCGGCATCAGGAAGAACACGCCGATCTCGCAGATCACCCCCAGCGCCCACAACCCGCCCACCGCGCTCTTCGCGTAACCGTGCTCGACCAGATAGATGGAATAGAAGGTGTAATAAGGCCCGTGCGCGACCGACATCAGGAAACACGCGCCGAACAACGCCAACACCTTGGGCTGCATCAGCAACTGGCGAATCGGCAGACTATCGGCATGGTGTACCTCCACTTCGGTGCGCGGAATCTGGCGCGCAAACAGCAGGATGCCGATTTCGCATACCAGCCCGGCCCACAGCAGCCAGGCGATTGCGATGTAATCGAACGCATAGCCCAGTCCCACCACCGCAACGATGAAACCGACCGACCCCCAGGAACGGATGCGCCCGTAATGTTCGGTGTTCTTGCCCAGATAACTGAGCGTGGTTGCCTCCACCAGCGGAATCGACGCGCTCCAGAAGAAGCTCATCAGCACCAGCACCAGCAGCAAGCCCCAGAAACTGGTGGTGAAGAACACCCCGACATAGAACGCCGCACTCAGGCTGGCCGCCGCAACCACCACCTCGCGGCGCTTGCCCGTATGGTCGGCCAACCAGCCCCAGATATTCGGCGCAACCATGCGCATCACCGGCTGCGTCGACATCAGGATGCCGATCTCGATGGCGCTGAAATGGATGGATTGCAGGTACAGGCTCCAGTAGGGCGCGAACATCCCCACGAAGGCGTAATAGAAAAAATAGAATCCGGCGATGCGCCAGTGGTAGTTCTTGGTGGACATCACGGAGATTTATTTGATGCCGAGCAAAGATTTCAAATCTTTGAGCATTAGAAACAGATGATAGGAATCCGTCGGGCTGGGTTCGAACTCCCATGAGCCATACCATTGCCGCGCCGCCTCGTCCTTGGCGTGAACCAACAAGGCGCGAATACCGGCAATATCGGCAGCTTGCACCGTGCGCAACAAAGCATCCTTGAGTAGCGCCTGCCCCAGCCCTTTACGTTGATGCGCCCGATCGACAGCCAACCTTGCCAAAATCATCACCGGCACAGGATGACGCGCCAACCCTTTCAGCACCCGCGCTGGCGTAGATTCAGGATCAACACTGCCGACAGCCAGGCTGTAGTAGCCGACCACCGCACCATCCACGCAGCACACATAAGTCTGCGCGCTGTTCGCTTTCTGGTTAACGAGGGCATAGCGTTGCAGGAATTGATTAAGCGCAGGGCTGCCGCAATCGAAGGCGTCAACATTATCGGCAGCGCCCAGCTTGGCAACTGCGCCATACAGCGGACTTTTCAACCCAGCACGCCCGGCTTGGTCAGCAATTTCTTCAAACACGGCTTGGCTTTTACCGGACGATCCAGCGCGGCCTGAAACTCGTCCCACTGCTCGGGATTCAATGCAAATTGGCGACGATCCGCCAGCGCCTGATTGGCCGCATTCACTCCCGCATCCAGCAAAAACTCGCTGACATTTTTATGGCAAGACCGCGCCGCCTCTTGCAACAACTGCTTCACCGGCGTGCTAGCACGGACATCAATCCGCTCATTTTTTGAAAGACTCGCAGTGGACATGACAACCTCTTATATCAAACCGACGCACCATCATAACGTCCGGCCATTGTCCTGACAAGGCAAAACAATAAAACTGCCCACCACTCGTTCGCCACCCCGTGCGGCACATGGCCGGTGGCGACATGCTGGCGCGCGGACTCACAATGTGCCTACTTCATACAACTGAATCAAATTCATCTATCGCCATAACGACATGTTGCGTCGCACTCATGGCGCGCCGCAAAGCGCTGCTCATTCGAGGCATTGGGTGCCGCTCACCGATACTATTTCCGTTTTTTTGCATTTCCCCTCTTGAAAACCCCAACCGCGCCCCAATTAACCGCGAGTCGCTAACAGGAGAACCCTATGGAACAGCAGGAAAACACCCCTCAGATCGAACAGCAAGCGGACGCTCCGGCCACGGAAGCCGCCGCGGAACAGACCACGGACAAGACGCCCAGCATGGAAGAGATGCTGCAGGCCGCCGAGCGCAAGGCGCAGGAGCATTACGATGCCTGGATGTACGCCAAGGCCGAGGGCGAGAACATTCGCCGCCGCGCGGCCGACGATGTCAGCAAGGCGCAGAAGTTTGCGGTCGAGCGCTTTTCCGGCGAGATGCTGGCGGTGATGGACAGCCTGCAGGCCGGACTGGCCGTCGAGACCGAGAACGTCGAGAGCTTCAAGAGCGGTATGGAGCTGACGCTGAAGCAGCTCTCCAGCGTGTTCGAGAAATTCAAGATCGTCGAGATCAACCCGGTCGGCGAGAAGCTGGACCCGCACAAGCATCAGGCCATCGGCATGATGGACAGCGACCAGCCGGCCAACACCGTGGTCAGCGTGATGCAAAAGGGCTACACGCTGAACGAACGCGTGTTGCGCCCGGCGCTGGTGATGGTGGCGAAAGGCAAGGAATAAGCGATTCCGTCATTCCGGCGCAGGCCGGAATCCAGCCAAATAAATATCACCTTGCGCAGCAAGGACAAGCTCTAAAGGCATATTAAATAGAAGCACTGGATTCCGGCCTGCGCCGGAATGACGGGTTACCAGTTTGAAGCACTTGAAATATGAATTTGCCGCCCCACCTTAGGCGACAGCAGTTTTACGAATCAAACCAATTAACTGAAAGGAAAAGCATCATGGGAAAAATCATCGGTATTGACCTGGGTACGACGAACTCTTGCGTGGCCATCATGGAAGGCGGCAAGACGAAGGTGATCGAGAACGCCGAAGGCACTCGCACCACACCGTCCATCATCGCCTACATGGAAGACGGCGAAGTGCTGGTCGGCGCGCCGGCCAAGCGTCAGGCGGTGACCAACCCCAAGAACACCCTGTACGGCGTGAAGCGCCTGATCGGCCGCCGCTTCGACGAGAAGATGGTGCAGAAGGACATCGACATGGTGCCTTACACCATCGTCAAGGCGAAGAACGGCGACGCATGGGTGAAGGTGCGCGACAAGGAAATCTCCGCGCCGGAAATCTCCGCGCAAGTGCTGGCCAAGATGAAGAAGACCGCCGAAGACTATCTGGGCGAGCCGGTCACCGAAGCGGTCATCACCGTTCCGGCTTACTTCAACGACTCTCAGCGCCAGGCCACCAAGGATGCGGGACGCATCGCCGGTCTGGAAGTGAAGCGCATCATCAACGAGCCGACCGCGGCCGCGCTGGCTTTCGGTATGGACAAGCAGGAAGGCGACCGCAAGATCGCGGTGTATGACTTGGGTGGCGGCACGTTCGACATCTCCATTATCGACATCGCCGAGATCGACGGCGAGCACCAGTTCGAGGTGATGTCCACCAACGGCGACACCTTCCTCGGCGGCGAAGACTTCGACATGCGCGTGATCGAGTTCCTGGTCGACGAGTTCAAGAAGGAAAGCGGCGTGGACCTGAAGAAGGACATGCTGGCATTGCAGCGCCTGAAGGATGCTGCGGAAAAGGCCAAGATCGAGCTGTCTTCCGCGCAGCAGACCGAAGTGAACCTGCCCTACATCACCGCCGACGCGACCGGACCGAAGCACCTGGCCGTGAAGATCACCCGTGCGAAATTGGAAAGCCTGGTCGAGGACTTGGTCGCGCGCACCATCGAGCCTTGCAAGATCGCGATGAAGGACGCGGGCGTTTCCGCCTCCGACATCGCCGACGTGATCCTGGTCGGCGGCCAGACCCGCATGCCCATGGTGCAGGAGAAGGTCAAGGAATTCTTCGGCAAGGAAGCGCGCAAGGACGTGAACCCTGACGAAGCCGTTGCAGTCGGCGCAGCCATTCAGGGCGGCGTGCTGCAAGGCGAAGTGAAGGACGTGCTGCTGCTGGACGTGACCCCACTGTCTCTGGGCATCGAGACCATGGGTAGCGTGATGACCAAGCTCATCAAGAAGAACACCACCATCCCGACCAAGGCGTCGCAGGTGTTCTCCACCGCCGAGGACAACCAGAACGCGGTGACCATCCACGTGCTGCAGGGCGAGCGCGAAGTGGCCTCCGGCAACAAGAGCCTAGGCCAGTTCAACCTGTCCGACATCCCTCCCGCACCGCGCGGCATGCCGCAGATCGAAGTCACTTTCGACATCGACGCAAACGGCATCCTGCATGTGAGCGCGAAGGACAAGGCGACCGGCAAGGAGAACAAGATCAAGATTCAGGCCAGCTCCGGTCTGAGCGAAGAAGAGATCAACCGCATGGTGCAGGACGCCGAGGCGCATGCCGAAGACGACCGCAAGGCACTGGAACTGGTGACCTCGCGCAACCAGCTGGACGGTCTGATCCACTCCACCAGCAAGTCGCTGAAGGAATACGGCGAGCAGCTGACCGCCGACGAAAAGTCCGCGATCGAGGCCGCCGTGAAGGAAGCCGAAGAAGTCGTCAAGAGCGACGACAAGGAAGCCATCGACGCCAAGACCGAAGCGCTGGCCACCGCCGCGCAGAAGCTGGGCGAAAAGATGTACGCCGCCGAGCAGGCCAAGGCACAAGGCGGCGACGCCGGTTGCGGCAGCTGCGAACCGGGCGAACAATGCGCCGACCACAAGAAGGACGAAGGCGACGTGGTCGATGCGGAGTTCACCGAAGTGAAAGACAAGAAGTAAGCTGAGAAACGGCGACGTAAGACGTAAGACTTAAGACGTAAGTTAGAAGCAAAACCTTCGGGAGCTTTTTAACTTACGTCTCCCGACTTACGTCTAACAACTAATTTAAAAACAGTTTGAAGACGTAAGACGTGAGTGACCTGCGAATCCGCTTCTAAACTTACGTCTTACGTCTTCCGACTTACGTCTAAAAGACCATGAGCAAAAAAGACTACTACGAAGTCCTCGGCGTCAACCGCGACGCATCGGACGATGAGATCAAGAAGGCTTATCGCAAGCTAGCGATGAAGCACCACCCCGACCGCAATCCGGACAATCCGAAGGCGGAGGAACACTTCAAGGAAGCCAAGGAAGCCTACGAAACCTTATCCGACGGGCAGAAGCGCGCGGCTTACGACCAGTATGGCCACGCGGCTTTCGAAGCGGGCGGCATGGGCGGCGGCAGTCCGTTCGGCGCGGGCGGTGCTGCGGGCGGTTTCGACTTCTCCGACATCTTCGGCGACATCTTCGGCGGCGCACGCGGCGGAGCGGGGCGCAGCAATGTGCACCGTGGTGCCGACCTGCGCTACAACCTGGAGATCACGCTGGAGCAAGCCGCGCGCGGCACCGAGACGCAAATACGCGTGCCGACCATGGCCGAATGCGACACCTGCCACGGCTCCGGCGCGAAACCCGGCACCACGCCGACCGCCTGTTCCACCTGCGGCGGCCACGGCCAGGTGCGCATGCAGCAAGGCTTCTTCTCGATCCAGCAGACCTGCCCGCGCTGCCACGGCAGCGGCAAGCAGATCAACTCGCCCTGCGGCACCTGCCACGGCGCGGGACGCGTCAAGCAGCACAAGACGCTATCGGTGAAGATCCCGCCCGGCGTGGACAACGACGACCGCATCCGGTTGTCCGGCGAAGGCGAACATGGCGCCAACGGCGGCCCTGCCGGCGACCTGTATGTGGTCATCCACATCAAGCCGCATGCGGTGTTCCAGCGCGACCACAACGACCTGCACTGCGAAATGCCGATCAGCTTCGCCACCGCAGCGCTGGGCGGCGAAATCGAGATCCCCACGCTGGACGGCAAGGCACTCATCAAGATTCCCGCAGAAACGCAGAGTGGCAGACAGTTCCGCCTGCGCGGCAAGGGCATCAAAGGCGTGCGCAGCAGCAGCCACGGCGACCTGCACTGCCACGTCATCGTCGAGACCCCGGTCAACCTGACCGAACGCCAGAAGGAACTGCTGCGCGAGTTCGAGGCAATCAACGATACGGACAGCGGCCACCACAATCCCCGCGCAAAGTCTTGGATGGACAAGGTCAAGGACTTCTTCGCACAGTAGTGCAAAAAGTTTTACGCCTTATGCACCGCAGAAGACCCGCCCAGCCCGAAGGCCCAGCGGGTCTTTTTTTCATGGCAAACAAAAACGGGGAAGGCTCTCGCCTCCCCCGCGCTGCAGCCTCTGAAGCTGCGTCTTGCTGCCAACTCAGATCAAAGCATCGGGCTGGATGTGATCATGCTCCAACTAATCAGCGTGAGATACATCATCGCGGCCCAAGCCACCAGTCCGGCCGACAGGATGGAGCCTGACAGCAGGATGGCATGGCCTTTTTCCTCGACCTTGAGTATGGACGGCACACTATTGAAAATCAGAATGCCGGAAATCATCAACGCCACGGAGACTGCCGTGAGATTGACCATGAAGCTGGGGATGAACAGGAACAGCGGCACGAGCCATAACGGCGTCGGCACCACCACCGCCAGTTTGTAGGCGTCTTCGAAGGCCGGCTTGATGTCGATCACGTCGCCCATACGCTGAATGACATATGCGACCAGAAAGGTCATCGCCAGTTCGGTAAGAAAGAACAGGATGCCGATGAGCTGTAGTTGCATGGTGCTCAGCGCCGGCAATAACCCTCCGCTATAAGTGACTCCGGCGTAATAGATCATGACCGGCGGGATCACGGACAGCGGCACCGCATAGAGCAAGAACAGCGTCAGCACCGACATATGACTGTGAGTGAACGCATCCCAGACACCGGTGTGAGGTAAATGAAGTTGTGCCATGGTAAGTCTCCTTTCTTTAAAGGAATAAGGTAACGTATTTGGCTCAAATATCCGACAAAAGTTCTCAGATTATATGGCCATGAAAAACAATAAGTTACCTCCAGCCAAGCATAAACATCATCAGGAAGCCGGCGCCTCGTGCTCGCGCACCCTGTACCACGCCGCATACAGCGCCGGCAGGAACAGGCAGGTCAACAGCGTCGCGACGACCAGGCCGCCCATGATGGACACCGCCATCGGCCCCCAGAACACCTGGCGGGTCAACGGGATCATCGCGAGGATCGCGGCGGCGGCGGTCAGCGTGATCGGGCGGAAGCGGCGCACGGTGGAACCAACGATGGCTTCCCATGGGCTCTTGCCCGCCTCCTCGTCCTGCCGTATCTGATCCACCAGAATCACCGAGTTGCGCATGATCATGCCGGCCAGCGCGATGAAGCCGAGGTTGGCGACGAAGCCGAACGGCACCTGGAACACCAGCAGCGCGAGCGCGACGCCGATCAGACCTAGCGGCGCAGTCAGCAGCACCATCACGGTGCGGCTGATGCTCTGCAACTGCATCATCAGCAGGGTGATCACACCGACCAGCATCAGCGGCATCACCGCGGCGATGGCGGTCTCGCCCTTGGCGGACTCCTCGATGCTGCCGCCCATCTCGACGCGGTAGCCGCCCGGCAGTTTCGCGCGCAGTTCGTCGAATTGCTTATTGAGTTCGACCGACACCGTCGCGGGCTGCACCTTGTCCGCCATGTCGGCGCGCACCGTCATCGTCGGCAGGCGATTGCGCCGCCAGATGATGCCCTCTTCCTGCACCGGCACCAGCTTGGCAACCTGCGCCAGCGGCACATGGCGTCCGCCCGCGAGCGGGATGTCGAGGTCGGGCAACCGATCCAGCGAACGGCTGTCGTTGTCCGCACCGCCCCGCCACACCACGTCGATCAACTGATCGCCCTCGCGATACTGCGTCAGCGCGACGCCGTTTAGCCAGCCCTGCAAGGCCTGCGCGACTTCCTGGCTGGAAGTGCCGAGACGGCGCGCCTTGTCCTGGTCGACCTCGACGCGCACGCTCTTCACCTTCTCGTTCCAGTTAAAGTTCACGTTCTGCAAGTGCCCGTTCGCGCGCATCGCCGCGGCGACCTGCTCGGAAATCTCGCGTATCTTGCCGAGGTCGTCGCCCATCACGCGGAACTGCACCGGGTAGCCGATGGGCGGGCCGTTCTCCAGACGCACCACGCGCACGCGCAGGTGCGAATAATCATCGGCGGCGAAGCGCTGCTCCAGTTTGCTTTTCAGTTCTTCGCGCGCCTCCAGGTCCTTGGTCACGATGACGAACTGGCCGAAGTTGTCGGCGAACAGTTGCTGGTCCAGCGACAGGAAGAAGCGCGGCGCGCCGTTGCCGACATAGGACGAATAGTAATCCACCGCCTTGTCGTCCTTGAGCATCTGCTCGATGCGCTCGACCTCGTGTCCGGTGGCCTTGAGCGACGCGCCCTGCGGCAGCCACATATCCACCATCAGCTCCAGCCGGCTCGCGGAGGGGAAGAACTGCTTCTGCACGAATTTGCCGAACGCTGCCATCGACAAGATAAAGATCAGCACCGTCGCGACGATCACCTTCCATCGGTTGCGCAGACACCACTCCACCAGCGCGCGGAAGCGGCGGTAGAACGGCGTGGCGTAGATGTCCTCGCCGTGGCGTTGCGCCTTGGCGATCAGCTTCTTCGGGTCGAGCAGTTTGTAGCCGAGATAGGGCGTGAACACCACCGCGACGACCCAGGAAGTCAGCAGCGCGATGGTCACCACCTGAAAGATCGAGATCGTGTATTCGCTCGCGGCGGACTTGGAGAAACCGACCGGCGTGAACGCGGCGGCGGTAATCAGCGTGCCGGTGAGCATCGGGAACGCGGTCGAGGTGTAGGCGAACGTCGCCGCCTTGAAGCGGTCCCAGCCCTGCTCCATCTTCACCACCATCATCTCCACCGCGATGATCGCGTCGTCCACCAGCAGGCCCAGCGCGATCACCAGCGCGCCCAGCGAGATGCGCTGCAAGTCGATGCCGAACACTTTCATCATGAAGAAGGTGATCGCCAGCACCAGCGGGATCGACAACGCGACCACCGTGCCGGTACGCCAGCCCAGGCTGAGGAAGGACACCGCCAGCACGATCAGGACCGCCTCGGTCAACGAATTCTCGAACAAGCTGATCGAGCCCTTGACCACCTCCGGCTGGTTCGCGACCACATGCACTTCGACGCCGACCGGCAGCTCGTCCGAGATGCGCTTCATCTTCTGCTTCAGGTTCTCGCCGAGGTCGATCACGTTGCCACCGCGGGTCATCACCACGCCGAGGCCGATCGCCGGCTTGCCCGCAACGCGCATCTGCGGCGCGGGCGGATCGACCAGCCCGCGACTGACCTTGGCGATGTCGCCCAGGCGCAGGTGCTGGCCGTTCACCAGCAGGTCGGCCTCGCGTATCCGCTCGACGCTGTCCAGGCCGCCGCTGACGCGCAGCCGGATGCGCTCGCTGTCGGTCTCGATGAAGCCAGACGGGCTCACCGCGTTCTGCTTCTGCAACGCGTCGGCGACCTGCGGCACGGTCACGCCCAAGCTCGCCAAGCGGTTCGGCGACACGTCGATAAAAATCTTCTCGTCCTGCACGCCTATCAGTTCGACGCGCTTCACGTCCGGCACAGCGCGCAGCTCCAGCGCGATGCGGTCGGCATGGCGGCGCAGCGCGGCGAGGTCGAAACCGTCGCCGGTCAACGCGAAAATATTGATCTGCACGTCGCCAAACTCGTCGTTGGGGAACGGCCCCTGCACGCCTTGCGGCAGCGTGTGGCGGATGTCGTCCAGCTTCTTGCGCACCTGCCGCCAGGCCTCAGGCACTTCCGCCTTGGGCGCGTAGTCCTTCAGGTTCACGAACACCAGCGATTCGCCCGGCTTGGAAGACGACTGCAGCACGTCCACCCACGCAGTCTCCTGCAATTTTTTTTCGATGCGCTCGGTCAGCTCGCGCTCGACTTCCTGCGCGGTAGCACCCGGCCACAGCGTGCGCACCACCATCACCTTGACAGTAAAGTCAGGGTCTTCGGCGCGCCCGAGTTTGAAGTAAGAGATCGCGCCCGCAGTCATCAGCACGATGATGAGGTACACCACCATCTGCTGGTGCGTCAGCGCCCAAGCGGAGAGATTGGGGAAACGAGATTTCATTTCGCGCTTTCGGCGATACGGATTTTCTCGCCCGCAGCGAGCTTGTGTACGCCGGCGGCGACGATGCGCTCGCCTGCCGCCAGTCCTTCGGCGACCAGCGCGCCATCGTCGCGATACGCCGCGACCTTGACGTTACGCAAGCCGACGCTGCGATCCGCCGCGACAACCCACACCGCCGACTGATCGCCCTGCTGGAAGATCGCCGACAGCGGCACGAGATAGCGGTTTTGTTCCGAACCCGCCGAAGCACCGGCCAGCGCAACCCGCGCGGTCATGCCCAGCGCCAGCCGCGCATCCGCCTTATCCAGCGCGATGCGCGCCGGATAAGTGCGGCTGACCGGATCGGCGGCGGGCGCGAGTTCGCGTAGCCGTCCCTTGTAAACTGCCGCCTCGCCCTCGCCAGCCCACAACGTAACCTCGGCGGACGCGCCGACTTTCAGCCCGGCCAACTGCGACTCGGGTATCGCAATCGCGACTTCGCGCTCGCCGTCGTAGGCGACGCTCAGCACTGGCTGCCCGGCGGAAACAACCTGCCCAGCTTCGGCCAGCGTCGCCGCAACCACGCCGTTGCGGTCGGCGCGCAACGTGGTGTAAGCGCTCTGGTTGCGCGTCAGTCCGGCCTGCGCGGCGGCGGATTTCAGCACCGCCTCCTTCGCCTCCAGCGCGGCCTGGCTGACGAAGCCCTTGGCATGCAGCTCGCGATAACGCTGCGTATCGGCCTCGGCCACCCGGTATTGCGCCTCCGCCGCCCCCGCCTGCAACGCCGCATCCGACGCATCCAACCGCGCCAGCGGCTGCCCCGCCTTCACCATCGCGCCCGCATCCACCAGCCGCTCGACGAGCTTGCCGCCGATACGAAAGCCCAGTTGCGCCTCGTGCCGCGCGCGTATCTCGCCGCTGTAAACGCTGCCGCCCTCGCCCGCTTGAGCGCCGACGACATGGGTCAAAGCGGGTCGCTCGATCTTCACGGGAGCGGCCTCTTCCTTCTTGCCGCAAGCGGCGAGTACAGTGATGACCGACAAAATCAGGAATGTGGTTTTCATTTGTTCTCCAGTCCGTTCAACAGCAGGTCGAGATGGGTGCGCAGATAGGTTTCCGGGTCCTGCCTGCCGCAGCCGCAGGGCGCCAGCGAATAGCGCCAGACGGTCAGCATCAGCATTGGCGCGAAGATCACGTCGATGGCCGATTCGATGTCCACCGCGCGGAACTCGCCCGCGGCGATGCCGCGCTCCAGCGTCTGGCGCAGCAGGTTGCGACCGCGCACGATGACATGCTCGTAGTAATACTGTGCCACGTCGGGAAAGTTACCCGCCTCGGAGATCATCAGCTTCGGGATGCCGCCCAGCCGCGTCGCGCCGATCAGCTCCCACCAGCGCAGCAACAGCCCTTGCAGCAGCGAACGCGCATCGCCGTCGTGCTGCGCCAGCATCGCCTCGCCCTGCGCCATCACCGGCAGGATGCCCTGCTCGATCACCGCCTTGAACAGCGCCTCCTTGCTGCCGAAGTACAGATACAGCGTGCCCTTGGACACGCCCGCCTGCGCGGCGACATCGTCCAGCCGGGTCGCGGCGAAACCGCGCTCGACAAAATGATCCAGCGCCGCCGCGAGCAACTCGGCGGGACGCGCCTGCTTGCGACGCTGGCGTACGGGGGCTTCCTGGGGAGAGTTCATCGCAAAATCATTACTGACTGACCAGTCAGTAATGTAGGCGACGGCGGCGGGGGCTGTCAATGCAACCGGATAAAAAACGACGCAAACCGGCGCGGCTTCGCGGAAGGCCTATATATTTTTCGGTCTGCGCGGAGAAACTCTTTCTGATAGATTGCCAAGCACTGTTATACACACAGAGAATCCCAATGACAAAATACTTGCTACTGCTTAGGAACTCCCTGCTGGTTGCACTGCTATTGCCTTGCTACGAGGCGATATCAGCAGACCTCGTCCAAGGTCCAGACCTTAAACTTGGCTGGTCAGAGCCAGCGTTGTCGGTCTTTACCTCAGGCTGCACGGAAGCAATTGTTTTACCAGCTAAAGAGCAATATGCTGCGGCAGCAGCGCGGGCCGGCAATTCCTCGCCAAAACCTTTCCCTGAAGAACAATTCAGAGCGTCAGCTCAACCAATGTGTGCTTGTTTGGTTCATCGCCTTGCAACAACATGGGATGTCAGTGAAGTTGCGGCAAACGAACAAGCAATGAAATCACTGTTAGACGAGGCAAATGTCTGGTGGTAGATGTAAGCCAGAAGGACTTCTAGGCATCTTGGCGGAGCGTAACCGCAAATCAGCAGCCAAAGAATAAAAATCACGAAATAGGTGCGTACTCGTTTTAATCCAAAGTACCGACGCTCACCTCAGCCTTCGCCAGTTTCGTCGGGTTAGCACCAGCGCCACCCGACGTTTACCCCAGCAATTCTATCCGTCGGGTTACGGCCTTGCAGGCCTAATCCGATCCGCAACTATCCGCCTCACGTTAGACACCGTGAACGAGGCGGACTAGAATCACCACATCAATTCCGGATTGGAGCCAAAGTCATGAATACACAACTCTTACAGCAGGCAAGTGTGCTCGACGTTGACGAGCAGATCGAATTGGTTGAGGCCATCTGGGACGGCATCGTTAGTCGCGGTGCAGTCTTGTAGGTCGGGTTAGCGTAGCGTAACCCGACGTTTATCCCGCAAAACCCATCCGTCGGGTTACGGCCTTGCAGGCCTAACTCGACCTACCAAGACTGACCCGCCCCTCGAATCTGCGAAAACAAAAAGACCTGCCCAACAACAGCAGGTCTTTTCTCTTATCGACGCCGGTGCCTACTACCGCTCGCCCATCGATTCCGAAATCGTCTTGGTGATCGGCTTGGTCAGGTAGTTCAGCACGGACTTGCGCCCGGTCTTGATGTCTACGGTGGCGGTCATGCCCGGCTGGACGTCGATGCGCTCGCTCTTCTTGCTCGTCAGGTTGCGGATACTGGTCTTGATCTGCACCCGGTAATAGGGCTGATCGTTGCCGCGCACCGCTTCGTTCAGCGTGTCCGCGCTGATGTAGGTCACTTCGCCGTCCAGCGAGCCGTAGATCGAATAATCGTAGGCATCCAGCTTGACGGTCGCCGGCAAACCGGGTTTGACGAAGGCGATATCGGCCGGTTTAACTTTGACTTCCACGATCAGGTCGTCGTCCACCGGCACGATTTGCATGATCTCTTCGCCCGGCTTGGCCACGCCGCCCAGAGTGGTGAGCTGGATGTTGCGCACCACTCCATCCATAGGCGAACGAACCTCGGTATAGTCGAGTTGCTCTTTGCGCTGTTTAACGACTTGCGTCACCCCGGCCAGATCTTCTTCGGCCTTGTTCAGTTCGGTTTGGCTGTCTTGCAGGTATTTGTTGCGCCGGTTGGTAATCTGCGCCTCGATGTCCACGACCTGACGCTGCAGTTTGAGCACGTCAGATCGGCTCACATCGCCGGTTTTCAGCAAGGGCATGGTCATTTCCAGCTCTTCCTTGATCAGCTTCATGGACTTCGTCAGGGCGCTGACTTCGTCGTTCACCGCCGACTGGCGTTTGTTGAACAGCGCCAGTTGGTTGGCTCGAAATTCCGGATAATCGTCCAGCTCCGGCGGAAACTTCGGCTTGCCCCCGAACACTTCGGCATTCAGACGGCTGACCGTTGCGGTGAGCGCCATCGCCTTGGATTGGCCTTCCATAAAACCCGATTCGGCCTTGGTCTTGTCGAAACGCGCCATCAATTGGCCGCGTTTGACTGCATCCCCCTCCCGCACCAGCATCTCCGCCAATACGCCGCCTTCAGGCGACTGAATCACCTGATTGCGGGAGCTGGCGATGACTTGACCGCTTGCGCGTGTAATCTGATCCAGTTCGGCCCAAGCGGCCCAAAGCAGGAAACCTATAATCGCAACGGCACTGGCCCAGATCAACAGGCGGCCGGCTCCTCCATTCAATTGCCCCTTCATCATGCAGCCCCTCCCTGAGGCGTTGGTTCCGGACGACCGGAAAGCTTTGCCAATACCGCATCGCGCGGACCATCGAGCAGCAAGCGGCCGCCCTGCAACACGATCAACCTATCCAGCAGCGGCAGCAATGCCGTTTTGTGCGTCGTGACCACCATCGTCACGCCCTCGGCAGCCAGTTCGCGCAGCAAGTTCACCACGCGCGCTTCGCTGACCGAATCCATCGCGCCGGTCGGCTCGTCCAGCAGCCACACCTTGGGACGCGCCAGCAGCATGCGGGTCAATGCGATCAGTTGTTTCTGCCCGCCGGACACGCCGCGGCCGCCCTCGGTGATTTCCAGCGCCAAGCCTTTCGGCTGGCCCGAAATCAGTTCGATCAAACCGGTGCGCCGGGCCGCGGCCAGTATCGCCTCCTCGCCCGGATCGGGCAGGCCCAGCAACAGGTTGTCGCGCAGGCTGCCGCTGAACAAGCGCGTTTCCTGAGGCAGATAGCCCACGATTTCGCGCACGATCGACGGGGCCAGCTGCGACATATCCATCCCGCCGAGAAACATCTTGCCTTCCGCAGGGCGATAAAGCCCCGAGGCGAGCTTAAGCAGGGTGCTCTTGCCCGAGCCGATCGCACCGACCAGGCCGACCCGCTCGCCGGGGCGAATTTCCAGACGCTCAATTTCCAGCGCCATGCGATCCACCATGCCATAGGAAAAGCGGGTGCGCTCGAAACGCAGCCCGCCTTCGACGGATTGCAACACGATGTTCTGGTGTGCCTCGTCGTCCTCGTTCGGCAAGGCGATGATCTGCTCCAGACCATCGATCGCGGCACGCGCCAGCGCCCATTGCACCATCACGCCCGGCAGTTGCACGATGGGCATCATCGCCCGGTTGCCGATGATGGAGCAGGCCAGCAGCGCCCCCATGGTCAGCTCGTTCAGGGTGACGAAATAGGCGCCCACCGCCACCAGCACGACATAGCTCAGCTGCTGGAGACCCACCGTCATGTTCTGCGACAACGAGGAATAATTGCGTATGCTCTGCTCCGCAAAACTCGTTTCGGCGACCAGGCGATTCCAGCGTGCCTGGACAGTCCACTCGGCGCTATTCGACTTGAGCGCTTCCGCGCCGTCCACCGCCTCGACCAGCAAGCCGGTCTTGCGGTTGCTTGCCGACAGGTTCTCGCGCGTATGCCGCTGAATGACGCGCTGGAACATCAACCCGGCCAGCAGCGCAATCGGCAATGTCACCAGCGGCACGATGACGACCCAGCCGCCCACGAGCGCGATCACTAGGATGAAGAACAACGCGAACGGCACATCGGCGAGCACAAAGAGCGAGGTCGATGCCAGCACCCCGCGCACCATTTCGAAGCCCTTGATCTGCGAAGCCAGCGTTCCCACCGAGGCCGGGCGCACTTCCATGCGTATGCCCAGCATGCGGTTGAAGAACCATTCGGACAACTCGTGATCCACCGCGTTGCACGCCTTGTCGACCGTATGGCTGCGCACCTGTTTGAGGAAGAACTCCAGACAGATCGACAAGGCAACGCCTACCGTCAACACCCATAACGTCTCGAAACCCTGATTGGGGATGACCCGGTCGAACACCTGCATCGAATACAGCGAGGCGGCCAGCGCCAGCAGCGAGACCAGCGCGGTCGCCAGCACGGCGTCGATGAACACGCTCTTGCGGGCCCACAGGGCACCCCGCACCAAGGCGATGGCGCCGGGCGCCTTCTTGACCACGTCGGCTCGACGCGGCAGGGAGATGCACTCCGCATTATCGAGTCCGGCCAGTGACAGCTCGCCGCCTTCTGTGTTTTCACCGCGCCAGACACCGTCGGCTCCGCGCGACTGGACCAGCCCCCACCCTGTCGCTTCGCTCCAGACCACGAAAGGCAGATCGGGCAGCTTCGGATTGGACAGTTTGGCAGGCTCCCCATCCAGATCGGCGGCGTGCCAAGCTTCCGAGAACAGCAGCAGTGCGCCATGATGTTCGTCCAGTTCGCCCAGCTGACGTTCCAGATCGCCCAGACGCGCGCCGACCACATGCTGCCCCACCACGCGAGCGGTCAGGTCGATCAACGCAACCATATTGTTCTTCATAGCGCCCATCAAGGTTTCAACCCTTCGTTCATTGTTAATTTTCCGGTTTGTGCGCGCAGGCGCAGGCTGGCCGCAACCATCTGGCTACGGGCATCTTCCAGAGAGAATTCCGCCAGACTGGCTTCGCGCACCGCGTTCAACACCTCGATCCAGCTTTTGCGTCCGATCGCATATTGGCGCGCGTACGACTCGAACACCTGAGTGGACATCGTGCGAGACAGTTTGGAGTTATCGAAACGCAGGCGGGCTGATTGCCACTCGTTCCAGTCCAGCGTCGCGCGGTCGCGCGCGTCGCGCTCGGCCGCCTCGCGGGCCATGCGCGCAGCCTCGCGCCGGGCAATCGCCGCATCCACTCCCGATATCGCCGACAGTCCAGCGCCCGGCTGCGCTTGCAGCACCAGCAAGGCGCGCGATGTCTGGACATCGCCGGCGCTCTTCTCCAGACGCAAGGACAGCTGCGGAGAATAGGCCGAGCGCTTGGCGGCGATATCCGCGTCGGCGGCCTCTTCATCAAATTTCAACCGGCGCAGCGCGGGCGAATACGCCAGCGCTTCCGACAGGACATCGTCCAGATTCTGCGCATCCAGTTGTGCGCTCACGCCGCGCTCCGAAATCGCATCGACCGCACAGCCGCATAATTGCCCGAGTTGGGCGATCGCGTTTCGATAGGCCTGTTTGGTCAGCGCCAGATCGTTGACCGCCTGATAGAGGCGCGACTCGGCCAGACGCTGGTCGGTCTGCGAACTCACCTCATGCTCCACGCGGCGACGTATCATGCCCAGCAGCTTTTCGTGCTCGTCCACCCCGGACTGGGCGTATTGCATCTTGGCTTGCTGGCGCAACGCCTCGCTGTAAACGGCAATCACCCGCAACGACAGATCCAGCGTCGATTCCTCGACCGCCGCATCGGCTGAACTAAGCCGGCTACCGGCCGCATCGATCGCCGCGGTAATGCGCCCCCCGGTCCACAACGGCTGATCGAGGCGCAGCAATCCGTTATCGTTGCCGCTGCCCTGAGTCGTCGCCTCTATGCTCGGGGTGGGATAGCGCAACCACTCCGCCCCCTTCCGGTCAGCCTGGGCCGCCACTTGTGCCGAGCGCTTGCCTTGTATCACCGGATGGCTGGACAGCGTCGATGCCAATGCCTGTTCAAAAGTTACGGCCGACTGCGCCCAAACCAGATTCGGGCACAACATCAGCACGGCCAGTGCCAGCGTCGAATGTTTCTTCACGGTTTACCTTATGGAATCGCTGATTTACCTGCCCGACCCGTCATTGCAAGCGCGGTTATCCTGTATTTATATGCAACGATTCTGGATAGCCACGTCGCTGCATGCCTGCAATGACGATCGGTATTTCCCCTGATGAAACGGTCCGCTAGTGAACCACCCTGCCCGGCTGCACGTTCAGTTGCGCGGCCTGCTGTCCCTTGAGCGCATTCAACTGCGCTTTCTGCCCTTCCAAGATGGAGTTCATTTGAGCCTCATGCTGTTTCTTCATCCCGGCCAGCTGGGCCTCGTGCTGTTTCTTGATCGCATCCAGTTGAGCCGCCTGCTGTGCGGCCACCACCTCGATCTGTTTTTTATGCTGCTCCAACGTGGCTTCCATCTGGCGCTCCAGATGCATTTTCATCCCCTCCTCCGGGGACATGCCGGCTTGCGCCGTCATCTTCTCGTTATCCTTGTCCATAATCTGTCGCCTCATCCAATCGAATCGAATAATGTTCCCAACCAACAGGGAACCTGCCGGGCCGAACTGCGCCACAAGAAAAACCCCGCCCCTTGAGAGGGCGGGGCTAGATATTACCGCAAACACACGAGAGATGAGGCCCGAATAACTGCGCCCCAACCTCCGGCATTAAATTATCGTTACGCTATTCCCGTTTAGTGCATTCGCCAAGGATGTCACTACCCCCATGGTGTCGTACAACTGCACCTGGATATCGGTCGTCGCATTACCCTGGAACACGGCCAAGCGGTCGTCCATATCCGCATAGCTGCCATTCCCGTTCATGTCGATATAAGTGGCCACCGTCTGACCATCTGCGATGTTGGCACCCATGTAATTCTTGATGGCCCACCAGTTAGTCATGTCGCCGACCACCAAGGCACTGCCAAAGGTGCCGGCATCGTCGAAACTGATCATGCCGTTGGTGATCGAATGCGACAGAATCGGGCCGGTATTCGCATTGGTGACGCCCGCCACGACTTCATTCGCCGCGATGATATTACTCGGCAAATCCAACATGTCCTGAGCGCCAGCGGAGGTGACGTCGAAATCGTGCACCCAATCCGACGCGCCGCCTGCCGGCGTACTGTCGCCGACGTTGATCACCACGGTATCTGTTGCCGCGGTCATTTCGCCCAGCTGGATGTAATCCTGGCCGCCGCCGCCGGTGATGGTGTCCGCTCCCTCGCCGCCCTCGATATCGTCCGACAGAGCGGAACCAGTCAGCACATCGTTACCGCCGAAGCCCGCGATATAAAAGCCCCAACTGGCGTTGCTCATGTTTATGGTGCTGTTCCCATCCCCGCCGATAGCCGCATACTGGCCTGCTGTTGCCGAGACATGGCCGGAAGCATCCACCACGTTGCTTCCCATATTCATCAGCAGATAGTCGGTCGCCCCTATCGAGGCATTGGTGGAGACGGTGACGATGTTACCCGCGGCAGTCGCGCCGCTCGTGATGTTCGTGCCATTGCCATTCAACAGAATCGAACCGATCGCTTGGCTATTCGGATCGATCGCCACGTTTTCGGAAAACTCGAACTCGACCGAGTTGCCGACGATGCGCGCCGCAGTCACTTCCGGCCCCACCGCATCGGTCACCTGCACCACGTTCGCCCCTGCGGCGGTACCCAGAGTAGCGCCGACCACACCGTTCAAGTGGATCACGGTTGGATTGTTCCAGGTCGACTGCGTACTGTTGTCCTGGAACACATGCAGGGTATCGACCGTACCATTGCCGTCCGTATCCCCCTGATAGGCGACCGTTGCACCCAGCGCAGTCAGATTCAACTCGAGATAGTCGTTGGCAAAACCGCGGTTATTCCCGTTGATCGCAACGGACGCACCGGCCTGATCGTAGAAAGTGACGATGCCGCTAGCAATGCTATGCGAAGCTATGCCGGCAACATCGGTACCGTTAAAGTTGGTGACATCGGCTGCGATCGTATTGGACGACAAGCCCAGCACATCGTGAAGAGCGGAATCGGCGGAACTGGCATCGAAACCGTATACCCAATCGGCCTGCCCCCGGTTGCTATCCCACATCCCCACGATGAGCGTATCGCGGGCCGGCGTCGGCCCCGCAGCATTAGATTCGTACAGATAGATGCCGTCCGCCCCCCCGCCGGCCCTGATGATATCCGCGCCGCGGCCGGTCATGATGGTGTCGTCACCGTCCGTGCCGGTGAAATTATCCGCCCCGGCATTGCCGCGCATCAGCACCGGCATGCCCATAGGCAACGACATCTGGGACATATCCACCGTAGCGCCCACCGCAGCACCGCCCATCCCGACGCTGTTGACCACCACCGCGGAGGATGCGGCATTGCCAGCCAGATCGGTCAGGTTGTAACCCGCCGCGGCAGCGTCATAGACGGTCACGATGAAGTCGCCCGTTTGCACCGCATCGCTGTAAGTGGCCACCACCTCGTTCTGCAACGTTGCGTTGACACTCACCCCCGTCAGCGTCATCGGAGTAACCCCATTATGGTAGGCCGTCAGACCCACTAGGCTGGTCGGATTGTTCAACGTGACGTTCTCGCTGAACACCATCCCGAATGAGCCCGCACCGTCAGCCCAGGCATCGACGCCCATCGGCGGAGTGGTGTCGCCGGTCGGCGGCGGCGGGTTCGTACCGCCGCCCCCTCCGATATATGAGACATCGCTACTACCCGACATGGCATCGAGCTGCAGGAGCGTCACGCCGCTTAGCACGACGCCAGACTGCGATACGCCCGCAGTCGCATCGCTGTCGTACACCACCATCGTATCCGTACCGGTAGTGCTGTTGACCGTGAACTGCCCCGCGCTGTAGTTGCCCTGCACCATAAAATAACTCTGGTCGGTTGCCAGTCCATCCATCGGCACGGCGCTCATCATGCCCAAGCCTTGCTGCATGCCCCCTGGTGCGAAGTTATCCGCAACGTTCATCGACAATGAGTCACCGCTGGAGAAGTCGGTGATGCGATCAATCGCACCACTATATGTCGAGCCGTTGTAACTGATCAGGCTCGATCCATCCTGTACGAAATTGAAATGGTCTCCAGAAGCTGCGCCGCCCGTCATGGTGTCTGCACCGACTCCGCCCATAATATAGTCGGAAGCAGCAGAACCTGTGATGGTGTCATTGCCCAAGCCGCCGCTGATGTCATACCCGCCCTGAGCGGAGAAGATAGTGACGTTGCTCAGGTCGATGACGTTGTCTGCGCTCGATCCTTCTGCCGAGCCGCCATATCCCGTCGGAGCATTGCTCTGCATCACATTGCCTGCCGCATCCCTGACGCCGTCGGCAGCGCTCGTGCCGGTGTATTTCAACAACACCCAGTCGCCTGCCGCCAAGGTCTGATTGGTATGGATGGTGAAGCTGGCAGTGCCGTCCCCGGTGAAGCTGACGATGTTCATCGGCATCGCGGGGTCACCGTTCTTCAACATCGTCATCGCGATAGCGGTGGGATCGGTCGGGGCGAAGGCGATCTCGGAGAAATCGATCGTGATGCCATCGCTATTGAGCGTCATGCTGATTGGATAAGGCCCGACATCCGTCAGCAGATTCCAGTTCGCGTCATAAGTCCAGGTGGTCACGCCGTCGAAGTAGGTGTAACCGGCGAATACGCCATTTGTATAGGTGTATGTGCTGGAATACAGCACATTACCCGCAGCATCCTTGGTCACGGAACCGAGGAAAATACCAGTCGCATCGTAGGTCGAGATATTGGTGTTGCCGCTCATCGGATCGGTCCAAGTGTTGCTGGAACCGGTCTTCGTGCCGATCGTGTCGTAGTAAGTGGTCGTGCCCCATTGGTCGGTATAGCTGTAGCCGACGACTGCCGTGGTATTGTCGCCCGGCGTGGCATAGATAGGGGTCATGCTGGCCGTACTGACGGTACTGCTCACGAAATTCCAGTTCGCATCGTAGACCGTTGTGGTCACGCCGTCGAAATAGACATGGCCATTGAACACGCCGTTCACGTAGGTATAAGTATCCGAATACAGCAGCTTGCCGACCGCATCCCGGGTCTCATAACCGAGATAGTTGTTGTTCGCGTCGTACTTGCTGACACTGACGCTGTTATCCCAGTTGGTGTTGCTGTTGCTGTAGCCGGTTTTGACGCCGCTCGTATCGTAGTAGTTCGTTGTACCCCATTGGTCGGTATAGCTGTAGCCGACGACTCCCGAGGTATTGTCGCCCGGCGTCGCATAGATCGGCGTCATACCTGCCGTGCTGACGACCGCACTCAACAAGTTCCAGTTCGCATCGTAGGTCCAGGTGGTCACGCCATCGAAAGTGGTATAACCACTAAATACACCATTCGTATAAGTATAGGTATTCGAGTACAGCACATTGCCTGTCGCATCCTTGGTCACATAACCAATCTGGTTGCCGTTCACGTCATATGTAGACACGCTGGTGGTGTTATTCCAGGTGTCGACGTAGGTGTAGCTGGAGCCAGTCTTCCCGCCATTCAGATCGTAGTATGTCGTCGTGCCCGATTGGTCGGTGGTGCTGTAGCCGACGATGGCTGTGGTATTGTCACCCGGCGTCGCATAGATCCGGGTCATGCCCGCCGTGCTGACGACGGTGCTCACCAAGTTCCAGTTCGCATCGTAAGTCCAAGTCGTCACACCATCGGACGATATGTAGCCATTGAATACGCCGCCCGAATAAATATACTCGGTGGAGTACAAGAGCTTGCCTGTCGCATCCCTAGTCACGGAACTGAGGTAATTGTTGTTCGCGTCATAAGTGGTGACACTGACGCTGTTATCCCAGTTGGTGTAGCTGTAGCTGTAACCGGTCTTCACTCCCGCCAGATCATAGTATGTCGTCGTCCCCCATTGATCGGTATTGCTGTAGCCAACGACCGCAGTAGTATTGTCGCCCGGCGTCGCGTAGATCGGCGTCATAGTGGCAGTATTGACGGAGCTGCTTACAAAGTTCCAGTTCGCATCGTAGACCGTGGTGGTTACACCATCGAAATAGGAGTACCCGGTGAACGTATTGCCCGAATAAGTATAAGTGCTCGAGTACAGCACTTTGCCAGACGCATCCGTAGTCACGGAACTGAGGTAGTTGCCGTTCGCATCGTAAGTGGTCACGCTGTCAGTGTTGTTCCAGCTGTCATGGTAGCTGGAGCTGGAGCCGGTCTTGTTACCTGCCGTATCATAGGTGGTCGTCGTACCCCATTGATCGGTGGTGCTGTAACCCACGATTGCTGTCGTATTGTCGCCGGGCGTCGCGTAGATCGGCGTCATGCTGGCCGTGTTTACGGTGCTGCTTACAAAGTTCCAGTTCGCATCGTAAACCGTGGTGGTCACGCCGTCGAAGTAGGAGTAACCGGTGAACGTGTTGCCCGAATAGGTATAAGTGCTCGAGTACAACACGTTACCCGACGCATCCGTAGTCACGGAACTGAGGTAGTTGCCGTTCGCATCGTAAGTGGTCAAGCTGTCAGTGTTGTTCCAGCTGTCATGGTAGCTGTAGCTGGAGCCAGTCTTGTTACCTGCTGTGTCATAAGTGGTTGTCGTACCCCATTGATCGGTGGTGCTGTAACCCACGATGGCCGTCGTATTGTCGCCGGGCGTCGCGTAGATCGGCGTCATGCTGGCCGTGCTCACGGTGCTGCTTACAAAGTTCCAGTTCGCATCGTAAACCGTGGTGGTCACGCCATCGAAGTAGGAGTAACCGGAGAAGTTACCATTGGTATAGCTATAAGTGCTGGAATACAGCACGTTGCCCGACGCATCCTTGGTTACCGAGCTGAGGTAGTTGCCATTTGCATCGTAGGTGGTAACGCTGGTCGAGTTGTTCCAGCTGTCATAGTAGCTGTAGCTAGATCCAGTCTTCACCCCATTCACATCGTAATTGGTCGTGGTGCCCCAAGCATCGGTGGATGTATAGCCGACGATTGCCGTCGTATTGTCGCCCGGCGTTGCATAGACCGCCGTCATGCTGGCCGTATTGACGGTCGATCCGGTCAGATTCCAGTTGGAATCGTAAGTGTAAGTGGTCTGTCCATCGAAGTAGGTATAGCCGTTGAACGTGCCATTCAAATAGCTATAGCTGCTGGAGTACAGCACCTTGCCATTCGCATCAGTGGTCTCGGAACTGAGGTAATTGCCGTTCGCGTCGTATGTAGTTACGGTGGTGCTGTTGTCCCAGTTGGTATAGGTATAGTTGGAACCGGTTTTGTTGCCAGCCGTGTCATAGGTGGTTGTCGTACCCCATTGATCGGTATAGCTATAACCCACGATCGCCGTCGTATTGTCGCCCGGCGTTGCGTAGACCGGCGTCATGCTGGCCGTGTTGACAGTCGATCCAGTCAGATTCCAATTTGCATCGTATGTCCAGGTGGTCGCGCCATCGAAATAGGTATAGCCGTTGAACACGCCATTCAGGTAACTATAGCTGTTGGAATAAAGCACATTCCCAGCCTGATCCTTGGTCACCGAACCGAGGTAGCTCCAGTTCGCGTCATAGGTGCTGACACTAGTGGTGTTATTCCATGAGTCAAAATAAGAATAGCTATAGCCTGTCACCGTCGAGCTGTCCAAGGCATAATGGGTCGTCGTACCCCATGCATCGGTGAAGTAATAGCCATCGCCGGTACTATTCAAAATCAAGTTAGCTGAACTGACACTCGATCCGGTCAGGTTCCAGTTGGCGTCATAAGTCCACGTGGTCACGCCATCAAAATAGGAATACCCGGCGAAGGTGTTACCCACGTAGGTATAGGTACTCGAGTACAGCACGTTGCCAGCGGCATCCTTGGTCACGGAACTGAGGTAGTTGCCGTTCGCATCGTAAGTGGTCAAGCTGTCGGTGTTGTTCCAGGTGTCATGGTAGCTGTAGCTGGAGCCGGTCTTGTTACCTGCCATATCATAGGTGGTGGTCGTACCCCATTGATCAATGGAGCTGTAGCCGACAACGGCCGTCGTATTGTCGCCAGGCGTCGCGTAGATCGGCGTCATGCCCGATACATTTACACTCGACCCGATATAATTCCAGTTCGCATCGTAACTGTAAGTGGTCACGCCATCAAAATAGCTGTAACCGGAGAAGTTGCCATTGACGTCATAGCTGTATGTGGTGGAATACAGCTCATTCCCTGCCGCATCCTTGGTTACGGAACTGAGGTAGTTCCAATTTGCATCGTAACTGGTGACGCTGATGCTGCCATCCCAGTTGGTATAGCTGTAATGCGCCCCCGTCATGACACCGATGGTATCGTAGGTCGTCGTGGTACCCCATTGATCAGTCGTGCTGTAACCCACGATCGCTGTCGTGTTGTCGCCTGGTGTCGCGTAGATCGGCGTCATGCCCGTCGTATCGACAGACGTACTCAGCAAATTCCAGTTCGCATCGTAAGTCCAAGTGGTTACGCCATCGAAATAGGTGTAACCAGAAAAACTGCCATTGGTATAGCTATACGTGCTGGAATACAGCACGTTGCCCGACGCATCCTTGGTCTCGGAGCCAATATAATTCCAGTTTGCGTCGTAGGTAGTGACACTGGTAGTGTTGCTCCAAGTATCGACATAGGTGTAGCTATAGCCGGTTACTGTCACCTGGTCGAGCGCGTAATTGGTTGCCGTCCCCCATTCGTCGGTAACGCTATAGCCGATAGTCGCACCACCCGCATCCAGAATCGCCACCATATTGCTTGAAACAACCGTGACCGTGCTGACGACATTCCAGTTTGCATCGTAGGTCGTAGTGGTCGTGCCATCGAAGTGGCTGTAACCGTTAAAGTTACCAAAGCCATCGAAGTTGTAAGTGTAGGAGTAACCCGGGCCGCTGTAGTTCGAGGTGTAGCCAGTTACCGCCCCGTTCGTATCGACGTTGTAGGTGTATATGGTGCCGAAGGTATCGGTATAAGTGTAGCCTGTCGTCACGTTATTCGTGAGTACAGGACTCAGCGCACCCGAACTTATCTTGGTTGCGTCCAACGTAATACCGGTCGATTGCCAACTCGTGCTGTAAGTCCAAATGGCATAACCATTCGTGTAAGTATAGCCAGTTATCGTCGTACCATCCTGTGCGTAAATTGGTTGCATTTCAATTCTCCTTACAAAGACTCACTAACGCCGCGTTAGACAACCGATCAAACAACGAAGTTCGCTGCCGTCAGATTGACAATATTCACTCCGGACAAAACAGCCAACGCGGTTTCAGTTCCATTCGTATCCAGACTGGTTGAATGGTACACCGTTACCGCATTATTGTTGGCAGAGTCGGCAATCACGATATAACCATCCGTAGCAACCACGGAAACGTCGGCGGCAATGGCACTGGCCGCAGCGGTAATCGTGACCGGTGTGCCGTCAAAAACGAATACGTTATTGGCGGCAAAGTTCGTAGTCAGGGTTTGCCCCGTCGCCACGGAATCTGTCAGATTGACGATAGCGGAAAAATCCAGTTTGTCGCCACCGCTGGCAAGCGCCGCAGCACTAAAACCAACAATCGTATCAGTGCCATTGGCGGCTGACGTAAACACGATGCTCGCAGAGCTAAGCACCGAAACACCGGCATCGGTGATATCAATAGTGTCGATACCAGCACCGCCATTTATGATATCTGCCCCGCCGCCACCGTAGATGATGTTGTCGGCGGCAGTGCCATTCAAGGGAGTAGCCGCACCATCGCCGGCGATAATGGCTCCCGTGTTGGCAAAATTGACCACCAGATTCGACTTGGAAGCGTCGGCCACCACGCTGGCGTTACCGCCCGTGAAGGTGCTGTTGCTCATCGTGACCGTCAGGTTGGCAATATCGTTGGCATTGTCATGTGCCGCAGCGCTGCCAGTGAAGCTCAGCGTCGCAGTGGTATCGCTGGTCTTGGTGACCACCGCCGTCAGTCCGACGGGCACATTGGTGACAACCGCACCGGTCAAAACCTGAGCATTCGTACCAACAAACGTATCGCCGCTCAGCGTGATGGTCGATGTGGCAGTGATCGAACCATCGTTCGCTGCCGCTTCGTTGAAGGTCGTCGTACCGTAAGTCAATTGTGCCGAGGAAAGCGTCAACGCCAACGCAGGGCTAGCCGCGCCGACGTTGCCTGATGCATCGGTCACCACGCTGGTCAGCGATTTCGCACCGTCCGCGCCCAGAGTACCCGAGGCGACGGTGAAGGTGTAGCTGCCTGCGGTCACTTCGCCCGCGGTCAACACATGGGTCAGTGGCGTAGTGAACGATGCGCCGCCCAGCTTCAACTCGATAGTGTCACCCGCAACCGCGTTGGTGCCAGCCAGAGTGGCGACCACAACAACCCCGGCTGCCGCCTCAGCCGCAGTGATAGTCGGCCCCGCCGCCGCGGTTGGTGCGCCGTTTGCCGCCGTCGGAGGCGTGTTGTCCAGTGTGTAGGACGCCGTCGTGGCCGGCGTCACCAGTGCGTTGGCCGCCGCATCGGCAATATTCTGCGAACCTGCGAAGCCCAGTGTCACAGTACCATTCACCGCCGCCAGATTACCGCCGGAAACGGTCACGTCGTAAGCATTGGTACCTGCCACACTCACCGAAGTGACCGTCGCGGTCGATCCCGTCACCGCAAAGTCGGTTGCATCGACATTCGATACCGACTCGCTGAAGGTGGCGCGATACACCAGCGTGTCGGCATTGGTAGTCGCGCTAGCCGGAGTCTGTATCGTTAGAGAAGTCAGAGTCGGAGCCATCGCCTCAAGGCTCAACGCCAGCGCCGGGCTAGCCGCGCCGACGTTGCCTGCCGCATCGGTCACCACGCTAGTCAGCGATTTCGCACCGTCCGCCCCCAGAGTGCCGGAGGCGACCGTGAAGGTGTAGCTGCCTGCGGTCACTTCACCCGCGATCAACACATGGGTCAGCGGCGTACCGAAAGATGCGCCACCCAGCTTCAGTTCGATCGTGTCGCCTGCAGCTGCGCCCGTGCCAGACAACGATGCAACCACAGAAACGCCGGCTAACGCCTCGGCTGCGTTGATAGCCGGGCCTGCTGCGGCTGTCGGGGATGCGCTCGCCGCCAGTGGAGCGGCGGTATCGAGAGTCAATGCCAGCGCCGGGCTGGCCGCACCGACGTTGCCTGCCGCATCGGTCACCACGCTAGTCAGCGATTTCGCACCGTCCGCCCCCAGAGTGCCGGAGGCAACGGTGAAGGTATAGCTGCCTGCAATCACTTCGCCTGCAGTGAGCACATGAGTCAGCGGCGTGCTGAAGGATGCACCGCCCAGCTTCAATTCGACCGTATCACCGGCGACTGCATTCGTACCCGTCACGGTAGCCACCAAGGCGACGCCGGCCGTCGCCTCTGCCGAGTTGATAACCGGACCTGCCGCTGCCGCAGGCGCACTGTTCGCCGCCAGAGGAGCGGTATTGCTCACCGTATAAGACACCGTCGCAGTCGGCGTCACCAGCGCATTGCCTCCCGCATCGGTGATGTTCTGAGCGCCCGCGAAACCCAGCGTCACAGATCCATTCAAACCGGCCAGATTACCGCCGGAAACAGTCACATCATAGGCATTGGTGCCCGCGACGGTCACCGAAGTTACTGTCGCGGTCGTCCCCGTCACCGCAAAGTCGGTCGCATCCACATTCGATACCGCCTCACCGAAGGTGGCGCGATACACCAGCGTGTCGGCATTGGTGGTCGTACTAGCCGGACTCTGGGTCGCGATTGATGTCAGCGTCGGAGCAGCAGTATCGAGGGTCAGCACCAACGCCGGGCTGGCTGAGCCTACATTGCCGGCCTGGTCGATCACCCGGCTGGACAGCGATTTCGAGCCGTTAGCGCCCAAAGTGCCGGAAGCGACGGTAAATGTGTAACTACCCACTGCCTCTTGTGCGGTCAACACATGGGTGAGCGGCGTAGCAAACGATGCGCCATTCAGCAACAACTCAAGGGTGTCACCCGCTACGGCACCGGTGCCGTCAGTCACAACCACGGCGAATCCAGCCGCAGCTTCCGTCGCATTGATTATTGGACCCGCCACGGCCGTGGCGGCGCTGGCTGCCGCCAGTGGAGCGGTGGCATCCAAAGTCAGCGCCAAGGCCGGGCTGGCCGCGCCGACGTTACCCGCCGCGTCGGTCACCACGCTGGTCAAGGATTTCGCGCCGTCCGCCCCCAGGGTGCCAGAGGCGACGGTGAAGGTGTAGCTGCCTGCGGTCACTTCGCCTGCAGTCAGCACATGGGTCAGCGGAGTGCTGAAGGATGCACCGCCCAGCTTCAATTCGATCGTGTCACCGGTAACCGCGTTCGTGCCGGCAAGCGAGGCCGCCACGGCAACGCCGGCAGTCGCTTCTGTCGCATTGATGGTCGGGCCCGCCGTCGCAGTGGGCGCACCGCTCGCCGCTGTCGGAGCCGTATTATCCAACGTGTAGGACGCAGTCGCTGTCGGCGTCACCAGCGCATTGCTGGCCGCGTCGGCGATGTTCTGTGTCCCCGCGAAACCCAGTGTCACCGTGCCATCCAAGGCGGCCAGATTGCCGCCGGACACGGTCACGTCATAAGCATTGGTGCCGGCCACACTCACCGAAGTCACCGTCGCTGTCGAGCCCGTCACCGCGAAATCAGCGGTATCGACATTCGACACCGACTCGCTGAAGGTCGCGCGATACACCAGCGTATCGGCATTGGTCGTGGCATTCGCCGGGGTCTGAATCGCTATCGAGTTCAGAGTCGGCGCTGCCGCTTCAAGAGATAGAGCCAGAGCCGGGCTGGCCACACCGACGTTACCCGCAGCATCGATCACCACGCTGGTCAGCGATTTTGTACCGTCCGCCCCCAGTGTGCCTGACGCGACGGTGAAGGTGTAGCTGCCTGCGGTAATGTCGTTCGCTGTCAACACCACAACTTGCGGCGTGCCAAAGGACGCTCCCCCCAGCCTCAGTTCGAGCGAGTCGCCCGCAACTGCCCCCGTGCCTGCCAGCGAGGCAACCACGGCAACACCGGCAGTCGCCTCGGCCGCATTGATCGCCGGACCAGCCGCTGCCGTCGGCGCGCTGGTCGCCGCAGTCGGCGCCAAAGTATCGACTGTCATGCTCAACTGCTGAGCGGCCACATTATTCTGCCCTGCGGCATTGCTGAACGCGCCGCCGGCGACACTGACGGTTGCCGCGGTGGTGCTATTCACGTCCGGGGTAAACGTAGCAGTGTACGACGTGCCACTCCCGGAGAAACCGGACAAGATACCGCCAGTAGCGACAACATCGCCCACCGCGAACGTAGTCGCATTGCCCGGCACTTCACTGAGCGTGAACGTCAGCGTCGCGGCATCGCCGATCATGAGCGCGTTATCGTTGGTGGTTATCGTGACGGTAGGGCCGGGAAGCGGGGTCAATTCCGCGGTGCTGAAGCCGGTGACCGCAGAGATCGCCGCCGAGGCATTCGCCAGCAGCGCCGTCTTGGCATCGTTGGACAGCACGTAGCCGTCGGCGAACACCAGCCTGTCGTTGGAGGCGCCCGTCGCCGCGGCAACGATCACCGTCTCGCCGGTCGTCGCATTGGTAAAGGTGATCTTGGAGGCGGTCGCCGCCTTGCTGTAGTCCACCCAGTTGCCAGTGAAGTAGATCTTATCTTCGCCGCTGTTCAGCTTCGAGGCATCCACCGTGGCT